>ERZ1370068.2203-contig-1362_pt1 | contig 166106 bp, 296 predicted proteins | sample MGYA00561227_ERZ1370068 | MGnify/ENA primary metagenome ERZ1370068 (study PRJEB38410, sample SAMEA6850437) | metagenome | study: Metagenomic assessment of the ecological functions of the soil: analysis of the soil microbiota associated with the... | reverse complement strand
CATGGTTAGGATCAACCTTCTTCAAAGTAGTCGGAATCTACCCTGCTTACCACGTAACTACTTACCTCTGTAACACCAATTCTATGATCAATCATGAGTTGAGTAAGTTGTTCGCCATCAATCAAAACAATCTTTTTTTCTATTCTTCCCACATACTCCTTCGCGTCCTGAGAGAACCTAGAAGTTGTGATAAGAACTCCCTTCCTTGCTCTATGCCCTTCTAAGCTGCCTGCGAACTCTTGAACCGTAGGCCTACCAACTGTTGCTTCCCATCTCTTTGCCTGGATATAAACCACGTCGAGTCCAAGCTTGTCTTCTTTGATAATCCCGTCAATACCATCGTCTCCTGAACGTCCTACGGCCTGCCCCGCATCCTTCCTCGATCCTCCGTAACCAATAGCAACAAGCAGATCTACGACTAGATTTTCAAAGAACTTGGGAGAGCAAGTCTTAATACGGTCGAGAAGGTCCTGAGCCAAAGTTTTTCGTAAGCTCTGATAAGCCACCTCAAGAGTTTCGAACGGTGTTCCAACATTATCTTCTTCGAGCTCGTCTTCTTTTTTAGATTGAACCCGTGTCCCTCGCGTAAATTCAACGAACTCCGGAAATTGTCTGAGAAACTTATTATTGAGTTCGGTCGGATTCTTCTGTAGTACCTGGCCCCCTCTCTCAGAAATTCGAAACACTCCTCGTGCTACTCTATCTAGAAGCCTCGCCTTACTGAGATAGGTGATTGTCCAAGCAACTCGATTTTCGAACTTTCTAGCAGTGCCACTAGGAAGCAGTTCCGCACGATCCTCCTCGGTAAGATTGAACTCTTTGGCAACCAAGCTATACATCTCCCCATAGGAATGATCTTTCTTGTCTCCCGCGATTCTGAGAACCGGCAAGAAAAACTTTTGATACACAGGAACGGCCATAACTATTAACCTTCTGCAAATCTGGGTGAGGGCATGGCCAGAGCGACCTTGCCGAGAGCGGTCGGGACCCCATCGAGAGTCAGCCAGGAAGGAAAGCTGGAACTGACTGACGCTTCACGGCCTGCCAAGGCCGTGGCGGAAGGAATTCCAGAAGGCTTCCACCTGGCTGCACTCCGAAAGGGTGACCGCGAAGGCACAGGAGCGGTTGGCCATGCCCTCAGCCAGCCCCCACCATCTTCAGTTGCTTCTTGTTTCCCTTCAGCGACTCCAGCATCGACAGAAAAATCAGCTTCCCGTCTTCATTGCCCAATACCGCTTCCGCGCAGCGCTCCGGATGCGGCATCATACCGAGCACATTACCTTCGGCATTGATGATCCCGGCAATGTTATCGAGTGCAGCCGTTCGGATTCGCTTCCGGCGTCACCTTGCCCTCCGGCGTGCAATAGCGGAGCACAATCTGCGCATTCGCCTGCATCGCCGCGAGCGTGACCGGATCGGTGTAGTAGTTCCCGTCTGCATGGGCGATCGGAATCTTGAGCACCTGACCGGACTGAAAGGCACCGGTAAACGCCGTGGCCGCATTTTCAACCTTCACTGACACATCCTTGCAGATGAAATGCAGCGACTTGTTCCGGAGCATGGCCCCGGGTAACAGCCCTGCTTCGAGCAGAATCTGAAACCCGTTGCAGATGCCGAGCACCATCCCACCCTTCTTCGCAAACTCCTTCACCGCCCCCATCACCGGCGAGAACCGCGCGATGGCGCCAGTCCGCAAATAGTCGCCGTAGGAAAACCCGCCTGGCAGGACAATCGCATCCAGCCCCGCGAGCAACGTCTCCTTGTGCCAAATCATCTCCACATACTGCCCCAGCACATCCTTGAAGACATGCTGACAGTCGTGATCGCAATTACTGCCGGGAAAAACCACCACTCCGATCTTCATAATCCGCAGCCTTCTCGTCTCACGTTTAACGTTTCACGTTCTACGCCGTGAGTTCATACCGATATTCTTCAATGATCGTGTTCGCCAACAACTTTTCGCACATGGCTTTGACCTCAGCCTCAGCCTTAACCTTATCCTTCTCATCCACATCCACTTCCATGTACTTCCCGACTCGCACATTGCCCGCATTCTTGAACCCCAGCGAATCCAGCGCATGCTCAATCGCTTTCCCCTGAGGATCTAGAATCCCTTGTTTGAGCGTGACATGAATCTTGGCTTTCACTGTCCCCTCACTTTGAACGTCTTCTCGTGCCGCCCTTCTCCCTTCACTACTTGACTCCCCTGCTCAGATGTCTTTGGTCTGTCTATCCACGTATTTCCTGATCCAGAAAATCCCCGCGATCGTCCCAAGCCCAGCCAAGACAAGCGCCACAAGCGGCCAGCGCCAGGGTGACCCTTCCAGGCGATAGGCCAGCACGCCCACCCCCGCCGTCCCCACAAAAACGCACGCTATCAACCCATAATTCATGAACCACCGCTGAAATCCCTTCACGATCCTCTCCTCTTCTTCTCCTCTCCCTCCCTAAAGAAGATTTTGCGAGCCTTCCACGAAGGGACGGTGCTAGTGGATGAGCTTCTACTGCGCGCATCGAACGAGCACCGCTTCATCGTGCGCGTTCTGCGAGCAAGAAGGATGGTCTGGCCGCCCCTACTCACCCTTCTGCTACCGCGCGTTGCGCAGTGGAGGACGGCCCCACCGTCCCCATTATCCGCACACTCTTTTCAGAACTTCTTGATACGCCTCTTCAATCTTCCCCAAATCCTTCCGAAACCGATCCTTATCCATCGACTCCTTCGTCGTCTGATCCCAGAAGCGGCAGGTGTCCGGCGAAATCTCATCGGCCAGGATCAGCTTGCCGTTGTACAGCCCAAACTCCAATTTGAAATCGACGAGGATCATCTGTCGTTCACGGAAGAACGGACGGAGGACCCTATTCACTTGTAACGCGAGGCGCTTCATCTCCACCAGTTGTTCCGGCGTCGCCAGTTTGAGCAGCCGAATGTGTTCATCGGCGATGAGCGGATCGCCCAGCGCATCGTTCTTGTAGTACCACTCCACGATGGCCGGCTCGATAGGATCACCCTCTTTCAACCCCAGCCGCTTAGCTAAACTGCCTGCCACGACGTTGCGGACCACCACTTCGACCGGCACGATCGTCACCTTCTTCGTGAGCAGTTCCCGATCGCTCAGCCGTTCGACAAAATGCGTCGGCACATCGGCCTGTTCCAGCAACCGAAAGAGCCGCTCAGAGACTTTGTTATTGATGACGCCTTTCTCGACGATGGTCCCGCGCTTCTGCGCGTTGAACGCCGTCGCATCATCCTTGAAGTACTGGACGACTTGATCCGGCTTGTCGGTCGCAAAGACTTTCTTGGCCTTTACCTTCGTAGAGTAGTGCGCCTGTTGTCATATTTATGCCTCACCTGCAATCACATTCACTGGGCCAATACCTCGATGATCTCATCCAACGATCTGACCGTCCCCAGCAAGGTCGGATGACCGAACCGCCGGTTATACCGGAACTCCTTCACCTTCTCCAACGCCAGAATCAAACTCTGAAAGTCTTCCAGCCGTGACGTTTCAAAATAGGTGATGAAATCCAGGTCGTCGAGGCCGGTCGCATGGTAGAGCTTCCGCATAACTGTCTTGCTGTAGGGCAACGAAGCTTCGGTATGCTCCTGCATCATCGCCGCGCGCTGCTCTTGCGGAAGGGACCACCATTCCGCATCCTTACGGATCGGGATCACGATCACATAGGGATTGGGACCTGGCTCGCTGGAAATCTTAAGCTCTGCCTTGAGGTTGTCCGGCATGCCCGGCACATAGTTGGCCTTCTTCGTCAGGCCGGAAAAGATCGCGCTGCTGGTCAGATGTTTACCAAAGAGACTGCCTTGAAGATCCAGGAGAAACTGTTGCGTCTCGCGCAGCTCGGTCGCGTGAATACGAAAGAGCACGTCCGCGTGATCGGATAGTCCGCGAAGAAGATAGGTATCAATCGCCAACTTCTCTCGATGCTGCTCGACCACCCCCTTCAGGACGGTCAATTGAGCGATGCGCGCCACCTGATCCTGTTTCCCCCAGTCCGCATCGAGACTAAAGGCGGCAAACGTACCATAGACGCCCGGCTCGCTCAGAAGCTTGTCGCGATCGGCTGCCTCAACAGCCGATACCATCACCAGACCGACAAGTACCGGCACAGCAAGACGCACGGAAATAGCAGCCAAGAACTTCATCGCCTCCCTCCTTTCACTCGGTTACGCACCCCCGATCCGAAGACTCGCCGGAAAATCTTGTCGATATGGCGCAGATAATACTTCGGATCGAAACAAGATCTAATCTCTGTTGCCGTGAGATGTTTGGCCACGAAAGGATCTTTGCCGATTAACTCTTGTAAGCTCTCCCGCCCCTTTCCAGGAAGCCATGGCACTGCGCTGGACGGCCTCATATGACTCCTTCCGCTGCGCACCCTTCTCGATGAGCCGCAGCAGCAACCGTTGCGAATAGACCAGTCCTCCGGTGTGATCGAGGTTGCGTTTCATATTGGCGGGGTAGACCACCAGATGCTTGATGACGTCAGTGAACCGCGCCAGCATATAGTCGATCAGAATCGTGCTATCCGGCATGATCACGCGCTCGACAGACGGAATGGCTGATGTCGCGCTCATGCCACAGCGCGACATTCTCCATCGCCGCGAGACTATTGCCCCGCACGACACGCGCCAGCCCGCAGAGATTCTCCGAGGCGATCGGGTTCCGCTTGTGCGGCATCGCCGAGGACCCTTTCTGCCCTTCCGAAAAATACTCTTCCGCTTCGAGCACCTCGGTCCGTTGCAGATGGCGAATCTCGGTCGCAAACTTTTCGATGCTGGCAGCCAACAGCGCCAACGCCGTGGCATAAGCCGCATGGCGATCGCGCTGCACGATTTGATTGGAAACAGGGTCCGGCGTGAGCCCCAGCTTGGCACAAACGTACTCTTCCACTTCAGGCCCTTGATGCGCAAACGTGCCCATCGCACCGGAGAGCGTGCCGACAGCGATCTCCTGCCGAACGTGCGTCAGCCGTTCCCGGTGCCGGCAGGCATCTTCGTACCAAATGGCCAGCTTGAAGCCGAACGAGATCGGTTCGCCATGAATGCCGTGCGAGCGGCCGACCATCACCGTGTTCTTGTACTTGCAGCGCCTGTCGCTTCAAGACGGCGATCAGCTCTTCAAGATCGTCGAGGATGAGGTCGAGCGCCTCGGTCATCTGCACGGCCAACGCGGTGTCCACAATATCCGACGAGGTCAACCCCATGTGGAGGAACCGATGCTCAGGGCCGACCGATTCCGTGAGCGATTCGAGAAAGGCGATCACGTCGTGCTTCGTCACCTTCTCGATTCTAGCGATGCGCTTTACATCAATCGTGGCTTTCTTCCCAATACGAGCCGCGGTACCGCGCGGGACCTGTCCGGCTCGTTCGAACGCCGCGCAGGCGGCCAGCTCGACTGCGAGCCAGATCTCGTACTTGCGTTTCAATTCCCAGATGGCTTTCATCTTGGGACGGGTGTAGCGATCAATCATCTCTTCTCCGTTAGCAGGATGCTGAAAATGTCCGCCAGCGGCGTTCTCGCTTCGCTCCCAAGAACCGTGAAACGAGGGTCAGTCTCGGAGCTGCGGCCTTGCATGGGATAAGGCGCGTCTCTGGGCGAAGAGGCTGTCTTGGCAGACTCAGGGTGGGGAGTGAAGTAGCCGCCAGGGTTGGGCGGAGAAGTCTGGCCTTTGTGAGCATCTTGTGTAGTGTACTGCTATCATCCCAGACGTGCAGACCAGTGAAATTCCGGCGTGCCCACAGAGTTTTTCCACAGCCTGTTAGGCGTGAGGGGTTAGGCGTAAGGGGTGGAAGAGGCAGCAGCGTCTTCATCCGTATCATTTGCCTCACGTTCCACGCCTGACGCCTCACGTCTTTTGGCGGCCAGCGTCAATTCCTTGTTCAAGACCTGATCCAGAATGCCGTTCACGAACTTCGACGCGTCGTCGTCGCCGAAACTCTTCGCCAATTCGATGGCCTCGTTCACCGTCACCTTAGCCGGCACGTCATCCATCCACAGCAGTTCATAAACGCCGGCGCGCAGGATATTTACGGTCCACAATCGGCATGCGACTGATTTTCCAATTGGTGGCGTATTTCCCGATGAGGGCATCCAGATCTTTCTTCTTCTCCATCACCCCGTCCACGAGTCGTTCGGCAAAGGCCTTCACCTCATCCGTGGCCTCGTTCTTCTCCCAGAACACATCCAGCCAGAGGCCCGGCCTGCCGTGAATGTCGTACTGAAACAGAATCTGGAGCGCGCGCTCCCGGGCTTGATGGCGTGATCCCATGGCTAACTACAGAATTGACGCTTGACAAGGCCGAAGCGACAAACCAGGCTGACAGAATGATGCATCGTTTTCTCGGCCCGCGTCTTGATGCCCGCTCAATCGCTGTGACCTGTCCTTGTCAGCTCTGCCCGTAACAGACGCATGACCGTCGCCATTTCGATCGCGGACCTGGCCGCGTCTCCACCACGATTGAACTTTGGCCGACTCAGCCCGCTCGATCGCCTGCGCGATCGTATGCGTCGTCAGCACGCCGAAGATGATCGGCACGTCGGAATCCAGCGCCGCCTGTCCGATCCCGCGACTGGCCTCCGCGCTGATGTAATCGAAATGTGGCGTATCGCCACGAATGACCGCCCCGAGACAAATCACCGCATTGAACTGGCTTCGTCCGCGCCATTGTCCGTGCCACCAAGGGAATCTCGAACGCCCCCGGTACCCGCACCACCTCGATGTCGTCGGCCTTGACCCCGTGTTTGGTCAGCCCCTCAACGCAGGAACTCAGCAGCTTACTCGTGACGAACTTGTTGAACTTCGCGACGACAATCCCAAACCGCAATCCCGTCGCATCGTGATGAGCCTTTTCGCAGTTTCATTCCTCTTTACTTCTTCCTTCCCCCTGGCACATCGACACTCAGACGGATGGTTGGGATAGTCCCCACTGCGCGCATCGAACGAGCACCGCTTCATCGTGCGCGTCCTGCGAGCACAGGAACTACCCCAACCATCCGTTTCACACTTTTTCAGAATGTGCCCCATCTTCTTCTTCTTCGTTCGCAAGTACTTCACATTCGCCGCACGCGGCTGAATCTCGATCGGCACGCGCTCAACCACTCTCAATCCGTACCCCTCGATGCCAACGATCTTGCGAGGATTGTTCGTGATGAGCTTAATCTGGTGCAGTCCGAGATTGACGAGAATCTGCGCCCCCACGCCATAATCGCGCAGGTCCGCCTTAAATCCCAACTTCAAATTCGCCTCAACGGTATCGCTTCCCTGATCTTGCAACCCATAGGCCCTGATCTTATTGAGCAGGCCGATGCCGCGCCCTTCTTGATTGAGGTAGAGCAGGACCCCGCGCCCTTCCTTTTGAATCACTTCCATCGCCTTATGGAGTTGGTCTCGACAGTCGCACCGCAACGATCCCAGTGCGTCGGCAGTCAAACAGCCCGAGTGCACACGCACCAGAGTGGGATCGCCTCCTCCACACGCCCTTTCACCAACGCAATGTGCGTGATACCGTCCAATTCGTTTTCGAACGCCACCGCCTCGAAATCACCGAACATCGTCGGCAGCCGCGCGCTGGCCATCCGCCGCACAAACGTCTCGCGCTGCATACGGTATTCGATGAGCGCCTTGATCGTGACCATCTTCAGCTTGCGCACTTTGGCAAATTTCGTCAGCTCCGGCACGCGCGCCATCGTGCCGTCCTCGTTCATGATTTCGCAGATCACGCCGGCGGGAGTGAGCCCGGCCAACCGAGCCAGATCGACGGAGCCTTCGGTCTGCCCCGCGCGCTTCAACACGCCGCCTTGCTGCGCCTTCAAGGGAAAAATATGGCCGGGCGCGCCAGGTCGCCGGGCTTGGACTTCGGATCGATCGCCACATGAATCGTCGTGGCCCGGTCCGCCGCAGAGATTCCCGTCGTAATGTCTTTCCGCGCATCGATGGAGACGGTGAAGGCTGTGCCGAAGCTGGCGGTGTTCTCAACCGCCTGCTGCGGAAGGTGGAGTTCTTCGACTCGCTGAGGAGTCAGGGCTGAGACAGATCAACCCACGGCCATGTTTGGCCATGAAGTTGACTGGCCTGGGGCGTCACGTGTTGGGCGGCAATGACGAGATCGCCTTCATTCTCGCGGTCTTCGTCATCGATGAGGATGATGAATTTCCCCGTCTTGATATCCCTGAATTGCGTCTTCGATGCTGTGAAAGGGAGTAAGCCATAACTTTAATGTTGAATGTTCAATGGTTAATGTTCAATGGATGATCAATTTATCATTTAACATTGCACATTTAACATTGTTTTTGGCCCTCACTGTCAACGAGAAAAACGGCTTGGTGCTTCCATGGGATTGATTATTCGGCGTGCTCGTCGTTCTGCCAGCAACACCGCGCCCCAGGCAATGCCCGTAGCCACAGGCAAACACCCACAACCCGGTTCGATAGGAACCGGTCACCTCTTTCAGCGTCCCCAACCAGAGGGGCAAGAGAAAGCCGCCGATCCCACCGGCCGCCCCTACGACACCCGAAGCGAGACCAATCTGTTTGGGAAACCACTCCGAGGCCAACTGTAAAATTACCCCGTTGCCGACCCCCATGGCTCCCACGGCCGCCACGGTCAGCACAACGGCGACGCTGACATCGGTGAATTCGCCAAGCGCCGCGACGATCCCCGCGATAAGGGGCAATGAAAGCATGAGCGTTCGCAGAACCGCCGATCCGGTCGGCCGCGTAGCCTCCAAGCGGACGGATGAGACTGCCCACCAGTCCACACATGGCGGCAATCGAGCCGGCGGCGATGCCGATCCACGTGGTACTGCTCGTGGAAGAAGAGCGGAAGAATGCTGCAGAATCCGACGAACCCGCCGAACGTCACTGCATAGAGCCCGCAGAGCCAATAGGCTTTCGGCTGCGAATCATCACCGCCACGTTGTAGCCACCAGTGCGTATCGCGCTCGGCTCGCCGGCTCTGTCGATCGTCACGCACGAGGAGCAGAAAGATCGCCAAACTGGCGACGATTGGCAGAGTCATCCACCCAAGCACGTACGTGCCATCCGCCCGTGGCCGCAATGCGTGGCGCAAAAAGAGGATCAGCAACGGTGCCGACATTGCCCGATGCGACGATTCCCAACACCAACCCTTGATGAGCAGCTGGATACGTACGGCCCGCCAGCGGCAAGGTCACCGCGAAGCTCGCCCTGCCGATACCAAGCAAGAGCGCAATGAGCAACAACTCGGCATAACTATGGATGCCCAACCACCCCCATAAGACGACCGCCAACTCGCCCACCAGAATGACGTGTCCCCGTTGGTTTCGCCCCGTACCAATCGCTGCTCCACCCCGCGACGACGCGAAGCAAACGCGCCGCTCAGCAGCGGGAGCGACACCATGAGAGCCGTGTCGGTCCTGGCTGAGATGGAGGTCCTGTGCGAGGGGCAGACTCAGCGCACCCATCAGCAGCCACACCATAAAACTGACGGTAAGGTGGAGCCAGGCGCCGATCACGCTCGGCCAATGCCCGCGTGTCAGCGCGAGAAGCATATCCAGTCATCACATTCTCCCATCTCACAGGATGCTGAAAAAGTCCGCCAGCCTCCCGAAGCGCGCGACGGGCACGGTCAAGCGCGAAGGAAGATCCCAGTTCAGTTCCGAAAACTCGAGCTTCGGACCTCGAACCCCGCTCGTCCCACCAGTCTCAGCATGTCTGCGCGTCACGCGCCACGGTGCGTGGCGCTGGCGAGATTTTTCAGCACCCAGGCTAGAGGTTCTTATGATAATCTCGACCGTCATGAGTCCGCGCAAGAAGGATCTCGACGAAGAACCGATCGAACCGGAGGTCTTGGGCCCGCCCGAGGAGGAGGTCGCCGAGATCAGTCCGCCTCCCGAAGTGTCTCACCGTGCAGCTCCGGAAGATCATCACGCCACCGATGCCACAGCCGTGGTGCCGGTTACGGCGCTTCAGCAATATCTGGCCGAAGTCCGGCGCTATCCCTACCTCTCCAAAGAAGAAGAGCTGCGCCTGTTCCATGAATATCGAACGCACGGGGACCGCGACGCCGCCGTGAAGCTCATCATGGCCAACCTGCGCGTGTCCCTCTCGATTGCCGCCGAATATCTCCACACTGGCGCCGACTACATGGACCTCATTCAGGAAGGCAACGTCGGGTTGATGCATGCCATCAAGAAGTTCGACCCGTCGAAGAACGTGCGCTTTCACGCCTACGCCGCCTGGTGGTCTCGAGCCTATATCCTGCGCTATTTACTGAACACCTACCGGCTGGTCAAAATCGGGACGACCCAAGATCAGCGGAAGCTGTTCTACAACCTCAAAAAGAGAAGGCCAAGCTTGAACGGGAGGGGTTCGCTCCAGACACGAAGTTGCTCGCCGACCGCTTGAACGTGCGGGAGCGGGACGTCATCGAGATGGGACAGCGGCTGGGCAACTGGGAACTCTCGCTGGACCAACCGATCGGCGAGGACCAGGAAGGAAACCTGCTTGATGTGCTCCCTTCCCAGCAGGTTCCGGCGGACGAGCAGCTTGCACAAAACCCAATTGCAGACACTCTTCCGTGCCAAGCTCGCCGAATTCGTCAAGACACTCGACGAACGGGACGAAGACATCCTCAGGAACCGGATTCTTTCAGAAACCCCTATGACCCTGGACGACCTCGGCTCCAAATACTCCATCACCAAAGAGCGAACCAGGCAACTGGAAGCCCGCATCATTACGCGCTTGCGCGACTACATCAAGAAAGACATCAAAGATTTCGACCACTTGCGGATCTGACATCGCCGATCGCCGCTTCCCCACTGAAGAAAGTCTAGAATGTCCAATTCTCAATAGGTTATGCTCCCTTGGGCCTATTTCTGAAGGCGTGGAAAAATTTCCTCAATTCCCCCCTTGACTTGGACGAACGCGAGGCTATCTCTTCACCCGTGTCCAGCGGATCAGGACTTCTGCTCGTTCTGGAGTACTACCAGTTACGCCATCGAGTTCGAGCCTGTTCTACATCGTTGACATTCACTGGGTTAACTTCACGAGGAGGTTGTTGTTATGAGCACTGCAGCCAAGGAGAAGACGAGAGAAGACAAACTTAGCCAAGGGGTTCCAGCCTCTGGGTGACCGGGTATTCGTCACCTACACCGAGGAATTGGACCGGACCTCCGGCGGGATTTACGTGCCGGACAGCGCGAAAGAAAAGCCGCAACGAGGCATCGTCCAAGCTATCGGCAAGAAGGTTGAGCATGTGAAAGTCGGCGACCAGGTCCTGTTCGACAAATATTCCGGCAGCAAGCTCCGGATCGAAGACGAGGATTGTCTGATCCTGAAGGAAGAAGACATCCTCGGGGTCTTCACCAGCTAATCATCATACCTACACACATTACTACGACGACGATTATAAAGGGGAAAGACTATGGCAAAAGCAACTTATGTACGGTGACGCAGCGCGTGCGTCCATCCTCAGAGGGGTGAACCAGCTCGCCGACGCCGTGAAGGCAACACTCGGTCCGAAGGGCCGCAACGCGATTCTCGATAAGAAGTTCGGCGCCCCGACGATCACCAAGGACGGCGTGACCGTGGCCAAAGAAGTTGAACTCAAGAATCCGTACGAGAACATGGGCGCCCAGCTCGTACGCGAAGTCGCCAGCAAGACCAGCGACATCGGCAGGCGACGGAACCACAACCGCAACGGTGCTCGCGCAAGCCATCTATCGCGAAGGCGCAAAGAACATCACCGCCGGCGCGAACCCGATGGAAATTCAGCGCGGGCATCAACAAGGCGGTCGAAGTGGTGATCACTGAACTGAAGAAGCTCAGCAAGCCCTGCCGAGAACAAGAGCCGAGATCTCCCAAGTCGGCGACGATTTCGGCCAACAACGACAAGACCATCGGCGACCTCATCGCGGAAGCGATGGAGAAAGTCGGCAAAGACGGCGTGATCACGGTCGAAGAAGCCAAGTCCATGAACCACCTCGTTGGATGTGGTCGAAGGCATGCAGTTCGACCGCGGCTACATCTCCCCTTACTTCGTCACCAACGCCGAGCGCATGGAAGCCGTCATGGAAGACCCGCTCATCCTGATTTCTGAGAAGAAGATCAGCAGCATGAAGGACTTGCTGCCGGTCCTCGAGCAGGTCGCCAAGATGGGCAAGCCGCTCGTGATCATCGCTGAAGACGTGGAAGGCGAAGCCTTGGCGACTCTCGTGGTGAACAAGCTCCGCGGCACGCTCAACGTGACGGCCATCAAGGCCCCTGGATTCGGCGATCGCCGCAAGGCCATGCTGGAGGACATCGTCGATCCTCACCGGCGGCCAGGTGATCTCGGAAGACATCGGCATCAAGCTGGAAAACGTGAAGCTCGACGGACCTCGGCACGCGCCAAGCGCGTCACGATCGACAAGGACAACACCACGATCGTGGAAGGCTACGGCGACCGAAGAAGATCGAAGGCCGCGTGAAGCAGATCAAGGCACAGATCGACGAGACGACCTCCGACTACGATCGGGAGAAACTCCAGGAGCGCCTCGCGAAGATCGTGGGTGGTGTGGCCGTCATCAACGTCGGCGCCGCGACCGAAACGGAAATGAAGGAAAAGAAGGCGCGCGTCGAAGACGCATTGCACGCCACCAAGCGCAGCCGTCGAAGAAGGGGTCGTCCCTGGCGGCGGAACGGCGTATCTCCGCTGCCTCGGCGCGTTGGATTCGCTCAAGCTGCACCCTGAGCAGCAGGTGGGTGTCAATATCATCCGCCGCGCGCTCGAAGAGCCGATTCGTCAAATTGCGGCAAACGCCGGGATGGAAGGCTCCGTCATCGTTGAAAAAGTACGCAATGACAAGAATCTCAACGGCGGGTACAATGCTGCACACTGAGGAATATGTGGGACATGATCAAGGCCGGTATCATCGATCCCACCAAGGTGGCGCGTTGCGCATTACAGAACGCGGCGAGCGTGGCTGGATTGATGCTCACGACCGAGGTGATGATCACCGAACTGCCGGAAGAGAAGAAAGAGCTGGCCGGTGGCGGAGGTGGACACAACCACGGCATGGAAGGCATGTACTAGAAGAGACGCTGAGAAGCAATCAGCTTTCAGCAATGAAGGGCTCAGCGGGGTCACCCCGCTGAGCCCTTCGTGTTTCATAGGCCCGAATTGCGCTAAGAATCGGAACCGACCGGACCTGGAGTCTGTCCGAGTAATCCTTCGTTGCGAGGCGCAACGAGCTGCCGGTAGATGCAAGGCCGCAGGTTCCGAGAAACCGGAAGCGTATTCTCTGCAATACGTTGAGGATTTCATGGGACCGAGAACGACGCAGATGCCGGCAGATCGTTGCCGCAGCAGAATGGCATTACTCGGACGGACTACTCGCCAAGGAACGTCTCCATGATCGTGGAAGTCGAGGTAACGACAATTGCGAAACCAGTTTCTTCGGGCGGTCTCAAGGAAGATCGGTCCCGCTCGATCGATTCAGCAAGTAAAGCTCTACGATCGAAACCCTGTCGGGGAGTGGTACTGGGTCACTGGCTGGAGCGACAACGAGCAACGCCTCGCCTGCCGGCTATGCCCAGCTGGTTGAGGACTCAGGAGCGGGACTACGACGCATCTAGTCTATGGTGGTCTCTACGGCCTGCGATTCAAGCCGATTAATCATCGGAGGCTTGGAATCTCCAAAAGCCCGCATCAGTGGGGAGAAGCCTACCTTTCGCTTGCCAGCGACCGTGATCTGCGCTACGCCGAGTAGCCCATCGAGTTGGCTATGCCACCGCCGACTGGCAGACCGGGTGCGCTGGCATTTGCAGTCCCACATCGAGGCAACGTATGACGCATCGCCAAGAACTTCTTCAAACGGACGCTCGGAGTGCTCTGAGAGGAGACGGGGGGGTGGCCTATTGATCTCCTGTGCTCGAACAGCGCGCGGCCTCCGACGGTCCTCGCTGGGCGCAGTGGGAGACCATCTAACCCGCCCTCAAGGGAGGAGAATAGGACAGTGGTGGGCACTGCGTCTCAAAAGGCTCGAAATTATTCTTGTTCAAAATAAGTTCTGTAACATGCCTCGGAGGCTTGTGGGTAGAGGCGCTGCTCACCCACACCCGTCCACGGCGTAGCCGCGCGCTGTACAGGACCACCTCGGATCATGCCTTCAACAGGGACGAGCGTTTCGCCGGCAGATGCGGCCGATGTCAAAAGAAGATTCTTTCCTGTAGAATCACATCTGATTCAACTAGAATCGTTTTGGAGTTCAGACAGACTGTCGTGCTTGACCACCCACTGTACAGAAGCGCGGTGATGCGCATCTGCCAATCACCACTCCAATCCCTTCGTTTTAAATTTTACGCGCTCCCTCGTCAGCACGCCAAAACTCTGGCCTAGAGCTTGCTCGTGTATAGGAGCAGAACCTTGGCAGGGGGCCAACTCCTTCGAAGTACCCCCAACTAACTACGTGCATTCTTAACACTTGGGAGCCTGTCCTCTTTTCCCTTTCTCCAATGCCACCAGACAAAAATAACTTATTGTTCTTTTAGTCCCGAAGATAGCCAGGTGACGGAGGTTGAGCCAGTGTCATGGGGTTTTAACACTAGATTAAAACCGGTGGGGGTGTTAGGTACAGTACCCGAACTCGCCTACTGCCCACTTCCTATGTGCATAAAGAGATCAGTAGCCCTCCCGTTACCGACGCTCTCCCCTCCCGGAGAGAGATTCAGACTGTGTCATCGCATCCGCGTCCGTTTCGGGCAAAGGTTCTGGTCAGGAACCGGCTCCTCGCACTGGGGATATCGGCCATGTTGACAGCAATTCACTCGCGCAAAAGATGGGCAGAGAGCTGCGAATTTTCTCAGCAGGATCAGAAGGGACACTGGTATTGCGGACTCTTGGAACTCAGCGGACAGCCTTGCGCGATTGTCACCCCCAAATGCGTATCAAATGGGCAACCACCAGCGCACACAAACTCCTGCATCGCTATTGGCCAGCGCATACCGGGGTGGAGACTCAGCTTCCTCTTCAGATCCGCCAATGGTTAACCATGTGCCGGAAGCAGATGGGCGCGAAGGGCAAATCTCCTCTAAAGCTCGCTCCGCTGACCATCAACCGCCCGTCCGCTTGCCTCACCGTTCGGCATGTTCGCAACGGTACACTGTCTGCCTTACTGTTCGAGGAGCTCTTGTCGGAATTACCAGCAGATTGGCTGGTTACTCATGGCCTGACCCGCGTGAAGCTGAAGTCTTGCGTTGGCTCACCCAAGGCAAATCCAGCCTCGAGATTGCCAGAATCCTCAACATCAGCGACCGAACTGTGTCAAAACGCTTGGAGCGAGTCTATTTGCGATTAGGCGTGGAAAATCGGCATGCCGCTGTAGCCATGGTGCATGATGAATTGAGGCAGAACTGCTCCAGGACGATAAACACGTCGCCTCCATGCGATTGCCCCGACAGAGATCCCCATTGTCCCTGTCAAGCGACATGGCCTGCCTGTCGGGTAACTACATACTCATGGATGCGTACAGAACATTTTTCGTTCCCGATGAGATACAAGTGCCTCAATCCAATAACAACTCACTGTCGCCACACACAAACTTTCCTGATTTTGAGGGTTAAGAGGACGGGCCTAATGAGGAAACAACGGATTGGGGTACTCGTCTGTCTTTTTTGTGGAGTATGGATGCCATGCCCTATGCCGGGCCAGTGTCCAACGCCTCAGGATGGGATCCTCGCGCGACCCGTTCCCGTTCCCCATCCCCAGCGCCACCTGAAGGTCTAAGGACATGCGTCCATCGCGACTGTGTATGGCGATGCCCCTGAGCCTGCTGTTCCTCGCGGGACTGGCAGGCTGCGGGCCAGCTTCGTCCGACAACGCACCGAACCTTGGGCCAAGTGCGAGCGTGGACGGGTCGTCCTGTCCAAGCATGGTTCGTCACCACGCAACGACTCATTCATCCCAGCCACCAGGCGGCGAGTCCTGCGCCCCTTGCCTCGGTAAATGGGACAGGCTCTGCGTCAGGGACTGGGACAGTCTCAGGAGGGGACAGTCCCAACGCGGTGCCTGTTCTATCTTCTGAGCCGGGACACCCAGTGGAAGGCCTGGTTGTGCCACGAGTGGATGGCTCCAAAGCTCAACTCGCCGAATGTTCGCGTCCGGCTCCGGGCCCTCGAGACCTGGGCGCGATCAGCGCCCCCGGGAGCGGTCGATCCGTTGATCCTGGCCTTCGAAGATAAGGACGAACGAGTCCGGGCGCGGGCGCAGCAATTGATCGAGCAAGACTGGGCGAGGAAGGCTGAGAGGCAGAGCAGTAGGGCGGGGTAGGGGGATACACAAACGGGATAGCGTGGTACGGGGTAACGGGGTAATGTGTGGAACAATTTAGGGCCTAAACGAAGAGACTCGTCACGAGCGGCGAGATGACGAACAGTGGAGCTCAAACTCCAGCTGTCAGTCATTGCCATATCAACACAACCAACAAAGGAGGGAGCATTCATTCTGATCGTGCGTGTTTGCCGGTAAAATTTTCAACACTGTGGCCACCTCATGTGGCCCAATCTAGAAGGAAATCTTTATGAAGAAAGCAGACGCATTTTGTTGGCGTTACTAGGTATTCTGGTGGGATGGGTGGGGTTGGTATGGCCCATGCTACTGGAGTGACATTCGAAGTCACAGACAATCCTGCAAGCTGGTTCGAATGTTCGACCAGCGATTCAAAGACTACAGTTGGGTGCGTCCATAAAGCTCTAGGCGGAGTCAACTGTGGGCGAAGTCACTCTCGGTCATTCAGCGCGGAGAGAGCATTACTTTTCAGTCAGGTGGTGGACGGGCCAATACGATCCATACGGTGGTGAGCTTGGTCTATCACTCCCGCACATACGACGTCACCAGGATTTACGCAGATGCCATTCGATACTGCATCTAGATGTTGGAGGTACGTCAACCCCAATCATTCCGAATGAGCTTGGCCTGCATGTCTTCTTCTGCGATATCCATCCCTACATGTTCGCGACCGTCATCGTGGTCGATCCCGATAAGCCCTAGCTTCCCTTAGAACTTGGGAAGACGGTGGATCTCCACAAGATCGTGGCAGAGACAGTCTTCCTGGGCTACCAACAGCGTCGGACTTGGCCCTCAGACTCGTGCACACGTTCTTCGTCATCACCAATCCTGCTAACTGGCAACAGTACCCTGTCAGCTGGAACAGTTGATTGGAAGCCGGCGTATCCAAGTGTTCCAGTCGTGGCCCACGTGAAGATGGAACGGCAGGTTTCGGTCAGATCTCGACGACACTCCTGCGTCAATACTTTAGCGAAGGCGGGACGTATCTCGACGGTACCGGTGGTCATCCACGCAAGCCGCTACCAGCCCCAGTCGCATCGGCAGGCACCAGGCGTAGGACAGGTCTGGGTGGACACCCAGTTCGAAATGATGAATGAAAAGTCAAAGCCCGGCACAGCGACAGCCGTAGACGCGACGACGTTCAAAGTTGATCAGAAAAGTCGGGAGCACCATGGCGGCATCAGGCGACATGAACAATCCGCACAATATGTGGACCGATAAAGATCAGACGGTGATCTATCAGACCGAATGGTTCGATACGATAACTTGCGGTATTTGATAGAAACGAGCCGGAGCACTTTGTCAGAAGATATTGAGGTGGGTGCCGCTCCACGCACGTCATGACGAGAACCAACAACGACCAAGTACATGTGTCGCAGAACGGCGACAATAATGTACGGGAGCTTGACTTCTCTGGCGGCACGGGAATGGCTTCCTTCCGGGACATTCCGATGCAAACGAATCCAGGATGAAAGCGCCCATCCTCACGCGCATTGGATGAGCGCATGACGGAAGCATGATGGTGACGCCCAAACGCCAGACACGGAGAATTCAACTCTGTACATGACTTCTCCAGCAACTCGATCAAGTCATTAGCCCCTGTGGACATTTCCCATTGCCACGGGAATGATGCCCGATTCCAGCAAGTACTATGTCGCCAACTTTTCTTGAGCAGCAGCATCAGCGTCATTACAGTTTCAGGTGGAATCGCGACTCCTAAAACAACCATCAATCTACTCGCGAGGTTACTGCAGTTCCCGGTCAATATGACAGTTGTATCTTTGGATTTGCTTGGTCTGGGTGCTTACCGTAGCGCCTCCAATAGGCGGATTGCCCATTCAAACACCAGTGAGTCCGGACGGCAAATATGCGATCGTCGCCAACACCTTGGCAGCAAAGATCGCTTGTCATCGATAAGAAAACTGACAAAGTGGTGGCGAGCTTGGCTTGTGACGCAGGATGCCATGGGGTCCAGTTCGGCGCAAAGAAGGTGGCGGATACTACGCCTATGTATCAGCAAATTCTCGAACACGAATGATCGTCGTTGCCACAAATAATGGTAGCGATGCTGCGATCGTGGGAAGCGTGCTCTTGACAACAGCGAATGCAGTCCACAGACTTCGCCATGGACCGGAACGATCCCCAATAGCACAGATCCAAAGCCGGCGTATGGTGGGATGGGTGGACAGGAGTGTTGCCATACCGTTGGTCTACCCACAATGGTTGGGTCCAGAATCTGCCGACAAACTGGAAGGCAAAGCTGACGGACAAGCAACTGCATCCCATTGGCGGTGAATAGCAGTCTGTGGCGGACTGCTAGATGGGGCGGCGATCGACCACTGATCGCCGCCATCCATAAGCGTTCTCAGCTTCCTCCTCGGCATAGTGCTGAGGAGGAAGCTTCTCAGTGCGATGCTACGCGCACTCTTCAGTGTTTCGCATCTTCGGCGCCCGGGTAGGGCTAATCGTTGCTTGACATGGATTCGATAACAGTTTTGTGTACCGTCCGCGTCATGTTGGACAGATCGTGCCTCCCATTGTCCTTCCATTGACCAACTTTCCCTGTCCCACATTCAGCCAGTAATGACACACATGGGGGCAGGTATGAGTAATTGACAAATGGCTCTGACCGATGGCCCGTACCCCTCACATCGAGTTCCTTGGCTAGTTCTATCAGGCGGGGAAGGAGAGACAGAGTCTGACTGTAAGTAATCTGACAATTGAACTAGCAGGATGCCTGAAAATATCAGCCAGCGCCATAGACCGTGGCGCGTGAAGCGCGAGACACGAGCGTGCGTGACGAGCGTGGGGCGAGGGTGGGCAGGGAGCACCATGTCGGGCAGGAACCAACGTGTGACGTTCCGGGGTTCGGCGTTCCGAAGACCTCGAACCCTCCCGTCTCGCGTGCCACAGTATTTTCCTCAGCCTGCTGCGGGCTATTTCACCGGCGCTCGCCCAATCAGCTGGAAAGTTTTTTGAGCATCGCCGAGGTTTTCGGCGTTTCGAAGAACGAGCTGGAAGATGTCATGCACAAGGCGTGGTATGGCCGGCGAGGTCGACTTGAAATTGTTTGAGCGCGATCGGTCGATCAGCTCTGTCATAACCCACGCGGATTGCACAGCGCTCTAGTTCCTTCTGCTGATCTGGGGAGAGCATGCGTCTGCAGATCATGCACCATCTGGAGTTTGTGCTCCACGTCTCGGAGAAACTGATAGGCACTGGTCAGATCGGCCTGTTGCTTTCCTGACAGAATACCGGCCTTCTGAAGCCGCACCAATGAACCGAGAGTCCCCCGGCCAAGAATCCCTGGCAAACGCCGGCCAGCCAGCACCTGGATCGTTTGGACGAGAAATTCGATTTCCCTGATCCCGCCCACACCGAGTTTTACGTTGCGCTGCTCATGCCCGCGCTCCGCCATCTTCGCGTCAATCCGCTCCTTGACCGATCGGACCTCCTCCACGATCGCGAGCCCTTGTTCAACATCCGGGCGTTTCGATGAGGGTGCCAGCACAAAGGGCCTCACCATCTTGATGAACGATCTCCCCGACCTCCTGCGACCCGGCGATGGGCCGGGCTTTCAGCAAGGCCAACCGTTCCCACACTTGTCCTCTCGTCCGATAGTACTTGGCATAGTCGTCGAGCGAGCGAGTGAGCTGCCCTACCGAACCTTCTGCTCGCAAGCGGAGGTCCACGCGATAGACGTACCCCTTCATGTGTCTGTACAGTCCAGCGCCTTCGTGAGCTCCCGCGCGAAATTTCAAAGTATTCTTCATTGGACAGCACGCGCTGCGCAGGGGCCTTCGCCTTCGCACGTCCGGACGCAGCCGGCCTGGTTTCTCCCTCATGGGATTCACAGACATAGAGCACGTCTACGTCGGAGCTATAATTGAGCTCATGTCCGCCCAGCTTCCCCATCGCAATGACGGTGAAGCCGGTCTCCACCCACCGCCCTTGCCGATTCTGGTGCATGGGAATGCCGTGCCGGGCCCGTAGATCGGCATCCACAATGCGATAGGCAGCATCAATGAGGACCGAGGCCAGATCCGAGAGGGAGGCGGTGGTTTCCACCACATCTGCTAACCGCACGAGATCGCGCACGCCGATGCGCAGCATCTCTCGACGGCGGAATCGTCTGGAGCGCGTCCAACCTGAGTTCAGTGGCGGTGACACCCTCCAGACTTTGCCGGATCATACGTTCCATCCCGCCCTGGTCGGCGCGGTGGACAACACCATTCTGTTGGGCCAGCCAGTACAGCAGCAGAGGATCGCGGACGAGGGTAAAAGCAGGCGAGTCACTGTTCCCGAAGATCGCGCACACCAGGTCCAACATGCGGGAGCGCTGCGCAGGTATTCCAACACGGCCGACCGGCTGACTCCGCTAGCGAGCCAGCGTTCCCAGTGATTCAAGGCCTGATCTGGATCAGCGGTCCGCCCAATGGCCTCAAGTAACGCGGGCAGGATCTCTGCCAACTGGCGTCGCTGGTGGGGATCGCCCGCCATCGACTGCAGATTCGCATCGGCATCCTGAATGCGATGGAGTCCGTAGGGTTGAAGGATCGCTTCAACCTGGGTTGGTTCCAGCCCGGACGCTAATAGGACAGGGTGGGATCTGGTCGAGCAGCCCACTCGAGCTTAGGAACGCTACAATAGCGCGGCACTTGCTCCTTGGGACGAGTTGTCGTTGTCATAGGCCGGCATTATACTGATACTTTCGCGCTCGCACAATGAACCGCTTCGGCCATACTCCCGGCCATGACGGATGGGCCTCGATCACACGAGTCGATCATCAAGACCCTGACCTCCCTCTGTCCGGATGTCGATGATGAGGTACTCCGGGACTTCGTGTCTCGGATGGACCCCAGTACTTCGTTCGGTTCCAACCGAACGCCATCGCCACACCATATTCAGCTTGCCAGCCGGCTCACGCCGGACCACCCCCTGCGAATTGTCGGTGCTCGATAAACGAGCGAGGCGATCAGAAATCAGCATCGTCGCCTATGATTACTTCTCTCGGAATTCGCAGCGATCTGCGGTGTGCTCTCGGCCTTCGGACTCAATATCGAAGAAGGACAGATCTATACCTTTGTGGAGGCCACGCCTTCTCCATCGCCGCGCCGAAGGCTCCCTCAACGACCGACCGGCCTACCGTCACGGCCCGGCCTCAGCCGCAAGAAAATCGTCGATGTCTTCCTGGTGCATCCCATAGACCGCACAGGCTTTCCCTCACCACAACACAATGCCCTCCGACAGACGGTCACCGAGATCATTCAACTGCTGGATGCCGGTCGGTTCGAAGAGGCACGCCAATACGTCAACCGCCGGCTCGTCGAACGATTGGACAAGCAGCGGAGTGCCTTTACCGGCCTGCTTCGTACGGTACGGATTACCTTCGACAATAGCCAATCACCGACAGATACGATCATGGACATCCGATCGGATGATACTCCGGCCTTTCTCTACGCCCTTGCGAATGCCCTGGCCATGCGCAACATCTACATTACCAAGGCCAAGATCGAAAGTAATGGCGCCGCCAAGCTGCGTGATCGCTTCTATGTCAGGAATCGCGATGGGCAGAAGCTGCTCGACTCGCCGATCAGGAGCAACTGCGGCTGACCGCCGTGCTCATCAAACAATTCACGCATGCCTTGACCTGGGCTTCCGACCCGGCCAAGGCGCTTGCATCGTTCGACCATTTCCTGGATCTCATCGTGAAAGACCAGGGCAAGAAGGGCAAGAACCAGGCGCTCGACTTCGTCAGCAATAAAAGAACCTTTCCCCTGCTCGCCCGACTGCTCGGCGCCAGCGACTTCTTGTGGGAGGATTTTCTCCGACGCCAGCACAGCAACCTCCTTCCACTGCTCACAGAATACCGGGATGCGCCCCTGATCAAGCCGCAGGCGACTCTCCGGAAAGAACTCGACCGTCTGGTCGCTCGCGCCACAAACAGACGAGTCGCGAAAGAAGCGCTTGAACCGGTTTAAAGACCGTGAGCTGTTCCGGATCGACATAAAACACATCGTCGAGGCCCTCGACCAATTTCCCTGACTTTTCGCTCGCGCTCACGGAACTGGCGGAGGTCATCATGGAACGGAGCATCGCGGATTGCCGCGCCAAGCTGGAGAAATCGATAGTGGGCACCCACGGCTCGCCAACGCGAAACCCTGCCCTTTGCCGTCCTGGGTCTGGGAAAATTCGGGGGGCGAGCTCGGCTACGCCTCGGACATCGAGGTACTGTTCGTCTACGATGGATCGGGCAAAACAAGCGGTAAGAATGGAATTGAAAACAGCGAATACTTCGAACGGCTGGCGCAGGAACTCCTGGGGTGGATCGAAGCCAAGCAAGAAGGCATCTTTCGCCTTGATGTCCGGCTTCGACCACACGGAGGCAAGGGCGCGCTGGCCAATGCGTTCGAGGAGGTCTGTCGCTACTACAGTCCGACCGGACTTGCCGCGTCGTTCGAGCGGCGAAGCCCTAATCAAGCTGCGGCATATCGCCGGCGACGCCGCGCACTGGGCCATCAACTGGAAGCACACCGAGACTCTTTCGTCTACGGAGAAGCTCCCTGGGATATTCCCGCGGCACTGGAGCTCCGGAGACAACAGCTCAGGCAACTGGTCGAGCCGGGAAGGTCAACGTGAAGTATAGCGCGGGAGGACTCATCGACATCGAATACGCCGCGCAATACCTGCAAAGTGATGCACGGACACAACCACCCGAGCCTGCGTACGCCGAATACCCTGCAGGCACTCGCCGCGCTGGTAAATGCGGGGTTGGTCGCGCGCACCGATGGAGCAGGCCTCCGGAAAGCCTACGTCTTCACCCGGACATTGGTCGACGGATTACGCATGGTCCGGGGAAACACCAAGGATCTTGTGCTCCCCCGCCCGATTCAGAGGAGTTTGTTTGTCTTGCCCGCCGCGTCAGCTACACGGCAGAACGACTGGAGGGCCGGCGCGCGCGAGTTGCAGTCAGACATCCAGCACCACACGACGCTCACCAAGACCTTCTTTGAACGGACGTTCGGAGCGCTGTGAGTGGGAGGGGCAGCCTGGTCGTCCTCTCCTGCTCGCGGAACGCGCACGATAAGCATCTGCTCGTTCGACGCGCGCAGTGGAGATCAAGCAGGATACCCCTCCCATGAAGAGAATACGACACAAATGAATGAGGTCAGGGGTCTTTTCTGAATGCTCGGCGTGATGCAATCCCAACCGTCCCCGTTTCACGGCGCGCCTGCGTGCATACGTCCTTCAAGCCGCTCATCCTAAATTTCACAAACCAATTCACGATCACGGTCAACCGAGCTTATTATTCCTCACCCAAGAATAACTTTGCGGCCAGGTGCGAGGCCACAGGCCCGTAAAAACCGTGAGGATGTACTCGCCGGAATACGTTGAGAGTTTTGCAGGGCCAAGAACAGCGACAATGCAATGGTTGCGGATCATTCGCCAAACGCCATAAATGAGACGGTCAGTGTCGGACAGGATTCCTAGACATGCGTGATACAGGGACATTTACTCGTACGGATGCGGTCGTAACCCGCATGGGATCGACTTCCTTGGTGCGTTTGTAGCCGATCCAGGCCTCGATCAGGTCCTTGCTGAAGACCCCGCCCTTGAGCGAAACTGATGGTCCTGTTCGAGGTGGCGCAACGCTTCGTCGAGACTGCCAGGCAGCGTACGGATTTTCGCCGCTTCCCTCCGGCTCGAGATCGTACAGATCCTTCTCCGCCGGTTCACCCGGATTGATCTTATTCTCGATCCCGTCCAACCCTCGCCATGCGAGCATGGCAGGAAAAGCGAGGTAGGGATTCGCACGTCGGGTCAGGAAAGCGCACCTCCGATCCGCTTGGCTTTTGGGCTCGGTGAGTACATAGGAATCCGTATGCCCGCCGATCGATTCCGGCTGGAATAGGCCAAACAGGACCGGCGCCTCGAACCCGGGGTCAGCCAGCTTGTAGGAGTTTGTCGTCGGATTCGTGAACGCCGCCAGAGCCGGCGCGTGCTTCAGGATACCTCCGATATAGTAGAGACCGAGTTGCGAGATGCCGGCATATTCCTTCCCGGCAAACAGGGGTTTCCCTCTTTCCAGATGCTCTGGTGCGTATGCATACCGGTGCCGTTGTCCCCAAAGATCGGCTTGGGCATGAAGGTGGCAGTTTTGCCATGCCGGCGGGCCACGTTCTTGACGATGTACTTGTACATCATCAATTTGTCTGCCGTCTTGACCAGCGAGTCGAAGCGGATATCAATTTCCGCCTGGCCCGCCGTCGCCGTCTCGTGGTGGTGCTTCTCAATGGAAATCCCGGCCTTCTGCATCTCCAGGATCATCTCGCTGCGGATATCTTGCGTGTGCATCAGTCGGCGGGACCGGGAAAAGTAGCCTTCTCCTTATGACGGATTTTCCCGCCCAAGTTGTGGCCTTTCCTGCCCAATGTTCCAGGCGCCTTCTTCGGAATCGATGAAGTAGTAGCCGCTGTGGCCCGTCTGATCGTACCGGACCTGATCGAAGATGAAGAACTCCGCCTCCGGCCCCCAGTAGGAGATATCCCCGATCTTCGTGCTCTGGAGATATTTTTCCGCCTTCAGTGCCACAAACCGCGGATCACGATCGTAGGGCTCGCGCGTAATCGGATCGACGACATTGCCGATGACGCTCAGTGTCGGGACCGCACAGAACGGATCGAGACAGGCCGTGGCCGAATCGGGGATCATCAGCAGATCGCTGTCGTTGATCGCCTTCCAGCCCCGGATCGACGAACCGTCCAACCCGGATCCATCTTTGAATACCCCTTCATTAAGCTCTTCCACAGGAATCGAGAAGTGCTGCCAGGTGCCGAGCAGATCTACAAAACTTCAAGTCCACGATCTGGACCTTATTCTTCTTCGCAAACTCCAATACCTCGCGGGGATTCATTCCGGGCTCCTTTCAGGTTCGATTTATGCTACTGATCCTGTTGATACGCCTTCCGGACGCATCAACCCGCCGGTCCATGAACAGATCAATATTCTCCTTGATGGTCGCACGGATGGCCTCCAGGCGAGCGTGGTCCTCGATTTTGGCTCCATGCTGATCCGTCACGTAGAACACGTCAGCCACCTGATCGAGCTCCTGCCTCCTGAGATCCGGGCCGCATGGACCGACAGGCCGAGCTGAAAGATGCTGCGGGTGATGGCATACAACAATCCTTGCGTATCGTCGGCAAATACATCGATGATCGTGGACCGGTCACATGTCTCGTTATCGATCTGCACCTCGGTCGCCTGGCGGGTGGTGGGCAGCCGGCGAACGGTGAAGAGGCGGGTATTTCGGCTCATCAACCGCTTCCGACGTCCTCCTCGCCCTTCAGCACTCGGACAATAGTCGCGGCATTGGAAGCCCGGCGCTCGTCCGGAGGAACGCCGGCATAATCCGGATCGGACACCTTGAAGGTGTCCACCACAACCCCGTCATTTCGGGTGATGATCTGGGCGTCCAGAATCTGAAGCCCCTGGGCCGTCATCACGCCCGGCAATCTTGGAGAAGATGCCTGGGGTGAGGTGATCGTGCGGTAATCACCGTGTATTCGCACGTACCCAGTTCCTCGTTAAAGCTTTCCTCGACCAGCACCTCTCCTGCCTGCAGCCGCTTGACCGCCGCCAGATGAGCTGCGATCCGCTTCGGAGGCGTCCCATGCAGATAGCGCAAGGGAAACTGGCCCAGTTGCGATTCGATCCAGTCGAGCCCCCGGCCTCCTGCGTTCGTGAACTTCGTGCGCCACCTCGCTCGCGAGTTGCTTGAGGCGTTCCGGACCAGGCGTCTCATCCCGCTCACCCAACACCTCCGGCAGCGTGCGCAGATAGAGTTCGATGAGTAAGGACTCCTTCCACTTGGTCAGGACGCCAGGTCCCACCGCCGCAATGTCGGCTGCGGTCAGGACCAATAGCTTGCGGAGGGTTTCCGGAGTCGCCACCGCTCTGGCGAAGGGCAAGAGGACCTTCTCGTCGTAAGGATCGCGCTGGAAGGCCGTGTCGGCCATCAGCAGATGTCGGTGCACGAGAAAGACCAGCGTCCTCGTCTCTTGCTCGTCATACCCCAGCCGCACTGCCATCTCCTCCGCGATCACTCTTGCCCACTTCGCTGTGATCTTCTTTCCGCCCCTTCCCCAGATCATGCAAGAGTATCGCCAGGTGCAAAAGGTCCTTCCCGCCTGATCTCCTGGCAGACTTTCCTGATGACACCAGGCTCCTCGGTCGAGCGCTTCAGCTTTGGCCACTGCCAGCAGGGTATGCTCATCCACCGTATACTTGTGATACTCGTTGAACTGCATCAGCGCCATGGACCGTGGCAAAATCCGGGATGAGCTTCTCCAGCAGATGGGCGCGATGCATCGCTCCAAGCGTTCCGGCTACCGCTCCCGGTCCAGCGAGAATCTTCAGAAAGACCCGGTTGACCTCAGGGGTCCGGAAGGCCTCGTTCGACATGCTACCCATGTGGCTGTGGATTTCGTCCAGCAGGTCGGTGTCGATCTTGAGGCGCCGGGACCTCGCCATCTCGAACAGCCGGAGGAGCAAGTCAGGACTATCCAGGACTCGAGCCCGCAGCTCAGAGGGAACAGTCAGATACCGGCCGGTGACCACGAAATAGCCATCCACCCTGGCGGACCGGCAGGATGCGAGTCGATCGGCGCCTCACAGGAACGGCCTGGCAACGGTCCACAAACCGGACCAAGGACTCTCGTGGAGTCCCATCGTATGCCGGTAATACTGCTGCATGAACTGCTCCACCCCTAGGAGGTGGGGACGATCGTGGAATCCGTACTAGGAAGCCAGCCGGACCTGTTCGTCGAACGACAGAATCTCCTGCGCCATCCCGGCTTCGAAGTGCAGAAACGCCCCGGACGCGCCACAGAAAACTCCCGGGCCTCTCGTCAGTGAGAGAAAATCTTGTCTGGAGAGGAGGCCGCGATCCGCCAAGTCCTGCAGCGCAACGGCTTGGAACCGGGCCATGCCGGCCCACCGGAGCAGATGGAAATCCCGTAGCCCTCCTTTGCTTTTCTTGACGTTCGGCTCCAGCAGATAGACGGTCGCTCCGAACTTCTCATATTCACGGCGCCGCTCTTCCACCTTTGCTCGATAAAATGCCCCGTCCCACGGCCGACTACCTCCCGGAAATACCGGCGATGGAACTCCTGGAATAGGTACGGGCTTCCGGTCAAAAACCTGACCGACATCATGGAGGTGCGGATGGTAAGGTCCTTCGCGGCCAGATCGACACAATCTTGAACCGTCCGCATGCTGTGACCGACCTGGAAGCCTAGATCCCACAGATGGTGCAGCACCTCACGGAACAGAGCCGGCGCCGCCTCTCCCGCTTTCTCGAAAAGAGGAGCATGACGTCGATGTCTGAATAGGGAGCCAACTCCCCGGTAGCCGTAACCTCCCAGCGCCACCAGGCAACAGTGCTGCGCCCCCGCGGCCCGGGCCTCCTCACCGGCCTGCCGCATGGCGTTCCTGTACCGACCGATGATCAACCCGTCCACAAACTCCGTCAGGGCCGCCATGACTTCGGCCCCCGAGACCCCTTCCAACAACCGCTGCCGGAGCACCTGCCGGTGCCCAGCCAGGGCGGAGACCGGCTCAAATTCCGCCCTGCGCAAGATCTCCAGCCGGCGACCCGCTGCCCGGCGTCATCGTCACAGTGCGGCTTCCCCAGTCTCGCCGGTCCTGATCCGTACCACGGAACCAAGATCCGACACGAAGATCTTCCCGTCCCCGACGCTGCCGGTCTTCGCGCTGCGCGTAATGGTTTCGACCACGCGCGCCACCAGGCTATCCGTGACGTACACTTCGATCTTCACCTTGGGCACAAAGTCGGTCGTATACTCGGCGCCCCGGTAGGTCTCCTTACTCCCCTTCTGGCGTCCGAATCCTTTGACTTCCGTGACCGTCATCCCCTGCACACCGATTTCCACCAACGCATCCTTGACCTCGTCCAACTTGAACGGCTTGATGATGGCTTCAATCATCTTCATGTCGATGCCTCCTTACCAGGCTCACCCGAGGACGCTGATCGTACATTGTCCTGGGGATCGCCGACACGATCGTTTCGTCAATCGTGTCATGGTCCGTTTATGAACCCGAATCATGCGTGAAGAACAACTGAGAATGCCGTTTGGGCCTTGTGCCGATGGGTTTGTCTGGCGATCTGGCCGTGGCACCGAACCCTACCTTCTAAGTAGGGTTCGGTCACCGCTACCTTACGAATAGGCCTTTTCATCATGTTGACTGAGATCCAAGCCTAATCGCTCTTCTTCCTCAGTCACACGCAGACCAGTTATTCCAGCGACGATCGCCAGAATGATTAAGGTCCCTACAAAACAGAAGACCCAGGAAATCAGTACGGCCATCGCTTGGATGCCCAACTGTGCCGGATTACCAAAGAACAGCCCGTCTGCCCCTGCCGAATTAATCGCCTTCGAGGCGAAGAGACCAGTCGCGAGCGCGCCCCACGTGCCACCGATTCCGTGAACGCCGAAGGCATCGAGGGCGTCATCATAGCCAAACAAGGGCTTCAACATCACCGCAATATAACATATTACACCCGCTCCAATCCCAATCCAAATCGACGAGATCGGGCCGACGAACCCCGACGCAGGCGTGATGGCCACCAGTCCCGCCACCGCACCGCTTGCCGCGCCCAGGGCCGACGGTTTGCCTCGATAGATCCACTCCGCGACCATCCAGGCCAGCGCCGAGGCAGCCGTCGCCGTATTGGTGGCGGTAAAGGCGCTCGTCGCCAGTGCCCCGGAGGCCAAGGCGCTGCCGGCGTTGAACCCAAACCATCCAAACCAGAGCAAGGACGCGCCCAAAATGGTCATGGGCAAGTTGTGCGGGTGCATTCCCTCCTTGCCATGTCCCAATCGCTTCTTTATCACGAGGGCGCAAGCCAACCCAGATATGCCGGAACTGATATGGACGACCGTCCCGCCGGCAAAATCCAACGCCCCGAGGTTTCTGACCCATCCCCCGACCCCCACACCCAATGCGCGAGTGGATCGTAGATGAAAGTCGCCCACAGCAGCGTGAACAAGATAAACGCGCTGAACTTCATCCGGTCGGCATATGCACCGGTAATCAGCGCCGGCGTGATCACTGCGAACATCATCTGGAAGAGCATGAATGCCTGGTGCGGTATGGTGGCGGCATAATCGGGATTGGGTTCGTATCCAACCCCGTTGAGCCCGAACCATGCAAGCGAACCGATGATATGGCCCGACGTCTGGTCCGAAGGCAAGTGAGTAACCCCACAGCACCCACTGGACACTGATCAGACAGAGGATAATGAAGCTCTGCAAGATCACGGACAACGCATTCTTGCCACGCACCATCCCTCCATAGAACAGCGCAACGCCCGGCGCGGTCATGGCCCAACACCAAGGCCGTCGAGACCAACACCCAGGCCGTATCGCCGGTATCGATCTTCGGCGGTGCGGCAGCGGCTGCCGCCTCTGGAGCGGAGCAGCCGGGCGCTTCTGGAGCCGGCGCCGCTGGAGCCTGCGCACCTGCATCTTGCGCATACAGGGCCGCCCCCCTGCCAACATGGCAAGGCAGGTAAGGACCGGCAGAATCTTCTTCATACTGCTCATATGCCTTAGCATAATTGCATCCTTTCATCCCCTGGTTCAGGACGAGGTTGTCAACGAGTTCTTCGAACTTTTCTGAGCGGCTCCCATGGTTATCTCACGCCGCGTTCTTCGTCGGAACAGACTGCGGCCCCGCCTGCTCGGCTTCGATAGCCGCGAAGACCTGAGCCATCCCTGCACAACCGTTTACGCCGCTTGCACTGCTGGTAACAGTAGAGCAACAACGTTCCCAGCCACCTTTGAGCATCGCGCTCCCTCGTGGGCCTGTGTTATTTCGCTCACGGTGCCTGCCCTTCTGGTCGCCGACCACGAGCGACCACGCCTACGGTGCTCCACTGCTGGAGCTCAGGGTCGCTCGAATAAATGGTCGGGACCGGCGATCTCCTCGAGCTCGATGCGCATGACGCTCTCAGCGCCATGCGTCCCTCTTTAGGATTACCGCATCCAGCGCCTGCCTGCTTGCCCGAGTGAAGCACGGGGGTCAGGACCCCCAACAGCCGCTGTTCCCACGAGATCGCTCTCAATCTCGTCATGGCGTGCTTCCCTTGCCTCACGACTGTTCTTACTGGTAGCTCCTCCCTGATCGCTACCGTGGACCATTCGACAGAAGGGGCTCCTCTTCAACATTCAACAGACCTCAGTATCACTTCGCTCCAGAACAGGTAGATGACTTCCGAATCCCAGTTGTTCGTTGATTGTTCGCCGCCTCACTGCCCCGCAGGAAGGGATTCTTGTTAGACTTGTCATACCGGCCCTCTATTCTCGTGATGAGGATTCGGTACCGGCTTGTGCACTGGAGTGTCCAGGTCGTCTCCCAGAGGGTCATGAGCTTGGAGCCCGCGTGCTTGCGCTAGACCGTACCAGCCTGATTAAAAGCAGTGGCTCCGGTACCGAATCCACCACCATGGGTGCGGCACCTGGCGTGAGAGCACAGACATTTGTGCCGCCGTTGGTGCTGATCGCCCCGCCGCAGGCACGAAAACCACCTGCATCCTCCCAGATTTCTGCGCGACCCCGGAGGCTGAATGCATGGGGCTGCTGTTGATCATTGAAGTCATGAATCAATAGGCACGACCATCCCATCCCAGCGGGCGTTATCCAGACGCATTACCACCAAACGATTAGGTTGCTTGTGGGGTCCAGAGCGGCATTGCCCTCGTTCACGTAGTAGGGCTCAGGATGACGGTGTCCACTGTCGGTGGGCTTTACCGTGACGATCAGCCCATTCACAAATCGCTTAGCTGAGGGATCGGAAAACCGGGAAGCACGCTGACCCGCCGCATTAAAACACGTGCCAGCTACCGCCTGCTGGAATTGCTGCGCTAGTGCCAGCACCTTGACAATTTGACTGCTCTCCCCGCCATGGGTCCCGAACCAGTTTATCCCGAACCGCGGGTGCGGCGTGAAGGCCACGAGGTACTCGATCGTTTTGCTCTTGTTGTTGTCCTCGATATTGTCCCAACCGTTGACGAGTCCGATGGTCGTCGTCAACATGGGATTCCACGTATAGGTGAACCGGATGCCGGTCGTCGTGAAGGCTTGGCTCAAACCGAACATGAAGGTGCGGGAAAAGTTCGGGTTCTCGAAACTGTTGATGACCTCATACCCGACCAACGTGTTGATCTTCCCCACTTGAATCTTCAGGCCGTTGCCGAGCGGGGCGATGTACTCAGCATACATCTCTTGCGTATCCATCTCGGTGTTGTCCGTGCCAGGCCGGAAATTCGTGCGTGCCCGCGAGAACCTCGCTTCGGCCCCAAAATTCATCCGCGCGCGAAAGCCCGCCCGCTCCATGCCAGTGCCCTGCCGCATCTGCAGGTTTTTCCAGCATGAGCTCGAAACAACTGTGGCACAAACGAGTTGGCCTGGGTGTCGAAGATGCGCATGTTCGTGACGTTTGTATTGGGATTATTGAAATTCTGGACATAAGATATATCCACATATCCGGAAATCTTAAAGCCCAAGGTATTCCAGAGGGAGGCGGCATCAGATTTTTCTCCAGCTCCGCCACCCGCTCCTGAAGCGTCCCGGTCGGCGTCGGTGCCGGCGCCGCAGCGGGCCCTTGGGCGAATACAGTGTTGCTGCCGAACAGTGAGACCAGCGCACACATGGCCATTCCAATAAGACTGCGTACTGATATCATCACATCCTCCTCGTTCGAGACATAGGTGATTCAGTTGCTCACTTTCCTAGGCTCTCTCGTCTCGACGTCGTTGTCGCCATGCACGCCATTGTGCGCTATCTCCAGTCTCTCTTAGCCCGGACTATTCACGATTGCCTCGTCCGATCCTCTCCGCCCGGCGGGGCTTGTCTCGTTCGGCCTCCTCGACGGACTGAGCGTTCGCCTCCGTCGGCCGTACTTGCGAGAAGCCCCGGCGGGCTTCAGTCTCGAAACGCCTCGCGACGGCATTCATGAATAATCCGGGCTCGTCAATTCGCCTCTCACTTCCACATCGATTCCACCGGCAGGATGCTGAAAAATTCGCTCTCAAGAACCGCAAAATGTAAGACGTGAAAAGGTGAAACGTAGACTGCCGAGTGCTCTTCCTCCGAAACGTTTGACGTTTCACATCTCACGGATTCAGCCTGCTCGAATATGGTCATAAAAAACGCCCTCTAGCCCGCTGGGACCGGAGGACGCCATTGTCCATGCCGTACTATTCTTGAGGCCGGTGGGAAACGCCGTTGTTCCCCTGTCCGATGGGCTCCAGTGGGAGCCCTTAATAAATAACTGGGCGCCCTTATACATCCCCAAGAAAATCTGTCAATGCCCTATCTCTGTTTAGCGCGACCAGCGGGAAAGGCGGGACGGGCGACATGGGCGAGACGAGTGGAGGTTCGAGGTCCGAAGTTCCGAGGTTTTCGGAACTTCGAACCCTGAACTTCGAACTTCGGATTGCGCCTTTCTCGCCCGTCCGCCACCTCCCCCGTCCCGCTGGTAATGATCTATCGTCTGTGTTAGATTCTCTCTCACCTATGGCTCCCTCACCACAGCATTCGGTACGGAAACTGTCTCACAAGCCTTCGCTTTTCCTGGCCCTGCTCTGTCGTAGTCGGCACCGCCTGTGGCACGATCGCCCCGACCGGCCAAATCATCTTTGACGATCCTCGCGGAACCGTGTCTCTTCAAACAATTTCAATCAGTCGATTCAGGCCAGTCACCCGATCACTCTGGACCCAGCCCTTCTCGCCCAGATGTTGAAAGGCGATGCAGATTCAGGATCAGGAGTATGGCTGAGTGACAACTCCTCTCGGGAGCATCAATCCTCGCACATCTCCTTCCGTCCCCGTCTTCTCGGAAGATCAGATCCAGTTCCTCGCTCCACTGCTTGCAGAGGGTTTACGTACGGCCGCACCAGATCAGCGTATCGAGTATCGTGTCGAGGCTACGCGCCAAGGGTCTCGATTCGAATCCTCGACTACGGAAACCACAGCGGGCTCCCTCTACGCCTATGGCCGACAGTCTGTACGTGACACTCTCTCAATATCGCTACAACCCGATCCGGACGTACCATGGTGAACTCGACCAGCGCCGTCCAAACGCGTCAAGCGGATGTTTCAGGCCTCAAGAACCGTATACTGCTGTTCACTCCGAGCGCCGCCCAACGGTCCGATAGCTTTGATCCGCCGACAGGGGAAGCGTACACCGACAGGTTTCTCGCCATCGATTATCAGCTGCTGCAGAAGCGTCGCCGGCCGTAAGCCACCACTGAACGCACTGCGCCTCAGGTGGAACGGGCCGCGCCGGTTCGCGAGTCTCCAGCAGGAACCGGTGGTATCCGACGCCCCGTCTCATACCACGGAGGCCCTGGCCCAGGAGGTGGAAACCCTCAGGAAGCAACTGCAATCCGTTCAACAACAACTCGACAGCCAGACCACCAAGCCAGACAGCCAAAAGCGGAAAACCGCCCCTCCTTCGAAGCCACAACAGACAGCCCCTAACCAGCAAGATAGCCGAGCGAGACGGACGACGGTTCGAGGTCCAAAGTTCGAGGTTTTCGAAACTTCGAACCTCGGACTTCGATCCGCCACGTCTCGCGCCCGTCCCGCGCGCTCTGGTCTGGTAATGACCTATCGTCTGTGTTAGCCTTATACTATGGCTCCTTCACCTACAGGATTCGGTACGGAAACCGTCTCACAGTCGTTTGCTTCTCCTGGCCCTGCTCTGTGTAGTTGGCACCGCCTGTGGCACGACTGCCCAGAGCAACAAGGTCCTCTTTGAGGATCCGCGTGGAACCGTGTCTCTGCGAGACGATTTCCGATCAGGCGATTCAGACCAGTCATCCGATCGATCTGAAACCAGCCCTCATCGCCCGCGTCTTGAGCGGGATGCAAGTCCAGCAATACCTGCAGTACTACCAACAAACGATGGCAGGAGAAGCGATCACCCCCGTTTTTTCGCCAGAAGAAGTCCAATTCCTGGCGCCACGGATTGCCAAAGCCCTGACGACCGCCGGACCGGGAGAGGCCGTGGCATTTCTGATCACGAGTCCTCGCCCAGGCACCAGAGAGCCTGGTGTACATGGAAACCACTGCCGGTTCCCTCTACGCCTATGACCAATCGCTGTATGTGATACTCTCTCAATATCGATACGACCCGATGTTGACGAACATGCACTACGCAGCTTACAGACCGCGTCCACTCGATCCCTCAGGCCTCAGGAACCGTATACTGCTGTTCACTCCGAGCGCCGCTCCTACGGTCCGATAATGTTCATCGGCCGGAGGGAGGGAGCGTTCACCGGTAGATTTCTCGCCATCGATTATCAGCTGCTGCAACAAGCATCGCCGGCCGTAGCCAGCCACTGACTGTGTCCGACGCCCCTGTCTCGTCACCACGGAGGCCCTGGCTCAGGAGGTGGAAACCCTCAGGAAGCAACTGCAATCCGTTCAACAACAACTCGACAGCCAGACCACCAGGCAAGACGGCCTAAAGCGGGAAACCACACCCCCTTCAACGCCACAGGAGACAACCCCGTAACCGCAGTAGTGAGACGAGCGGGACAGGCGGGAGGGCGGAAAAGCAGGAGTCCGAGATTCGAAGTTCGAGGTTTTCGGAACTTCAGAACCCTCGAACTTCCGAGACTTCGGATCGCCGCCATTCTCACTCGTCCCGCCTGTCTCGCTTCGGCTATCCTGCTAGGAATTGCGATAGCCGTTCGTGATCGGCATCCGCCGATCCTTCCCCAAGGCCCGATGCGTGATCTTGATGCCGATCGGCGCCTGCCGGCGCTTGCACTCGCTTGCCATCCACCATCGTCGATCACGCGCGCGACCGTGGCGCGGTCGTATCCCGCTTCGACGATCTCTTCGAGAGACCGGTCTTCTTCCACATAGGCCTGGAGAATGGGATCAAGTATCTCGTAGGGCGGCAGCGAGTCTTCATCCTTTTGGTTGGGCCTCAGCTCGGCGGTCGGCGGTCGATCTAACGTCCGTTTGGGAATCACCGGGTTGTGCCGCGGAGGTTGCGGAGCCGCGCCAGGCCATACACCATCGTCTTGGGCACGTCTTTGATCACGGCAAAGCCGCCGGCCATATCGCCATACAACGTGGCATACCCTACGCTCATCTCGCTCTTGTTGCCAGTGGTGAGCACCAGATGGCCTGAACTTGTTGGAGAAGGCCATGAGGAGATTGCCCCGGATACGGGCTTGGAGGTTCTCTTCCGTCGTATCAGGCGCACGCCCTCGAACGTCTCCGCGAGCGCATGCCGATAGGTGTCAAACATCGTCGTGATGGGAATCGTCCGGACGGAGATCGCGGAAGCCGTTTCCCCAATTCGGCGACATCGTCGTGACTGTCTTGCGACGTATAGGGCGACGGCATGAACAGCCCCACACGTTCTCCGCGCCGAGCGCATCGACGGCGAGCACGGCGGTCAGCGCCGAGTCCACTCCGCCGCTCAAGCCGATCACGGCACGCGTAAATCCGTTTTCCTCACGTAGTCGCGCACCCCCAACGTGAGAGCCCGATACACTTCCTCCAGCGGGTCCAGGACCGCCGCCACGTCGGGGACCGCGCGCACCGAGTTTTTTGAACAGATGGAAGCGGCGCAGCACAGACCTCCACAGCGGAGGCAACCCGCCGCGGCAAGAGCTTCTTCCGCCGGTTCGTCTCGCCCGCGCGACAGCCTCCATATTGAGGTCGGCGACGATCAGATCTTCTTCAAAGGCTTTCCCCCGCGCGATGACCTCACCCTGGTGATCGAGAATCACACTATTCCCGTCGAAGACCAGTTCATCCTGACCGCCGACCGCGTTGGTGTAGGTGAGCACCACTCCGTTTTCCCTCGCCCGGGTCGCCAACATCTGCTCGCGCACCCGGCTCTTGCCCAGATGAAACGGCGAGGCATTGATATTCACGATGATTTCGGCGCCTGCTGCCGCCTGGAAACCGGTCGGACCTTCCGGCAACCAGACATCCTCACAAATGTTGACCCCGACCACCGTGACCGCGCAGACGGATGAGCGGCAGCCGCCGGCCTGGATGAAAATAGCGGCTCTCGTCAAACACGCCCATAGTTCGGCAAGTACCACTTGCAATAGGTCGTGATGAGCTTCTGATCTGCGATGACCGCCGCTGCATTGTAGAGTTCGTGCGCGCCGCCGGGCACTACCGGCGGGCGAGCCGGTTTCGGATCTATGTCCATCGCTCTGGCTGACGTAGCCCACAACCGCGGCAAGGCCCCGGCGGTGGCGGACTATTTCCTGGAGCGCGCGGCGATTGTCCGCGACAAAACGTGGCTTTAGCAAGAGATCTTCAGGCGGATAGCCGGTGATCGCCAGCTCCGGGAATGCGACCAAGTCGGCCTTCGCCTTCTTCGCCTCGCGCTTAGCCAGGTCGTGATCCGGCGGACGTTCCCATCCAGATCCCCGACCGTCGGATTCATCTGCACCATGGCGATTCGAAAAGTACGCATAGGGCTTTATATCATATAGCCAAGCGCGACGAGCGGGACAAGCGGCGGCGTGGAAAAGCTAAGGGTTCGAGTCCGAAGTCTCGAAGTTCGAGGTTTTCCGGAACTGCCGAACCTGAACTTCGAACTTCGGATCGCGCCAGTCTCGCTCTTCCCGCTCGTCGCGCCAAATTAATATCGCCGCAAGTTCGGGACCGGAAGATTCCAAGATCTTCCCGAACCGCCGCCCAGAATCGCCTCCAACGTCTCAGTAAGGTCTGGAGCCGACCGTGCGACGAATTTGACCGCCAGACCTGGAGGCTGCCGGGGTTGAAACTGCTCCCAGCACCAGGCCAGGACGCTGCTCCAGAATAGCAGCGAGAACTACGTCGAGACGTTTCCAGACATCGGCGTCGACTGCATCGCCGATGACAAGAGCGACGCCACATAGTCCCAGCTCCCGACGAGGCCTACCGACTCAGGCAGTCGGCCAGGGACCAGAGCGATACCGTTCGACGACCGACTCACCTAGAGACGTTCTGATGCAGATCTCGTTTTCGACCGCAGCAGAACGCCCAGCGCTCCCCCATGGCAACCCGACCGGAGGCTATGGCGTCCCACACTACCGCCGTCGCGCCTGGTGCAAGATCCACATGGATCGATTGGCGAACGCGAGCACCCGGCAAAGGGGATCGTGACCTCGGGCAACCATTCCAGCTCGAGCTCGGGGACCAACCGAAAGATGAACCTCCTGCACAGCCGGCTCAGACAGACTTCGATAGACACGATTGGCGGACGGACTCGTCATCAGCACATGCGTCCCGGCATGGAGCTGCGCCTCAACCGACACATGATCGCCACCGACCAAACCACCGGATGGATTCACGAGCCAGGTGTAGGCACACCCGCTGTCGTCGAGATACGAAGGAGGAAAGTGATGCCAGGGACTCGTGCAAGACGACGCGTGGAGTATCGTGCGTGGGCCCGCTCGCTTGAACTCATAGGACAGCGCCCCACGCCGGCCAACTGTCTCGAGCTAGTGAACGAAGCCACCTGGAAGGTACTGTCAGAAGGCCCGCTAACAGGCTCGCGGGAAAGCTCGGTTTTGTACAATACACCGTTGGAACCTTATACTGCTTGGCACCAGAACAGCTGGATGGATGTTCAAAATAGGCCAGACTTCTCACCCGCCCAACCCTGGCGGCTACCACGCGCCCGCCCGGAGTCTGCCAAGACGGCCTCTTCGCCCAGGGGCGCGCCTGATCCCTGCAAGGCCGCAGCGAACTATCACTTAATTAAGGGGTGGTCTGGGGTGATCCCAACTGCGCGGCGTCCAACGAGGGTCTTCTGAGGCCGCGCGTTGCTGTGAGCACGGGGATCGTCCCAGCCACCCCGCCCCCTTTTCAGCATCCTGCTAATGGCGATGCACGTGCTGCGGCTAGAAGCTGCTCGACCCACGTGCTCACCTGGTCGAGCCCCTGTCCTGTCTTAAGATTCGTAAAGAGATAGGGCAGGTTGCCCCGCATTCGTTGCTGTCCCGATCCATCACGGACAAATCGGCTCCGACATGCGGCGCGAGATCGACCTTGTTGATCACCAGTGAGATCGGACCGGGTGATCTCCAGGACCACCTTTGCGTGGGATCTTATCACCGGCCGCCACATCAATAACATAGATGACTTTGTCCGCGAGTTCAGGGCTGAATGTCGCAGCCAAATTGTCGCCGCCGCTTCCGACAAACATCAGTTCGACATCGGATGGCGCTTGAGCAAAATCGTCCAGCGCCTCCTGATTATGGGAGCGCATCTTCGCGGATCGCCGTATGCGGACAGCCCCCGGTTTCGACGCCCAGAATGCGGTCTTGAGGCAGCGCTCCCGGCGCGTGAGAAACTCGGCATCCTCCTTGGTAAAGATGTCATTGGTGACCACCGCCAAACCTCACGTGATCACGCAGACGGCGGCAGAGCGCTTCGACAAGCGCGGTCTTTCCAGACCCCACCGGCCCACCGACACCGATGACGGGAATGTGACTTGCCCGAGCCAGCGTGGTCCGACCGCTCCCACAGAGATGTTCGTCTTCTCGATGCATGGAAATAGAAGAGTTGATGGCTGATAGCAGAAACATCAGCCAATCCGATTTCGTGCTATACGCTATTCGCTATAGGCTCTTTTCTCCAGGTTCTGCCATACGCTCCTAGGACCGAAACAACCGCGACTCCAGCCGACTGTGTCGCATTGCGTAAATGTCCTGGACCGGTGACCAAGACTGCAGCACTCGTTGATGCGCCGCTTTGTGACTGACTCGCTCGATCACCTCGAGCCAGCTCTCCAATAACCGCTGTCCCTCACGCTGACCGATCGGCATCAACTTCATCGCCGCCGCCACAAAACCTGTCGCCGCTTGATAGAGGAACGCGGCGATTGTGTCTTCCTTCGACCAACCGGCTGCCGCCAGCGTGAGGCCAAAACTCACGGCCAGATGTCCTGGCGTCTGCTCAGCCTCAACCGCTGCAAGGTAGTCTTCGATCAGTAGATGTCTAGCCTGCTGACTCGCGGCCAGCCGCATCACCTGGCGTCCCATCTGCCGGCTGGCTGTCCGTGATTCACGGCTCCAGCTTCATCGCCTCCAGTTCTCGATCCGCCTTGAGGGCAATTTCCAAGCATGCCGGAAACACACGCGCATCATGCGCCAATCCTACTGCAACTGCTTCGCGCTCACCTATTCCAGTCGTGAGCGACCCAACCACGTAGCGCGACAGCTCTTCCGCATTCCGAACCGCACCACCCTGCACCGCCGCCTCAAGTCCTGAGGAGAAGGCATAGCCTCCTGATGGAAAGAAGCTATCAACGAATCGAAGACCGTTCAGAGAGCGAGAGAGTATTCATGCATTAATCGTGTGGACCACTCACCAACATATTTTCCTGAGTCCGACAGGGGCTGCTCAAAACGTTGTCCAGCAAGGCCGCAGCCGACGAAGCCCCGGAGGCGTACCAGTTCTCACCACCGGCCCCTGAGCTGCCGGACAGCTCTTCTCCGTACGGTACGTTGAGGGGTTCGAGCGACAGAGAACAGAAGCTGGGCGCCGTTTTCACCAGCCTGACTAAAAAGGAAAGTATCGTTGTGCCATCGGTAGGCACCGCCATCGGATCACATGGTCAAGATCTGCCCATCGGCTTTCACCACATAGGTTTCTGGATCCACGTCAATGTGCGGCAACGCATCGTTCAGCTTCATATCGCGCTTGCCGATGCTGCGGCACTTCTTCACCGCCGCCACACGTTTCTGCAGAGCCGAGTGACCTGTGCACCTCGTGGTCCATTGCGGCCTTGGAAAGAAAGGTTAGGCTCGTTGAAAACGGGGCGCGGCCAAAGCTCCCGAACATGGGCCTGGTGAAGACCGGCTGCGGCGTGGGAATCGACGCATTGGGATCTCCCATGGCAGTGGCGGACATGGGAAGCCACCCTTCAGGACGATCTCCGGCTTCACGCCGAAGAAGCCGGCTTCCACAGCACGAGGATCCGCCAACTCTGCCGACTTCGACCGAGCCCACTTCGTGCCCGATGCCGTGCGCAATCGCCGGATTGATCGTGTAACTTCGACATATAGCGCCGCACGCGAAAGTTATCGTTGGAACCAGCCAGCTTGTCGGCCGCAGTTTGGGAGAGATGTCCGCTGCTGTACTTTCATCTTGTGCGCCGTCTGCCAGGTGCGGATGATGACCTCACCCACGCGCCCCATCGCCTGCGAGTCGGACGACATGATGCTGATCGCCCCCATGTCGTGCAGGATATCCTCCGCTGCAATGGTCTCGCGGCGGATGCGCGATTCGGCAAAGGCAATGTCCTCCGGCATGCGACGGGTTCAAGTGGTGACAGACCATGAGCATGTCGAGATGCTCGTCCATCGTGTTCACCGTGAACGGCATCGTCGGGTTCGTGGACGAGGGCAACACATTGGCTTCACCACAAACCTTGATGATGTCGGGAGCATGCCCACCACCGGCGCCTTCGTGTGTGAAACGAGTGAATCGTGCGTCCCTTGAAGGCCTTGATCGTATCTTCGACAAACCCGGCTTCGTTCAACGTATCGGTGTGGATGGCGACTTGAACATCGTATTCTTCCGCTACATCGAGGCAGTTCGAAATCGCCGCCGGCGTGGTGCCCCAGTCTTCGTGCAGCTTGAGCCCGATCGCCCCGGCTTCACCTGCTCGCGCAAGCCATCCGGCAGCGATGAGTTGCCCTTGCCGAGAAAGCCGAGGTTGATCGGGAATCCCTCCGCTGCTTCCAGCATGCGATGGATGTTCCATGCGCCAGGCGTGCAGGTGGTGGCATTGGTCCCGGTTGCCGGGCCAGTCCCGCCGCCAATCATGCGTCGTGAGCCCGTTGGCCAAGGCCTCATTGATGATCTGCGGACAGATGAAATGGATGTGCGTATCGATGCCACCCGCCGTAATGATCTTGCCTTCCGCCGAAAGCACTTCGGTGCAGGCGCCGACCTCCATCCATTTCGTCACGCCTTCCATCATGTCGGGATTTCCGGCCTTGCCGATGCCGGCAATGCGACCGTCCCGGATGCCGATATCCGCCTTCACGATCTCCCACCAGTCGACGATGATCGCATTCGTGATCACGAGGTCGAGCGCGCCCTTCGCGCGGGTGGCTGATGGTGACTGGCCCATGCCGTCGCGAATGACCTTGCCGCCGCCGAACTTGGCCTCTTCACCGGGCACCGTCAAATCCCGCGTGATCTCGATCAGCAAATCCGGTATCGGCCAGGCGAATGCGATCACCCGCCGTCGGTCCATACAGATCGTTATATTGTCGGCGAGGAATCTTCATCGGGCCTCTCTCGTTCTGTGATGAAGCCAGCTTCTCGGGCAGCAGTCATGGCCTTGGCTTTCCACGTTTGGATCATCCAGACGACCATTTACCAGTCCATTGATCCCATAGGCCACGCGATTGCCGCCTATCGAAACCAGCGTCACCCGCTTGTCTTCACCCGGCTCAAACCGCACCGCGGTTCCAGCCGGAACTTGCAACCGAAACCCATAGGCCTTTCTCAATGATCAAACCGCAGCGCGCGATTCGCCTCAAAGAAATGACAATGCGACCCGACCTGAATCGGCCGGATCACCGGTATTGGCGACGATGAGCTCAACCGTCTTACGGCCATTGAACGCAACAATGTCGCCTTCACCGAGGATGATTCCACCAGGAATAAGAGGTGGCAGGCTGATTCGAAGCCTTTTGGCATCACGACTCTCGCCCCTTCGCTTCGTCACTTTCTGCTTGGCTTTGGTTTTCCTTTTCATCAATTCACTCTATCGAATCGGTTCATGAACTGTGACGAGTTTCGTCCCATCAGGGAACGTGCCCTCGACTTGCAACTCGGGAATCATCTCCGCCACGCCGGGCATCGACATCTTTCTTCTTGAGGAGCGTCGCGCCATGGCTCATGGAGGTCCGACACCGAGCGCCCATCGCGGATACCTTCCAGAATCGCGGCAGTAATACAACGCGACCGCTTCAGGATGATTCAACTTCAATCCGCGCGCTCTTCCGCTCCGCAGCCAAATTCGCCGCGACATAGATCATAAGCTTCTCTTGTTCTCGTCGGTGTCAGATGGCGTGGGTGCATCCCCGTCATTGCCCAGTGCGCTCGATAAGAGAGCCCCCGCGCTCCCAACCGGGGTCGGCGGGCCAGAATAATAACGGGGTGGTTATGGCGACTTCAACTGTGCCCAAGAAGTCATCCGCAACCACCCCGTCCTCTCCTTCTCCCTCTAGGTGTCGGGCAAACGAGACGCGGGTGCGCCAGTGGGAGAGCGATGGACCGTAGGGTGGCCCGATTGGTCTCGACTGCGCGCAACTTTCTCACCCGCCCTACCCACTGGCACGCCGACGAACGTGCCACTAGCCCAGGCGAGGGCCTTCAAATCTTCTCACCTTTGTCTGAGGAGCCGCCAGACTTTCCTTCACTGCGCGCATCGGACGAGCACCGTTTCATCGTGCGCGTTCTGCGAGCAAGAAGGATGGTCTGGCGGCTCCCTATCCCACCCTTCTGAGGCCGCGCGTTGCGCGAGCAAAGGAGACTAACGGGCTAGCCCCTCCCCTCCTGCACCGTCAAATGCTTCTTCACCATTTCCGCACTCAACTCATCACTCTTGCCCGATACCACCACCGCCCCCCTTGGCCATCACCACATACTTCTCCGCCAGGCGAGCGGCAAAAGTGGAGCCCTGCTCGACCAACAAAATGGCAAAACGGCGCTGATTTTTGAATCCAATGATCACGTCTTCAATTTGATCCACGATCGAAGGCTGAATGCCTTCAGTCGGCTCATCGAGCAAGACAGCTTGGGATTCGACAAAATCGCGCGGCCGATCGCCAACTGCTGCTGTTCGCCGCCGCTCAGGACGCCGCCTGGACGATTGAGAATTTGTGTGAGCTTGGGAAAGAGGTGGTAGACCTCGTCGAACACTGTCTTCTCGACCGTCCCCGTTCGAGCTTGTCCAACCTCGCCCAGAAGCCGAGCAGAAGATTCTCCCGGACTGTCAGATGAGGAAGGATCTCCCGACCCTGCGGCACGTAGGCCAACCCTCGGCGTGCTCGCCCGTCGGTCGCCTCCCTTCGTGACATCGGCTCCATCGAGACATCATCCCGTCCTGACCTCGCGGGCAGGAGGCCGGTCAATACTTTTAATGTGGTCGTCTTGCCGACACCGTTCCGGCCCATGAGACACGACGACTTCTCCGGGATCGATCGTAAAGGACACATCCGCGAGAGTGTGGCTTTCACCGTAGTAGGCGTTGATTTTCTCAGAAGCTGGAGCATAGCGTAGCTTCGAAATAACCTTAGAGTCTAATGCCGATCTGCATATGTAGCCGCAGGATGCTCAAAAGTCCGCCCAGCAAGGCCGCAGCCGAAGTCAGCACGGAGGCGTAGCCTCTCAGGCTGCGTTGAGGATGCTTCTCGAGGCGAGCAACGAAGCTGGCGGGCTTTTTCAGCATCCTGCTAGGCATGGGCGACCTTTCTGGCGGCCCAGATAAATTTCTCGTACGCGATCGTCGTGCACTGCACCTTCTCGACGGTGCCTTCGCAAATGACGGTGCCCTCGTGCAAGACCGTCACAACACGGGCGATCTGCCGGACAAACTCCATGTCGTGCTCGATGACGACGATGCGCATGTTTCTCCGCCAACGATTGGAGCAATCGACCCGTCTGTTCCGTTTCTTTGTCGGTCATCCCGGCGACCGGCTCATCGACGAGCAGCAACGAGAGGATCTTGCAAAATCACCATGCCGATTTCGAGCCATTGCTTCTGACCGTGCGACAGCGACCCGGCTCTGGTATGCGCATAGTCTTTCAGGCCGATCGTTTCGAGGTTCTGCGCGATCTGCTCCCGTTCCGCCGCCGTCGATTTCCCTAAGCAGCGTTGGAAACACGCCCTTGCTGCTCCGTTTCAGCGACAGAGTCGAGGTTTTCCCACACGGTCAGATTTGCATAGATGGATGGGGCCTGGAACTTTCGCCCGATGCCGAGGGCGACGATTTCATCTTCGCGTTTCCCAATCAGGTTGACAGCCTTACCAAAAATGACACGGCCGCTGGCCGGCTTGGTCTTCCCGCAAACGACATCGAGCAGCGTCGTTTTCCCGGCTCCGTTCGGCCCGATGACCACGCGGAGTTCGTTGTAATTGACGATGAAGTTCAGATTGTTGAGCGCTTTGAAGCCGTCGTAATCGACAATGACGCCTTCGAGAGTGATAATGGGGCTGCGTTCGCGTCATCTCAGCGCTTCCCCTCCGACACAGCCGCTTTTCCACACCGGCTTTACGCTGTGCTCAGGAGACTCTTCCCTTTTCGAATCATGCCGACCAACCCATCAGGGAACAACAGCACCACGAGCACGAAGAGTCCACCGAGGATGAAGGGCCAGAGTTCGGGGAAATAATTCGTGAGCACGCTGCGGCCGTAATTCACGCTCACGGCCCCTAATACCGCCCCAGCGAGACTGCCACGGCCACCCACCGCCACCCAAATGACCATTTCAAGCGAGCGGCAGAACTCCGATCTGCGCCGGCGTGATGATGCCGACCTGAGGGGCATACAAGCATGCCCGGCCAATCCGGCCAGGCCCGCGGCCGACGATAAAGACGAACAATTTGTAGTTGGCCGGGGTGTATACCGGAAAAGACGACGCGCGTTCTCGCTGTCCCGCACGGCGATCAGCACCCGGCCGGCCCGCGAGCGAATGATCCAACGGCACAAGAGATAGGCCCCGCCGAGACAGAGCACGGTGCAGTATATACAACGCCCGCTGCGTGCCGGGTTCGGAGAGCCGATACCCGAGCAGCTGCTTGAAATCGGTCAATCCGTTCGTGCCGCCGAGCTTCGTCGTCGTTCCGGTTAAAGACCAGCCAGGCGACGAGCGCCAGCGCCTGCGTAATGATCGCGAAATAGACGCCTTTGATGCGGCTGCGGAAGGCGAAAAATCCGAACACTAACGCGAATAACATCGGCACCAGGATCGCTCCAATGATCGCAGCCGGAAAACTGTAGAACGGATTCCAGAAAAGGGGCAGTTCTTTAAACTGGTTCCAGACCATGAAGTCCGGCAGATCGCTGCCATAGACGCTTTCTTTCCCGATCGTGAGCATCATGTGCATGCCCATGCAGTACGCGCCTAATCCGAAAAACACGCCTTGCCCCAAGACTCAAAATGCCGGTGTAGCCCCAGATGAGATCGAGCCCAAGAGCCAGAATCCCATAGGCGAGAAATTTTCCGAATCGATTCAGGCTGAAATCGGAGAGGTGCAACCAGGAATCTTCCGGCGGCAAGACGTTCAGGAGCGGCATGGCCACGAGCAGAATGCCGCCGACAACCCAGAAGCCCAGACCTATGCCGCGACTTGCTGTTCGTTGTTCCGTCACTCATCGCGCCTTCCCTGCTCTCCCTTACGCACTCTCAATCGGCATCTCGTCCCTTCATCGCAAACAGTCCAGCCGGACGCCACTGCAAGAAACAGAATCACCAGCACGAGGATGAAGACCTTGCCGTACACGGCGCCGGAATACGGCTCGATCAGCTTGTTCAGCCCGCCGATCCCCAGCGAGGCCACGATCGTGCCCGCCAGTTTCCCGACCCCGCCGGTGACCACCACCATGAAGGCGTCGACGATGTAGTTCTGGCCCAGGCCCGGGTCGACGTTTCCGACCATCGTGAGCGCCCAGCCCGCGATGCCGGCCAGCCCGGAGCCGAATGCAAAGGTATAGGAGTCGACTTTTCTGGTCGGGATGCCGAGGCAGGCGCTCATGTTTCGATTTTGGGTCACCGCCCGCACGCGTAACCCGAGATTCGATCGAAAGAGGGTGAAATAAATCCCAAGAACGCAGATGATCGAAAGCGCGATGATGAAGATTCGATTATACGGCAGATAGACCCCGACCATCACTTGAGCGCCACCTCTGAGCGGCCCTGGCGCGATCACGGCGGTGAGATCGCCGAAGTAGACCCGGGCTGCCTGCATGAGGACCAAGCTCACTCCCCAGGTCGCCAACATGGTTTCGAGCGGACGTCCATAGAGAAACCGGATGACCGTCGCCTCCAACACCCATCCGAAGACGGCGGCCACGAAGAATGAAACCGGCAATGCCGCGGGGAAAATACCAGTCAAAAACATCGGACGAAAACCAGGCAGCGAAGCATTGCTGCGTGACAAACGTCGCGTAGGCGCCGACCATCATCAGCTCGCCATGGGCCATGTTGATGACGCCCATTAAACCAAAGACGATCGCCAATCCCAACGACATGATCAGCAGAATCGAACTGAGGCTGACTCCACGGAAGAAGGTTTCAATGGCGTTCGACCAGACAGCCCAGGTTTCAATGCGGTCGATCGCGGCGACGGCGGCCTTTGCCACCGTCTTCTGCGATTCGGTCGCCTCGGTTCCATCGCCGGCCGCGACCAGTTGCTTCATGAGCGGCACCGCGTTCTGACTGCCGAGTTCGCCGAGCTTATCGGCTGCTGCGGCTTTGATCGACGGATCGTCCGGATGCAAGCCTGATCAGCGCCACAGACTCCTCCATCGTGTAGCGTACCCACTTGTTCGGCTCGTTCGCCCGGGCGGCTCTCCAGCCACGGAATCACCGAGGGATTCCCGGAGGAGCCGAGATCCGTCGCCGCCGAACGGCGAACGTCGGTGCTGGGGCTGGCAGAGTTTCGCTCGATTCTTGAGGAGATCCATGAGCGGCTTGATGGCCTGCCGGATGCTGCGGTCTGCAGTGGCGCGGATCTCCTCCAGCCGCGGGACCAGGCTGGCGTCGCCCTGTTCGATCAACACGCGAATTGCTGCTTCGCGGACGGATTCGTCTTCGCTGGTCACCTGGGTGAGTGCTTGCTCTATAGAAGAGGCCGGAGGAGCGGCGACAGGCCCATCCGCTGCGATCGTCCAGGTCGGTCCAGAGAACAGGAACAGCCCCACGACACCAAGTGCGGCAACGGTTCGACCAAGAGAAATCATCATGATGGTGAACTGTCCCTCCACAAGACACACGAATGACGTAGACATCTCGTCCCGTCAACCGCACTTCTCGCACACGGTCAGAGAGGGCTACTGAGTAGCCCCCTCTAACGGTGACTTACGCTTTTTGATACGTCCCTTGATGACCGACCCAGTCGCAGCCCTTGTCAGGATTCGTATATTCGCTCCAGGGTTCCGGCTTCACCAGCCCCTTCGAACGGGAGACCGTCTTGAACTGCCCGTCCGCCAAGATCTCACCGATGAGCACCGGTCTATAGGTGTGGTGATTGGCGGCATCCATCATGATCTCGCCGCCCGGCGCCAGGAACTTGCTGCCATAGACCGCCTTTCGGACCTTGTCGACTTCAATCGACCCGGCCTTCTCCGACGGCTTGCTTCCAGATATACACGCCGAAATAGGCGGCTTCGATCGGATCGTCCGTGACCCGCTTATCGCCATCCGGCAGGTTGTTCTTCTTGCAGTAGGCCTTGAAATTCGCCACGAACTGCTTGTTCTGCGGCGTATCGACGCTTTGATAATAATTCCACGCCGCCAGGTGACCGACCAGCGCGGACGTATCCATTCCGCGCAACTCGTCTTCCGCGACACTGAAGGCCATGATCGGGGCATCTTCGGCCCGCAAGCCTTGGTTCGCAAACTCCTTGTAGAAAGGCACGTTGCTGTCGCCGTTGATCGTGCTGATCACGGCAGCTCCGCCGCCGGCGGCAGAATTTCTTCAATCTTGCCGCACGATGGTTTGGTAGTCCTGATGGTGGAACGGAGTGTATTCTTCCATGATCTTGTCCACCGGCACTTTCTTCGCCAGCAGCATCGCCCTCGAGGATTTTGTTGGTCGTGCGGGGATACACGTAATCGGTACCGAGCAGATAGAACTTCGTGTATCCGCCCCCTCTTTGCTCATCAGATAATCCACCGCCGGCACGGCCTGCTGGTTCGGTGCGGCGCCGGTGTAGAAGACATTGCGCGAACACTCTTCTCCCTCGTACTGCACTGGGATAGAACAGTAGGCCGTTATTCTTCTCGAAGACCGGCAACACCGACTTGCGGCTGACCGAGGTCCAGCAGCCGAAGACGACCGCCACCTTATCTTGCAGCAGGAGCTGCTTGGCTTTTTCGGCAAAGAGGTCCCAGTTCGAGGCAGGATCGACGACCACCGTCTCGATCGGTCGCCCCATTACCCCGCCTTTGGCGTTGATTTCTTCTACTGCCATCAGCACGGTGTCACGCAACGACACTTCGCTGATGGCCATGGTGCCGCTGAGGGAGTGCAAGATGCCGATCTTGATTGGTTCCTTGCCCGCTGCGTATGAGAGGGCCCAGTTGCCCAAGTTACCAAGCAGGGCGGCAACCCCTATGCCGGCCGCTACCTTGCTTCCTTGAACCAGAAGCTCACGCCGCGAAGGACCAGCCTCGCTCGGAGCAACACTGTCTGCTTCGACCGGGCTTGCCTCATTGGGTTTCTTCGTTTCCATGGTCGGACTCCTTTCACTAGCATAAGAAGTTATACAAGCTCTATGAAAAAGACGCCGTTGTCCTTCTCTGTGCATTCCGGCTGGCTCGATGGACGCCGTTGTCCTTCTCGAGCATTCTGGCCGACTCGATGGACACCCGTTGTCCTTCTCGTGCATTCTGGCCGACTCGATGGACGCCGTTGTCCACCATTCAATCCGTTTGATCGGCACACTCTATAGCAGCTGATCCGCCCCCTGTCACGACGGATCATCGTCCCTAAAACAGAGATGGAAATTGTGCGGGGAGGTAGAAAAAGACCTCCCGGCTTTTCCAGAAGGGTGGAAGTTCTAGTGAAAACCCACCTTGATGAGGGCCCTCCCGTCTGCGACCGTCCCCACGATCTGCCGTCTCTCCTTTATCATCCACCCCCGTTGGTTGAGAGTGTCAGTGACTGAACCATGACCAATTCATGCCTGGTTTCTATACACTGAAAGGAACAATAAACACACTAGGCATCCCCTAGGAACGTGAGGCAATCTCCCTAGGCGAGCCAGCGCCGATGCCTCGACCTCAGCGAGACGGGCGATACTGTGGGAAAACTCTCGACAGACGCGATCCGAAGGCTGAAGTCCGAAGGTCGGAGCTCCTGAACACTTCAGCCTTCAGCGTCTCCAGACCGTCTCGCTCACCCGTTGTTATCTCGCAAGTCCCGCGCAAATACCGTGGGTTAGTCCGATGCGAGGAGGCCGTGGACGAGGGCGTACTTTGTTAGCTCCGCTGTCGTGTGAAGATCGAGTTGCGTCATGATCTGCGATTTATGAAACTCCGACAGTCTTCGGTGAGAGATCAAGGGCCGACGCAATCTCCTTGACCGTCATCCCTTCTGCAACGAGTTGCAACACTTCTCGTTGGCGCGCAGTCAAGGACTTGCTCCTTCAAAACCGCGGGCCTCCCCCCAGTAATGACCGACTGCACCAGACCTTTCGCGACCAAGGGGGTGACATAACACTGTCCGTCCATGACTGATTGGATGGCTTGGAGCAATTCTGAACCGGCGGATCGTTTGAGCAGATAGCCGGAGGCACCGGCCTTGAAGGCTTCATTCACATAGGCCGGGTCAGCGTGCATCGTCACGAAGATCAGCTTGATGCGAGGCAGAATCTTCTTCAGCTTCCGGGCGGCATCGACCCCATTGAGCTGCGGCATCGAGATATCGAGCGTGACGATGTCAGGCTGAAGTTCCTGGGCCATTCGAAGCAGCGTACGGCCATCCTCCGCCACACCAACGATCTCACACCGATCCTCCAACAGTTTCCGGAATCCGTCCAACACCAGGGTATGGTCATCAACCAAGAGAACCCGGGGCCTGCTCATGCCACCCCCTCCGGAACCAGCACCACCACCTGCACCCTCGTTCCCTTCCCACAGCAGAACTAACTTGTAGCATCCCCGCGAACCAAGGCGACTCGTTCCTTCATGCCGAGCAATCCCAGTCCATGTGGTCCGTGCCGGGGTTGTTCAGAGTCAAATCCCACTCCATCATCTGTAATCGTGACCGACAGCCCAGATGGAGACCGGGTCAACTCCACATCGACTCGGGACGCCGCCGCATGGCGAAGCCACGTTGTTGAGGCTTTCTTGGGCGACGCGATAGAGACAGGTCGCGACCTCCTGGGGGACGGCTGCGGGGATATTCTTGTGTCCAAAGCTCCCTCGGATATGGCTTCGAGCTGTGAAGTCGTCCACCAACCGCTGCAGGGCGATCGGAAGACCGAGGTCATCGAGAATGGAGGGATGAAGCTGATAGGCCAAATGGCGCACAACATCAGACAATTCCACAACCCGGTCTTGTATCGTACGGACGGATTCGCCCACATTACCCGATGAGAAGCTGAGCTGCCGTTCTACCGCTTCGATATCCATGGCAAGAAGCGCGAGCCGTTGATTGATGTCATCGTGCAAATCACGCGAGATACGACGCCGCTCTTCCTCCTGCACGCGCAACAGCTGGAACGCCAATTTCTGCAGTGCTTGCCGGCTGCTTTCGAGCGACGCCTCGGTCTGCATCCGTTCAGCCACTTCAGCTACCAATGATTCGTTGACGGAGGCCAGCTCTTGTGTTCGGATCTGCACACGCCTATCCAAGGCCTCGTTGAGTCGTTGCAGTTCTTCCTGGTGCATGAGGCCCTGCTGCTCCGTCAGCTTCCGCGCCGAGATATCCCGCACGAACGCGCTGAACGTGTAGGCCCCCCCTGCCCCAAGGCCGGCGAGATCGCCAGTTCTATCGGAATCTCGTGCCCGTCCCGGTGGCAGCCTGTGATTTCGACCCGCGTGTTCAGTATCGGTCCTTCGCCGGTTGCGAGGAAGTGACGCAATCCCCGTTCATGGGCTTCCCGGTGTTGTGCAGGGATGATGGTAGCAGAGAGGAGTCGCCCGATGGCCTCTTGCCGGGGCCAGCCGAACATCTGTTCGGCTTGGACGTTCCAGTCGGTGATGACTCCAGCGGCATCCATCCCGATGAAGCCATCGAGCGCCATCTCGACGATGCGCCGCGTGTGTGCCTCGCTCTTGCGCAGCGACGCTTCGGCCTCCCTGGCAAGCGCACGCTCCTGCTGCGCGTGCCGATATTCCCTCCGCACGCGTTTCACGGTCCACACCAAGAGTCCAAACGTTGGAACCACCACGGCGCCGCCCGCCAGGCCAAGGTTCCAGAGGACTTCTCGAATCGGCGTCAGGACATCGTCGCGCCGATCCATGCGCATCAGCACCGTCCAATGGAGACCCTCAAAATCGCCACGGCCTATGGGTCCTGGCATAGCCAGTGATGACCGGCACGTGGCGACGCTATGTGCTCCTCCTCGACGTAACTGGACGGGGACCCTTCGCTTAACAGTGCCGACGGTAGGCTGAGTTGTTTGAGATTGACGTGGCCCTTATGCCGGAGATCCGAATCAATGAAGGCCAACACCCTTCTCAGTCAGGAACTGGTATTCCAGCGCTCCCCAAAATCCCTCCCGCTGCCGGAAAGCCAGAAGGGTCCCCGTCATGACGTTTTCCAGCCCGGAATCCCCACCCGCGTCGTCACGACCCCCAGGAATTCCCCGCGCGGTCCGGTGATGGGAGCCGTCACGGCTATTGCGTCAGGACCGCCCATCACTGCGAATGGCTCCACGTCCCCATATGGACCCCTTGCCCGTTACGCACGGCCTGAAACCAGGGATTGCGGCGCTGTAGTCCCGCCCGACCGTGGCCGGGTCGGTGGCGACCACGATCTGTCCACGCGCGTTCGTGGCGCCGACCCACAAGTAATCCGGGTACGCGGCCTTCATCACTGGCGACATACGCCGACTGAAACTCCCGATTGTATGGCTGCGCGCTGAACGTCCTTGCCATCATCAGCACATCGCCATACCGTTCAATTAGGAATCGGTCCAGTTTGTCCGAGACTTCGGCGGCTGTAAGGGCCAGGGTTTCGCCTGCTGTAGCAACCATGCGGGTTTCGGTGTAGCGGAATGCGAGTCCGCCGATGGTCAGCATGATGACCGGCAGCACGCTGATGAGGACCGGCAGCCAGGAGTACGGACGGGGAGCCGTTCCTTCAGACATGGTCATTCATCCTTTTCGCCTCGTTGCTGCGCCGCATCAATTGCTCAACCCGTAATAATTGGGGTGGTTATTTTCCGGAGTCTATAGGCCTCCTGTCAAGTAGGACTCCCGCTCATAATCTTGGATGATGTTGCCGGGTGTCCTGGATGGCCAGGTCCTTAACGGCATGGTCATCAAGGAGAACCGTTGACGTCACTCTGGTGATCGACTACAACCTGCTTTGCCACAATGCCTGCCGCATCGGACATGCGGACCGACTTCCGTTCAACCACCGACGTCTGCGAAGGGGGCAATACGTAACCCTCGATGTGCTTCGTTCCGGTACGTGTGCGCCGGATTGACGGCGCGGAGAGGTCACGGGCCAAGCTCTGTATGCCGGCGATCTTCGCTTTCCGGGCATGGCTTACGCGCAAAGTGCTGCGGAGTCCGTTGCCGCATGCGCGCATTCGGCGGATCGATTCCAGCAAGGCTGCGGCATTACCGGGTGTGGTCGCCGTTGTTAGCCGCGACAACTTGAACGTTGCGTCCAATTCTTTTGGCGCTTATGTGAAAGACCAACAGATTCTGGCGACCGACAAAGTTCGCTATGTGGGCGACATGGTCGCCGCGGTGGCCGCGGTCGATGAGGCAGTAGCGGAAGAAGCTCTCGAAGCTGATCGATGTGGAGTACGAAGAACTGCCCGCGGTTTACACGATCGAAGAGGCGTTGAGGGACAGCGCTCCGCTGGTGCACGAGAACTTGGAAGGCCGGAAAGATCCGCACTATGGGCGGGGCGGAGCTCACATCATCCACGATGAGAGTAATATCTGCTTTCATTTCCGTCACCAGCGCGGCGAAGTTGACGAAGGATTTCGCGCATCAGATTTTGTCTTCGAAGATACGTTCTCTTTCCCCAGCGCCCAGCACTACCCCATGGAGCCCCATGTTTGCGTGGCGCAGTTCGACGGAGAAGTCTTGCAAGTCTGGTCGGCGACCCAGAGTCCATTCCCCGTGCGGCAAGAATTGGCGCGGGTCTTCGGCCTGCCATTCAGCGCCGTGCCGCGTCATCGTTCCCTACGTGGGCGGCGGTTACGGGGCGAAAGAGCGGCATCAAGACCGAAGGCATCGCGGCGTGCTTGTCGCGGATCGCCGGGCGGCCCGTGCGGCTTGCGTTCAGCGCCGAGGAGACATTCAAAACGATTTGCCAGCCACGGGCGAAGATGACAATCAAGACGGGCGTGAAGAAAGATGGGACCTTTGTGGCGCGCCAATGTGAGGTGTATCTCAACGGCGGCGCCTACGCCAACTCAGGACCCTCGGTGACTGAGAAAGCGGGTTACCGCGCGCCACGGACCGTACCGTATTCCGCATGTGCTCACGGATGCGTACTCCGTTTATACGAACACCGTCCCGGCGGGCGCCTTTCGCGGCTTCGGCGGACCGCAGGTGGCGTTTGCCTACGAGACCCATCTCGACATGATCGCGGAGCGCCTCGGTCATCGATGCCTACGAGATCAGAATGAAGAACCTTCTGGAAAGAGGTGAGAGCTTTGCCGAGGGTGATACGCCCATCGACTGCGATCTCAAGGCCGGTTTGAAGAGAATCGCCGACGCGGTGGGATGGCAATCGAGGAACATGAGCGACGGGTCGAGTGGACCGAAAGGAAGAGGCATCGGCATTGCCACGGCGGTGAAAGACGGCGGCGGCACCAACAAGCCGGCCAACGCGGCGGTAAAAATCTTCAACGATGGCAGTGTGCTGCTTTCGACGGGATCCGTGGAAATCGGCCAGGGAATGCGCACGGCTTTCCTGCAGGTCGTCGCCGAGGAGTTGTCGGTGCCGCCCGAGCGCGTTCGCGTGGCGGCGTTGGATACGCATTACACGCCCTTCGATAAAGGCACCAACGCGAGCAGCGCGACTGCGATCATGGGACAAGCCGTACAGAAAGCGGCTCAGGATGCGCGCGCGCAGTTTCTTCAGGCCGCCGCCGCAGTTTTTCGCGCGTCTGCTATCGGATATCCGCTTGGACAATGGAATGGTCCGTTTGCGGGGAGCAAAAGTTGAGCTTTCCGGAGGTCATGCAGCGGTACTTTAGAGATACGGAAGGGGAGATCTGGGGACGGGGTTTTTCAAGGTGCCGCGGGACGACAATGTTCCGCTTGGGTTACCCTTCGCCGTTCTGGGAAATCGGTCTCGGCGCCGCCGAAGTCGAGGTCGATTCGAAACCGGCGAAGTGAAAATTCTGCGCTATGTGTCGCTCACCGACGCGGGAAAAATGATTCACCCGATTCAGTGTCACGCGCAAGACGAAGGGGCGGCGGTCTTCGGAATCGGTCAGGCGCTGTTTGAGGATCTCGTTTATCAGGATGGACAGCTCGTCAATGGCAGCCTTGTGGACTATCGCCTGCCGAGATTCGACGATCTGCCGGAATCGTTCACGACCTTTATAATGGAGGGCGGCGGTGGTCCGGGACCCTACGGTGCGAAAGGCATGGGAGAAGGAGGAATTCTAGCGGTGGCGCCGGCGGTCGCCAACGCTGTGCACAACGCCATTGCTGTAAGGATGCAGGCGGTGCCGCTGATATCGGAAATGGCTTCGGAACGGGGATCAACAAGTCAAAACTGTACGCACAAACCTGAAATCGAATTGCAGCCGAGAATCGATCTTCGGGAGAAGGTCACAGGTCAGGCCCAATATGTCGAAGATCTGCCGGACCTTCCTTTGACTGCTTACGGGGCGACGCTGCTGAGCCCGTACTGCCCATGCCAAAATTCTGAGCATCGACGCTTCAGAAGCTGAGAGATCGCCGGGCGTCCTGGCGGTGTTGGACCGGGAACATCTCGACGGCCAAAACCCGCGGCTCAAACTGGCGCCCCATGAGCATTTCAAACTCACGGACGACCAGGACTTTGTCGCTATCGATAAAGTCCGCTTCGAAGGAGAACTGGTTGCGGTGGTGGTGGCCGAGGATCTGCGCTCGGCGCAGCGGGCCCTGGAGAAAATTCGCGTCGAGTATGAGCCGCTGCCGCCGGTGTTCGATGCCGTCGGAAGCTCTGCGCCCGGACGCGCCGATTCTCCACGAGGAGCGCGGCACGAATCTGCTGCTTGAAGACCAGCTTGGCGTGGGGCGACATCGACGAAGGTTTTCGCCAGGCGGACCGCGTTTTCGAGGAGAGCTACACGTCGCCCTCTATGTTTCACCATCCGATGGAACATGTCGGCGGTTGCCTGGCGCAGTACATCAATGGCGAGCTCAATCTCTGGTTGCCCACCGGCTCGCCCATGCGCGATGGGAGGCGAGTTCGCTCACTTTCTCGGTATCGAGCCGGATAAGGTGCGTGTGCGCGTTCCGTATGTCGGCGGCGGCTTTGGCTCGAAGATCGCGACGCCGTCGCATTACGCAGCGGTTGTTCTCTCGCGCAAAATCGGCCGGCCCGGTGCGGCTGATTCCCTCGGAGGAGCATAGCTTCCGGCAAAACTCCCGGCACGCCGGAAGTGTTCAAAGCCAAGATCGGTGTGAAAGCCGACGGAACGTTGACGGCACTGGAGGTAGACTTGGTCGTCGATACCGGGGCTTACACCACAGGCGGGGCAACGGCCGCGCACAACTCGGTAATTTCCGCCTGGGGTTGCTATCGCATTCCGCACCTGCGCATCAAAGGGCGCTGCGTCTATACCAACAAAGTGCCGGCGGGTCACACTCGGGCCACGGGCAAGATCCAGACGACATGGGGAATCGAGTGCACGATGGACAGCGTTGCGCGGCAGATGGGCATCGATCCCTACGAGTTTCGCAAGAAAAATGTTCTGCTGCGGGGCGATTTCGTCGCCAAGGGCACGCCGTCGATGGATACGGACTATCTCGATCTCATGCAGCAGGCCATCGCGGGAATAGGCTGGGACGGGAAGTCGAATCTAGCGCCGTCCAGCAAATCAGCCACCGCAGGCTCGCGTTGGGTGCGCGGCCGAGGCATGGCGCTCAGCCTCCGCCATGGTTCTCAAGGCGGTGGCAGAGCCTATGCGATGGCGACGATGGATGCGCGCGGTGCAGTGACAATTCAACATAACGCTCCGGAGATCGGGCAGGGAACACACAATCTGTTTAGTATTGTTGCGGCGCAGACACTGGGGATTCCACAGAAGCAAATTCACGTGAAGTCGCCGGACACGGCGGTTCATTTGCCGTTCGCCGGCGTCAGCGCGCAGCGCACGACGATGCAGATGGGCAATGCCGTGCATGATGCGTGCGAAAAGCTCAAGCAGGAATTGCTTTCGCTGGCCGCTCAAGTCAAAGGGGGCAAGCCCGAAGAGTGGCAGCTCATCCAGGGACGGCTTTGCTGGGGGAAACAAGTTTTTCCATCAGCGAGATCATCAGAGTGCTCGGCGGGAGCGGCGTGCTTAAATGTGTCGGCTATCACAGCGTGCGGCCCATGGAAAAAGAATCGGCCTTCGCGGGTATGGACCACTGGGCGCCCAGCGCGGCGGCCATCGATTTGGAAGTGAACGCGGAAACGGGTGAGTTGCGGATACTGCGCTATTCGGTGATCGCCGATGCCGGAAAGGCGCTGCATTATCCCTCGGCCAAAGCCCAAGTGGACGGCGGCGCCGTGATGGGTTTCGGCCACGCGCTCTTCGAAGAAACGATCTATCAGGAGGGACAGCTACAGAACGGCGATGCGTTTCAATACCGCTTGCCGGTGATGAAAGACATTCCTGAGGTTTTTTATTCCTCGATGTTGGAGAAGGAAGATGGTCCCGGTCCGTTCGGCTCGAAAGGGATGTCGCAAACCTCCATCGTAACCGTCGCACCCGCCATTGGAAACGCCGTGTATGACGCGCTTGGCGTGCGGGTGCGATCGCTGCCGATTACGCCGGAAAAAATTCTGCGGGCGATGGGCAAGATATGATCGCTGGCGTTCAAAAAATCTTGCGTCGAGAGCATGTCCCTCTCCCGCCTCGAGAGGCGAGGGTGAGCGGCAGCCGGTCACCCTGACATCTGATCCTCTCCCTCCAACGGAGGGCGAGGAAGAGTGCTTCAGTGTTTGTGGCGGTATAGGCTGATGGCGCCCTTAAACAGTCTATTGGAAGGTTGTCTGAAGTTCCAGCATCGTTAAGACACCAATGCTAGGATCGCTACAATTGCTGCAACCCACTACTGTAGATGAAGCCTCCGGCGCGCTTCGGAGATTTTGCTGAGCAGGGGAAAAGTCTACGCCGGCGGCGCTGAACTCTTGTTGCTGATGCGCCATGGATTGCTGCAATCCGAGATTTTAGTCGACGTGAAAGAGATCGAGAGGCTCCATCGGTATCACGTGGAACGATGGCGCGCTGTCGGTCGGTGCCTGCGTCACTCACCATGCACTGGAAACTCACCCGCTCGTTCGCGAGCACGCGCCGTCGTTTGCTTACGCAGAGTCGCAGGTGGCCAATGTGCGGGTGCGAAATCAGGGCACCTTGGGCGGCAACCTCTGCTTCAATGATCCCCACTCCGATCCCGGGACGGTTCTTGCTGGTTCACAACGCCTCGGTGACTTTGGGCAGCCAACGGGGCGAGCGGCAGATTCCGTTGCATGATTTTTTTTGGATGTGCTACGAAACCGCTCTGGAGCCGGACGAACTCATGCTTGATGTGCAAAATTCCTTCTTTGCCTGGCGGAATGATCAGCGCCTATCTCCGCCTTCACCGTTATCAGCGACCAACACTTAGGTGTTGCGGCGGCTGTGAAGATGAACGATGGGTACAATTGCAGAATCAAGGCTGGCCGTCGGCTGTGTCGGGCCGAAAGCGCAGCGGCTAGCGGAGCTCGAAACAAAGATCAATGGAAGCAAGCATCAACGACGCGAAGCGGATTTTAGCCGAGCAAAAAGTTACCTGCGCGATTTGCTCCGGCCGGTGGATGATTTATTGGGCAGTGCGGACTACAAACTCTACATGACGGGCGTGATGCTCGGCGAAGCCCTGGAGCAGGCGGGTCAAAACGAATGGTAGAAGACACTAGGGATGTAATGTTAGGTAGGCGCTCCGTTGAAATAAGGTGAAGCTCGCGAGATCTGGATTTTCGCCTTCTAGACCCAGTTCGCTTCACCTTCGACGTAGGAAGGACCTGGATAAGTTGCGAATAATCGCATAACATGAAACCCCAACCCACATTCAATCTGTCCGTCACAATCAACGGCAATCCTTGGTCAGGTGACGTGCCGGTGGAGGAAACGTTGCTTGAATTTCTCCGCCTTCGATTGCGGCTCACGGGAACCAAGCGCTCCTGCGAGTCGGAAGTGTGCGGGGCTTGCACGGTGTTGGTCGATAACCGTCCGGTGAGTTCCTGTAACTACTTAGCTTTCGAGGCTCATGGGAGATCAGTGTTGACCATCGAAGGGGTAGCACAGGGCGATGACTTAGATCCGCTGCAAGAAGGCATTCATCCGCAACATCGGTGCCCAGTGTGGCTATTGTACGCCCGGGCAAATCATGGCGGCGAAAGCACTGCTCATGGAAAATCCTCGGCCCACGCGGGACCAAATCGCCGAGTGGCTAACAGGCAACATCTGTCGCTGCGGCGCCTATGGCGCTATTGCCCAATCGATTCTCGAAGCGGCCGAGGAATATCGCAAGCGAAAGAATTAGCTTAGCGAGTCGAGCGTGTTCATGGTGAGAAGATGTTTTCATGGGTGATCGTTTAGTTGCGTGTGGGATATGTTAGCCGCGAACTTGATCATTCCGCTGCGCGCGGCCGACAGGATCCGTTTCGCCTATCCAGCAAAAAGCCTCAACTACCTGCCGGTTCATGCTGGGCCGGGATAAAGGCATCTATCAAACCGAGGGCATTGATCTACAGATGGTCCTCGTCACTTCGCCGGTTCAGGTGACGGCACTCACGACGGCCGATATAGATTTTTCGGGAGCTCAATCGCAAGTGATGGCCGGCGCGGCGCGGGGTTTGCCGGTGAAGGTCATCGGGTTTCATTACCACGAAGCCTTCCTTTTGGCTTATGGCGAAGCCGGAACTAAAATCCATGTCCGAGCTCAAAGGAAAAATCATCGGCATCACCGCTATCGGTTCGTCTACGGATACGCTTGCGCGCGCTCCTGAGCAAAAGCGGGCTGACGCCGGATAAAGATTTTACACTGTTCGGAACCGGTACGACGTCCAACATTCTGGTCGCCCTTAAAGGCGGCTCCATAGATGCGGGTGTCCTCTCGCCACCGTTTAACGCCATGGCCAAGCTAATGGGATTTCGTACGCTGGCCTATTTCGGCGACCATTTCGAGCAATCACTCTCCGGGATCGGAACTGCGGATAAGATGGTGCGAGAGCGACCGGATACGGTGAAACGGTGTGCTGCGCGGGACGTTGAAAAGCCTTCGCTACGTTCAGCAGAATCCAGCCGACGTTTCTCGGTACATAGAGCGAGAATGGAAGGTGGATCGCGCGGTGGCGGAGGAGCTTTATCGATCGATGCTGCCGGCCTTTTCAAAGGACGGCGGGATGGATGAAAAGGGATCAGGGACGCGCTGAAGCGGGAAACCGAGCGCATGGCGCTCAAAGAAGAAACTCCACTCTCGCGTGTATTGGATCTAAGGTTGCTCAATGAGGTGCAGAAAGGATTGTGAATAAAGGTTCAAGCCGTTCAAGCAGTTCAAGTCGTTCAATCATTCCGGAGTTCGATTTAACGATTTGAACGGCTTGAACGATTGGAACGATTTGAACCAAGAGTTATCGTGGTGAACCAATGAAACAAGACGACGGCCTCAGAAGTTGGCTTAAACAAGCGGACGACTTGGGAGAACTCAGAACGATCGACGGCGCCGACTGGGATTTGGAGATCGGCGGTGTGGCCGATATCGTCAACGGAGCGGGGAAGCTCGCCTGCCGTGCTGTTTGATTCCATCAAAAACTATCCGAAAGGTTATCGCGTTCTGGTCAATTCGCTGGGCTCGACCAAGCGGCTCGGGTTGAGCTCGGGCATGCCGCAGGACCTTAGCGCGCATGGAATTCGTCTCGGAATGGCGCAAGAGATCCAAGGCTCTTAAACATATTCCGCCAACCGTGGTTAGAGAAGGGCCCGTGCTGGAGAATATTCGCCGCGGCAAAGACGTCGATCTTTTGGCTTTCCCGACGCCGCGCTGGTTCGAGCTGGATGGCGGCAGGTACATCGGCACCGGCAGCGTCAATATCACCCACGATCCTGAAGAAGGCTGGACTAATCTGGGCACGGCGCGGGTGATGATTCACGACGAGAACACCGTCGGTTTCTATATCGCGCCGGGACGACACGGGCGCATTCACAGGGACAAGGCGTTCCTTCGCGGTGAACCATTCAAAGTTGCCATCTCGGTCGGCCACGACCCGTTGATCTTCTGGCCGGCGCGCTCGAAGTTCCCTACGGCGTCTGCGAATACGATTTTATCGGCGGCATCCAGCGGCGAACCTGTGGAAGTCATCAAGGGAGAGTTTACCGGGTTGCCGATTCCAGCCTCGGCGGAAATCGTTCTGGAAGGCGAGTGCGTCGCCGGCAACGAGAAAACTGAAGGACCCTTCGGCGAGTGGACAGGATATTACGGCAGTTCGTCGCTCGGCCGGAGCCCATTGTAAAGATTCACTACGGTCATGTATCGCAACGATCCCATCATCTTGGGCTACACGCGAAAATGGCGCGCGCCGCTCAAAGCCGCGCTGGTGTGGGACGATTTGGAGGCCGCCGGCGTGCCGGACGTTCGCGGCGTGTGGTATCACGAGGCGGCCGGCGCGGCGTATCTGTTTCTGGTCGTCTCGATCAAGCAACGCTATCCGGGCCATGCGCGGCAAGCCGGGTTGGTGGCAACCGAGTGTCACGCCGCCGCTTACTTGGGGCGTTACACCGTCGTCGTCGATGATGATATCGATCCGACCAATCTGGATGAAGTCTTGTGGGCGGTCTGCACGCGGTCCGACCCGGTGACAGATATCGAGATCCTGCGCCGCTGCTGGAGCGGTCCTCTCGATCCGATCATTCACAAAGACCAGAAAGGCTTCAACTCGCGTGCGATCATCGACGCGACAAGGCCCTACGAGTGGCTGAGTTGCTTTTCCGCCGGTATCGCGATCGAGCAAAGAATTGCGTGAGCGGGTGCTGGGAAAGTGGGGGAATAAACTGTCTTAACTCGCTTCGATTATTGTTCTGCGAGTTGCGTCGCTGTTGTGCAAAGGAAAGTTTCGCATCACGAAGCTAACGCAGGATCAGCGAACATCAGAGTTAAGCTGTTCACAGTCGCTGCAAGCGGGAATCGGACGTACAGATCCGTGCCCAGGATCGAGATCTGATGGGGAAGATTGAGATAGGGAGTGAAGGCATTGACAATGTTTGCGCACTCCTACCTTTGTCCTCCCGTCGAGGGAGGGGAGATGAACGAAGGAAACGTAACGCAGAGATCGCAGAGATCACGAAGGTGAAATGTCTTTGTGGTTCAATATAGGGAGCTAAAAATGTCACTTCAATTGACCATTGCTTGCGGCGACTACGACCGAACGCATCCGTTGATCGATGGGTCCATCAAGCCGGAAGGGCTCGAGCTCAACTGGCTTGTGCTGCCGCATCTCGAGATCTGGACGCGCATGTTGAACTATTATGACTTCGACGCTTCGGAGATTTCTTTGTCCTCTTATCTGATTGCGCGAACGATCGGGAAACCGCTGACGGCCATTCCGGTTTCCCAGCGCGAGCCTTTCGCCACTCCTATGTCTTCATCAATACGAAAGCGGCATCCGCGAGCCGAAAGATCTTATGGGCAAGCGAGTCGGCTTGGCGGAGTTTCAACAGACCGCGACGGTCTGGGTGCGGGAACACTCGCAGCACGAATACGGCGTCAAGCTGGACGACATCGAATGGTACACCTGGACGCCACACTCGCGCATGGAGATGGAACTGCCAAAGCGCTACAAAGTGACCCATATCCCGCCGGATCGAAAGCCTGATCAGATGCTGTTCGACGGCGAGCTTGACGCCATGATCTGCGCCAGTCTTTTTCCCTCGCTGTTCGAATCCGCCGCCCCATGTGCGCCGTTTGTTCGAGAACTACGAGCAAGTCAGAAGCGAACTATTTCAAAAAGACCGGCATTTTCCCGATCATGCATTCAGTGGCGATCAGGCAAGAGCTGTGGGAAGAACATCCTTGGATTGCCAGAAGTCTGTTCAAGGCGTTTCAGCGAGCGAAAGAGGATGCTTATGCGAGGTTGAACGACACGTCTCCTATAAGATCAGCTTGGCATGGTTCCGGCGTCCTGTGGAGGAGCAAAGAGCCGTTCTCGGCGATGACGCGTGGCCCTACGGGCTTGAGAAAGAATCGTCATGTCGTCAGCACACTGATGAGCTATCTCTACGAGCAAGGGCTGGCGAGAGAGAAGATCGAGGTGGAGAAAAGCTTTTCGCTCCGAACACGCTGGATCTTTAACAGGCTGCTGAAAGAGACTCATAATGCTTCGTTGCGCTCAATCGCCTCGCTCCAACGTACTAGCAAGTACGCCTCCACTCAGTCGATTCTTCGCGCGCCTTGCCTCTGAGATCTTTTTGAGCAGACTGCAAAACTAGTGTCTCGTCAGGAATGGCGATAATCGCGTAGCGTGGTGTCTCTAAAATCGTCGGATTTTGGTATCGTACGGAAATTATGATTCGTTTTGACATTCTCGCTGGATCGGCTTGCTTCATACGACCGAACCTTAGCACTAAAGTCATTCGTTTGCTTTTTGTCGTTTCCTGCTTTATTCCTTGCTCTCTTCGGGCCCGTTCTTCGCAAGTCGAAGCGCAGCAACTCAGAAAAGTTCATGCGGCGATTCCGGCTATTACTCCTGCTGCTGCGCCGTTTGCGATCGCCAAGGACAGAGGTTTCTACCGTGAGGAGGGTCTCGATGTCGACTTGATCGTGATGCCGTCGGCTGTGGGGATACAGGCGCTCATTGGTGGCAATGTGAATTTTTCCACGCAAGGGCGGGGCGGGACTGCTGCCGGCGCTTCGAGGGGCGCCGATCCGGCTTCTCTTTAGCGCCTACCGCCGGCCGATGTACTGGCTCTACGCTCGACCGGAGATTCGGTCCGTCGGGAACTGAAAGGAAGGAAAGTCGGTGTCTCGAGTATCGGTAGCGGTCCTGACTCCTTGCTCCGTGATATCTTACAGAAGCATGGGCTTGAGGGAGGCCGGGAGGTGGTGATCTTGCCAGTGGGCTCGGGCATTGCCCGCTTTTATGCTTTGCAGGCTCGTTCCGTTGATGCTGCGATGCTTTCGATTCCAGCCAACTTCATGGCGCAGGATGCCGGATTCCGGCAACTGGTATCCTTTATCGACCAAGACATGGTCGAACTTCAGGAAGTGTACTGACATCGGTGCAGCTGCTCGAATCCGACCCCAAGCTCGTGGAGAGATTTCTTCGCGGCTCGGCCAAGGGATTCCGCACCTTGCGCGACAATCGCGCGGTGACGACTCAGGTTCTGACCCGCTTTCTCAAGCTCAAAGAAGATGAGGTCGCCAGGATATATGATGTGATTCGGCCGGGTTTGACTCCGGATGGAACCCTCAGCGAAGAGCTCCAGAAGAAATCGCTCGAACACATCTCTCGCACGCGTGGGTCTGAAGGAGCCGCCGCCGCTGGAGACGATTTTGATTTCACGCTAGCCCGGAAAGTCAACGACGAGCTGCAGGCCAGAGGATGGAAGCCGTAAGCGTGGCGGCTGCGGAAGGAGCATTCATGCAAAAGAGAGCTACTACAAAGACGTCAGGGAACATTTGAAAGCCCTTGAAGAGCGCGGGAAGCTCGTCCGCGTCAAACAGCGAATCAACAAGGACACGGAGCTGATGCCGCTGGTGCGGTGGCAGTTTCGCGGGCTCGAGGAGAGCCAGCGGAAAGCGTTCTTCTTTCAAAACGTCATCGACGTCAAAGGCAAAAGCTACTCGATGCCGGTCACCGTCGGCACCTTGGCCGCGTCGACGGAAATTTACAGCATCGGTCTCAAATGTAAGCCCGAGGAGATTCACGAGCGCTGGACTCGCGCGCAATCGCATCCGATCGCGCCGGTGCAAGTGGAGCGCGGTCCGGTGCAGGAGGTTATCTGGAAGGGAGACGATTTGTTGAACGGACATGGCCTCGACATGCTTCCGGTGCCGATCTCCACGCCGGGCTTTGATAATGGTCCTTATCTAACTTCGGCCAATTGGGTAACCAAGGATCCGGACACGGGGATCTTCAATATCGGCAACTACCGGAGCCAGATCAAAGCCCCGAATCGCAACGGCGGACTGTTTCTCGGACAGCACATGGGAGAGCACTGGCGGAGGTGCAAGGCGAAGGAATTCCGCTGGAGGCAGCCATTGTGATCGGCGTAGTTCCGGCCGTCGCGTACGCCGCCACTTCAAAACTGCCCTACGACTTCGATGAATACCGACTCTTGCCGGCGGTCTCGCAGGCGAGCCCATCGAGGTCGTTCGTTGCCAGACCGTGGATTTGCATGTTCCCGCGACGGCGGAGATCGTGATCGAAGGCAAGATTTCCACCGAATGGATCGAACCCGAAGGGCCGTTCGGCGAATATCCCGGCTATATGGGGCATCGCGGCGTTGCGCCGTTTCATGGACGTCACGTGCATCACCATCGTCGGGAGGCGATCTACACGGCGTTGATGAGCCAGTTTCCGCCCAGCGAAAGCAGCAAGATCAAACACACCGGAACTGGAAAAGTGATTTACAAATATCTCCCGCTTCGACAGCGGCAACGCGGCAGTGCGCGACGTCGCCATCCATGACGAGGTGAGCGGCAGCGGCCAGGCCTTTGCGTGATCAAGATGAAGCAAGCCAACATCCGGGGACGTCTGGCGCGCCTTGAACGCCAGCGCAGGCTACGTTGGTAGCTACGCGAAAATCTGTATTGCCGTCGATGAAGACATCGACATCTGGGATCCGGCGATGATCAACTGGGCGATTTGCTTCAACGTCAGACCCGAAAAGGATGTTGCCGTCGTGCAGGGAAAATCTCCGGGGCTCGATCCCTCCGCCTATCCGCCGGGAGTGCCGACGCATGTGAGCCGCATGGCATCAGAGTCATGCGCTCTTGATCGATGCGACGCGGCCGTGGGCGTATCCTCCGGTATCATTGCCGCGAAAAGAATTCATGGAACGGGCGAAAGAAATTTGGGAGGAGCTCGGGTTCCCGGAGCTCAAGCCGCGAATGCCCTGGTATCGGTTACAGTCTAGGAGCCTGGACTCCAAGAGGACGAAGCAGAGGCCGAAGTCGCCCTGCGCGGCTGATCACTTCGTTACGGGTGAGAAAGCAAAGAAATCACCGCGTCAAACCGTAGCGGGGCTAAAGGGATTGGGTACTGGAGCGATGGAGTAATGGAGTGATGATTTCGAGGTTCGAATGCCAAGGAAAGCGAAGAAAAAGGGTCCCGGCGTATTCATCAGTCACTCTTCGGTCAACCTAGAGGATGCCAAGCAGGTTGAGGCAGCGCTAAACACTGGAGGGTTCGATGTCTGGCTTGACGATTCGGACATTCGCGTCGGTGTACTGCTGGGCAAGGAACTGCTAAAGGCCATCGAGGCCAGCCGGGCCGTGGTTTTGATCTGGTCGGAGGCGGCCGAAAAATTCCGCTTGGGTGACAACCGAGATCCTCGCTGCCTTCCATCTTAACCGATTCATTCTGCCTTATACGCTGGACGCCAGCGAGTTCCCGCAACTCCTTTCGCGATCGATCCATGGCAATCTGCGCAAGGAACGAGCGGCAACGCTTACCAAATTGGTTCAGGATGTAAAGCTGGCGCCACGTTCTCGCAACGAGTTTCCAGGTGTCACGGCGTATCAACCTCCAGAACTCGAAAAAGCAAGTCGTGAATTGAACGATGCACAGATGGCTGTGCTCGGCCGCGTCGATGATCATGACCTCGTTGGTGCGGCAAAGCTGCAGCAAGAGCTAGACGTTAAGATGCGTGCCGCCGAGTTGCGCTGGAGCGTTGATCCACGATCCTGAGTCTGGCCGGCTATCACCGAAAAACGCGTATATGATTAAACACTGGCAGGAATACTGCGCGGGACGGTTTCCGAAAGATCCGCTGCTTGAGGAAGGGCGGAGCCGTTTCTTCGAAACCTTATTGATTAACCCCATCGACTATAGCGCTTTGAACGGCCTGGGAAACATTTTGCTTTTCCAGGGCGAGCTCGACTGCGGCAGAATTTTTCGTGAGCACGCGCGATCACATGCGCCAAAAAGACGGCGTCGACTATTGGCGAGGCGAAGGACGACCTTGGAGCTGATCCAGAGCCGGTTGAAAGCAGCAGAAGCCAAAGTGACTGAAGTGAGAGTTCTGCAAAGAGTCAACGTAGACTAGACGTAATATAGTAAAGCGTTTCATTACATTCCTCGATCCTGGCCCTGGTGTTAGGTCGCCTCAGCTATGTAAGCCGGGCTGGATTTCTTCCGTGCCGGCAAGTCGACGCCGAACTTTACTGCGTGCGACTTTCCCTGACACGTCAGGCTTTTTTATTCAAAAATGACGCGACCGGTTCTTTGTCGTAGTCAAATTCTGGCTAGATGCCAGATACATTCCGGTGTATCTGCAGTGGATCGGGTTCTGAAGGCACCGGTCGAACTCCTGGATCTGGACGTCGCGCATCGTTACCGACGGCGTCAGGACGGGGCATTCGCGGGCAAGACTGATGGGGTGCTCTGGGGACCGAACAGGACGTTCTGGGCTAAACTATTCTTACCAAAATGATCTTGCTTAGCTGAAATGACAGGCTAAAGTAAGAGTAGGTCGATGGCTCAGATATTTCATCGGAGCACGAACACCATCTCCAGGGTGAGCGTATTCGGGGGCATCGGTATCATCGTCGTCCTCGTAGCCACCCTCGCCGCGATTAACCGCTCCTCCTATGTGACGGAGGTCGGTGTCGCGCGCAGCCAGCCGGTGCAATTCAGCCACAAACATCACGTCAGTGATGACGGCATCGATTGCCGTTACTGCCACACCTCGGTGGAAGAGTCCTCTTTCGCCGGCATTCCATCCACCAAGATCTGCATGAATTGCCACACGCAGATCTGGGCCGAGAGTCCGATTCTGGAGCCGGTGCGCGAAAGTTTCCGCACCGGGAAGTCGCTGGAGTGGACGCGGGTCCACAACTTGCCGGGCTTCGTCTATTTCGATCACAGCATTCATGTTCACAAGGGCGTCGGTTGCACCACTTGCCATGGGCGCGTAGATCAAATGCCGCTCATGTGGCGCGAGAATACGCTATATATGGAGTGGTGTTTGGAGTGTCACCGCAATCCGGAGCGATTTGTTCGGCCGCGGGAGCAAGTCTTCAACATGGATTGGCAACCACCATCGGATCAGATCGCTCTGGGGCAAAAACTAGTGCGGGAATACAAGATTGCGCAGCTCACGAGCTGTTCGGTTTGTCATCGATAGAAGAAGTGGAATGATGGAACAATGGAATGTTGGAATAGTGGAGCATGCTCCTGAGTGCATTACTCCATAACTCCATCACTCCAATCGTCTCTGAGTTTGGAGTTATCGTGAAACCTGACACCCGACACCCGACGCTCGACACTTCTCGCCTCGATCTCGATTCAATTCGCGAACGGCTGGCGTCCTCTCAAGGTCAAGAGTACTGGCGTTGCCTTGAAGAACTGGCCGACAGCAAAGAGTTTCGTGAATTCCTAAAGCAGGAATTTCCGCAACAGACGGTGAGCTGGACAGATGGAGTCAGCCGGCGAGATTTCCTGAGATTGATGGGTGCTTCGCTGGCGCTAGCGGGGATCAACGGCTGCAGACCGGCGTCGCCGGACCAGAAGATTGTCCCCTATGTCAATCAACCGGAGCAAATCATCCCCGGTAGACCGCTATTTTTGCCACCGCTTTTCCGATGCGTGGCGTGGGCACGGGAGTTCTTGTCGAAAGCCACGAAGGACGCCCGACTAAAATCGAAGGCAACCCCAATCACCCCGCCAGCCTGGGGGCGACGGACGCGTTTGCGCAGGCGTCGATCCTGACGCTCTACGATCCCGACCGTTCCCAGGTCGTCAGAAATGCCGGGAGAATCAGCACGTGGAGCGCGTTTCTCACCGCGGTCAACGACGATCTCGAGGCGGAGCGCGTCGTTGGTGGCGGCGGACTGCGGATTTTGACGGAAACGATCACGTCACCGGCGCTTGCCAATCAGTTGCGCCAGTTGCTGGCAAGATTTCCAAACGCCAAATGGTACCCATACGAACCGGTCAATCGCGATAACGCACACGCCGGCGCCCGCCTGGTCTTCGGCGCCGATGTCAATACGATTTACCGATTTGAAAACGCCGAGGTGATTTTATCTTTGGACGCCGATTTTCTTTCAACGGTCCGGCAAATGTCCGGTACGCGCGCGACTTTGCCGGCAAACGGAGCGTGCGTCAAGGCAAGATCGGCATGAACCGGCTCTACGCCATCGAGGCAACGCCGTCGGTTACCGGCGCTATGGCGGATCATCGCGTTCCGCTTCGCCCCAGTGAGATTCCGAACTTTACTGCTGCCATCGCAGCCAAGATGGGTCTTGCCGTACAGTCTCCTACCGACCCCGAGCGCGCTCAGTGGATCGACGCTCTCGTCCGCGATCTGCAAAAGCATCGCGGCGCGAGTGTCGTTATTGCCGGTGATCAACAGCCGCCGGGAGTGCATGCACTGGCCCATGCCATGAACCAGGCGCTGGACAACATCGGCAAGACGGTGGTTTACACCGACCCCATCGAAGCCAATCCCGTGGATCAATTGGCGTCGCTGCGCGAGCTGGTGAAGGACATGGAGGCCGGCTCGGTGAGAATATTGCTCATGCTGGGCGGCAACCCGGTCTACACGGCGCCTGTGGATCTTGGTTTTGCCGAGCAGCTAGCGAAGGTGCCGCTGCGTATTCATTCGAATCTTTATGAGGATGAAACGTCGGCCTATTGTCACTGGCACATCCCCGAAACCCATTATCTGGAATCTTGGAGCGACATCCGCGCTTACGACGGCACAGTGACGATCCTGCAACCGTTGATCGCGCCGCTGTACAGCGGCAAATCGTCTCACGAAGTTTTGAGCGCGCTAGCAGGCAGAGCCGGAGAGACATCCTACGATATTGTTCGCAACTACTGGAAGGGCCAGAAAATCGCCGGCGACTTTGAAAGTGCCTGGCGCAAAGCGGTGCATGACGGCGTCGTTGCAGGAACTAATTTTCCACCGAAAGCTGTGAAGCTGAAGGCGCCAACAAGTTCTGACTGGTTAGCGCAGTTCGCACATCCGCCTCTGAAACCCGAAACCCGAAACCCGAGAACGCCCAAGCGGAGCCTGGGCGTTCCCTGGAGATTTCTTTTCAACCCGATCCAACGCTTTTCGACGGCCGCTTCGCCAACAACGGTTGGCTCCAGGAGTTGCCAAAGCCTCTGACCAAGCTTACCTGGGATAATGCCGCCCTCGTCAGTCCAAAAACTGCCCAGCGGCTGGGTTTGTCCTATCAGATCGGCGCCAGGGGCGGTGAACATGGAAGGGTATTTACTGATCTGATCGAGATCCGCTACGAAGGGCGCACCCTGCGAGTTCCGGCGTGGATCCTGCCGGGTCATGCCGACGAATGTCTCACGCTCCATCTCGGCTATGGCCGCACGCACGCGGGAAAGGTTGGAAACGGCACCGGCTTCAATGCTTATGCGATTCGCACCGCCGATGCCCCGAGCTACGGGAGTGGAGCGGAAATCCGTAAAACCGGCACGCAATATATGTTGGCTTGCACGCAGTTCCATCACAGTATGGAAGGGCGCGATTTGGTACGCGCCGCGACTCTAGAGGAATATCGCAAAAAGCCGGACTTCGCGCAGGGTGAGCATCATCATGAATCGGAGGGCTCGCTTTATCCAGGGTTCAAATATGAAGGCTATGCCTGGGGCATGGCCATCGACGTCAACGCCTGCATCGGCTGCAACGCCTGCGTCGTCGCATGCCAGGCGGAAAACAATATTGCAGTCGTCGGTAAGACCGAAGTGACCCGCGGGCGGGAGCTGCACTGGCTGCGCATCGACCGCTATTATAAAGGAAGCCCGGAGAATCCGGAGACCTATCATCAGCCCATCCCGTGCATGCATTGCGAGAACGCGCCCTGCGAATTGGTTTGCCCCGTGGGGGCCACCAGCCACAGCCACGAGGGGCTGAACGACATGGTTTACAACCGCTGCGTCGGTACCCGCTATTGCTCCAACAATTGCCCTTACAAAGTGCGCCGGTTTAATTTTTCCAGTACGCCGATTTCGAAACCCCGAGCCTGAAGCCGCTGAGAAATCCCAACGTCACGGTGCGCAGCCGCGGCGTTATGGAAAAATGCACCTACTGCGTGCAACGCATCAACGCCGCCAAGATCGAGGCAGAGAAAGAAAACCGGCAGGTTCGCGACGGCGAAATCGTCACCGCCTGCCAGGCCGCTTGCCCCACAGAGGCGATCTTTTTGGCGACATTAACAATCGGGACAGTGTCGTTGCCAAAGCGAAAGCCGACTCGCTGAACTACGGCCTGTTGACCGAATTGAACACGAAACCGCGCACGACCTATCTCGCCAAGCTGAGGAACCCCAACCCGGAGATCAAATCGGACTAAAGATGGAATCGGAGCCATTAAACAAATCCGCAGAGATCGATGCGGCGCATCCCGTGATCGAGCCGGGACACACCTTCGCTTCGGTCACCGACAAAATCAGCGCTATCGTGCTCACACAACGGACGCCGCGGTTCTGGTACGTTGGATTTGGACTCTCTTTCATCCTGGTTTTAGTTTTGCTATTTGCGACCGGATACCTGCTAATCATGGGCGTCGGGGTCTGGGGGATCAATATCCCCATTGCGTGGGGATTTGCGATTGTCAATTTTGTCTGGTGGATCGGCATCGGACATGCGGGCACATTGATCTCGGCGATCTTATTGCTGCTGCGTCAGAAATGGCGCCAGTCGATTAATCGCTTCGCCGAGGCCATGACGCTTTCGCCGTCGCCTGCGCCGGTTTATTTCCGCTGCTGCATCTGGGACGCCCTTGGTATGCTTATTGGCTGTTTCCCTACCCGAGCACCATGGGAATCCAGCCGCAGTTCCGTAGCCCGCTGGTGTGGGACGTCTTTGCGGTTTCCACCTATTTCACGATTTCGTTGCTGTTCTGGTACGTCGGGCTGATTCCTGATCTTGCAACAATGCGCGATCAGGCGCGCCAGCGCTTTGCGCGCTTTGCCTACGGAATCCTCGCCATGGGCTGGCGCGGCTCGGCGATCCATTGGCATCGCTATGAGATGGCCTATCTTTTATTGGCGGGGCTGGCCACGCCGCTGGTGGTTTCCGTCCATACGGTGGTCAGTTTCGATTTTGCCGTGGCCCTCGTCCCGGGTTGGCACTCGACGATTTTTCCGCCTTACTTCGTGGCGGGAGCGATTTACTCCGGCTTCGCCATGGTGCTAACCCTCGCCATCCCGCTGCGCAAACTGTACGGCCTCGAAGACTTCATCACCTTGCGTCATTTGAAAAACATGGGCGAGGTCATGCTGGCGACGGGACTGATTGTCGCCTACGGCTACCTGATGGAGACTTTCATGGCCTGGTACAGCGGCAATATCTACGAGCAGTACCTGATGTGGAATCGAATGTTCGGGCCTTACTGGTACATGTATTGGGCTTTGATCCTGTTCAACATCTTGGTACCGCAAGCGCTGTGGTTCCCTCGGGTGCGCACCAACCCTTCGGCGCTGTTCATCATCGCCATTTGTGTGAATATCGGTATGTGGCTGGAGCGCTACGTGATCGTTGTCGTCAGTCTGTCGCGTGACTTTCTGCCGTCGTCATGGGGCATGTATTCCGCGACCGTGTGGGACTACGCCATTTTTGTGGGCACGCATCGGCCTCTTTGTGTGCTTGCTTTTTCTCTTTATTCGGGTCCTGCCGATGATCTCCATCTTCGAGATGCGCGAACTGGTACACGATACAGAGGAACCGAAATGACCTCGGCGGAAACGGAAAAAAGCCAGCCACTGGCCATCTACGGTCTCATGGCGGAGTTCGATGGACCGGAAGCATTGCTGGAAGCGGCGCGCCGTTCCTTCACAGAGGGATATCGCCGGATGGATGCCTATAGCCCGTTTCCCGTGGACGGCCTCGCGGAGGCCATCGGTTTTCACAAAACCCGCTTGCCTTTGCTGGTTTTGATCGGCGGCATTATCGGATGCGCCGGCGGATTCTACTTACAATATTGGGCTGCAGTGATCGATTATCCGTTGAACATCGGCGGGCGGCCTTTGAATAGCTGGCCCATGTTTATTCCGGTGACTTTTGAGCTGACGATCCTCGTGGCGGGGTTGACCGCCGTTCTCGGGCTGCTGGCGCTCAACGGCTTGCCGATGCCCTATCATCCGGTTTTCAACGTGGAGCGTTTTCAGCTCGCCACGAGAAATCGCTTCTTTTGTGTATCGAATCAGCCGATCCAAAGTTCGACCATGAAGCGACCCGGCGATTTCTCGAAAGCATGTGGACCGCAGGGAGTCTATGAAGTTGAACGGTGAACGGGAGCTTGGCGTCAGCGGTGGGGTATTGTTCGCATCATACACGAGGGTGTCTAAAATCCCCCTTTATCCCCCTTTTGAAAAAGGGGAATTGTTTCCAAAAAGCCACCCCTCTTTGAAAAAGCATGCCCTGAGCCGAGTCGAAGGGATGGGCAAGGGAGATTTGCCCGAGTCAAATCCAAAACAATCTCCCATCAAGGACGAATCGAAAACTGTGCGTTTTGTTGTTGCTTGGTTTAGCTACTCCTTGCCGGCTGCCGGCAGAAGATGGCGGATCAACCCAGATACGAGCCCCTCGTCCGCAGCACCTTTTTCGAAGACGGTCGCGCGGCGCGACCGCTTGTGGAGGGCACCGTGGCGAGAGGTGAATTGCGCGGCGATGAACTCTTATACGCAGGAAAGAGGGAGGAAAGCCGGTCGATCTGTTTCCCTTTCCCGTGACGCTCGCCGTGCTGGCGCGGGGACAGCAGCGCTACAACATTTTTGTTCGCCCTGCCATGATCGAGCTGGCACGGGGCAGGGGATGATCGTGCGGCGCGGCTATCGCGCTCCTGCCTCGTTTCATATCGACCGGCTAAGGCAGGCGCCAGCCGGCTATTTCTTCGACGTCATTAGCAACGGCTTCGGCGTGATGCCGGATTATGCCCAGCAGGTCCAGCCCGAAGACCGCTGGGCTATTGTGGCCTATATCCGCGCCCTGCAGTTGAGCCAGCATGCGACGTTGGCCGACGTGCCGGAGGATCAACGTCAACAACTCGAGATTAAACCATGAACGGTGATCGGCCCATGCGCTGGGATCTCATGCAGAAGCGGTCGCTCGCAGTGGGGCTGATTGCCGCGGTGCTGTGTGCCGGTGGAGCGCTGATCTTTCCGCCGTCTTTTTTCCGCGCTTACCTGTCGGCCTATATTTTTGGGTTGGGATTCCGGTGGGATGCTTGGCGCTGCTCATGTTGCATCATCTCGTGGGCGGGCGATGGGGTTTTATGATTCAGCGGGTGTTGGAAGCGGCAATTCAAACCTTGCCGCTGATGGCGCTGTTGTTTATTCCCTTGTGCTTCGGGCTGTTGGACCTTTATCCCTGGGCGCGAACAGAAGTCGTTGCGGCCGATCCCCTGCTGCGACAGAAGGCGGCCTATCTCAATATTCCTTTCTTCATTGCGCGCACGGTGGGCTACTTCGCCGTATGGATCGTGCTGGGACGCTTGCTCGTCACCTGGTCGCTGCAACAGGACCGCACCGCCGACAACACCTTGACCCTGAGACTGCAGCGGCTCAGCGGACCCGGTCTCGTGCTCTATGGCTTGACCGTGAGCTTTGCCGCCATCGATTGGATGATGTCCCTGGAGCCCAAATGGTACTCAACCATCTTCGGGATGATGTTTATGGTGAGCTTTGGACTGGCGGCCTTGGCCATGGCGATCCTGGCAACGCGATTTTTAGAAACCGAAAAGCCCCTCGCCCAGGTAGCATCGCCGGACCGCTGGCACGATCTCGGCAATCTCTTGCTCGCCTTGGTGATGTTTTGGGCGTACCTGAATTTTCTCAGTTCCTGCTGATCTGGTCGGAAAATCTGGCCGAAGAGATCCCGTGGTATTTGCACCGCATCGGCGGTGGGTGGGAATGGGTTGCCATCGCGTTGATACTCTTTCAGTTTGGACTGCCTTTCGTTTTGCTGCTGTCGCGTACTACCAAACGCAACTCCCAGATACTGGCGATAGTCGCCGGGGCGATCCTTTTCATGCATTGGCTGGACACGATCTGGATGATCGCGCCGTCTTTCTATCCGGCGGGATTTCACCTCCACTGGCTGGATATCGCGGCGCCGGTGGGCATCGGCGGTCTTTGGCTCGCCGTATTTATCGGCTATCTAAAAGCGTGCTCGTTGTTGCCGCTTCATGATCCGCGTTTTGCGGAACTTTTGGAACAAGCGCAGAAAGCCTGAACATGCAGGAAGCCGATCGTCGCCGCGATACAACAATCGGATCCTCAAGTCGGTCATGAGCTGAGCGATCTCAGACCTGGATACATCGCGCTTTTTGGTATCGCCCTTACGACAGTCATTGTTGCGGCGGCGGTCAGTAACCTCCTTGTTAATTCATTTCAAAGCGGCTGAGCAGTCGAGGCAAGAAACTCCGGTACCACGATTGGCCGGGAGCGTGAGGCGACGCCTGGGCCGCGCTTGCAGGTCGATGCTAACAAGGAACTGCGCCAGATGCGGGCGGCTGAAGATGCGGCGCTGAACAGTTACGGGTGGGTCGATAAGAGTTCGGGCAGCGTAAGAATTCCGATCGAAAGAGCCATGGAGATTCTGGCGAAGCAGGGCTTGCCTGCACGGAAGCAGGAAGAAAAGACGCGATGATGTGGTTTTCATCGTCATTTGCCGCGCTCGATCAGCGCGGGGGCGGGTTTTAAGCCCGCCCCTACCAGCCGGAATGAAATTTTCGTTGCTCTCTTTTTTTGTCTTCAGCCTCTTCTGGGCACCGCCGCTGTTTGCCCACGATGACCGCCCCGTCGCTCTGCGAAATGTCGATCTGGAACAGAAACTGGGCGCGCAGGTTCCACTGGACGTGGAATTTCGCGACGAGGCAGGAAGATCGGTAGCTCTCAAGGATTACTTTGGCCGCCGGCCGGTGATTCTGTCTCTTGTTTATTACAGCTGCCAGGATCTCGCCCATTGACCCTGGACGGCCTGGTCCGAAGCATGCGGCCGCTCTCTTTCAATATGGGCGATCAGTTCGATGTGCTTACGGTGAGCTTTGATCCCCGTGACACACCGGCCCTGGCGTCGGCAAAAAGGCGACTTCGTCAAACGATATTCACGGCCGGGCGCGGAAAAGGGTTGGCACTTTTTAACCGGAAACGAAACGGCCATCCGACGCCTAACCGAAGCCGTTGGCTTTCGTTACAATTATGAGAGCGAAAATGACCGCTTTGGGCACGCTACCGGCATCATACTTTTGACGCCGGACGGTAAAATCGCGCGCTATTTCTATGGCATCGAATTTTCCCCCGGGATTTGCGTCTGGGCCTGATTGAGGCCTCTGCCAGAAAGATAGCTTCGCCCATCGATCAGCTTTACTGTTTTGCTATCACTACGACCCTGCAACAGGAAAGTACAGTCTCCTCGTCACGAATCTGGTTCGGCTCGCGGGAATCGCTACCGTGTTGGCTCTGGTTGCTTTCGTCGCCGTTATGCTCCGGCGGGATCGAAAGCGTAAACTGCAGCCCGGTTAGAATACTTCAACCCATGAATCTTGGTTTCCCTTTATTCCTGGAACAAGCATCGGCGATAGCGCCAAGGGTCGATGCGCTCTTTTATTTTCTGGTCGCGGTGTCGGTATTCTTCGCTGCGGTGATTTTTTCGTGATTGTCGTCTTCGCGGTCAAATATCGCCGTCGCTCGGAGGATGAACGGCCGCGACCCATTGAGGGAAACTTCTGGCTTGAAATTCTTTGGTCGGCAATCCCGTTGGGTCTGACGATGGTCATGTTTGTCTGGGGCGCGATCATCTATTTTGACATGTATAATCCACCCAACGACGCTCTCGAGATCAGCATCGTCGGAAGGCAGTGGATGTGGAAGGCCCAGCATGCTGAGGGGCAAAGAGAGATCAACGAGCTCCATGTGCCGGTGGGGCAGGCCGTGAAATTAACGATGACGTCGGAAGACGTCATCCATGATGTTTTCTCCCGGCTTTTCGCATCAAGCAAGACGTTCTTCCGGGGCGTTATACGACGCTATGGTTCGAGGCGACCAAGGCGGGGGTCTATCCTTTATATTGCGCCGAATATTGCGGCACGCAGCATTCAGGAATGCTCGGGCGGGTGGTGGTGCTGGAGCCGGCCGAGTTTGAAAAATGGTTGAGCGGCGGCGCGACGGGCATGTCCATGGTAGATCTGGGCGAAAGTCTCTTTCAGAGGTTCGGTTGCAGCACGTGCCATCGAGCCGGTGGAACGAGCCAAGGCCCTTCGTTAGTGGGCCTGTTCGGGAAAACCGTGCAACTTCAAGGAGGTAAGACGGTGACCGCCAATGAGGATTACATCCGTGAGTCTATACTCGAACCTCGGACGAAAGTCGTTGCCGGCTATCAGCCGATCATGCCGACGTTTAAAGGGCTGGTAAGCGAAGAAGCGATTCTGCAGCTCATTGCGTACATCAAGTCCTTGAACGCTCCAGAAAGGAAGCCAGCGCAAAGATGAACGTTCCTGATATCGAGCGTCGTGAGCATTATTTGAATATCAACTACGGTATCCGATCGTGGCTTTTAACTACCGATCATAAACGCATCGCCTGGCTTTATCTTCTTTCCGTCACTTTGTTCTTTTTCATCGGCGGCATTTTCGCTACGTTGATTCGGCTCGAGCTGCTGACGCCCCAAGGGGATTTGGTCCAATCGGAGACCTATAACAAACTGTTTACCATGCACGGCGTGACGATGATCTTTTTCTTTCTGATTCCATCTATTCCGGCGGTGCTCGGCAACTTCTTGGTCCCGATGATGATCGGAGCCCGGGACCTCGCCTTTCCGCGCCTCAATCTGGCGAGCTGGTATATTTTTATCCTGGGGGGCGTTCACTCTGACGGCGGCGGCGGCTGGCGGGGTGGACACGGGATGGACTTTCTATACCCCTTACAGCAGCATCTATTCTAACACCCATGTCGTGCTGACGGTTGTCGGGGTCTTTATCACCGGCTTCTCTTCGATTCTCACCGGACTCAACTTCATTGTCACGATCCACAAGATGCGCGCACCCGGGATGACCTGGTTTCGTTTGCCGCTTTTCATCTGGGCTCACTACGCCACCAGCATTATTTTTATTCTTGGCACGCCGGTTATCGCCATCACTTTGGTGCTGGTGGCACTCGAACGGATTTTTCACCTGGGAATCTTCGATCCCGCGTTGGGAGGAGATCCGGTGCTGTTTCAGCATCTATTCTTGGTTCTACTCGCATCCCGCGGTCTATATCATGGTTCTGCCGGCCATGGGTGTCGTGAGCGAGCTCATCGCTTGTTTTTCGCGCAAACGGATCTTCGGCTACAGCGTCGTGGCCTTCGCCAGCCTCGGCATCGCGGTGATCGGCTTCTTGGTCTGGGGCCATCACATGTTTGTCTCCGGACAGTCGGTTTATGCGGGCATGATTTTTTCATTGTTAAGTTTTTGGTTGCGATCCCGTCGGCGATCAAGGTTTTCAATTGGACCGCCACGCTTTACAAAGGATCGGTCTCCTACGATGCTCCCATGCTCTATGCGTTGGGCTTCATCGGTCTCTTCACCATCGGCGGGCTGACCGGTTTGTTTCTCGCTACCCTGGGCATCGATGTCCATGTGCATGATACCTATTTCGTGATCGCCCATTTCCATTACATTATGGTCGGAGGATCGGTGATGGGCTACTTAGGAGGCATTCATTTCTGGTGGCCCAAGATGACCGGTCGAAGATATCCCGAAGGCTGGGCCAGACTGGCAGCGCTGATTATCTTCATCGGTTTCAATCTGACCTTCTTTCCGCAATTCGTCCTCGGCTATATCGGAATGCCGCGCCGCTACCACGTCTATCCGCCGGAGTTTCAAGTGTTGAACGTCATGTCGACGGCGGGTGCTTCGATTCTGGCTGTCGGCTATCTGCTGCCTTTGACCTATCTGATTTGGTCTTTACGCTACGGCGCCGTTGCCGGGAGAAATCCCTGGGGCGCCAGAGGTCTCGAATGGCAAACTCCCTCGCCGCCTCCCACGGAAAACTTTGAACGGACTCCGATAGTGACCGACGGCGCTTACGCCTACGAAAGGATCCTGAAGAGATTTACTCATTGGGAAGCCGGCCCATGTCTAAGGTAGAAGTTTTTCGGCAGCATCACTTCGAGGATGTCGAGCAGCAGCACGAGGCTTCGTGGCTTGGCATGTGGGTGTTTCTCGCAACCGAGGTGATGTTTTTCGGCGGAATGTTTGCGTGCTACTTCGTTTACCGACATTGGTACCTGCAGGCGTTTGCGGAGGCGAGCAATCGCCTGGACGTCCTGTTGGGCGGCATCAACACGGCGGTGCTGATTTGCAGCAGTTTTACCATGGCTCTGGCGGTTCACAGCGCGGAAACCAACGAACGGAAAGCATTGATCATCTTCTTGGGCTTGACCATCGTTTTGGGAACGGTATTTCTCGGGATTAAGTTTTTCGAATATCACTCAAAGTTCGTAGAGCATCTGGTGCCGGGCGGCTCTTTCGTGTTTCCGGGGCCGTTCGAGCGTCAGGCAGAAATCTTCTTTTCCTTTTATTTTGCCATGACGGGAATGCATGCCGTGCACATGATTATCGGCATCGGATTGTTGACGGTGCTCGTGTTGCAGGCGAGACGGGGCAGATTTTCCGCCGCCTATCATACCCCTGTCGAGCTAGCGGGTCTTTATTGGCATTTCGTCGACATCGTGTGGATTTTTCTGTTCCCCTTACTTTATTTACTGGGACGCCACCTATGAAATCCGAACCTGTCGTTTCCATAAGAACCTACGCTCTGGTTTTTTTACCTTGCTCGTGCTTACGGCACTGACCACTGCTATTGCGTTCTTTGATCTGGGCGGCGAAATCAATGCGGCTGTTGCTCTCGCCATCGCGGTGGGCAAAGCCTTGTTGGTGATTCTCTACTTCATGCACGTGCGCTATAGCGATCGGATGACTTGGGTGTTCGCCGGCGCTGGCTTTTTTGGTTGCTGATTTTAATCGGCGGCACCATGTCCGACGTGAGCACCCGCCCGCAGCTTCCCAGCACTGTGTCGATACCCGCGCAAGATTATCCAAGATGATCGTAGAATAGTGCGGGCGTTCAAGCCGCAACTTGTGCTCGTGGCCGGTTTGTCCATGGGCGTGGACAGCACGCGGGGTTTCAAGTATTCTCAAAATCGCTATGGCTGATCTTGCCTACAATTCACATACCGTTCGGGGATACTGTGCGCTCTGCACGGCGCACTGTGCCACCATCGCAACCGTAACAGACGGGAAAGTGGTGCGGCTCGATGCAGATTCCGATCACCCCAACGGCGGCGTTTTTGCATCAAGGGCAAGGCGGCGCCGGAGCTGGTTTATCATCCTGACCGGCTCAATTTTCCGCTGAAGCGCACACGACCGAAGGACGATCCCGATCCCGGATGGCAAAGAGTCAGTTGGGATGAAGCGTTGCACGACATCGCGGAGCGGTTGAATTTCGTCCGCGAAACTTATGGTCCTCGCGCTGTGGCGCTGGCGAAAGGCACAGGGGCGGAACTTCGGTCTCCGATGCGGAGCGCTGGTTGTCGCGCTTTATCAACCGCTTTGGAAGTCCCAACTGGGTCTCGACAACTCACGTCTGTAATTGGCACAAGGACACCGGTTTCACCTTACACTTTCGGGGTAGAACTTCCTACGCCCGACTTGGCGCACAGCAACGCCTTTCTGCTCTGGGGTCATAACCCAAGCTCCACGTCGTTGATTCTCGCTCATGATATCGTTGCGGCGCGGAAGCGCGGCATGAAAATCGTCGCGGTGGATCCGCGCCGGGTTGGGATTCCAGGGCAGGCGGACGTGCTGCTTCAGGTGCGGCCCGGCACCGGACGGCGCGCTGGCCTTGGCGCTGATCGATGTCGTGATTACGGACAAGCTCTATGACGAAGCCTTCGTGCGCCAATGGACGAACGGTTCGTTTCTTGTTCGAGCTGATAGCGGGACAGCTTTGACGGAAGCGGATCTAATAACGGACGGATCTCCGCAAAGATTCGTCGCGTGGGACGAAATCGCCGGGGCTCCGGTTGTGTACGATCCTTCAGTGGGAAGTTTTGAAGCGCAATCTGTGCGGCCCGCCCTTTGGGAGAGCGCCGGGTAATAACCAAGGACGGCAGCGCAACTGTCTGCCGGCCGATTTTCGCCGAGCTTGCGAAGCTCGCCGCACGCTACAGTCCGGAGGCTTCTGCCGCGATTACATACGTGCCTGCCCCGAAGGTTAGGCAAGCCGCGCGGTTGCTCGCAGAGAATCGCCCCGTCAGCATGTATATGTACAACGGCGTCGGGCAGCACACCAACGCCACGCAAACGAGCCGAGGCATCGCGACATTTTACGCTCTTCTCGGTGATTTCGATCTACCTGGCGGAAACGTAGTTTTTCCTAAGGCGCCAGTGAATGCGGTTTCAGGCAAAGAGTTTCTGCCGAAAGAAGCCGCGGAGCAAAGAATCGGACGCGAGCGAAAACCGCTCGGGCCGCCGGCCAAACCGGGCAATTGCGCGGCTTACGATATTTTCACCGCAATTCTTGACGACCGCCCTTATCCGGTCAAAGCGCTTTTGAATTTCGGCTCCAACACGGTCATGTCCACCGGCGACTCGGAGCGAGCACGGGCCGCGTTTCGCGCGGTGGATTTTGCCGTCGCGGCAGAATTATTTATGACGCCGACGGCGGAACTCTGCGATTATGTGCTGCCGGCCACAAGCTTTCTCGAAATGGGAAATCTGGCAAACGACTTCAAGCACCGGCCGCAAGGCAAACTTCATCTGCAATATCGTCCGACCGTGGTGGACCCGCTGGCGGAACGGCGTTCCGATACCTGGATCATTTTTGAGTTGGCCAAGCGGCTGGGTTTCGGTCGCGACTTCTGGGATGGCGACATTGAAGCCGCCTATGAGTACGAGCTGGCGACCACCGGCCTGTCATTAAATCAAGTCAAAGCGTCCGCCGGAGGAATCACGCTGAGCGCTGCTCCCCGCTATGGAAAATATTCGGTGCCGACCGAGAAAGGGTCGCCGCGTGGTTTCAATACGCCGGACAAAAGTGGAGCTTTACTCGCATAGCTTCGCCGCGCACGGCTATCCGCCGCTGCCGGAGTACACGGAGCCGCTAATCAGTCCCGTCAGCCGCCCGGATCTCGCGGCTGAATATCCGCTCGTGCTAACCAATGCAAAGTTCACGACTTATATCCACAGCCAGTTGCGCGGTCTTTCCAGCCTGCGCAAAACCGCGCCCGAGCCAACGGCTGATATTCATCCGGAGACAGCAAAACCCTACGGCATCAAGGATAAAGAGTGGATAATTGTAGAAACCCCGCGCGGCTCTATTCGCGCTAAGGCGCGAGTTACGAATGCCATCACACCAGGCGTGGTGTGTTGTCAACACGGATGGTGGCAGGACTGCAAAGATCTCAAACTATCCGGCTACGATGCCTATGGCGCGGGCTCAGCCAATCCAAGTTTGCTCATCGGCTCGGATGCTTGCGATCCGATCAGCGGCTCGTTGCCGCACCGCTCCTATCTCTGCCGCGTACGCGCGGCGGAGTGATGATCGAACGACGCAAGACGATAATTTCGGACCTTCGCCGTTTGGTCCACGCGTACCCAGCCAGAGCGGATGAGTGCCTCTTATGTCAATTTGGCCTAAGCTGATGACAGGCTCGGACATTTTTTTCCGGCTTGGACTCAGATAGCGGATTAATCTAATTGACACCTCCCCATACACCCTAGGTGCTGGAAGGATTTTTTGGTGACCTCCGGCTGGGTCAAGGAAACCAGGACAATCCACATCTCCTTGGGACTTGGGACAGGCAGCAGAGTTTATTTTATCGGATCTGGGCAAGAAAAATCAAAAACCTATGGGAGGGATATAAATGAAACTGACGGCGATCGATGCTGATGGTCATATTGTAGAGAAAGACAAAGATATTAGGTCCTACCTTCCGGAGCCCCACTGTAGTCGACGCAGTACCCTTCTGCTACCTTCTGCTGGTTTGGACAGGTAGTATGGGTGGTCGTCTTGGACCGCTCCAGGACATTGACATACCCACACAAAGACGGCTTCAGGATATGGATAAAGAGGGAATAGATATTTCGGTTCTCTTCCCTACCACCAGTTTTCCACATCAGCCAGGTAATCGAGCGTGACTATGCTGCTGCGATTTGCTCGAGCCTACAATGATTTTATCGCCGATGTGTTGCAAAGAAAGCTCCGCGATTAGGGGGCGTCGGAATCGTGGCTTTTCAAGACGTCCGCACGGCCGTGGAAGAGGTTCATAGAGCCATTACCAAACTCCGGTCTGGTAGGTATCGGACTTGGCATCACAGGGCCTCAAAGAGCACTTAGGGTCCTGTGACCTTCTGGCCTATCTATGAGGAGCTTGAGCATTTAAATGTTCCCCTGCTGATTCACAATGGACGGATGCAACCGGCCGGCGAGATACGGTGTGATAGCTTCACTTTCGTGCACTACCATTGGTCGGCCGATAGAAACAGCGATCCAGTTTGTAGGCCTGATGTACGCTGGGGTACCAGAGCGTTTTCCTAAACTTCGAATCGCTTTTCTCGAATGCCGGTGTGGGATGGATACCTTATTGGCTGGAGCGAATGGACGAGGAATACGAAAAACGCAGCCCAGAAGTTCCTTTGCTCAAAGCCAAGCCTGAGTGAGTATTTGAAACGGAGGAACTGGTTCTTTGCCACTGAGCCTGAGGAGGCCATGCTACCCTATGTGACTGAATGTGTAGGGAGAGGACGTAATTGTTTTTGCGTCTGATTATCCTCATTGGGATAGTTTGTTCCCCTTACGTTGTCTCTACAATACAGAACCGTAAGGATATCTCGGAGGTGAAGAAGAAGAAAATCTTGGGTGAAAATGCGAAGAGGCTTTCACGGCTGGAGTAGCTGACAATCAAGACCGGAAGGTGATCGAGCGCCATGAAAAAACGACTCGGGACGTGTGTGTTTTGTTGTTTTTCTGACTTTTAAGCGATGATGTTCAAGCCCAAACAAACTTCTACCTGGGTAAGACAATAAAGATTGTGATTGGGTATGTCCCAGGTGATATTCAAGATTTGCTGGCTCGTGCTTATTCCCGCCATATGGGGAAGTATATATTCTGGTAATCCCGACTTTATAGTGCAAAACATGCCGAGTGCCGGTTCTATGGTTGCAGCCAATTATGTATATTCTGTAGCGAAACGTGACGGTCTCACTCTTGGATCATTTTAATGGGGCTTTGTATCAAGCTACAACTCGTAGGTAGCGAGGAGGTGAGATTTGATTGGGCAAAATTCGCGTGGATCGGCTCCCCCGACCAGAACGGTTCCGTCTTTTACATGCGAGCCGACTCGCCTTACAAGACTGTGGAAGACCTGCGGCGGGCGCCGGAAACGATAAGGTGTTCTCACAACGGCAGTGGGAACTTCAAGCTACATTATTCCGAAACTTCTGGAAGAGACTCTTGGCTTAAGACTGAGCCTTGTTACAGGGTATGCGGGGTGCCGAGCAAGATCTGGCGCTCGAGAAAGGGAGAAGTTCAGTGTCGCGCCGTAACTACCTCCACTTTCCTTGGGCGTGAACCTTATCCGTCGTGGCTTAAAAAGGCTTCGTCCGCATTCTCGTTCAAATATCGCGCAAGCGAAACCCGCGACTACCTGACGTCCCTACGATCTTCGAGCTTATGGATCAATACAAAACACCAGAGCGCGACAAGGCGTTAGTCGGGGTCCTCCTGGCTGCGGGTGGTTTTGGTAATTCTCCAATCGTATCGTCTCCGGGTATACCAGCCGACCAAATAAAAATTCTGCGCGAGGGTTTCAACCAGCACCCTTAGAGATCAGGGATTTCTCGAGGAGGCGAAAAAAGGGCATGGGAGATAAGGCCAGTCAAGGGTGAAGAACTCGAGTCTCTGGCAAATGAAGTTACCACGCAGTCGTCTCAAATAATCGAAAGCTTGAAAGAAATTTTTGGGAGAAATAAGGCTGGACACCATGACTGGGTGGTCAAGCTCTTGTCCGGCCCTCAGAGCCGAAGTCGTTAAGAGTGGTTTTCGCGGATAGTTCTTTTTCAGGACGAATTTCCGGGGACAGTACACTCATTTCCTTTTCTTACATCCTTCTGCCACCCACCCTTCTTGCGCCGGAAACTCGGAGCGGTGTCCTAAAACCGATGATTCCGACAACTCCATCTGTGGCCGTCGACTGCGCGCCGGAAAACCTGCAAGAGTCATGCGCGAACTCAGTCCTAACTCCAGCGCAGTGCCGGGAGGATTTCTGTAGCCCCAGAGATCTGATGACCTCAGGAATATCGGGTCCGAGGGGAACTCCTAGTGCGATCTGCCTGAATTCATCGCGGGCCGCGAGTGAAAACATTTCGGCGATCCGCTCGGTACACTGCGCGGGTGTGCCGGCGATGATCAGACGATCTACCGCTTCGTCCGGAGTCAGAGAGGCGGCGTAGTCGACGCCGCGATTTTCCGCATAAGCTTGCCGCACCGATTGAATTGCCTGCGGGTCGATGTTTTTCGACTTGAGAACGTCGTCGGGCCAGCCAGAGACGATATGGGAAACGAATCGCTTGGCGTGTTGTCTGGCCGCCTGGCCGTCGCGCGAAACCGAAGCGTTAAGCAGCATGACTTTGCGCAGCGGTTCACCTAGCGGGGATTGGGACCGCGCGGATTGAAGACGCGCCAGTGACGTCTCCATGTCCCCAATGCCGTAGAGAGTTTGCAGGATCACACCGTCGAAGTGGCGCGCGATGAGATCCAGCACCGCGGGCTTGAGGAGACTCGGACCGTAATAAAGGCGGATCGGCGATTGGGTTTTGAAGCGGAGCGCGTACTGTTCCGCGTTCATATGAAAATAGGAAGCCAGAACAGGAATCTCGCTGCTTTTATGTGCCTCGCCAGAAAATAGTTTCCGCAAGGAGGTCGCCAACTCTGCCATGATCGTGAGCGGCTTTGACTCGTTCCACCTGGTGCGTGAGTATCGATCGCGATCCAGGCCCCAAGCCGAGAGAAATCTCTTGCCCGTTCGTAAGCTCGGATAGCGTTGCGAAGGCCATGGCGAGATCAACGGGGTTACGAAAATAGGGCACCGTGACGGCCGTGCCAAGTTTCACTGGTAACCGCGCCACGATGGCTGCTGAGCTCGCCAGCACGCTACGATATTCCAGATTGTCATTGGTCCAAACCTGGCTGAAGCCGAATTTTCCCATCGTCTGCCATGCAGTCTCGGCGAGCCCGATCAACTCCGGCAGAGAGTAACGATTGAGAACATGAAGAGGATAGTGGATGCCGATTTCTCCGGTAAACTGTTTCGTTGGGTTGGACATAGAGCCGAGCTATCACAGCCCGCTAAACGAAGTCAAAGATTTAGAGAAATCTCTTTAGCGATCGCGGGAACCGGCCATCCATATAAATACTACCGAAGCCAAGGTCATCACCTGGGCGACGCAGAAAGCCCAATAATAACTGCCGGTCCAATCATGAATCATGCCGCCCAGCCAAGGCCCGATTCCCGCTCCCGCGCCGATAAACAGCGCGATGGCGCCGATGATTGAACCGAAGGACTTGCCGTGAAACAGGTCCGCTGCGATGGTGGGATACAGCGACTGCCGGGACGAAAAACCGAAGGCGACAAAAGGCGGGAAAGCATAGAACAGCCAACTTCTGCTCGCGTCAGTGATCATCATCAAGAGGAAGATGCCTAACATTAATGACGCTGAGCCGAGCAAGTAGGACCATTGGCGGCCGATCCGGTCGGCTAACAAGCCCATAAAGATCATCGCAGGTGCGGTGAAGAGACCGATCAGTCCCAGGCCGAAGGCGGCCAGTTCTTTAGAAAACCCGGCGTCACTTACCGCGGCGACCTGATGAATCAACACCATGTGCAACGGGATCGCGCCGGCTAATACACCAAAAGCAAAGGCCCAAAAACGCCATCTTCGCAGCGCTTCCTTTAGACTCGGACCGTCTATGCCCGCAGCCTTTATATGTCCTACCGATGGCCGCACCGGCGGGTCGCCGAAATCGGGCTGAGATTCATCTCCTCCGGTCTTTGGCGTTGAAAGAAATAATTCAAAGGAGCCACCCCTATCGCCAACACACCGGCGAGGATGAAAAACGCCGCGCGCCAGCCGTACGTCGCGATCAGCCGCTGCGTCAAAGGCACGACTATGAGTATCCCCAAACCGATTCCAGAAGCGGCCGTCCCGATCGCCATGCCTCGCTTGCGAATAAACCAGTTGGATAAAAGGTGGCTTGAGAGGTCATTGGCAGCGCCGCGAATCCAACACCCATAAAGACTCCCATGCCGACATAAAACTCCACGACGCTATGAGCCATCCCGCTGATTACAAAGCCAAGCGCCATAATGATTGAGCCGCCGGGTAATACGACCCGCGGGCCGACTCGATCAAGAAGAATGCCGATGACCGGTGCGGCGAGCGTCCACATAACCGAGCCAAGCATGAGCGCCCCGGATGCCAATCCCCGGCTCCAGTGAAACTCTTCGATGACTGCGATCAGAAAGACCGCGAAGGCATTGCGCATGCCAAAAGCCACACCGACGGTCAGAAAAGCGATGCCGATGACGACGCACGGATAGTAGCGCTGGAGCGTATGACTCGGGGTGCTTTCAAATTCAACTACGGACACACTGGTCTCCTCGAGGACTATTTAATACGGAAGACCCTTTTGAAGTCTTATTCCCTTGTGTCCCGTGTCTAGTTGCAAATTGATATTCCTCGATGCCGCTGTCTACCGTTCGATCTCGGGGGCGTGCCGGGTTGGGGCGTGCTGTTTCAGCCAAGCAAGAACCTCTTCGACATTCTTATCTGGTGGAAAGACTGGATAGAAGACCTCTTCAATCTTTCCTATTTCGATAATGAGCGTCAATCGCTTGTACAGCTCAAGCCCATGAACACGGAACGTCGGCAGGCGCATAGCGCTCTTTAGCTGCAGGGAGCTGTCGCTGAGTAATTGAAAGGGAAGATGCAAACGGTCGCGGACCTCTCGTTGGTACTCGGTGTCCTGGGCACTTAGCCCGAATACTCCCGTACCGAGGGCGTTTAGTTCCTCATAATGGTCCCGAAAGCTGCAGGACTGAGGCGTGCATCCACGCGCGCCGGGGATCCCGTCCCAGCCGTCCGGCAATGGAACTCCTGGCCGCCCTGTCATCGGATAGATGTAGATCACGAACCGGCCTGGTAGCGAGGCCAATTCAACGGTCCCGCCGTCCGTCGAAGGGAGCGCGATCTTCACAATGCTCATACCTTTCAAGTGGTCGGCCGCGCCGTCATCTAAAGGGACGGGCAGGTTTTTCGGCAGTTCAGTAAAGTTATTGTTCATCATGTTTAGCTTCAAAAGGCGTCACCGTTGATAATAGCGGATAAATACAGATAAGTCCGTTTTGACTAGAGCAGCAAACCTTTCTCTATCAGAATATAAGGGCTTCTCAACCACGTGTTTTGGTGACGTGGCTGCTTAGCTAGATGCCTTGTCGAATCTCCAAAGATTTCTCTCTGTGAAATGTAAATCAATCTTACAGTGCTGTGGATACGGCCCAAATCAATATCCCGTGAAGGTTTGACAGTTTGCGGGCCAAATCACCCATCAATTAAGGATTAGATCTACTTCGGGTATTCTTTCGCCTGCCACGATAGAATTGTTTGGTATTTCTGTGGCCGCTGACGTACATCCGCGCTGGATTCTGTAACGGCCTCAAGCTTGCTCTACCACTGCGATGAAGCACTCATGAAAACCGTGTCCCTCTTCTACGCTCAATCACTTAGAGCGATCGGTGAATCATTAGAGCTACAGAACATCGGCTTCTTCAAATAAACAATGCTAAGAATCTTTACATGGAGAGGGGAAGAAGCCTGACTATACTTCTCTAAGGTCACGAAGTTTCTTCAGTCATAACCACGTATGTGGCGATCCGGGGTCTCTATTCTCTGTTGCGGCCAGAGATGGCGACCGCGATGCGTAAGGGATTCGAAACTTTCGTGACCCACGATGTGGCGAGGATCGAAAATCCGGAAACCATCCTGGCTGTTGTCCATCTGAAAGACATGGAGTCCTACGACCAGCTCAGAGAAATCGAGGTCACCCCATCTCCTAACAAGACCGTCCTCAGTCAGACAGCTTTGAATCAACTTGCCGATCAGTTAACAAAAGAGCTGATAAGACGATGCACGGCCATCTAGCGGGCGCGGCTTAATCGCCAGATCCCTCTTGACGGAAAAATCTAGGATAGATAGCCACATTCACGCCAAAAACGTTCCGCGGCAGGATGTAAGGGAATACCGAGCGGTCCTTCCGGCGTATCATGACACATGCGGTCCAAGGGTAGAGGGCCTTCTTCTTGCCAACGGGATTTTTTCCTTCCTTGCCTCAAGCGCGGAACAAATGGAAGTCCGTGACTATGCCAATGCCGAGAATGAAGTCTTCATCATCGACAACGGCGAGATCATTTGGTTTTACCGAAGCGATAGCATGTATTCCCTCTTTCTTGCTGCCAATGAGGCGTCATTGAAAAGACTTTAAATTGGCCGGTTCCAAATCATTGTGTTGCTCCGTACCACTTTGTCGGTTTGCGCTGTCAATGTGCGTATTCGCGGTGCTATGTGCGCGTGTCCACGGGTGGCTCTTGACTTGATTGAAGCGGGCTGTATAAATCAGAAATCGGTCGTTTATAGAATAGAATTCCACAATATGGAACAGCACCGGGAAGCGTTGGGAGCGCGAGCGCTGGAGAAAGCTTTAGATTTGCTCTTCTCTTTTCAGCCGGACTCTCCCGAACAGTCGCTTTTTCAAATAAGCCATCGTCTACGGTTTCCTCCCAGTACCGCCCGTCGACTCGTTGAAGGCGATGATGTCGCGCCGGCTGGTGCAGCAGGATTCGATCACGAAGCTTTACCGCCTGGGGCCGGGAGTTTTCTATCTCGCATCCGTCGCCAAAGAAGGCCTGGACGTAAGAAGAATCGCCCTCCCGGTCATGGAGCGGTTGAGAGATGTGACGGGTGAGAACACGACCTTACACGAGCTAAGGGATGGCAAGCGGGTGTGCGTCGAGAAGGTCGAGAGCCAACAGGTGCTGCGCGACACGGTGCTGATTGGCGATCAGTTTCCCGGCTCATTGCGGTGCTTCCGGGAAAGTATTGCTGCGCCTATCTTCCCGCCGAGGAGATCAAAGGATATTTGAGCTCGGCCAAAACCGCTAGCGGCGCTGACCTCGCGCACCATTACCGATCCTCACAAAGCTATCCGCTGAGCTTACCAGAATAAAAAGAAGAGGTTTTGCGTTCAGCTGCGGCGAACGAGTGATGGACGGTCTCTGCGCTATCAGCGCGCCCATTTTCGATTATGACGGCAAAGTTCGCTACAGCTTGACGATAACCCTAACGCCCTTCAGGCTGCGCGCCAAGGGACGAGACAAGCTCGCCCAGTTGGTCAGAAAATCAGCCGAAGAAATTTCTGGCCGATTCGGCAAGCACTCCGTTGCCGAGCGGAAGGCCAACGAGCTTAGGATGTTGAGCAGCGGCCATCGAAGATCAGCAGTCCGATGAGTACAAAGGAGACCATCGCCCAGAGACTTGGCTCGTTTGTGTGCGGGATGGAGTACGCCAAACTCCCCGGCGAAGTGGTCCATCGGCTCAAGGATCTGTTGTTGGATCAACTGGGTTGCCAACTCCTTGGTTCCGCCGTGGATTGGAATCAAGCCGTCTACAGACTTGTAAAGGACAACAAGCAAGGCGGCCCGGCCACCATCGTCAACTACGGCGACAAGGCGCCGGTGGACGACGCCGCGTTCGTCAATGGAACCTTCGGCCAAGGCTGCGAGCTGGATGACTATTATGATCAGGGCGGCGGGCACCCCGGCGCCGCCAGCTTGCCGGTGGCCCTCGCGTTGGCGGAGAAAAACAGCCGTCGGGGGTAAAGAGCTTATCGCCGCTATCGCTGCCGGATACGAAACGGGCTGGCGTGTGGGACGGGGTTTGCTGCCGGGAATGATGCGGCGGGGCTATCATGCACAGGGCGTTGTCGGCGTATTCATAGCGGCAGCGACGGCGGGAAAAATCCAGCAGCTCGATCCGAACCAGATGACCCATGCATTTGCGATCGCGGGGAGCCATGCCAGTGGCACCATGGAATATGATCAGAGCGGCGGCGAAGTGAAACGAATGCATTCCGGACTCGCTTGTTATGGGGGAATGCGTTCGGCAATGCTCGCTGAATTGGGTCTCACGGGCCCGCCGACCATTTTCGAAGGCAAGCGCGGCATATTCAATATTTTCGGTGGCGAAATAAAAGCGGAACCCATCATGAAGACACTGGGTTCAGAGTACGCAGTCGCTCACGCAGCGATCAAGAGATTCCCAGTGAATGCCAGCCAGCATTCGCCCATCGAACTTCTGGACAACCTGATGGAAAAGGAGAGGATATTGCCGGCAGACGTTCGCAAAATCGAGGTCGGGGTCAACGAAGGGGTCATCCTGCACGGCGGCAGTATTTATGAGCCCAAAGAAGTGATCGAAGCGCAGTTCAGCTTGCGATTTTCTCTGGCGCTCAGGTTGTTGAAACGGAGTAATGATCTCGAGTTCTATCTAGATCCCAACGTTTGGCATGATGCGAAACTGTTAGAGATCGGAAAGAAAATTGAGTTGTCAGCCGACCCCACGGCGACGGGGGAACGAAGGTTTGCTTGCAATATGAAGTTGACCCTTGCCAACGGTAAGGTCATCGAAGGCCAGCTATCTTCGCCCAAGGGAACGTCGAAAAACCCTCTGTCAAAAGAAGAGGTGCATGACAAATTCCTTTCGGCTGGGATCGAAGGTGCTGCCGGAACAGAGATTGACGAAGATCGTCGAGAAAATCGAACGGATCGAGCTCGAAGACGACGTTTCAACCATTGTGCCGATGCTGATTGCGGAAAAAGACTGACAAACTTCGTTACCCGGCGCGATCAACCAACAGTGTTCGAAGGAGACTGACAAGGGAGACGAATATGGCTCGACGAACGAGATCGAAAAAGTTTCTGTGCGCCATTATTGCGCTGCAAGTTTGGACCGCTTTTATCTCGTCGTCTCAAGCCCAGAGTCTAGACGACGTGTACAAGAAAGCCGTCAAGGAAGGCGTGGTTAACTTTTACGCAACTCTTGCCCAAGTCAACGCGGAAAAATTCTTCCTGTCTTCGAGAAGCGATTTCCGGGTGTCAAGGTGAATCAGCTGGATATTACTTCGGATCAGCTCGTTACCCGAGCCGTGACGGAAGCTCGGGCGGAAAAACCCTCGGCGATATTTTTCAGGCGCCGCTCAAAACCGTAATGCAGATGCGGGACCAGAAGCTTCTTCTGGAAGTCAATCTACCCGAGGCGGCCGATTATCCCCAGATATGAAAGGCGGCGATTGGATCGCTTCCAATTTACAGTTCACGGTAGTCGCTTGGAACACGACCCTGGTCAAGACGCAGGACGAGCCGAAGCAGTTCGATGATTTGGCTGATCCGCGCTGGAAGGAAAAGGTGATCGCCGAGCCGCGGGACGTCCGAGTTACTCGTCGGACTTGCCAAGCACAAATTTAAAAGTGACGAACGAGCTATCGCGCTGTTGAGAAAAATTGCCGGCAACAACGTCGAATTTCATAAAGGACACTCGGAGCTGACGGAACTGCTGACGGCAGGCCAGGCACCGCTGTGCCTGACCTGCTATGCCCATCAGTATCCGGGGCGGATAAAAAGGGAGCGCCTTTAAAGATCCTAACCACCGAGGGATCGGCTCTATCGATGCGACCGCGGTTTTCAAAACGCTCCGCACCCCAATGCCGCGATTTTGTTTGCGCGATGGGCCGCCAGCGAAGAGGGGTCAAAAGGCTTACGCAGAGGGCGGCAGGGCGCCGGCGCACCCGAAGCTAAGCCCGATTGATCCCATCAAACCGGAAAAGCTCTATCCCCTTGGCGTTGACGATATCAAGGAATATCCCAAGTACGAAAAGATCTGGAAGGAAATTTTCAAGATCAGATAGAACAACGACTAGTGCTCTGATGGATAAAATCGAAGAACGCCTGACGTCGTTTGTGGGCTCGTTGCGCTTTCGAGACATAGAGCCGCCGGTTCTCCACGCCGTCAAGCGGCGCTTCATCGATACGATTGGCTGCGCGCTGGGCGCCTTTCACGTTGAGACATCCCGGATCGCGAGAAATATCGCATCAAGAGTGGAAAGCAGCGCGAAAGCGGAGTGATCGGGACGGGTACAAAGAGTTCACCGGAGCTCGCTGCGTTTGCCAATACAGCCATGATTCGTTGCCTCGACCTGAATGACGATTACTTCGGCAAAGATGGTCCACATCCCAGTGACACGATCGGAGCGGTGTTGGCTGTCGGGGATTCTACGCATGCGGACGGTAAGACGGTTGTTAATGCTATTGCGGTCGCGTACGAAGTCCTGTGCAGTTTCGCCGATGCGGCGGGGTTGCGGGAAAGGGGATGGGACTACGTCACTTTTACTGCAATCGCAGCGGCTCTGGGTGCCGGCAAAGGTGCTCAACTTGCCGGAAGAGAAACTCAGACACTGCCTGAGTCTGGCGGCGGTTTGCAACAGTGCTTTGGGTCAAACACGCCTCGGGGAGCTGTCGATGTGGAAAGGACTGGCATCGGCCAACGCTTGTCGAAATGGAGTTTTCGCCTCAATGCTCGCCGCAGACGGTGTGACGGGGCCTGGATCTCTGTTTTGAAGGCAAGAACGGATTGATCTCTCAGGTCACGGGTCCCCTGGAGCTTTCCGGTCTCGGCAAGCAACCGTTGCGAGCTGGAATCGTATACTTGAAAAGTGGCCGGTTTTCTACAGCGCGCAGGCATCGGTGCAGGCGGCTTTAGCACTCAGAAAATCGTATGCGCCCAGGGAGATCAAGTCGGTCACTGTAGAATCTTACCAGCGGCTGCTCGGCAGGGGAGCCACCGATCCGGAGAAATGGACGCCCAAGTCGCGCGAAACGGCCGACCACAGCGTGCCGTTTTGCGTGGCCGCCGCGCTCCTGGATGGAGATATCACTGCGGCGACGTTCGATCTCGCAGAGATTTTTGGATCCTGAGGTCATCGAACTCATGGCTAAAGTTCAGCTGCGCGAAGATCCTGAGTTCACCAAAGAATATCCGGCAAAAGTGGAATTGTCGAATCACCGCAGAAACCTTCTCGGGAGAGCGGCACCAAATCCATGTCACTTATCCAAAGGGGCATCCTGCAAAATCCATTTACCGACAAAGAAGTCGAGGAGAAGTTCCTCAGCTTGGCCGAGCCCTTGATCGGGACGGAGCGCTGTCAATCTTTTCTTCGACTGGGCCTGGCGCCTCGAGGAAGCCAGGGACATAGGAAAAATGTTTCAGATCCTGGAGCACTAGCAATAATTATTCGACTAAACGGAGAGGAGAGCTGATGTGGCACACGCCGGCGCGACGGTTCAATTAGCAGAGTTTCTTGCCAAGACGAGTTACCAGGACCTGCCGGATCCGGTGATAGAAAAACCAAGGAGCTGATCACGGATCAATTGGGGGTGGCGTTGGCCAGCTCGACGTTGTCCTGAATCGCAAGGTACTCGAATACGTCCAGGATATGGGAATCGGCGGCGATTCTCGGGTGATTGGAACTCCTATCGCACTGCGCTGGAGTACGCTCCCCTGGTGAACGGAACCTTCGGTCATGGATTTGAGCTGGACGACTATTGCACGCCTTGCGGCGCTCATGTTGGGCGTCGTTCTGCCGCCTCTTGCCGTGGGCGCGAAAGCGGTGCCACCGGCGCGGATTTCTTGGCGGCCTTCGCCTGGGAGCAGAGACCGTTATCAGGGTCGGCTTTTGTATTTTACCGTCAGAGGCATTGCGGCTCAGATTCTGATTCCACCAGTGTGTATGGCCCTTTCGAGCCGTGGCCGCAGCTGCCAAGCTCTTGAAGCTTGATAAAGAATCTTGACTTATGCTATCGGAATCGCAGGGTCCCATTGCTCGGGAACGACGGAGTACGATCAAACGGGTGGAGACATCAAGGGCTTCACGCGGGCATCGCGGGTATGGCCGGTATCAGGGGTGCCTATCTGCCAAAAAGGCTTCACTGCGCCGCCGACGATCCTCGAGGGTAAGAACGGCAGCCCAAGGCATTTTCCAGCAGTCCCATGGTGGAAAAACTGACCGGACTCTTTGGGCTCCGATTTTTTGATGCACGCCACCCGGATCAAACCCTATGCTTGTTGCGGTGCCATCATTCCGAGATCGATGCGGTAAGACAGATTTTGCAGGAGCATCCGCTCAAACCGGCAGAGGTCAAACATATCACTGTAGGGGTTGAGAACCGTGCGTTGAGTCACGTTGGCACGGTGGGCCCTGAAAAGACATCACCGGAGCCCAATTCAGTAGCCATTTCAGCTTGGGGTTAACCCTGGTGAAAGGCAGCAACGATTTCCGGAGCTACTTCGATGCGATGAATCAATGGTTTCAGCGATCGCGAGGTCATCGAAGTCGCTAAGAAAGTCAACGTCGTGCACGATGAGAGTCCGAGGCGATCTTATCCCACCACGAGACTGGGAAAGGTCAGCTTGAGACGACCGACGGACAAAAATATTCGGCCAAGGTTTTTCATCCGCGAGGTAGCTCGGAAAAATTCCGCTATCGCGGCAGGGGATGAGGATAAGTTTCTCGGTCTGGCAAGTTTGGTGCTCTCCAGGACCGCGCGAAAGAGCTGCTTCATGCCGTCCGAAACCTCGAACAGTTGAAAGATATAAACGAGCTCGCAGAGTTAACTGTCTCTGCTTGAGGGGCCGGCAGTGGCTGTTCAAAACGTTCAAGCCGTTCGCTGTTGTTCAAGTCGTATGGAACTCTAATGATTTTATATTGAAGAGGAGGTTCGCCGATGGCTGGACCAGACTATGACGTTATTGTTGTTGGAGCGGGGAACGCCGGATTGTCGGCTGCCCTCGCTGCTCAACAAATGGGAACGAAAGTGCTGCTTTTGGACAAATGTCCCAAGGCGAGCCGGGGCGGGAATACGCGTTTCTCCGGCGGGGATTCCGGTTCACCTACAACGGTATCGACGACATGAGGCCCATGCTGCCCGACCTTGCCGACGAAGAGGCTGCGAAACTCGAGGTGGGCGAGTTACACCGCTTCGGATTTTTCGAAGATGTGATGCAGGTGACCGAATATGCGGCGGACAAGAAGCTGACGAATATTCTGGTGGACCAGTCCTACGCAACCGCGCGGTGGCTCACGGAAATGAACGTGAAATGGATCTCTGTCGACCAGCACCCACGCCGTGAAAGTCGGTGGCAAGATGCGCTTCCCTTCGGGCCGTGTCATATCGATCAACGACGGTGGTCTGGGGCTCGTGGAAATGCTCTTTGCAACCGCGGAGAAGAGGGACATCGAGATTATCTACGAAGCCAAGGCGACGGGATTCTTGACCGATCAAAAGGGCGCGGTCGCGGGAATGAGAATACAAACTCCGGAGGGCGTGAGAGATATCGGCAGCCGCGCGGTGGTGATGGCAGCCGGAGGCTTCGAAGCCAACCCGGAAATGCGCGCCCGATATCTCAGGCACCGGCTGGGATTTGGTTAAAGTGAGAGGCTCCCGCTACAACTCCGGGGAAGCCCTCAGCCTCGCTCTAGGTTTCGGCGCTCAGCCCACCGGTCATTGGAGCGGATGTCACGCCGTTTTAGTCGACAGCGAGGCGCCTGACGTGGAGGCTGCCTATGAACATCGCTATTCCTATCCCTACGGCATCATGGTGGACATCAACGGCAGAAGATTTGTCGACGAAGGAGAGGATTTTTTTAGCTACACCTACGCAAAGTGCGGCAGGAAGTTCTGCGGCTACCGTGGCGAACCGCCTACCAGATTTTTGACAGTAAGGCTCGCCCGCTCTTGCGCTCAGAATACAATCGTGGCTCCCACGTTTCCGCCGACTCTATCGAAGCGCTGGCTAAAAAACTGCCGGGGTTGGATTGGGAGAATGTGGTTAAGACCGTCAACGACTTCAACAATGCCGTCAATGATGCTCCCTTCGATCCCTCAAAAAAGACGGAAAGTGCACCAGCGGGATTAGTCCGATAAAGTCCAACTGGGCGCAGCGGCTGGATACCCCGCCCTATTACGCCTTCCCGGTGATGTGTGGCATCACGTTTACCTTCGGCGGCATCGGCATTACCGACAAGGCCGAGGTCCCGGATACCAGCGGCAATGTGATCCAACGGCTTTTCGCCGCGGGCGAAATCACCGGCGGTTCATTTTATCATAATTACCCGGGTGGATCGGGGCTCGTGAAGGGCGCTGTGTTTGGGGCGGCTCGCGGGCACCAGCGCGGCTGCGGCGGCGAAAGCGGCACGGTCGTGACGCCGATTCAGAAAACGCACGATTAATCGAACCAACCGAGGAGGAATCAATGGCGATCTCTTGGTCGAAAACACTGGCGGTCAACTTAGTCTGCGCTCTGGTGATCCTGGGAAGCGTTTTGTGCTTTCGCTCAGGACCGGGACAGCATTATCGCAAAGGCTAAGGAAGAGAAACACTCGTCTACTACAGCACCACGGACATCAGGGATGGAACGGCGGTGGTGCATGCGTTTCAGAAAAAGTACCCGTTCATCGAACCGAAGTTGTTTCGTCTGGGCAGCACGCAGGTGGTCATCAAAGTGCTGCAAGAGCATCGCGGCGGCGTGCATCTCTTCGATGTCATATCGGCGACCAGCTTCCAGTTTTATGAAATTTTCAAGGAAGACCTGTTTCAGAAATACGACTCCCCGGAGCGGCGCGCGTTCCTGGAAGACTTTAAGGACAAGGACGGATTCTGGACGAGCGCCTATCACAATGCCAGCGTGATCGCCTACAACACCGGTCTGGTAAAACCCGCGGATCTTCCCAAGACCTACGACGACCTGCTGCTCCCGAAGTGGAACGGGAAGATGCTGATGGATAGCCGCGAGACCGAATGGTACGCGAGCATGCTCCAGATCCTGGGGCGGGAAAAGGACAGCAGCTCATGCGCGGGCTGGCGAAACAGAATCTCTCTTTCAGACCAGGGCGAACCCTCATCACTGCAAGTTTTGGCTTCAGGAGAGGCGCCCCTAGCGGTGGAACAACTATGATCACCTGGTGCAGTCGGCGAAAAAGCGCGGCGCACCGGTCGAGTCGATCGCCGCAACGCCCGTGATCAGCCGGGTGACACCCATCGCCTGGGACGCTACGCGCCCCATCCGAACGTAGGCAAGCTGTTCATCGATTTCTCGCTTTCCGAGGAAGGGCAAAAGATTCTTAGAGGCTTTGGCCGAAGCTCGGCCCGCAAAGGCATCGAGCCGGATGATTTGCAGAAGAAAGGTGTGAAGCTTTACGTGAGCGATATCAGCTTGGCCAAGGACTACGCACGTTACGATAAGGAATTCAGAGAAATCTTTGGCTTGAAGTAATCACCTCTCTGACCCAGGGTGCATATAGAACATCCAACGTTTCAGTAGATTAGGAGAATGATTTATGGTCAATGGGTGTCACTCGAAAACTTGCCGCGCATGCGTTTGATGTGCGCTATGAGGGATATGCCTCAGTGAAGTGATCGAGAAGGCCAGGGACTGTCTGCTGGATCAAATCGGCGTGGAGACTCATCGGGTCTACTTTGGATTGGAACAAGATCGCCTATCGCTACGTGGTCGACATGGGCGGAAGGGCGGAAAGCACCATCGTCAACTACGGGCACCAGAGGCGCCGGCTACTGGACGTTGCGTTTGTCAATGCAACGTTCGGTCAAGGATGCGAGCTCGACGATGTGGGGTTCGGTGCCGGAGGCCACCTGAGCGCGGCGACAGTCCCTGTCGCTTTGGCGCTCTCCGAAAGAAGCGAAAGGTCAGCGACGTGAACGCTCGTTTCGACTCCGCAACGGCCGCCACGTGTCGGAGTTCCAGTTTGGTGATTTACATGGGCTCTTTTTCGACTACTAGGCGAAGAGCAGTCTTTTTCTTACAGGGGGCACCATGATACACACGCGTATTTGCGATCTGCTTGGAATCGTTCATCCCATTGTCCTAGGGGATGGGTACGGCAACCACCGCACCCCTGGTCGCCGCCGTATCCAACGCCGGCGGCTTCGGCACGCTCGGCACATCGGCATTCAACGCCGCAACCCTTGATGTCGAGGTCGCTTCGATCCGTGAGCGAACCGAAAAACCGTTCGGCATCAATCATCTGTTGTTTCAGATCCAAGAGGACATGTTCGCGCGTCACCTTGCGCGCTCGACCGACGGTTGCAGCCTTTGCGTGGGCACGCAAGGACCAGGATCTGCGTGATTACTTTCAGCGCGCTCACGACGTCGGATCCAAAGTCATGTACATGGCCGGGGAAGTTCCCGAAGCGGTCCGCGCCGCGGAAGCCGGAGCCGATGTCATCGTGGCGCAGGGGACGGAAGCCGGAGGCCACGTGGGTTGGATGGCGTCGCTGCCGCTGGTGCCGATGATGGTCAGAGCCGTGGCGCCGTTACCGGTGCTCTCCGCTGGGGGTATCGCGGATGGCCGAGGCCTTGCGGCGGCGCTGGCTCTCGGAGCCGAAGGAGTGCTGCTCGGCACCCGTTTCATGGCCACGCCGGAAGCGCCGATTCATCCCAACTTCAAGCAAGCGATCGTCAAAAGCGACGGCCACGATACCGTGCTGACGGAGATCCCCGATCTCGCCACCCAACGCGTCTGGCCGGGCGCCATGTCGCGGGCTCAGCGCAACAAGTTCATCGAGCGCTGGTCCGGGCGCGAATGGGCCCTGCGCCAAAATGCGCCGGAGGTCGGCAAGCAAGCCGCGGCGGCCCGCGCCGCCGGTGATGTAGACAATGCCACGCTATCGTTCGGTCAAGACGCAGGCTTGATCGATTCTATCAAAAGCGTGAGGGAAGTTGTCCAAGAGATAGTTACGGAGGCGGAGGAAATCATCAAAGGCCGCCTGCCTAGTCTTTTGCGACAAGCTCAATGAGAGGCTATTCTAAACGCAGAAATAGCTAGAGAAGAAAATTTGCTGGACGAAACCAACATCCCTCCCGCGCCTGAATCGGACCAACGTCACAACAACGGTCTGTGAAATGAGTTGCGAAGAAACGAGTTTTACTAAAGGCTTTCTCGTGGACGTGAGGAGCTTGGCCTGCTCGATGCCGGATTTTGCCGGTTCCTTTTGACGCGGACCTTCGGTGTTTTTCAGCTGCCCGTCCAGCGCTTGTTTCAAAACTTCTTCCTGCGGCGAAGCCTGCGCGGCGACAGCGACGGACTTTGCGGTTTCCACGGGCAGGTTGTCGTCGTTGATAAAAACCGCGGCGGCGAAGACGGTTGTCCAGAGGCCGTCTTTATTGCCCACCGCCGACTGAGTGATATTGGTGGTACGGACGATCTTTCCCGACATCTTAAAAATCTGCTCCCGTTCGTCCCAATCCATTTCCGGATTAAATTCGATCCCCACAGTGGTCGCCAGCATGCTGGCGGCAAGATCTTCGGCATACTCTCCCGCTTTTTCGTCCGTCTCGCCAAACGAATGATGCTCGGAAAGATAACCATGCATGGAGGAATCTGCGGGAATCGCCAGGCCGACGGATGCGGCAATGAGGCGATTGGGCTCGTTGTAACTTTCGCGATCGTAAACTGCAAATACGATCTCACCTGGCCGTAAGAGCTTTAATCCTTCCTCCTTGAAATGATCTTGCAGCCCGGCGGATAGATGCTGGAGACGAGGACCAAATTGCAGTGAGCTAAGCCAGCGACCCTCAGGGCCATCTCAAAAGAAGCCAGTTTTCCTTGTGGACACCGACTCCCTTGGTAAAAAGACTTTTTGGGAACCATTTTGCCGGAGTTTAACATGACAAAGGTGAGCGGACAAGAATAATTTCTATTTCTATTTTTGCCGCACGTGTTGGCCAGTTTTATAACCGCCGATCCAGACTCCGATATTGAATCGCCTCGGCGATGTGGGCGGGCTGGATTTCTTCCGGTGCCGGCGAGGTCGGCGATGGTGCGGCCGACTTTGAGGACGCGACTGTAGGCACGGGCGCTCAAGCCTAATTTGTTGATGGCGGTCTCCGGTTTAGTTGGCTGTTCTGAGATATGGGCGGCCGCCGTTGAGATCCTGCTTATGTCATTCTCCCTCGGACGAGGTCCATAAGCTTCGCGACGTCAGCGAGCTTTTCAAGGTTTAGGATGATATTGCGCGTTTGCGCCGCCGCTTCGGATGACAGGCTTCCCTGAGCGCAGCCAAAAATTTTCTTTCAAGCTCTGCGCGACTCGAAATTCGGCGCGCATCCGTCACCTCGGCGGAGTAACTCTGCCCGTCCTTCAGATGCACAGTTAATTTTTCCTTGGGCCTTTTTTCGACCGAGCCGCCGGGCGGCGGGACAAGACGCAGTCGATGCATCAAGTCTTGCACGTCCTTGGACTTGACCCGTTCTTCCGTCATCTGCCTGAGTCCCATTTGTTTGTCGAGCAGCGCCACCGAAAGACAGTACTTTAGGCTGTATTGTCCTTCGTGTGCGTTCCGGGCTTCGTCTCTTCTCAAGGAGAACAAATGCAGATCGCACTCGATTCGGTCTACATCTTCGGCCCTGACGTCGTGTTCCTTGAGGATCCTCAGCAGCGCTTCGATGGGCCGATGCGCCGGGCTGCAAGAAGGGTAGTCCTTCGTGATGGCGCCGCGCGCAAGCTCGTAACTTTTGCCCAGATCGCGTGTCATCGCCTCCCAATCGATGTCGTCTTCCTCACAAAAGGCGTTGGCCATCCCTTGAGGAGTTTCCAAAACTGACTTTTCGGCCGTGAAGCCGCGCTGCGCCAAGGTAGCGGCCATGACCCCGTTGCGAGCAGCATTACCCGAAACCAAAGCTTTGGACATCGTGCCCATATTAGCCCGAAGTCCGCAGGCGCCATTTGCGGCAATGCCAAATGCCGTCCGGATCTGTTCGAGATCTAAACCCAGGACGACTCCGGCAGCCGCTGCTGCCCCCAAAGAACCATTCGTTCCGGTGTGATGCCATCCGCGAAACGTCGGCCCCCTGAGTTTTTCGCGACTGGCATCGAATGCGGCATCCAATCGGTTGCACACTTCCCGTCCGATAATGTAGGCACGGATAAATTTGGCGCCGGCGACATGTGCTGGTTCGCCCAACGCCAACGCTGCCGGTAAGGTTTGAGTACTGTAGTGGCCGCTGTCATCATAATCCAGCGCGTGGGCCGCATGACCATTGACAAGAGCCGCCAACAGCGGTGAGCAGCGAAATCCCTGCCCGATAACCGTCGCGCGAGGCGCGTCTCTTGATCTTGCACCCATTTCGCGAGGAGCTTACAACCGGAATCGCGCGCCGCCGCGAGAATAACTCCGACCGTGTCGAGGATCAGCAGTTTGGCGTTTTGCACAACCCCGTCTGGCATATCGTCGAGCCGTGTGTTAGCGACGAACCGCGACAGCACTTCTGTTGCGCCTTGCATTCTTGTACCTCGTGATTCTGACTCGTGATCATTTTGCTTTTAGAACGCGGACGTAAAGCGTCGGTTAGTATCCGGACATGCGATAATTGATCAAGCCGGTGAGTCATGGCAATGACTTCGGAGATTTGCTCGGCGCTCAAAATCTTGCGTGTCAATTGGCGAAACTTCTGTTCCAGGACCTCATCCGAGAGCGGATTGTCAGGATTACCGGGCGCGACGATGAGCGTCTTCGATAGCTCTTTTCCCTGTATCGTCCGAATGCGGATGGTTGCCGGGTTTGCCGCCGGCCAATACGCGTCATGGTCTTTTCCCAGTAGACGCTGGTGCAATCGATGAGCGCTAAAACATCCGGTGAATTCAGTTTGTCCGGATCGAATTGCTCATAGCCCAGCTCACCGTTAACCAGCGCCGCCGCCACTGAGTAGCGCACACTGTGATTGGCCGTGTCGCGGCTCTGAGGGCGAGCCGCGGCGCTGTTTCTGGTTTGATTGTTTGCGTCTCTCTTTGCGAGCCCGATTTCAAGCGCTACGATATCATGCCAGTTATTCTGGTGCTCCTTGACCAGCTCCAACGCGGCGTGAACGGCGGTCTGGCCGCACTTTACTGTATTGTAAAGCTTTGTGTAGCTCTCGAGAATTTTGTGCTTTCCGATGGGGCTAAGGAGCCCATCGGTATTGCACGATCCTGCCACCGCGTGTGCGTACCCAGCGATCCCTTCAATGACCTCATGAGGCCCGGTAACTCCCTTTTGGGCGAGAAGTAACGCAACGACGGCATTCATCACAACCACGCCGTCCAGGAGTGATTTGCTGGTCGGCATTTGTCCATGACTCGCTCCATCCATGACTGTGCCATGCGTAACCGACATGCCCAACGCATCGATAGCCTGATCTTTATTTAGGTTGAGCAGATGGGCACATGCCAGAGGCACGGAAAAAGCCAGGTTGGTGCTGCCTGCCCACCCCCGTGCGCCGAGATCGGGCAGCCCCGCATTCTCTTGAAAACGCGGCATGATCTCATAACCGGTCACGATCGAAGTAACGAGCTGTTTGCCGCTGGCGCCTACGCGTTCGGCGACGGCGAGGATGGGAGGAATATTGAAGCACGGATGACAAGGATAGGGGCCCGGATGGCCATCCATGAAATCAAGAAAGCGAAGCGCAGTTGCGTTTACCAAAGCCGCTTTCTCACAAGACGTAAAATTTTCCGTTCCCAGAATGCTTGCCTCCGGAAAGCCGCCCAGTTCGAGCATAGCGTTGCGTACCTGCCGAGTCGTTTGCCCGTCGGCCCCTGCGATCATCACGCCCAACGCATCGAGCAAACGCCTTCCCGCCTCACGGATCACCCGGTCAGGAAGATTCTCAAAACGGATACTCAAAGCAAGATCGGCTAACTGCTCAGTGACTTCAACCATACGACCCCCTCAGTAACTAAAAGCTTCGAGCTGTTCCCCTGGAAAGTTGTCTTTGCCAATGGCGCGCCTATCATATCCGCTCAATAGCTGTCAAATAAAAGACGGCTTTGCGTGAGAGAGTTGACAATTCCAGCGACGTTCAACTAGCGTGCATCCCATGAGGAGTGAAGGTGGCCACACCATGCATCGTTTCTGCTGCGGTTTACTCTTAACGTTAACCGCGCTTTCAAGTCTTTTGCTTCAACGAGCTTGGTGCCAATCAACAGAAAGGTCAAAATTTGTCGATAGCGCGAAGAAGGAAGGAGAATTGGTGATCTACGGCAGCATGAACTTGCACGATGCCAATGTGCTTATCGGTAAATTCCGTGAAAAGTATCCCTTTATCGATGTCAAATTGAATCGCCTGACCAGTGACAAACTTTACGCCAGAGTGATCTCGGAGACGCGGGCGGGAAAATTTTTGCCGACATTTTAGAGAACAACGCTTTGGGGTTGTACTTTATGAAGAAAGCCGGATTGTTGGCGTACTATCTTCCTTCTGAAGATCGATTTTACCCCAAAGATTTTAAAGACCAGGGATACTGGACAACCTCGAATATGAATCTTCACGTCACCTCCTACAACACTAGAAGAGTCGCGCGCGCGATCAGCTTCCTAAGAAGTGGGAAGACCTTCTGCATCCGCCGTGGAAGGGAAAGATGATGCTGAATCCTTCGGAACAGTGGTTCTCTTGGATACTCCAGATCATGGGGAAAGAGAAGGGCCTGAAATATATATGCGCGAGCTCTCCCAGTCGAACCTCACGATACGAAGTGAATCGGCGGCAATGAGGGTAGATCTCATTGCCGCCGGTGAAGCGGCCCTCGATATTGATTCCACCTATGGCGCGGTGAACCTGTTAAAGAAGCGTGGTGCGCCTATTGACTGGACCACCCTTGGCCCTGTGCTGGTCAACCTCACCGGGCACGGCGTCTCAGTTCGCGCCCCTCATCCAAATGCGGCTAAGTTGTTCATAGACTTTTATCCTTTCTCAAGAAGGGCAGGGACATGTCTTGAGTATCGACCGGTGGATTATTCGATCCGACCTCTTCTCCGAACAGGCAGCCATTAAAGATCTCAAGCTGATTCCTGTCAATCCAGCTCTGGGCGAAAACATGGAATACTACGCCAGGCAATCGGAGAGATTTTCTCGAAATGAGCGCGCCCGCGCATCCCGTTTGATTTCTGCGCAGCTCCTGCCAGCGCCGCGCGGCCCACGTGGTTTCCGTCAAATCTACCAAGATGGGCTCACTCAATGAGTGTCGGCGTGTGTTTGAGATTTGCCAGGCTCATGGAGTTCGAGTCCACATCGGTGGATCTCCCGGACCCGCAGTGGTCGATGTGGCGATGGCGCAGCTGGCCGCATCGCTTTCGGGAATGGACAACGAATGTGAAGTGGGCGAGTTCCAGGCGCTTGAAGCCGATCCGACGATCGGAGCACGCATCGAGAATGGCTGGAATGGCTGGATCGATCTCAATCGTGAGCCCGGATGGGGCCTGAGATTGCCCGCATAGCGTGGAAAATTACAGTCGGGTTTGCTCCAAGACGTTCTCGCTCAAAAACCGACTTTGCTGATGGACTGTGAAGAAATGTTCGATGAGCTGCAACGTCGCGTTTCCATGTTTGCGAAGGCAATTGTTAAGAAAATAAAATGTGGAAAATAGGTGCAGTAAATGTTTTCTGGTTTATCATTCAACCAGTCAGTTCATCGCGCAAGGAAGAAGACACCGTTACAGCACCATTAAGATAGACCGGTTTGGGTGTTGAGACCCTCGCTCCAAAACGCGACGGACCGATTTCGGCTGGATGCTAGGACATTCGGTTCGTACCGCGGTAAGACGAATTTCCTGCGGTAACGCATTGAGTTGATGCTGAAGCGTCGTTCAGTTCAATCATTCGGTCATGCGAACATGTTAAAACGCAAATTGATTGACAACTCTTTGATCAAAAGATAAATCTCACGCAGCCGTGATTTTTCGAATCCGTAATATACTGGTTAACCCCGCTGGATCTAGCGTACGTACTGCAAACAGTGCGGATTGCCCGGGCGCATTGGCGACGATAAGTCGCGCTGACGCAGCGAGGGGAATGTGATGAGATTCGATGCATATCGTCTCGTGGGGGCGCTTGTGCTTCTAGGACTAATGCTTGCCCCGCTGACCGTGCGAGCCCAACGCGCATCCGATCATGTGACAGAGGAAAAGGTTGAAGCTGCATGGATCCAGCTCGAAGCACTCATTACAGAGGAAATGCAAAAAACCGGTGTACCGGGAATTGCTATCGGGATTGTATACAGGGATAAACCAATTTACCTCAAAGGATACGGTGTGCGTGACGTGGGCACGAGCTACCCCGTGGATGCTGATACCGTCTTTCAACTTGCCTCCTTATCCAAACCCCTTGGCTCGACCGTCATCGCGGGCTTGGTGAGCGACGGCGTCGTGAAATGGGATGACCCAATCATCAAATACGATCCCGGTTTTGAAATGGACAACCCTTATTTAACGCGCAATGTGACCATCCGCGACATGTATTCACACCGCAGCGGGCTGCATGACCACGCGGGCGATCTGCTCGAAGACATGGGTTATGATCGCGCGGGCGTTCTGTATCGCTTGCGGTTTGTTCCGACGGGCAACAGGTTTCGTTCACAGTACGCCTACACCAATTTCGGCGTAACCGAAGGTGGCGTCGCGGCGGCAAAAGCCGCGGGCAAGACGTGGGAAGAGATCTCTGAGGAACGACTTTACAAACCGTTAAGGATGACCTCGACAAGTTCGCGCCTCAGCGATTTTCTCGCGCAACACCAATCGTGCGCGGGGGCATGTGCTCATAGATGGCAAATGGCAGGCAAAATACCAGCGCGAACCAGACGCGCAATCGCCGGCAGGCGGCGCGAGTTCAAGCGCACGCGATATGGCGCAGTGGATGCGCTTGCACCTGGGCGGCGGCAAGGTTGACGGTAAACAAATCATCGCCGCCGACGCGCTTGCGGAAACCTATCGCCCGCAAATGGTCAGCAATCCCGCGCGCGATCCCGCGACCGACCGCACCGGCTTTTACGGCTTGGGTTGGGGCGTCAGTTATGACGAATTGGGGCGCGTGAAATTGAGTCATTCGGGCGCGTTCGACTTGGGCGCAGCGACGACGGTGTACTTGCTGCCCTCTGAACAACTCGGCATCGTCATTCTCACGAACGCCGCGCCGATCGGCGTACCCGAAGCGCTCGCCCAAAGTTTTCTCGATTTGGCGACGTACGGCGAGTTGAAACGTGATTGGGTCAAGTTGTACAAGCAGGGCTTTGCGGTGTTGACGACAGCAGGGCGTAGTCCCATAGATTATTCGAAGGCGCCCGCGCAGCCCGTACCCGGGCTTGCCAATGATGGCTACGTCGGCGCGTATCACAACGATTTCTTTGGCGAAGTCGAAATCGTGGCGAAAGATGGCGAACTCGTGATGCAACAAGGTCCAAGAAAAACGCCGTTCTCGTTAAAACACTACAACCGCAACGTATTCTTTTACGAGACGGCAGGCGAGAACGAAGTCGGCTTGACCGGCGTCACGTTCACGATTGGCACGGATGGCAAAGCGACGACCATGACAGTTGAGAATCTAAACAGTGAGGGCCTGGGCACGTTCACGCGCGTGCCGGACAAAAGTAACAGGTGTTGCAGCGGACACAACGAGTACGCGAGGCTGAACGCACGTAGGATGACCGGCTCTCGCCACGAGCAACGGCAAGAGCGCAAGGCCAAAGCAAAATCAGGGGTACGGGCGAACCTGCGCCTGAAGCCGACATGCAAGAAGCTACGCGCGGCTGAGGCGCGGCGGTTAGATGTCTAATTGAACTGATTTCTCCATCACCTCAATTCGGCTGAAGACGGGATGTTGCTACTATTGCGCTAGCGCATCAATCCATACCAACACGCGGCCCCATCGGCTAGCTTGTCACACAATAAAGAAAGAGCACCGATTACAGCGTGAGGGGTCGGGAATAGCGGTCAAGTCTTTGTTAACAATTTTAGAGTCTTCGGTCCAGACTCCGATATTGAATCGCCTCGGCGATGTGGGCGGGTTGGATTTCTTCGGTGCCGGCGAGGTCGGCGATGGTGCGGCCGACTTTGAGGACGCGACTGTAGGCGCGGGCGCTCAAGCCTAATTTGTTGATGGCGGTTTCGAGCAGTCTTTCCGCGTCATCGTTCACTGAACAATAGCGCTTGATGTCTCGCGTGCCCATCTGGGCGTTGGCGTGAATGTTTCTTTTTTGAAAGCGCTGCAGTTGAACCATCCGCGCATTATTGACCCGCTGGCGGATAAGCTCCGACGGTTCACCGGCGTCGCGACTGGCGAGGTCTTGATAGCGGATGGCCGGCACTTCGACTTGAATGTCGATGCGGTCGAGAAGCGGGCCGGAGACGCGGGAGCGATAGCGTTGGATTTGTAAGGGCGTGCAGACGCATTCCTTTTGCGGGTCGGTGAGAAAGCCGCAGGGGCAAGGATTCATCGCCGCGACCAGCATGACGCCGGCCGGATAATTGATCGAGCCGAGGGCGCGGGAGACGGTGATGTTGCCGTCTTCCGAGCGGCTGCCGCATGACCTCGAGAACGTTGCGCCTGAACTCCGGCAGCTCGTCCAGGAACAGGACACCGTTGTGCGCAAGCGAGACTTCGCCGGGTTTGGGTATCGTTCCGCCGCCGACAAGGCCAGCATCGGAAATGGTGTGATGGGGGAGCGAAACGGACGCGTGGCGATAATCGGCGCGCCGTTCAAGAGGCCCATGACGCTGTGTATCTTGGTGGTCTCCAGGGCCTCGGCGAGGGTCAGGTCGGGGAGAATGCCGGGCAGGCGCTTCGCCAGCATGGTCTTACCGGAGCCGGGTGGGCCGACCAGGATGACGTTGTGACCGCCGGCGGCAGCGACTTCAAAGAGCGCGTTTGACGTGCTGCTGTCCTTTGACGTCGTTGAAGTCCGAATCGTATTGCGAGTGCTGACTGAACAGATCTTCGAGATTCACATGTGTGGCTGCGATGGTTTGGGCTCCATTGAGAAACTCAACCACTTGCGGCAGGTTTTGAACCCCAAGAACTTCGATTCCGCGCACGACGGCGGCCTCCGATGCATTGGTCTCGGGCAGGATGAGTCCTTTGTATTTTTCCTTCTTCACCGCCATGGCGATGGGCAGGGCGCCACGAACGGGCTTGACGGAACCATCGAGAGAGAGTTCGCCGATCAGAAAATAATCATCGAGGAGAGTCTCTTCTGGATAAGCCCCTCGGCGGCTAGAATTCCCACCGCCATGGGCAGGTCGTAAGCCGAACCTTCCTTCTTTATATCTGCCGGCGCAAGATTGATGGTGATTCGTTTCGCCGGAAAGGTGTAGCCACAGTTCTTCACCGCAGCGCGGATGCGGTCTTTGCTTTCTTTGACGGCTCCTTCGGGCAAGCCGACCGTGGCGAGTTGGGGCAGGCCGCTGGCTAAGATCGATCTCCACTTCGACGCGTAGAGCATCGATCCCATAGAGCGCCGCGCTGTTGACCTTGGCGAGCATACACCCCGTTGAAAGCCGCCGTACCCTAGCAAACGGAGGGGCGAATAACAAACGGTGGGACTCGCAGCCTCCGGACGCTGAAGATCGGTTGAGCCTACGCTCCCAGGAAGACCGCGTTTGGTCCCGGTGGACCACTAGAATTTGTCTTTTTTGAACGACTTGAGCGACGACGGCCTGCTGCGCAGTGCGTCGTCTTTGGTGACGCGGTCGAAGACGTGAACGCCGCGGTTATGGAGCAGGGTGGGTTGCGAGATCGCGCGCCGGGCGCCGGCGGAGCAGAGCGCGCACTTTCTTCAAGGGTTTTTCTGCGACCTTTTGGATAGCTTCGAAGCGGTGGCCTTTCGCGCATTCGTATTCGTAAAGCGGCATAACGATCCTTGTAGCTATCATATTGAAATTCGGGTCACAACGATGAGCTGATCTTGTAACGATAAATCTTTACTGGTATAAGATTTTATGTTGCTGTGTGCATTCCAGTTACGCAAAAACCCAGGCCCCGGCTTGGGTTTTTTAGCTTCGCTCAGAGGTGAGTGATGTTAGAACAAGAAGTCCTGCCGGTTGGGTTAACTTTTGATGATGTGCTGTTGATCCCCGCCGAGTCTGCCATACTACCTAGCGACACCAACGTTTCAACCCGGCTCACGGAACGGATCACCCTCAATATTCCGCTGGTCAGCGCGGCCATGGATACGGTGACGGAATCCAAGACTCGCTATCGCCATGGCGCAAGAGGGCGGCATCGGCATTATCCACCGCAACCTGCCGGTGGCGGCGCAGGCGGCGGAAGTCGAAAGAGTCAAAAAGTCTGAGAGCGGCATGATTTCCGATCCGATTACCGTGGCCCCGGATCAAAAATCTCCGAGGCGCAGCAGATCATGACCAAATACGGGATCTCGGGGCTCCCGGTAACCAAGAATGGGCGACTGGTGGGAATCCTCACGAATCGGGATTTGCGATTTGAGAAGAAGCTCGACCGGGTGGTGTCGGAGGTCATGACCAAGGATAAGTTGATAACCGTCAAACCCGGCGTGGATCTGGATGAGGCCAAAGAGATTCTGCATCACCATCGGATCGAAAAGCTTTTAGTTGTGGACGATAACTTCGAGCTCAAGGGGCTGATCACCGTCAAAGATATCGAGAAGAAAATTCAGTATCCGAACGCCTGCAAAGATGAGCGGGGTCGCTTGCGCGTCGGCGCGGCCGTGGGTGTTGGGCCCGATTGGGAAGAGCGAGTGGAGTCGTTAGTGCGGGCAGGGCGTAGATCTCGTCGCTGTCGACACCGCGCATGGTCACTCGAAGAACGTTCTCGACGTCGTCAAACGGGTTCGGCGGCGTTATCCGGATCTCGATCTGGCTGCAGGCAATGTGGCCACCGACGAGGGAACCTCGGCACTGATCCAGGCGGGCGCCAATGTAGTGAAGGTCGGCGTCGGCCCAGGGTCGATTTGTACGACACGGGTTGTCTCCGGGGTGGGCGTGCCCCAGATCACGGCGATTGGCAGCTGCGCCAAAGCGGCTGCACGCCAGAACATTCCGATCATTGCGGATGGTGGAATCAAGTTTTCAGGAGATATTACCAAGGCCTTGGCTGCCGGCGCTGATTCCGTCATGATCGGCAGTCTCTTTGCCGGCACGGAGGAGAGTCCGGGAGAGACGATTCTGTACCAGGGCAGAACTTATAAAGTCTATCGCGGCATGGGTTCCCTCGGCGCCATGGGGCAGGGGAGCCGAGACCGTTACGGTCAGGCCGATGTCGAGGACGCCAAGAAACTGGTTCCCGAAGGAATTGAAGGCCAGGTGCCCTACAAAGGATCGCTTTCTTTTAACATCCATCAACTCGTTGGCGGGTTGCGGGCGGGGATGGGTTACCTGGGCTGCAAAGACGTAGCGACGCTTCGCGCCAAAGCTCGATTCATGCAGGTCACCGCCGCGGCCCTGAGAGAAGGACACGTTCATGACGTGTTCATAACGAAAGAGGCCCCAAACTATAGAGTCGAATGATCCTCGTTCTTGACTTCGGTTCACAATACACGCAGCTGATCGCGCGCCGCATTCGCGAAGCCAAAGTATACTGCGAAATACATCCGTTCAACATTCCCAGCGAAAAGATCGACGCGCTGAAGCCGGAAGGAATCATCCTGTCCGGCGGCCCAGCCAGCGTTTACCAAGAAAACGCGCCCAAAGTTGAGGAAGAGATCTTCAAGCTGCCGGTTCCGTTTCTCGGGATCTGCTACGGCATGGGCATGATCAACCTGGCTTCGGGAGGCGAAGTCGCCCGCGCCGAACAGCGCGAATATGGCCCCGCGGAACTGATGATCGATAACGACGCGGACCTATTTCACGGTTTTGCCAAGAAGACTTGGTGCGAGTGTGGATGAGTCATGGGGACAAGATGACGGCGACTCCCAAGGGTTGGCAGGTACTTGCCCACAGCGGAAATTCCCCGTCGCTGCCTTTGCCGATCCCAGCCGGCGGTTCTTCGGTGTTCAGTTTCATCCTGAAGTGGCGCACACCCCGCGAGGAAAGGAAATCCTCGATAACTTTGTCTTTCGCATCTGCGGTTGTCAACCGACCTGGACCGTGGAGCATTTCATCGAGACTTCGGTGAAGAAGATCCGCCAACAGGTTGGAGACGGCCGGGTACTCTGCGCCTTGAGCGGCGGCGTCGATTCTTCCGTGGCTGCGACTTTGGTCTACCAGGCGATCAAAGAAAGACTGGTCTGCGTCTTCGTCAACAATGGGCTTTTGCGGCAGAACGAGGCCGAGCGGGTTTGTCAATTGTTCGCCGAGCGGTTTGGCCAAAGCTTTCGCTACGTCGATGCCAGTGAGAAGTTCCTTTCCAGGCTAGAGGGCGTGGAAGATCCTGAAGAGAAGCGGCGGCGCATCGGGCATACATTCATCGAAGTTTTCGAGGAGGAAGCCAACCAGCTTGGTACCGTTGATTTTCTTGCCCAAGGAACCCTTTACCCGGATGTCATCGAATCCGTATCTTTTGTCGGACCCTCCGCGACGATCAAGACTCACCACAACGTTGGCGGGCTACCGAGCAACATGAAGTTTAAGCTCATTGAGCCTTTACGCGAGCTTTTTAAAGATGAAGTTCGGAATTTAGGAAAGCAGCTCGGCCTGCCGCCTGAGATGATTCAACGCCAACCTTTTCCGGGCCCGGGTTTGGCCATTCGGGTTCTAGGAGAAGTAACGGAGGAGCGGCTCAAGGTTCTTCGCGAAGCCGATGTTATCGTCTTGGATAGAGATCAGAGCCGCCGGTCTTTATGAGAAGGTATGGCAATCCTTCGCCGTGCTGTTGCCGATTCGAACCGTGGGCGTCATGGGCGATGAGCGGAGCTATGAGAACGTCATCGCGCTGCGGGTGGTCGATAGCCAAGACGGCATGACGGCAAACTGGGTGCCTCTGCCTGCGGATCTCCTCGCTCGAATTTCCAACCGCATCATCAACGAAGTGCGCGGCGTCAATCGCGTCGTCTACGACATCTCTTCGAAGCCTCCGGCGACCATCGAGTGGGAGTAAGCGCTGCTAGGTCTGGTTCCGATTGAATACTGGAAGCACGCGCAGCCGCATGAAAGAGATCGCCATGGTGCTTTTGTTCGACCGATTTAATCGATTGCTGATCTACCTGCGTGACAATAAGCCGGAAATCCCTTTTCCGAATCACTGGGACTTTTTGGCGGCCATGTCGAAGAAGGGGAGACGCCGGAAGATGCTTTAGTTCGTGAAGTTAAGGAAGAGATCGGTGTCGATCTAAATCACTGGGTCTTTTTAAGCGCTATATTTGTGCTGAAGGGGATGCTTATCCCAACGTTAAATATTTGTATTGGGCAAGAATTGACAAAATTGCCGAAGAACTGACTCTCTATGAAGGACAACGACTCAAGGCCATCGCTGCGGAGCAGCGGAGCGAACTTAGGTTTGCCAATATCCTCGGGCAAGTCCTTGAGGATTTCGTCGGCAGCGGTCTTTGGCCGCAACCTGTGGATAACTTTTAGCGTCGATTTTACAAAAGATTAATTGAGGGAAGAGAATCTTTGTGCTAATGATGATCTAGTTTCAATGGAACATTCCCGTTTCGTCCACTTACACTGTCACACCGAATATAGTCTTCTCGATGGCGCCAATAAAGTCGACAAACTTTTTCAGCGCATCAAATCGCTAAAGCAGCCGGCCGTGGCCATGACCGACCATGGCAACATGTTCGGCGCTATTGAATTTTATCGCGAAGCGATGAAACAGGGCATCAAGCCGATCATCGGCTGCGAGATCTATGTCGCGCCCACCAGTCGGTTCGAGAAGAAAGGCGTCGACAAGGGGCCGAAGGAATACAACAACCACCTCATCCTCCTGGCGATGAACCGGGAAGGTTACCGGAACCTCTGCAAGCTGGTTTCCATCGGCTATATGGAGGGGTTCTATTACAAACCGCGAATCGACAAGGATCTGCTTAGAGAACTCAACGGCGGGCTCATCGCGCTTAGCGCTTGCTTGCAGGGCGAAGTTTGCCAGGCGCCTTTCGGCGGGCAATGCAGAGAAGGCCAAAGCCGCCGCGGAAACTTACGCTTCAATCTTCAACGACCGCTATTACATCGAGATCCAGGACAATAAGTTGACGGAGCAGGAGAAAGTAAACCGGCTGCTGGTTGAACTGGCCAAAGATTTGTCGATTCCCGTCGTTGCCACCAACGATTGCCACTACGGCGAGCGTGCCGATTTTCATGCTCACGACGTGTTGCTCTGCGTCCAGACCGGGAAAACGGTGAATGAAGATAACCGGCTCAAAATGGAAACCGACGAGCTCTATCTCAAATCGGCGGAGGAGATAAAGCAAGGGTTCGACTACTGTCCTGAGGCGGTGGAGCGGACCTTGGAGATCGCCGATCGCTGCAATGTGGAGATTGAATTTGGCAAATATCACTTTCCCGCCTTCACGCCACCCAAAGAGATTAGTTTGGACGACTATCTGGACGAGTTAGCCTACAGCGGCCTCGAGGAGAGGCTTGAGGGTGTCGACGATGCCGCGGTCAGAAAGAGCTATGCAGACCGGCTCAACTACGAGTTGGACGTGATCAAACGGATGCAGTTTCCGGGTTATTTTCTGGTGGTGGCTGATTTTATCAATTACGCCAAGAAAACGGTATTCCCGTGGGACCAGGAAGGGGATCTTCGGCGGGTAGTCTGGTCGCCTATGCGCTCAAGATTACCGATCTCGATCCAATCCGCCACGTGCTGCTGTTCGAGCGCTTTCTCAATCCCGAACGGCGCTCCATGCCGGATATCGACGTTGACTTTTGCATTCGCGGCAGAGCCCAGGTGATCCAGTACGTGAAGGACAAGTACGGGGCCGATAGGGTTGCGCAGATTGCGACTTTTGGAACGCTCAAGGCCAAGGCGGCCATCAGAGACGTAGGCCGCGCGCTCGGCTTTTCGTTCGCTGAGACCGACGCGATTGCCAAGCTCATCCCGGCCCCCAAACAAGGCTTCGATTATCCGCTCACCGAATCCATCAAGATGGAGCCCCGGCTGCAGGATCTGATGAAGAATGATCCGCGGGTCAAGAACCTGATGGATCACGCATTGCGGCTGGAAGGGCTCACGCGCTCATGCCTCGACCCACGCGGCGGGTGTAGTGCTTTCGAATCTGCCACTGGTCGACCATCTGCCACTGTTCGTCGATAAAGAAGGCGGAATCGTGACGCAGTTCGACATGGGTAGTGTCGAGAAAATCGGTCTGGTAAAGTTTGACTTCCTCGGCCTCAAAACGCTGACGCTCATCCATGACTGTTTGAAGCTGATCGAGACGACGCGGAACGTGAAGGTTGATCTCGAGCATCTCCCTCTCGACGATAAGAAAACCTACCGGCTTCTCTGCAACGGCAACACCACGGGGGTGTTTCAGCTTGAAAGCACCGGTATCCGTGAGATGACCGTCAAGATCCGCCCCAACTGCTTCGAAGACTTAGTCGCTATTTTGGCGCTCTATCGACCGGGGCCATTGGACAGCGGCATGGCGGAAGAATACATCAAGCGGAAGCACGGCAAGGAAAAGATCAAGTATCTTCATCCTCTGTCGGAGCCGATTCTGAAAGATACCTACGGGGTGATCGTTTATCAGGAACAGGTCATGCAGATCGCTCAGGTGCTCGGCGGCTACTAGCATGGGCGACGCGGATATTCTGCGGCGCGCGATGGGTAAGAAAGATCCCGAGGAAATGGCGGCGCAAAGAGAGCGATTTGTTGAAGGGGCGCAAAAGAAAAAGATCGACACGCAACGGGCTACCGAAATTTTCGACCAGATGGAGACCTTTGCCCGCTACGGGTTCAACAAATCGCACTCGGCTGCCTATGCGTTGGTTTCCTACCAAACCGCTTATCTGAAGACTCACTATCCCGTGGAATTCATGGCTGGACTGATGACCTCGGAAATGGGGGATACGGACAAGGTCATCAAAAATCTTGCCGAGTGCCGTGGAAAAGAAATTGAAGTTCTGGCTCCGGATATCAATGAAAGCCGCGCGCACTTCACCCCGGTGGGCGACAAGATCCGCTTCGGTCTGGCGGCGGTGAAGAATGTCGGCGAGAAGGCTGTCGAGGTTATTCTCGAAAGCCGCGGGAAGGAAGGATCGTTTGACTCGCTGTTCGACTTCTGTCGCCGCGTCGATTTGACGGCCGTGAACCGGCGCGTGGTTGAAAGTTTGATCAAGTGCGGTGCCTTCGACTCAACGCAAATGTCCCGTGCCCGCATGTTCGCCGCATTGGACGAAGCGATCCGGATCGGCCAGGCGTTTCAACGCGATAGTCAAAGCAACCAGATCGATATCTTCGGCTTGTTAGGGGCGGCAACAAAGCAACGAAGAAGCCGGGTCATATCTATCCAGAAGTTGAAGAATGGTCTGTCCAGCAGTCGTTAGCTTTCGAGAAGGAGGCGCTTGGTTTTTATATTACCGGCCATCCACTAGATAAATACGACCGAGTGATCAAGAAGATCACCAGCGGGACGATCGCCGAGTTGAAGGAAAAGGCTGCGGCAGGGGACGTAAAAATGGGCGGAGTGGTGTCCGCCCTCAAATTGCGGAACACCAAAAAGGCGACCGCTACGGTAGTTTCAATTTGGAAGACAAGAGCGGCTTTGTCGAAGTCGTTGCCTGGCCGGATGTCTACCGCAAGTCCGTAGAGCTTTTGAACGCGGATGATCCGATTTTCGTAAAGGGACGTATGGAGGTTGGGGAGGATAGGATGCAGATCTTTGCCAACGAGATTATCCCCCTCGCCCAGGAGGTTTCGAAGGCACGCATGAACGGTGGCGCGAACGGCAAAACCAACGGCAATGGTGATCCCTCGGCTCGGGCCCCGGCGATGGTCGGAGGCCACTCCCTCGGAATTCCGCCAGAAAGTCGACGGGTCGTCCTGAGCGAGCGAAGCGAGTCCAAGGTCGACGGAACTGTTGCACCGGGTTTGCCCGCTGGGCTCCACAGGGTTCACCTCTACGTTCGCGAATCTGAAGTTTCTTCCGATGAGTTAGTACAATTGCGCGAGACTCTTCTTGAACATCAGGGACCGTGCGTAGGTCTCTTTGCATCTCTTTGTTCCCGGTAAGGGTGAAACGGTCATTGAACTGCCCGACCAGGTGCGGGTCGCCTCGACACCCGAACTTGAGGCAACGGTGCAGCGTCTTTTGGTAGTCGAGTCAGCTTTCACTCCTTGGAATCTTGAAGCAGCCGACTTCCCACCTGCGTCGCCGCGAAGAAAGAGCCCTCCTGGTCGGTGTCGAGCTGCCCTCGAACAACCGGAAGGTTCCGCTTGAATACAGCTTGGAGGAGCTCCAGCGGTTGACGGAAACCGCCGGCGGCAAAGTCATCCAGAAGTTCAGCCAACAAATTCGCCGGGTGACTCCGGCGACCCTGGTTGGCCGCGGCAAAGTGGAGGAAATCCAAGTCGCCCTCAAGGACCTGAAGCCGGACCTTGTCGTCGTTGATGAGGATCTGACCCCGGCGCAACAGCGCAACCTGGAATCCGCGTTTAAGATTCGAGTCATCGATCGCAGTCAACTCATTCTTGATATCTTTTCCCAGCGCGCCCGCAGCAATGAGGAAAACTTCAAGTGGAGTTGGCTCAATTGGAATATCTTCTGCCGCGCCTTACGAGACAATGGACCCACCTTTCAAGATTGGGCGGCGGCATCGGTACCCGCGGGCCCGGTGAGACTCAATTGGAAGTTGACCGGCGCAGGATTCGAGAGCGTATCGCCCACTTGAAACGGCGTCTGAAAACGGTGGAACGGACGCGAACCCTGCAGCGAAAAGAACGGGATGAAGTCCCGTTCGCCACCGTAGCTCTAGTGGGATACACCAATGCGGGCAAGTCCACCTTAATGAATGCCCTCACGCGCGCCGGGGTTCTCGTTGAAGACAAGTTGTTCGCTACGTTGGACCCGACGATTCGCTCGCTCAGATTGCCCACCGGCGACAAGGTGATGATCGTCGATACCGTAGGGTTTATCAACAAGATTCCCCACTCGTTGATCGAAGCCTTCAAGAGCACGCTGGAAGAAGTAAGAAGCGCTGATCTGCTTTTGCACCTGGTCGATATGGCCAGCCCGCTATTCGAAGAGCAGATCCGGGTGGTGGAGGAGGTGCTGCAAGAGATCGGCGCAGGAGGTGTTCCATCGATCTTGGTGCCGAACAAGATCGACATGGTTTGTTCGGCCCCGATCCAACAACTCAAGAGCCGGGCCGTGGAAGGAGTCTGTCCGATCTCGGCATTGACCGGCGCGGGGCTCGATCCTCTGTTGGATTTGATCGGCCGGTTATTGGACCAAGGCAAAGAACAGTTTCGCGCCAGTTTTTTTCTTGGCAAGGCAAGCTGCTCGCGCTTTTGCGGGAACGGGGCAGAATTCTAAAGGAAACCTATGAGGACGATGAGATTCACGTCACGGCTCTAGTCACTCCGAAATTGGCAGGGCAGATGCGTAAATTGCTAAGTGCCGCCAGCCGGAAAGAATCAGGCCTTGCCGTAGCGGTCCGATGCTCAATCTACCGAATTTCCTCACGCTCATTCGGATCCTGACGATTCCATTTTTCCTGGTCTATCTTTCGTACCATCGCTACGGCGAGGCGTTGATTATCTTTATAATTGGCGGCGTGACGGATTTTCTCGACGGCTTGACGGCGCGCTTAATGAATCAACAGACCGCCCTAGGAGCCTATCTGGATCCTATCGCGGATAAACTTCTGGTGATTACGTCTTTTATCATGCTCGGACTGATCGACGGAATTCCGGAGTGGTTGGCGGTCGTGGTTGTAAGTCGAGATATTCTGATTCTCATCGGCTATGGGATCATTTACTTTTTGGTTGATGAGCGACCACCGATGAATCCAAGTATGATTGGCAAGTGGAGCACCATGTTGCAGCTACTTACGTTGGGGGTGGCGTTGGCATTGCTTCACGACGAAAGTATCCTGGATCGTCGTCTATGGAATATCCTTATCGCAGCCACTACTATTACGACGGTGGTATCGGGTCTTCAGTATCTTTACCGTGGGCTTGTATGGCTACAGAGTAGGGCACCAAAGATTACCGGTCTTGGTTGACACCGGAGAGAAAAATTGGTAATAAAATCAATTTCTTGCGCCGTCCAGGGAGACCGGGCTAATGATATCTTCGACATGCCTCACGTAAAGGGACCGGCAAAGAGCTGGCTTTTCAGGCCTTGAAGGCACGTAGCTCAGTGGGAGAGCGCTTCCTTGACACGGAAGAGGTCGGCAGTTCAATCCTGCCCGTGCCTACCATTATTCGCTAACAAATCGAGATGGACAGTATTCACGTAATATTACCGGACGGCAAGTCCGTAGAGGTGCAGCGCGGCACACGCATCGACGAGATTGCGCCTTCGATTGCGACTAATGGCAATATTATTGCCGCCAAGATCGATGGGCGTCCGGTGGATCTCAGCCGTCGGCTCGACAGCGATTGCTCCTTGGCATGGGTGTCAATCGATAGCCCTGACGGTCTCGATGTGCTGCGCCATTCGACGGCCCATCTGATGGCGCAGGCCGTACAGAGCCTCTTCCCAGGAACTCAGGTCACCATAGGGCCTACCATCGAGGATGGGTTTTACTACGATTTCAAACGAGACCGAGGCTTCACTCCGGAAGAGATCGAGAAGATCGAAGCGCGCATGGAGGAAATTGCGAAGTCCAATCTCAAGGTAACTCGCGAAGAGATGCCCAGAAGTCAGGCCATCGAGTTGTTCCGCGGCATGGGCGAGGACTACAAGGTTGCGATCATCGAGGATATACCCGACGAGAGCGTGTCGCTGTACCGCCAAGGGGACTGGGTGGACCTTTGCCGCGGTCCACATGTGCCGTCCACCGGAGTGATCAAAGCCTTCAAGCTCACCGGAGTCGCCGGTGCCTATTGGCGCGGCAATGAGAAAAACGAGATGCTTCAGCGTATCTATGGTACCGCATGGCCCACCAAGCAGGCGCTTGAAGGAGCATTTGCGTCTTCTCGAGGAAGCCAAGAAGCGCGACCACCGTAAGCTGGGGCAGGAACTGGGTCTCTTCATGATTTCAGACGTCGTCGGTCCGGGACTTCCCATCTGGCTCCCAAAGGGCGCGATGGTCCGTTCGATCCTGGAGAGATATATCGTTGATATCGAGCGAAGCATGGGCTACCAGCATGTGAACACGCCGCAGCTCGCACGGGTGGATCTTTATAAACGATCGGGCCATTGGGATCACTTCAAAGAAAATATGTATCCTCCGATGGAGTTCGAGAACAAAGAAGAGTTGGTTCTCCGACCGATGAATTGCCCCCATCATATCACCATCTACAAACATGGACTTCACAGCTACCGCGATTTGCCGGTTCGGCTGGCGGAGTTGGGAACCATGTATCGCTATGAACGCTCTGGCGCGCTTTCCGGTCTTTCGCGCGTGAGGGCGATGACCCTGAACGACGCGCATATTTTTTGCCTTCCCGAGCAGATCCAAGCCGAAACAGTGGCAGTTCTCCGGCTGATCCAGCGCGTATACCGGGATTTTGGCTTCAAGGACTATTGGTACCGGCTTTCGCTGCGTAACCCCATGGACAAAGCAAATTTCGTTGATAATGACGCGATGTGGGATAGGGCGGAAGGTTATCTACGGCAAGCTCTTAATGAAGTCGGGGTGTCTTTCAAGGAAGCGGTGGGCGAGGCCGCATACTACGGTCCGAAGATTGACGTGCAATTGAATGACGTGCTAGGGCATAGCGAGACTCTGTCCACCGTGCAACTTGATTTTTATCTTCCCGAGCGATTCGAACTGGAATATGTTGACAGGGACGGGCAGTACAAACGGCCGGTCATGATTCACCGGGGCGTCATCAGTACCCTGGAACGGATGATGGCTTTTCTAATCGAGCACTATGCGGGTAATTTCCCCTGTGGCTTGCTCCCGTGCAAGTCAAGGTGGTGACGGTGACGGATCAGCAGTTGGATTATGCGCGAAAGGTTTCGGCGGAGTTAACGGCAGCGGGCTGGCGGGTGGAGTTGGACGAGCGCAACGAAAAGCTCGGCTACAAAATTCGCGAGGCGCAACTAGCGAAGATCCCGTATGCTCTCATCATCGGTGATAAGGAGGTTGCGGCTGAGACCGTTGCGCCGCGCCGCAGGGGCGGTGAGAATTTGGCGCCTCTCTCCCTCGGCGATTTTATTCAGAGGCTGAAATTTGAGGTTGCGCAGGAAAGAGGAGAAGCATAGAAATCAAGATGGTCTCACAAGAAACGGAGGTGGCTTATAGCTAGAGAAGCGAGGATCAATCATCAAATTCGCGCCCGTGAGGTCCGTGTCATAGGCGCACAGGGAGAACAGTTAGGCGTCATGCCGCTCTACGAAGCGTTGAAGCAGGTAGACGCATTGGAGTTGGACCTTGTGGAGGTGGCGCCGGATGCTCAACCGCCGGTTTGCCGTATGATGGACTATGGTAAGTTTCGCTACGAGCAAAAAGAAGTCGCACGGACCGAAGAAACATACCGTCGTTGAGATCAAAGAAGTCAAAATGGGGTCACGGACCGATCCTCACGATGTCGTGCATAAGGTCCGGAACATTCGCCAGTTCATTGAGAAGGGACAACGCGTCAAAGTATCGGTTTTCTTCCGTGGGCGTGAAATCACTCATCCCGAGTTGGGTAGGCAGATGCTACGCGGCGTGGTTGACCAGATACAGGACATCGCAAAGGTCGACATCGAGCCACGATTGGAAGGGCGGAATATGGCCATGCTACTTACCCCCAAGTAATCGTGATCTCAACAATCAAAACGATAGGAGAAACCAGTGCCCAAAATCAAAACCAATAGAGCCGCAGCCAAAAGATTCAGAGTCACGGCTAGCGGAAAGGTCAAAAGGAACAAAGGCTTCAAGAGCCACCTCCTTTCGAGCAAAGGAAAGAAACAAAAGAGGCATCTGCGGCAGGGGACCCTGGTCTCGGCGGCCGAAACAAAGAATATTCGCAGGTTGATACCGTATCTCTAACCATCGGTCTCCAGTTGTATGCCAAAAGCTGAGTGCTGATAGGTGAGAGTTAGATAATTTATTCGGAAGGAGTTTGTAACGTGCCACGAGCTAAAGGCGGGAGTAAATCCCGACAGAGAAGAAAAAAGATCATGAAAATGGCCAAAGGCTATGTCGGTGGCCGTGGCAGATTGTATAAAACTGCCCGGGAGACGGTGGAGCGAGCCCTCGTCTTTGCCTATCGGGATCGCCGGGTCAAAAAGAGAACATTTCGCGGTTTGTGGATCACGCGCATCGGCGCGGCGGCAAAAATGAGCGGGCTCTCCTACAGTCAGCTCATCAAGGGTCTCAAACAGGCCAGGGTGGAGTTGGACAGAAAGATGCTGGCGGAATTAGCCGTTGCGGACCTGCCGGCTTTCGGACAGTTAGCCCAGACTGCGAAGTCACACCTTAGCGCATAAGCGCATAATTTTTCTTAACTGATGAACGAATCTTTGGAAACTCTCCAGCAGGAGGTGCTGGAGAGAATTCATCATTGCAACTCGGAGACGGAGATCGAAGAGGTTCGTGTTGCGACCCTGGGTCGGGGCGGTAGATTGACTTCGATGCTGCGGGGGCTGAAAGATCTGCCGGCAGAGGAGCGCCCGCGAGCCGGCGAACAGCTCAATCGTTTGAGAAAACTGTTCGAGGAAAAGATCGAAGAACGTTTCCGGCAGATTAAAGAACAGGCGAGAGCCAAAACGCTCAAAGACGAGTGGATCGACATCACCCTTCCCGGACGCGTTGGGAGCGGGGAAGAATTCATCCGTTAACGCTGATGGTGGACGAGATCATCGATGTCTTTGGGGGCATGGGATTCGAGATCGCCCGTGGTCCGGACATCGAGGATGATTACCACAACTTTGAGGCCCTCAATATTCCCCAGGATCATCCAGCTCGGGATATGCAGGACACTTTTTTGTCTCCAACGGCATGCTGTTGCGGACCCATACGTCTCCGGTACAGATCCGCACTATGGAGAGCCGCAAGCCGCCGCTCCAGATCATCGTCCCGGGAGCCGTCTATCGCCACGATGACGACGCTACCCACTCACCGATGTTTCATCAGGTGGAAGGCTTCATGGTAGATCGCCACATCACTTTTGCCGATCTCAAAGGAGTACTTACTCATGTTCTGCAACAGATCTTCAGCCAGGATACCGGGGTGAGGTTTCGGCCCAGTTTCTTTCCTTTCACTGAACCGAGCGCCGAAATCGACATCCAATGTTTGATTTGCGGCGGCAAGGGAGCGATTGCGGAAGGGCAAACCTGCCGGGTTTGCAAAGCGACGGGCTGGTTGGAAATTCTTGGCGCCGGTATGATCGATCCCCAGGTGTTTCGTTTTGTCGGCTACGATCCGGAGAAAGTCTCGGGATTCGCTTTCGGCATGGGTGTAGAGCGAATCGCCATGTTGAAGTATGGGATCGACGATATCCGGCTGTTTTTTCAGAACGACTTAAGGTTTTTGCGACAATTTGGATAGGAAAACCTCGAATGGAATAATGGAATAATGGATTATTGGAGTCATGGGCTTCAACTCAATGTTCCAGCATTCCAACATTCCATTAGCCCATCGTCATGAAATTTACCTTCAACTGGTTAAAAGAGTTCGTGACCTTTAAGGCATCGCCGGAGAAGCTCGCCGAGCTGCTCACTATGGCCGGCCTCGAAGTCGAGTCGATCACCCCTTGCAAGAGCCGGAGACAAACCGAGAAGATTGGTTGTTCGAGATCAGCGTGACGCCGAATCGGGGCGACTGCCTCGGCATCACCGGCTTGGCGACCGAAGTATCAGCGCTCACCGGTGGGCGAGTGAAATCGACTACCGCGACTTACCGTTCCAAGATCTCCAGCATTGCCAATCGCGTGACCATCGCGATCCGAAATCCTCGTCTTTGTCCTCGTTACTCGGCCAGAGTCGTCGGTGAAGTGCAGATGGGTTCATCGCCTGCCTGGATGCGGTTTCGGTTGGAATCGTGCGGTATTCGCTCCATCAACAATGTTGTCGACGTCACCAATTACGTCATGCTGGAGACTGGCCAGCCCCTCCATGCCTTCGACCTCGATCGTTTACCGACGCGAAACATCGTCATCAGGCCGGCAAACGACATTAACAAATTTACGACCCTCGACGGCGTGGAGCGAGAGTTGGCCGCGGAAGATTTGCTGATATGTGCCGGTGATGTGCCGATCGCTCTTGCCGGCGTGATGGGTGGAACGAATTCCGAAGTGACGACAGAGACGCGTTCCATCCTTCTGGAGAGCGCTAATTTTGATCCGCGTTCCATTCGCCGCACCGCAAAACGGCTCGGGCTCCATAGTGAAGCATCGCACCGGTTTGAAAGAGGCGTCGACCCGGAGGGAACGCTCCTGGCGCTTAACCGTGCGGTTGACCTTCTTGCCTCAGGGGCGAGGGAATTCCGGTCCCCGGTGTGGCCGACCGCTACCCGGGGCGTCCGAAACCCACGACCCTTCTCCTGCGCGAGGAACGTGTCGAAGAAATCCTGGGAGTCCGCATCGGGGCGCAGCAGGCGGAAAAGCTTCTGCGATCGCTCGGACTGAAAGCACAACGGCAGGCAAGGAGCGGGAGAATCAAGGTCGTTGTGCCACCGCGCCGCCGCGATCTCACCTCGCGAAGCGGACTTGATCGAGGAACTGGCGCGGTTGCACGGGTATCAAAGAGTTCCATCTACGCTACCTCTGCTGCGATCGTCGGGGGAAGAAGCGACCATCATTTGGGCTGGGAGCGGAAAACCCGTTCACATCTCGCCGGCGAAGGGATGGTCGAAGTTGTCAACTTGCCGTTCACCACAGAGAAACTCAACCGGGTGTTTGCCGGGCTCTGGGCCGGAGATGCTTCTCCGGTGGTAGTTCTGAACCCCATTGCCAAAGAGAGCGCCGAAATGCGGCTCAGTTTGATTCCGGGTTTAATCGAAAATCTGCGTGCCAATTTAGCGCAGAAAGCTGAAAGCTTTTACGCCTATCATCTGGGAAAAGTATTCTGCTTGGGCCGTGACGGCACCACTGAAGAGCGGCAATGCCTGGGCGGGATCCTCTATGGCCCGCGAGCGCGCAGAGGTTTGCACACGGACACCGGATCTGACCTTAGCTTCTTGGACTGCAAGGGACTGGTGGAAGGGATCCTAGATTTGCTGCACATGGGCGAGCCCATGGGCTGGTCCCGCGAGCCGAGCGCATTCTTACATCCCGGCAGGGCTGCAGCCCTAATACGCGACGACAAGAAACTGGGCCATCTGGGGCAGGTCCATCCCGATGTTTCCGAAGAACTGGGTGTACCTCCTTTCCTCCTTTTCGAACTTGACTTCGAGGGGTTGCTTCAGTATGCTCCGCGACGAATAACGGCTCGTTCTCTTCCACGTTTTCCGTCGGTTGAGAGGGATTTTGCCATCGTTGTCGAAGGAGAATTTCCATCTCAACAGATCGTTGGTTGGATCAAGAATCGTGGCGAAGCTCTAATCGAGTATGTAGAGGTATTCGATCAATACGTCGGGTCCCCAATCCCGGCAGGAAAAAGAGCTTGGCTTACAAAATCTCATATCGAGCGGATGACAGAACATTGACCGACACCGAAGTAAATACACTGCACCAGAATCTGGTGGATCAAATCGCAAAGTTTTTCGGCGCGCAAGTCAGAAGCTAAAGTTTAAGTCAGCCTTAAGAAGGCGAGAGGTATCAGAGATGACAAAGGCAGAGATTATCACTCGAATCTACGAGAAGATCGGTTTTTCCAAAAAGGATGCGACCGATGTGGTAGAGGCTACCTTTGACATAATTAAAGGTTCCTTGAAAAGGGCGAAAAGGTCAAAATCTCCGGCTTCGGTAACTTCGTCGTGAATACCAAGCGGCCGCGCAAAGGTCGAAACCCCCAAACCGGCGATGAGATTATTATCGTCGGGCGCAAAGTTCTGACATTCAAAGCCAGCCAGATTCTAAAGAAGAGTCTCAATACGATGTCTCCCTCCTCATCGTCCATGTCTTCCCCTTCGTCCGCTCCGTCGGAATAGCAGTTGGCAATGGCTCAGCGACTGCCAGACAAAATCTATTTCAAGATTGGCGAAGTCAGCGAGATCGTCGGGGTTGAACCCTATGTGCTGCGCTATTGGGAAACGGAGTTTGAGCTGTTAAAGCCATCGAAGGCGCCTTCGCGCCATCGCCTCTACAAAAAAGGATGTCGAGCTTCTGCTGGAAATCAAGCGGCTGCTCTACTCTGAAGGCTTTACCATTGAAGGGGCCCGAAAGAGGTTGAAAGAAAATAAGAAAGAAGAGAAAACCCAGCTCAAACTTCCGCTCGCCGACCAAAAGTACAAGAGCGCCCTCTCCAAGATCAAAAAAGATCTACAATCGCTCCGCAAGATGCTTTCCTAACTTTCCTCGCCAGCTACTGCACGCTTGACAGATAACATTGGTTCTCGGTAAAGCGACGCATCTTCTCATCATCCTGCCTGGGCGGGAGGTCGTCCGGGGCTGGGGAAGTTTAGGAAACAGGTTCGCAAGACGATCGAGGCGAATTACTCCGTAGGAGTGCGTGTTTTTGCCCTTGACTGCCCTCCTCGTGCGAACTATCATCCAGCCACTTTCAAAGGGAAAAAGTCAGGAGGAAATATGAAGATCAACCAAAAAGCTCTGCTCGCGCTTGTGTTTGGTTTTGTTTGCTTTCAAGCGTTACGTGCGGAGGCGGCGGAAAGCAGCGGGACGTGCGGCGGCGCAAAAGGAAGGAAAGTTGGTGATTTATTCTTCGACGGACTCCGCCAGCGTGGAGCCGTTGCTCCAGGATTTCAAGAGCCTCTATCCGTTCCTGCAGGTTGAATATAACGACCTTAACACCACCGAAGCTGTACAATCGGTTTATTGCCGAGACCGCGTCCGGGAGCGGCGGAGCGGATCTGCTCTGGAGCTCGGCGATGGACCTCCAGCTGCAGCTTGCCAGTAAAGGCCATGCATTGACCTACGCGTCGCCGGAAATCTCTGGCCTGCCCAAGTGGGCGGTTTGGCAGAACCAGGCCTACGGCACGACCTTCGAGCCGGTGAGCATCGCTTACAACAAACGGCTTTTGCCCGCGGATGCCGTGCCGCAGAGTCACGCGGATATGATTCGCTTGCCAAAGAGAAAGCCGGATCTGTTCAAGGAAAAAATTGCCACCTTCGATCCGGAAAAAAGCGGGGTGGGGTTTTTGATGATGACGCAAGACGCGAAGTGTTCCCGCAGTTTTGGGATTTGGCCAAAGCGTTGGGATCGAGCGGCGCCGAAGTTTACACCAGCACCGGCGCCATGTTGGAAAAGGTCGGCTCCGGCGAAGCATTACCTTGCCTACAACATCATCGGCTCCTACGTGCTCCTGCGCCAGAAGAAAGATCCTGCGATGGGTTTGGTGTTGCCCAAGGATTACACACTGGTGTTTTCTCGCGTCGCCTTTATCTCTCAAGACCGCGCGCAACCCCAACGCGGCGAAGCTCTTCTTGGATTACATTCTTTCCAAGCGCGGACAGACGGTGATGTCCGAGAAGTCTTTGGTTTACTCGCTGCGCAGCGACGTCCCGGGAAATATTACCGCGGCGGGCCTGACCAAAGAGCTCCGGCAAGGCGCTGAAGCCCATCGATGGTGAATACTGATCTCCTCGCTGGTCTTGAGCAGAATAAGCGGCTTGAATTCATGAAGCAGTGGCAGGCAGCGCTGAAACGGTAGGCCTGTGAACCGCGCGCTTCGTTCTTTGGCGGTCATCGGGGTTGCCCTGGTGGTCTTTCGGACCGCTGGGGCTGATTATCTACCAGAGTTTTCTCAGCGAGGCGTTTTTTAGCCCCACTGCTCATTTGAGCTTAGAGGCGTACCGCTATGTTCTAGCCGATTCAGGTTTTCATTCCGCCTTCGGCACATCGCTGTTAGTTTCCCTGGGCATGACGCTGATATCGGTTCCCCTGGGGAGTTTGTTGGCTTTTCTGCTCGCGCGGACCGATCTGCCGGGAAAAAAGTGGCTTGAGCCCCTGGCTCCTCGTCCCTATTTTTCTCTCTCCAGTCGTGCTGGCGTTCGGCTATGTCGTTGCCGTGGGTCCGGTGGGTTTTTTCGCTTTGGGCCAAGGCGTTGATTGGCCGCGTGCCGTGGAATCTCTATTCTCTTTTCGGCCTGGTGTTGATCGCGGGTCTGACTCACGCTGCCCACGCGTTTCTTTATGTCTCTTCGGCGCTGCGCAGCCTCAGATCCCGCGGTGGAAGAGGCGGCCCGGGTCGCGGGCGCCGGGGTGTGGCGCATCGCGCTCACCAGTGAGCTTGCCTTTGGTTTTGCCGTCGATTCTCTTTAGCGCCTCGCTGATTTTTTGTTGGGGTTCGAATTATTTGGTTTGCCCCTCGTGTTAGGCGATCCTGCAGGTTTGCTCGTGCTCACGACCTATCTTTATAAGCTCACCAACCTTCTTGGTCGTGCCCTCCTACCACCTCATGGCCGTGGTCGCTTTGTCTATCGTGGCGCTGACTTTTCCGCTGGTCTATCTCCAGCGTCGACTGCTCCGAACCGCTGGCCGCTTCGCCGTGATCGGCGGAAAGGGCCAAGCTTTTCGCCCGCTGCCTCTGGGGGCTTTGCGCTGGCCGGCGGTTTTGTTGCTTGTGCTCTGGCTGGCGGTGACGGTGCTTCTGCCGCTTGTGGGTGTCGCATTGCGTTCACTGGTAAGCTCATGGGGCGAAGGAGTCAAGTTGACGGAGGTTCTAACCCTGGATCATTTCCGGGAGCTAACGGGTTATCCCAATCTGGTGCGCGGCATCGTCAATACGTTACTGATCGGCGCCATCGGCGGCGCCCTATCCGTAGCTTTCTACGCGATCGTGGGGTTAGCTGCTCATCGCTGGCAGAGCCGCTGGGTTTCGTTCCTCGACTACCTGGTCATGCTGCCGCGGGCGCTGCCCGGACTCATTGTCGGCCTGGCATTTCTACTGGGTATTTCTCTTCTTCAAACCGATCGCGCCGCTGCGCACGACTTTGTTCAGCTTGTGGATCGCCTACACCGTGGTCTGGCTCGCCTATGGCCTGCGCTTGATTTCGGCGAGTCTGCTGCAAGTCAAACCTGAATTGGAAGAGGCGGCGCGCGTTATCGGCGCCCGCCAACGTTTGGTCTATCCGCGATGTCACCTTGCCGCTGATTCGCTTCCGGGCTCATCGGCAGCTGGCTTTTGATCTTTATGATGTTCGTGCGCGAGTATTCCACCGGTGTCTATCTGCTCGGGCCCGGCACGAAGTGATCGGTTCTTTGATCGTTTCCCTGTGGGGCACCGGAGCCGTGGATCTGATCTCGGCGCTTTCCGTGATCGAAGTCGGATTGGTCGGCTTTATACTTTTTATCGCACTTCGTTTAGGAGTGAGACTCGCATGCCTGATTTAATCGCGGAGAAGATAGAAAAACAGTTGGGCACCGCGCAGATATTGCGCGGCGTATCCTTCAGCTCCAGGAGCGCGGAAATCCTCGCTCTCCCTCGGCGCCTCGGGAAGCGGCAAGACCACGCTGCTGCGCTCGGTGGCCGGATTAGAGCAACCCGACGCAGGGAAGATCGAGATACGCGGCAAACTGGTTTTCGATGCGGCGTCGGGATTCGAAGTTCCAGCGGAGCAACGCGGTCTCGGGTTGGTATTTCAATCCTACGCGATCTGGCCGCACCGCTCGGTTTTTGAGAATGTCGCTTACGGGTTACGGGTGCGCCGAGCACCGGAGGCAGAGACACGGCAGAAAGTGGGCGCAGTCTTGGAACGGCTGGGTCTTGGCCAGCTCGCGGACCGCTATGCCCATCAATTGTCGGGCGGTCAGCAACAGCGCGTCGCCTCGCACGGGCGATGGTCTACAATCCGCCGGTGCTGTTGCTCGATGAACCGTTATCCAACCTCGACGCCAAGTTGCGCGAAGATGCGCGTGCCTGGTTGCGCGAGATCATCAAGCAGACCGAAACCAGCGCGCTTTATGTCACCCACGATCAGACGGAAGCGTTGGCCATCGCCGATCGTGTGCTTTTGTTGGACCGAGGACTCATCCAAGAAGAGGGCGCGCCCGGAACAAATTTACGGCGCCCCAACGAATCGTTTCAGCGCGGAGTTCATGGGAAGCAATAACCGATTTGAAGGAAAGCTGGCGGAAGTTGCCGGCGAACGGGGCAGGTTGCAAGGCGAAGGATGGACACTCTGGGGACGGCTGCGCGCGACCAAAAAGGCCGGCGAAGCAGCCACGGGTCTCATGCGCGTAGAGCGCCTGCGTTTGAGCGACGGTGTTGGCGCAGATCGTTTGAAGATGAAACTGAATTCGGCCCTCTATCTCGGCGAGCGCTGGGAATATCTGTTTCATCTCGGCGAATTGCGTATCCGTGTTTGGGGCGAAGAGCGTTTGCCGGAAGGTGAATATTGGGTTTCGGTACCCGAGACTTCATTGTGGATTTTCTAACATGACCGCTGCAATTGCTCGAGCAGATTCAAATGGTTCAAATCGTTCAAACGGTTCGATGTCGTTCGACCGATGAACTTTGGATCAAACCTTAAATTGATTTAGCCACGGGGTAATGTTACATTTTCGGCAACTTAAAACAGTTCGGCCCTAACGCTAATCCATAAAACCACCCCAGCATCACATCCACCGCGCTTATCTGGTTATTAGCCTGGGGCTGTGCCGCTCATCCTAAACATTCACCCCGCTTTGGCCGGCTCTCGCTTCTGGCTTCGTCAGGTAACTTAACGAAAACGTAAGCGATAATTTCAAGCTCGACGAACCAGTCCAAGGACTAAGGGAACGATGAGCAGAAGCGCGGATACGGCCAGAACGGTGGCTGCGATCGGCTGCGTAATAAACACCGATAGATCGCCCTGACTGATAGCCAGAGCGCGACGAAATTGCGTCTCGGCCAGGGGACCGAAGGATCAGTCCAATGATCGACGGCGCCACGGGGATATCCCACCGTCGCATCACAAAGCCGAGCAAGCCGAAAACATAAAGGGTCAGGAGGTCTACTACTGACTGGTGGAGACTATAGGCCCCGAGAGTCGCGAACACCAAAATCCCGGCGTAGAGTAGGGGCAGCGGAATCGCCAAGACTTTAACCCAGATGCCGACGAGGGGCAGGTTGAGGATTAGCAGCAGAACGTTGCCGATGTAAAGGCTCGCAATCAAACCCCACACCAGATCAGCCTGCGATTGAAAGAGCAGTGGCCCGGGTTGGATGCCGTAATTTTGAAACGCGCTGAGCAGAATAGCTGCTGTCGCCGATGTCGGAATTCCGAGAGTCAATAGTGGCACCAGCGCGCCAGTCACCGAGGCGTTGTTCGCTGCTTCGGGTCCCGCTACACCCTCAATCGCGCCGTTGCCGAATTCCTGGGGATACTTGGTTAATTTTTCTCCGTTGCATAGGAAAGAAACGTCGGGATTTCGGCTCCGCCCGCTGGAATCGAGCCAAACGGAAAGCCGATAGCGGTGGCTCGCAGCCAAGCCGGCCACGAGCGTTTCCAATCTTCCTTTGACATCCACAGCGAGCCCTTGAGCTGCTCTATCTTTCTTCCAGACGACTGGAGTACGCAGCGACGTAGAGCGCTTCACCAACGGCAAAAGTCCAACCGCAAGCACGACCACGTCAATGCCGTCCAGCAACTCAGGCACGCCAAAGGCAAAACGGGACTGTCCGGTTTGGCTATCGATGCCAATCGTTCCGAGGAAGAGCCCGAGAAAAAGACTCGTCAAACCGCGAACCGTAGAGCTACCGATGACGGCCGAGACCGTGGTAAAAGCGAAAACCATTAGGGCAAAATACTCCGCCGGTCCAAACTTCAGCGCAACTTCGATTACCAGCGGTGCAAGCATTGTGACCAAAACAGTGGCGATAGTTCCCGCCACAAAAGAACCGATGGCGGATGTGGCGAGGGCGGGGCCCGCGCGACCGTTCTTGGCCATGAGGTTGCCTTCGAGGGCCGTGGCGATGGATGCCGATTCACCCGGGGTGTTGAGGAGAATCGTAGTTGTCGAGCCGCCGTACATGGCACCGTAATAAATCCCGGCGAACATGATCAACGCGCCGGTGGGATCCAATTTTACCGTGAGGGGCAGCAGCATCGCCACGGTGAGCGCCGGCCCGACCCCTGGAAGTACGCCGATGAAGGTGCCGAGAACAACCCCAATAAGGCCCCAGAGAATGTTAAACGGGGTGAGCGCGATGCTGAAACCGTGGAGCAATAAGTGAAAGGTCTCCGCCATTGTCTAATCAGATACCTGCCGTGCCCAAAATCGGCTTTAACCAACCCGCCGGCAAATTGACGTTAAGAAATTTGACGAAGAAGAGAAAAACCCCAAGTCCCAGGATAAGGCCGATGGCAGAATCCGCGCGGGGCGTACGCTGCCAAAGCCACGGGCGACGCAGGCAAACAGAACGGCCTGGGCGAGCACGAAGCCGGCGCGGTCCATCAACAGCATCTCGGCAAAGAGTCCCACGCTGACCCAGATAAATGCACTTATGTAAAAGCGATGCTCGCCACGAGCCTCAGGCTGGTCGGGAATGGAATTGCGCCAGCCGCCGGAAAGAGCCTCATACAGCAACCACAACCCGAGTAAGAACAATCCGCCGGCGACAACCGCCGGCGCGGCGTTGGGGCCAATGCGCGCGTAACCGCTCGCGCCCGATAGCCTTGTGGTTCCCACGGCGACCGCGGCGCCTAGCGCGACAACCGCGAGCGAGATAATGAGTTCCGCAGGCTTTGCCTTCATTGCCTTCCCATCACTTTTTTCTTGATGCCAAGTGAGTCGATGATGCTGGCGATCCGCTTGGTGTCTTCATCGATGAATTTTTGAAGGCATCGCCGCCCAGGAAGATCGGCGCCCAGCCGAACTTTCGAGGGCGCCCTTCCAGGTCGGGGTTTCGGTTGCAGCCTGCGTAAGTTTTACCAGCGCGTCCCGCTGGGCCGTCGTAATGCCCGGTGCACCAAAAACACCGCGCCAGTTGGCGAGCTCAACGTCAATACCTTGCTCCTTGAGTGTCGCAATGCCATCCATACGCGAGGACGCAGATACCGCCAGCGCGCGCATGCGCCCCCTTTGATTTGCTCGGCAAACTCGCCGACGCCGGAAACACCGGCGGTTACGTGACCGCCCACAATGGCTGCTACCGCCTCGCCGCCACCTTTGAACGGCACATAGTTGATTTTGGCAGGATCGACGCCCGTGGCCTTCGCGATCAAACCCACCAGTATGTGATCGGTGCCACCCGCCGAACCACCGCCCCAGGAAACGCTGCCAGGGTTAGCTTTAAACGCCTTGACGAGATCGGCCATTGTTTTATGAGGAGAATTGGTAGGCACCACGATCGCTTCGTATTCCCCGTGAGCCGGGCGACTGGCGTCACCATGGTCAAATTTACCGGCGCGTCGTCCAGATAGATGGCGCCCACCATAACCATGCCGCCCATCATCAATGCATTTGGATCGCCCTTTGACGAGTTTATGAACTGAGCGAGTCCAATAGTACTCCGGCGCCGCCCTTGTTATCGAACTGCACGGACGAAACCAGTTTGGCGCTTTGCATGGCCGCTGCTAGGGTGCGGCCGGTCTGGTCCCAACCACCGCCCGGGTTGGCGGGAATCATCATCTTCAGAGTCGGCTGTGCCTGTGCCCCGAACGCAACCATCAGCGCGAGCGAAAACTACGAAAGCACCCAGAAGCCACTTACGCATAGATCCTCCTTTAGACATTATGGGTTGGGGCTCATGGTTCTGATTTGGGATGTATAGTAGAGGATTAGGAATTTCACAAGCGTCGTGCTCGGCGTTTCTGTTTCATGGACCGTGCTGCTAGCGGCTTACACTGCACCCTCCGCTCTAAGCTTCGCTATGAAGTCCCCGTCGTAACCAAGCTCCTCGAGAACTTTTCTAGTGTCGGCGCCGAGCAACGGGGGTGGAGAAACCGGCTCTGGGTCTCCGCTTGCCAAACGGAATCCCGCCCGGACCACGGCAATTTCGCGATTGGTTCCCGGCGCCGCTTGAAAGTGCTTGACGAGGCCGCGCTCTTTAATCTGCGGATGTTCGAGTATTTCGGGTATCGATAAGACCTCTCCCGCTGGAACCCCATGCTCGTTAAAGAGCAGCGACCATTCTTTCGCTGTCCTTCCGGTGAGCGCCAATTCAAGGTCGGCTTTCAACTCATAGCGTCGTTTTTGCGATCCTCGCGGTCGGCATAACGCGGATCGCTGGCTAGTTCCGTGCGGCCGATCAGTTCGCAGAGCGTTTCGAATTGTTCCTGTTTATTTGCGGCTATGTTAAGGAGACCCGCGGCGGTCTTGAAAGTGCCGGATGGACTGGCGGTCGTATTCTCGTTCCCAATGGGCTCGGGTGTCACACCGGCGATCAGCCAGTTGGATACGGCCCATCCCATGGCGATCAGAGTCGCCTCGAGCATGGAGACATCGATAAACTCGCCGTGGCCGCTACGATCGCGTCGAAAGAGCGCCGCTGTAATCGCAAACGCAGCGGTTATTCCACCGATGGTGTCCGCCACTGGAAAGCCGACACGCATCGGCGCGGAGTGCTTGTCTCCTGTTACGCTCATCACGCCCGAAATGCCCTGCACAATCTGATCGTAGGCCGGATTGTCTTTAAGAGGTCCATCCTTGCCGAAGCCGGAAATCGCGCAATAGATGAGGTTAGCTTTCGTCTTCTTTAGCGCCTCGTATCCTGTAGGCCCAGCCGGTCCATGACGCCCGGGCGAAAATTTTCGACGACCACGTCCGCCGTTGCCACCAGCCGATGGAACACTTCCTTTCCGGCGGGACTCTTCAGGTTGATAGTCACCGAGCGTTTACCCGCGTTCTGAGCGAGAAAAGAGGCTCCCATCAAGCGCTTGTTCAGCTCAGGATCGGCGCCGAGCTGGCGGGCGAGGTCTCCGGAGCGGGGAACCTCGACTTTGATTACATCAGCGCCCAACTGGGCGAGCTGGTAACAGCAGAAAGGCCCCGCCAGCACGTTGGTCAGGTCGAGAACGCGCACGCCTTCGAGCAGTTTCATGTCGTCGTTATTATTTCTCTGCCAGCGGTTATTCCCTGACGGTGAAGAAATACGAAGAACACAGTTGATAAATCAAACTAGCAATGCAAGCCGACCTTCTGTTTCTTTCTAACGCGGTGGCCTTTCATACTACTATCGGCTCTGTTGCACAACGAAAACATGCAGCGAAACGCGGCAAGTTCTCTGTTGCGCAGTTCCTGTAGGTCCTTAAATTGATTTAGCCACGGGGTAATGTTACATTTCCGGCAACTTAAAACCGCCGTCGGGGCGTAGCGCAGCCTGGTAGCGCACACGCTTGGGGTGCGTGTGGTCACCGGTTCAAATCCGGTCGCCCCGACCATTCTTCCTAACAATATTATCTCCGCGATAGTTAATGTGTTTGCTAGGCGGCGATGGCATTTGTGATGAGTAGGGCAGACGTGATTACTCTTGCCTAAGCATCCTGCGTTGGTAGTCCAAAGGTGTAAAGCGGGTCCAGCGCTTAAATGCCCGGTTGAAGGCGCTAAGCTCCGAGTAGCCTAGCAGGAAGGCGACTTCGGTAAGACTGTTTTTCCGGTCTTTGAGGTAGGTCACCGCAAAGCGTTGTCGGGTATCTTCAACCAACTTCTTGAAGTCAAATCCATATTCCTTGAGTCGCCGTTGAAGGGTGCGCGGACCCATCGCCATCCTTTTCGCCACCCGTGCAAGTTTCGGGTCCCCATCGCGCATCGATTCTGCAATCGCCTTTCGAATCGAGCTGAGCAGGCCGTCTTCCCGTGGCATCGCGCTCAATACTTGATCAAGGTATTGCGTCATAATCCGGTACAATTGTTGATCTGCGGCTGGGACCTCTCGATCAGCGAAACCAAGCTCGATTACCAGGGCATTGGTTTCACAGCCAAACACCACGGGACAGCGGAAGATTCGATGGTGCTCCGATGTCTGTTCAGGCGCCTCGTGGGCAAACTGAACTTCCTGTGGCGCCCACTGACTCCCACCATCATGCGGAGCGTGTTGACGACGATAGTCATGGCGTGCTCATTGCTTTGCCGCAGCGGCTCGATTCCCACGTCGGTCAACACATAGCGGATATAGCCGCGATTTCCTTCGGCCGTGAAGGACCACTTGGTCGAGGAGTCGTAGATATGAACATAACGTTCGACGTTCTGTATACCGGCGCCGATGGTGGGGGAATTTAACGCGACATAAGCCAAGGGACCGATGTTCTTAGGGTGAAAGCTCTCGCCGAAATGCAACCCGAAGCAATCATCGCCTGTCGAGCGGGCTGCATCTTTCAAGATTCCAGCGAAGGTCGAACACCGTACAAAACCCTCCGACTTGGAAAAGACCGAACGATCTAAACCCCAAGTCTGCAGGATCTGATCCGGATTTCCGCCTGCCGCCGTGATGGCCTCGAGCAGGCCCGCGGTAGCGGCTATAGAGATCATCGGTCTTGCGTGCACAGACCCCCTAAGCCCCCCATTTTCTCCTTAGCTCTAAATCGTCGCAGCTGTCAATCGATTGTCGTCCCATGTCAAGACGAAAACTTGTAGAGGCCTTATACTTTCGAGCAAAAGGCAAGAAATCATGGATATGGAGACTAAATTATTTAGCTGGTCCCTCACCGGAGAGGATCACGTGACGGTTATTGCCCGCGGACGGATAGAGGTCGATGGAGTCAAGCAGATTTTTTCTTAATGTCGCGAAGATAACTCAAATGCTCGTGGGTTGTGGGGTGCTGATTGATTTGCGACAGGGCAGGTACAGGCTTACCTATCGCGATATTCGTAGCCTGTTTAACGAGCTCAAGCCTGCTCTGTGGCCTCTCCATCACAGAATCGCCCTGGTGTCTGCGCCTGCCATCGAGCAGTCGGACCAATTGTTCCTCCTCAGCGTTTGTCTCTCGGACCAAGGTTTAGAAGCAGACGTCTTCTACGACATGTATAGGGCCATCGAGTGGCTGGCCCAGAAAAAGAAAGCGCCGGTCCTCAATTGATAATGTAGATCTAAAGGTCTCGCCTCGATCTGTGGGCGGAACCTGGAATCGAGAACTCATTGACTTCGTGGACGCAAATAAAAAACTTGATTGATTCCCGACTCCATCTGGCGCCGGGCGTCAATAACGTGTCGTCTAATGTCAGAACAAAAGATCTTGACGGCTTTATATTCACTAGATTTGACAAACTTATGGATTTCCAGATTAAACTATTCAGTTGGCCGGATAGAGGTAATCACCTGATTATGATTACCCGCGGCATATTGGACATAAAAGGAATCGAACAAATTTTCCAGGAGGTGGTGACGGCAACCGAGCCCCTCCGAGACTGTAAAGTTGTGGTCGACCTGCAAGATGTTACGTGTAACCTTGAGCGCGCAGATATCCAAGCCTTTGTTGATGGAGTCCGACCGGAGCTCTGGCCGTCCACCAACAAGATTGCCATCGTGGCACCGCGCGAAATCGACCAGTACGACCACCTGTTTGCGCTAACCAGCGGTTTGGCGAAGCGTGGTCTCAAGATTGCCGTTTTCTACGACTCAAAACCAGCCATCACCTGGTTAGCTGACACAATCTAGTATTTGGCTGCCTAGCAAGCTCCCGCCAGAGCAGTGAGGCAGACCTTCGTCGTCCCTTCTGGCTTGCTCTGAATATTCACACACTCTTCTTTTAGTTTTTTTCTCCAGCGATGAGCCGTCTGCATCACGAGCAGACCGTGGGAGATGGCGAGATCTCAATCCTGAATACTGCCCGAAATAGCCCCAGCGCTGAGGGGACTAAACCACAAACATAGGCCTTGGTTAATCATCAGACCCCTCTGTTACTTCTTGTCATGGGAGGATCAATTGGACTAAACTCCGCCTGTGCTCAAAGTGTGATTACCGGAAGATCGAGAGGGAATGAAGATGGCAGAATCGCTTGCGGTACCGGAAGACTCCCTCAAAGCTGGAGCTGCGCGCCGGACGGCTGATCTTATTTCCCAAGCTCAGCCGGTGCTATTGGTTTGCCTGGGCTATTACGCTGGCGCTTGGATAGCTAAAACACTCAGATTCCCCGACTCTCAACCTTTCGCTCATCTGGCCACCCACGGCCATCCTGCTCGGGGCACTGCTGCTCGCGCCGCCGCGAAAGTGGTGGATCTATCTACTCGCACTTGCTCCAGTCCATGTCTTGGTCCAGATGCAAGACGGAGTGTCGGCTGGAGGAATAATAAGCCAGCTCGTCGGCAATTTTAGCCAGGCACTATTGGCCGCATTCAGCGTGCATTATTTGAATAAAGGAGTAGTGCATCTCAACAGTTTTCGGGCGATAGTTGTTTTTACGCTCGGCGCGATCATATTCGCGCCGGTGGTCGTCTCTACCATCGCCGCCTACCTCTACGTCCTGAGCGGGTGGGAACAAAACTACTGGTACGCGTGGCGAGCGCGCATCCTGTCCAACGCCCTTTCGACCCTCATGATCGTGCCGCCTATCATTTTATTATTCAGCCCCGGCGCGACCACGAAAGCTACTTCCGTTAAGCCCCAGCGCTCATGTCGAAGCTGGCGTGCTCTAATCTTCCTTGTGCTCACCAGTTCGGTATCCTTCGGTAAGGAAGTCGAAGAGCTGCTGGGGGTCGCGTGCCCTATCATCCTGCCTTTGCCGGTTCTGTTGTGGTCAGCCTCACGGTTTGGGCTGCAGGGACTATGCTTCTCGACTGTGCTTGTCGCGTATTTTGCTTTTGCAAGCACAGCTGCCGGCCATGGTTTCTTCGCGATGAGCTCGCCGGCGGAGAACGTCCTTTCGGTCCAATTCTATCTCATCGTGACTACTCTGCCGCTAATGTTGCTGGCGGGACTGATCCAAGAGCGCGAGGACAAAGAGCAGACGTTGCGCGAGAGTGAGGCCCGGTACCGCGCGCTGGTGATGGCGAGCGCCGAGATGGTGTGGCGGGCGAACGCGTGGGGAGAGGGTTTCTTTGTTAACCCGAGTTGGCAACAGCTTACCGGGCAGAACGAAAACGAGATGCGCGATTTTGGTTGGCTGCAGGCTGTTCATCCCGACGACCGCGAGCGCACCAGACGGTTGTGGGAGCGCGCAATGATTGAAAAGCATACCTACGAGAATGAGTTGCGAGTTCGCACTCGTGACGGGAGCCACAGGCATTTTTACGTCCATGCGGTGCCGATTCTGGCGCCGGACGGTAGCCTGCACGAGTGGGTGGGGGCCAACATCGATATCACCGAACGCAAGCAGGCCGAACAGGCATTGCAAGACCTCGTGGCCGGTACGGGCGTGATCGGAGAGGAATTCTTTCCAGCTTATGTGCGACATGTTGCAGCGGCGCTGGATGTTCACTGTGCATCCGTCGCCGAGGTGACGGATGAGCAAAACGCTAGATTGAGGACCCTGGCAGTCTGGGTGGGTCAACGGTGTGAAAAAACTATGAGTATGAAGTAGCCGATGCTCCCTGTGGGCAGGTGGTGCGAGAAGGAAAGCTCTTTTATTGCCGGGAAGGGGTGCAAGAGCAGTTTCCCGAATGCAGGTCGCTGGGCGATCTTAGTGCAGTCAGTTACATGGGAGCACCGCTGTTTGATTCAACGGGACGGCTCATCGGCAGTCTCTGCATCATTGACGACAAACCTCTCGATGATGAACGACGCGCCAGATCAATACTGGAAATTTTCGCCGCCGCGCGCGGCGGCTGAAATAGAACGCAAACGGGCCGAGGATGCGCTCCGCGAGAGCGAGGAACGTTTGGCGCGAGCCGAAAAGAGCTCTCTCGTCATGGTGACCCATGCGGACTTGGAGGGTCGCTGGCTGAAGGTGCCGCCAACCCTGTGCGAGCTGCTCGGTTACAGCGAAGAGGAGTTGCTTGGGGGCTACTCCAAGGAGGTCACACACCCTGACGATTTTGAGGCCGGCTGGCGCGAGTGTCAACGATTGATCCGGGGCGAGATCAAATCATTTGATCTCGAAAAGCGTTATATTCATAGAGACGGTCATGTCGTCTGGGCCTATATAAACTGCTCGATGGTTACTGATTCAAAAGGAAGCCCGGTTTACTTTCTTGCTTATATTCGGACATCACGGATCGCAAGCGGGCCGAGGAAGCGCTGCGTCAGAGTCAAGCGTTGATGGAAACGATTATGGATAATTGCCCCGCCATGATCTTTCTCAAGGATACTCAAGGGCGTTATCTTTTGCCAATCAAGAGTTTGAAAGACTAAGCCGATTAGGAGTTGTTGACATTGTCGGCAAGACCGACTTCGAAATTTTTACTCAGGAGCAGGCGGCAGCCCTTCACGCCAACGACATCCAGGTGCTCGAAGCCGGTGTTCCGCTGAAGTTTGAAGAGCTGGCTCTCCATGAGGATGGTCCACATATCAGTGTTGTCTGTAAGTTTCCATTGTTCGACGAAGAGAAGAAGCTCTACGCGTTGGGCGGTATCGTTACAGATATCACCGAGCGCAAGCAAGCCGAGCAGGCGGCTCGCGAGAGCGCGCAGGCTCTCCGGGACAGCGAAGAGCGTTTACGGCTTGCGTTGAAATCAGGGCGAATGGGAGTTTGGGACTGGGATAGACGCACTGACCGACGCAAGTGGTCCAAGGGAATATTTCCTGGTCATGGGTCTATTACCGTTCAGTGTGGAACCGAGCTATGAGACCTGGGCCAGCTGCGTGCATCCCGAAGATCTTCCAGGTACCAGAGCGGCGCTGCAAGCAGCCGTAGCCGAGAAAAAGGAATACCGTTTCGAATATCGAGTTATCTGGCCCGATGGCAGTATTCGTTGGGCAGTGGTGCGGGGGGAGCCGATTTACGACCAGGACGGCCAATGCGTCAGAGTCATGGGAGTCCTGGTGGACGTTACTGAGCGCAAACTTGCCGAGGAGGAGATTCGGCGTTTGAAGGAGCGCTTGGAAGCGGAGAACGTGTATTTACGCAGGGAGGTTTCAGAGGCTTATCGGGATCGGGAAATCGTTGGGCGGAGTGAGGGGATCCTCAAGGTTCTGCGGCAAGTGAATCAGGTGGCTGGGACGGACATGACGGTGTTGGTGTTGGGAGAGACGGGGACCGGGAAGGAGTTGGTAGCGCGTGCGGTGCATGGGCAGAGTGAGAGGAGAGAGCGGCCGTTGGTGAAGGTGAACTGTTCGACGTTGCCCGGGAGTTGATCGAGAGCGAGCTGTTTGGGCACGAGAAGGGAGCGTTTACTGGGGCGACGGGGCGGCAGGTGGGGCGGTTTGAGTTGGCGGACGGTGGGACGATCTTTTGGACGAGGTGGGGATTTGCCTTTGAAGCTGCAGGCCAAGCTGCTACGGGTGTTACAGGAGGGGAGTTTGAGCGGTTGGGAAGCGGCAAGACGATCAAGGTCGATGTCCGGGTGATCGCAGCGACCAACCGGGACCTGTTACAAGCAGTGCAACGGGGAAGATTTAGAATGGATCTCTATTATCGGCTCAACGTCTATCCGATCCGGTTACCGCCGCTGAGGGAGCGTGGGGAAGACATAGGACTATTGGCGGGGGTATTTTTGCGTGAGGCGAGTCGGCGATTGGGGCGATTATTTGAACCGATTTCGGAGGAGGTGTTGGCGGCGCTCCAGCTTTACGAATGGCCGGGCAACATCAGGGAGCTGCAGAATGTGATTGAGCGAGCGGCCGTGGTTTCAGTCGGACGCTGGCTCCAACTTCCCGAAGGATGGGGTGTCAACTTGGGAGCGGTTTCCACTACTACAGAAACCGCGGAGGTGAGGCGACGACCCATCGAGTCCCCTCCGCGCGAAGTGACTTTAGAAGAGCTTGAAAGAAGGCACATAATGCAAGTATTACAGCAAACCCGATGGCGAGTTGAGGGTCCAAAAGGAGCGGCTGCTATTCTTGGCCTGAATCCAAGTACACTCCGCTCGCGTATGCATCGGCTTGGCATCAGAAAAGCGGACCGCTTGATGAATTTTTCCGTTAATTAGCCGCGATATTTAGTAGATTGAATCAAAAAATCCGTTATTTCCGCGAAAAATAACGGCCTCAGGGTATTAGCTCATTGGAATACCTAAAAATACTGTTCGAAAACTTCTTACAAGCCCTATTAACTTAAGGCTGGTTCTTGCAACCTATCTTTTCCGTTAAAGGCTTCAGATGGGCAGAAAGTCGAGCCGATGAATGCCTGATTCTACCAAATAAATAGTAACTTACGATTGCAGTCTATACTTTACTGGGACTTCGGTTTGATGACTGAGCAATAAAGTCGATACTCAGGTAAGGTTAATTCTTGTTTACAAGAGTATGAAAAATTTGATAATCGTGCGACTGGTGGCATTTGAATTGCGTTATATTTGGTACAACAGTCCAATCTTTTCTAAGCTTTTTACGAAGGGAGCGTTTTGAATGCCTAGTGTTACGGCGTCTACGATTTCTGGGCGCCAGGAAAAATATTCTGAGAAGCAAAGTCCTGGAAAGAAATTTGCCACAGCAGCATGGAAAAATGCGCGATTCGACCCTTGATGAGCGCAGACTTCCAAAACTTGATCAGGTTGCCAAAACCCTCGCTGCCGAGCTTGGGCGGGTTCGAGAGAAGGAAAGACAAAAATCGCGGGGATTTGCACGATCAAATCGGTCAAAATCTCGTCCTCGCCAAGATGAAGCTGGACGCACTGAAAAGTTCTTTGGGCAACAAACACATGGCGCTCGTTGCGGGAATCTCCGACCTCATCAATCATACGATTCAAGATACTCGGTCATTGATTCATGAACTTCATCCCGAGTGGCTTTCTCAACTAAGCTTCAAGGAGGCTGTGGATTGGCTCGCAGAGCAGACTGAGGCCAAATATGGCCTACCTTGCACCGTTGGATTCGCGCCGCTATCGAAGCCGTTAAAAAGGATGTTCAAGAAGTCCTCTTCAAGCCGTCCGGGAGCTGCTAGTGAACGTGGCCAAGCATGCGGGTGCAAACGAGGTGAGAATTCTTTGTGAGTGTGAAAAAGGTTGGATTCGGCTTCGTATCGTTGATGACGGTGCAGGGTTTGATCCCACGACGAGATTATCTCCCCACCCGACAACCGGGGGTTTTGGTCTGATGATTATCCGCGCGCGGCTCGGGCTCATCGGTGGCAATCTATACATCGATTCCCATGCCGGAGCGGGAACGAGCGTGATGATTACTTTGCCCGTGAATGTACACTGAGAGGATCATTAATGGCGCTACAAATCCTGGTCACGGACGACCACCGTTTGCTGAGAGAAGGACTCAGGTCATTGCTGGAGACTCAGGGCTTTCAGGTAGCGGGCGAAGCTGCGGACGGTCGAACTGCCGTGAAACTCGCAAAGGCATTACAACCCGACGCCGTTATTATCGACATCAGCATGCCGGGTCTTAATGGCATTGACGCTACAAAACAAATTCACCAAGACTGCCCCGCGGTCAAAGTCATCGTTCTTTCGATGCGTTCTGACAGCCAGGCAGTATTGGAGGCTTTGGCTGCCGGCGCTTCTGCATACCTGTTGAAAGAGGCGGCCTTTGATGAGGTGGTGGTTGCCCTCAAGGTAGCTATGCAAGGAAAGACATATCTCAGCCCTGCGATAGCACACTTTGGTGGTCCGGCACTCGGTAGAGCACTGGTCGGCCGGCCATGGACAAATGGGTCGCGGAATTTCTGAGCGAGAGCGGGAGATCCTTCAACTTGTTGCCGAAGGCAGGTCATCGAAGGAGATGGCCGCCTCTCTCTATGTCAGCGTGAAGACGATTGAAACCCACCGAAAGCAGATCATGGACAAGCTGGATCTCCATAGCATCGCGGAGCTCACCAAGTACGCCATCCGCGAAGGCCTCACGTGTATGTAGTCGTCCTCCTCAGGGCAGATTGCTCCACATCAGGAAAATCGAAGCCAAAATCAGGGTAATCCCAATAGGGATTTGGCTCTAAGTTTACTACTAGTGGAACAAGAGGCTGTGGCTCCCGAGTGTAAATCATTTGCCATGGGGATGGTTGAAAGTGGTTGAACAGAAAAGCACCTTGGTTTCTCCGAAGGTCAAGAGGGCCATAATCGCTGACGACCATAGGATTATGCGGGAAGGGCTGCGTTCTCTGCTGGAAAAACGGGTGAGTTCGAATGTATTGCGGAGGCCGATGACGGCTATCAAGCGGTCATGCTGGCGACTGAACTACGCCCCGATGTCGTCATTATGGATATCGCGATGCCCAACTTGAATGGGATCGAGGCGACGCGGCAGATCAAAACCGAGCTACCTGAGGTTGAGGTTGTCGTATTATCGATGCACGCCACAAGAAATTACGTTCTACAAGTTCTCCAGGCCGGCGCGTCCGCTTACCTATTGAAGGACTCTGCGTTTGAAGAACTGTCCACAGCTCTGCTTGCCATCAGCCGCGGTGGTATGTACCTGAGTCCGGCGATTACCAAGACGGCAGCCCTTGCCAATCTGAAAGGGGGTCTTCCGGTGGTCTTGCTGGACAGGCCGAACACCTAACAAAAAGAGAACTGCAAGTGCTGCAGTTGATTGCCGAGGGAAGATCGACAAAAGATATCGCGGCACGACTCGAACTGAGTGTTAAGACGGTGGAAACACACCGCAAACAGATCATGGACAAGCTCGAGATACGAAGCATCGCAGGGCTAACGAAATATTGCATTCGTGAAGGGCTAACTACCCTTTAGCCGGCGAGTTTAAGCGTTCCTTCGTGGAGCATACTGGATAACGCGAGAAAGACCATTAGCGTAAAGGACTCCTATTTGAGCCAGCGAGCGATAGATGAGATCCCCGAAGCGTCCGTGGCCGCGATGAGTGACGTACTAGCCAATTTCAGCCAGGAGATCGCGGCGGCGATCCGGGATCTGATTCGAGCTTAGATACCGCTGCTGTGCTTAAACGGTAGCAGCCAGAATAAGAGTTTTCCTTCTAAGGAAAAACGAAGTGAAAAATGGGGTTTTCCCGATATTAATAATTTTCCATGTCGTTTATGGTAATTTCAGCGTATTCCAGTATCTCGTTTGAAGGAGGAAAAATGTTTGACAGAAAATCTTGGCTGGCACTGGTTGTTGGTGCAGGTTTAGTTCTACACGGCTGCGCGTGGATGCAGAACAGAAGTAGAACTGAAAATGCATTAATCGCCGGTGCGGCCTGTGGAATCCCGGCGGCATTTGCCGGAGGTTGGGTAGCAAACAATAATGATGCGAATGTACACATGCGTGTACCGGCAGGAGCAGCTGCGGGCTTATTCGGCGGCGCTTTGATTTGTGGCGGGCTGGCGTATTTACTGACGCCGGAGCCACCACCACCTGCGCCAAAGCCGGCGCCGCCACCACCACCACCGCCGCCGCCACCTCCGCCAAAACCAGCGCCACCGCCACCATGCCGCCACCTCCGCCACCGCCACCGGCGCCGAAGGTAGAGCGGACGATCATACTGGATGACGTTTTGTTTGACTTCGACAAGAGCACGATCAAGCCCGAGGCGGCGCAGATACTGGATCGGCTGGTAGCGTTCATGAACGAGAACAAAGGTTCGAAGGTCGCCCTATCGGGTTTCACGGACAACGTCGGGACCGAGGCCTACAATCTGAAGCTGTCGGATCGGCGTTGGATGTCGGTTAGGATTATGTAGCGAAGAAGGGTGTGGAAGGCGGCCGAGTCTCCGGTCAGGGGTTCGGCGAATCCAAACCGATCGCTGACAACAAGACTGCAGAGGGCCGTGCCAAGAACCGCCGGGTCGAAATTAAGGTCAATTAGAATACCCGGAGCAACTCCGTTTTGGAGCGCCAGGACAAAGCAATCCCGTCGGGGACTTGCTTCCTGGCGCTCTTTGTTTCTAAGCCATGTGCGCGGGGCCTCACAAGTTGTTGATTCCATTTGGCATTTGTATTCTATAGGTGATCCGCCTCTATTGGACCAAAGTCCAATTGCAGGAATTCCTCTTCTTAGATAAATATAAACGAGCCCAACGTATTTCAGGTTTTGATTTCCAGAGGAGGCTCGTCGATGGCGACATCAATCTCCGCTTATCTTCCGCCGGCCCACGCGGGGCGGCGCATAAAGAATTCTCAATTTTCTGGAGTGACCTTTGTATTCGCTCGGCGGGACGAGGTAAATTCACTGTGGAAAATGAAATGAAGGAATTTCACGGTGAGATCGGTAAGGCGGAAATGAAGAAGCCGATCTGGGATAGCAATGCGACGCTGGCGGCGATCTTGGATTCCCTATCCGCGCACGTCGTTACCCTCGACCGCCAGGGTCGGGTGGATTACGTGAGCCGTTCCTGGCTCAACTTTGCGCATGAAAACGGCGGAGATTGGGTCGGGATCGGCCCCGGTGCGGACTACTTGGCTGCCTGCAGGACCGCCGCGCAACAGGGGGATCCGCTGGCCGAGCAAGCATTGGAGGGGATTGAAGCGGTGCTGGCCGGACGGCTCGCCAGAATCTCACTGGAGTATCCTTGTCACGAGCCGAGGGGACGGCACCGGTGGTTTTTAATGAATGTCGATCCACTGCCGCCAGACCACAAAGGTGTAGTGATCAGCCATATCGACATCACCGAGCGCAAGCAGATGGAAAGCGCGCTGGCGGAGCGCGACGCGAAGTTTAGGGGCATTTATGAAAGCAACATGGTGCCGGTTGCCTTTGGGATCTCGATGGACGCATCACAAACGCAAATGATGCTTACCTCACGCTGACCGGCTTTAGTCGCGCCGAGCTCGACGAGGGCAAGTTGTGTTGCGGAGAACTCTCGTCACCGCTGCATCTACACCAGCAAGCCATTCAGGAGGCGATCACACGGGGCGTCTGTACACCCTATGAAAAGCACTACATGCGGCGGGACGGCCGCCGGATACCTGTGCTTATCGGCGGCGGGATGCTTCCCGGTATGCCTGACCGCGGCGTCGTGTTTGCCATTGATCTTACCGAGCGCAAGCAGACCGAAGAAAAACTGCGCGAGAGCGAGGAGAAAATCGCGCCATCCTGCAAGCCTTGCCCGATCTGATGTTCGTCCAGACCAAAGACGGTGTTTATCTCGACTATCACGCGAAGGATCCAAAACTTTGCTCGTGGAGCCGGAAAAATTTCTTGGAAAAATATGCAAGAGGTGCTTCCGGAGGAACTGGCCCAAACATTTGCGCGCTGTTTCGAGTCGCTGACGGACGCGAGCGAACCCGTCATTCAAGAGTATTCCCTGTTGATTGACGGGAAACACGAAACTATGAAGCGCGCATGGTTCGGCACAACGGCGATCAGATCTTAAGTGTGGTGCGGGATATCACCGAGCGCATGCGAGCCGACCAGGCGCTGCAAGACTTGGTTGCGGGGACAGCGGTGACGGGAAAGGAGTTTTTCCAGCTTATGTTCGCCGCGTGGCAGCAGCCCTTGATGTTCACTTTGCTAGCGTGGCCGAGCTAGCTGATGATCAGAACTCCAGGTTGAAGACCCTTGCAGTCTGGGTGAGCAAAGACTGGGCAGAAAACTACGAGTATGACGTAGCCCTTGCCCCTTGCGGGCAGGTGGTGCGCGCAGGAAAGCTTTTTTATTGTGGGGAACGGGTGCAAGAGATGTTTCCTCAATGCAGTTCTCTCGCCGATCTAAATGCGGTCAGTTACATGGGAGCTCCGCTATTCAATTCAGCGGGGCGGCTCATAGGCAATCTCTGTATCATTGATAGTAAACGGCTCAACGATGAACAACGCGCGCGATCGATTATGGAAATTTTTGCGGCGCGCGCCGCAGCTGAAATAGAGCGAAAACGGGCCGAGGATTCTTTGCGCGAGAGCGATGAAGAATTGAAGCAGGCCTTGACGGAAGTGGAGCGACTCAAGGAGCGCTTAGAGGCGGAGAACCTCTATTTGCGCCGGGAAGTTTCTGAGGCTTACCGGGATCGGGAAATCATCGGGCGGAGTGAGGGGATCCAGAGAGTTCTTCGCCAAGTGAATCAGGTGGCGGAGACGGACATGACGGTGTTGATATTGGGAGAGACGGGGACGGGAAGGAGTTGGTAGCGCGTGCGGTGCACGGCCAGAGTGAGAGGAGAGAGCGGCCGTTGGTGAAAGTGAACTGTTCGGCGTTGCCCGGGAATTGATCGAGAGCGAGCTGTTCGGGCACGAGAAGGGGGCGTTTACTGGGGCGACGGGGCGGCAGGTGGGGCGGTTTGAGCTGGCGGACGGTGGGACGATCTTTTTGGACGAGGTGGGGGATTTGCCTTTGAAGCTGCAGGCCAAACTGCTACGGGTGTTACAGGAGGGGGAGTTTGAGCGGTTGGGAAGCGGCAAGACGATCAAGGTCGATGTCCGGGTGATCGCGGCGACCAACCGCAATCTGGTGGAGGGCATGCAGAGGGGGAGCTTTCGTCCGGATCTCTATTATCGGCTCGCCGTGTATCCGATCGGATTGCCGCCGCTTAGGAGCGGCCGGAGGACATAGGATTATTGGCGAAAGTATTTTTGGGCGAGGCGAGTCGGCGGTTGGGGCGATTATTCGATCCGATTTCTGAAGAGGTGTTGGCGGCGCTCAGGCGCTACGAGTGGCCCGGCAACATCAGAGAACTGCAGAATGTTATCGAGAGAGCGGCAGTGATTTCAATTGGACGGTGGTTCCAACTTCCTGAAGGTTGGGCGTCTGCCGAGGTTTGGAAACCCGCGACTACTGGTTCAGTGCCGCCAGTGGAAGGCGCGCGATTTGATAAAAATGATAAGCTGTCCGTTGGAGGAGAGCTCCCTGCATGAAGTCGGAAGGCAATATATTGTGCAAATTTTGCAGCAAACCGGATGGCGGGTTGAGGGGCCAAAAGGAGCGGCGAGAATTCTTGGCCTGAATCCTAGTACCTTGCGCTCCCGTATGCTGAAGCTTGGCATCCGCCGTCCGTCTCGATCAAAGGCCGAGGTGCAAGAGTAATTAACAACGTGCGAGATAAATATTTACAGGAGATCAAAATGACGAGATTTAAACGAAGTTTAGAGATGGTTGCCGTGATCTTTGCGGTGCAGGTCATGGTCGCTTGCAGCTCTACGGCACCCAAGGAGACGCGGCAGTGGCAGCCGACTACAATAACCGATTTGAAGAGCGTTGCTGGAAAATGGCAAGGACTCTTGGTTCGAAATCCCCGGAACCGAGAGGACGACTGGGTGACTTTCTCCATCGGTGAAACGGGAGCATACGAATTCGTCAGCTATCGGATGATCGGTGTGTTCAGCGGAAAGGGCAAGCTGGTTTTAACCGACGGCAAGCTCAGCGCGAAGTCCGATAAGGGCGGCCAGATGACGCTGCAGCTTTATGCGGATTCCGGAAGTTCCGAACGCATGCTTAGAGCTGAAGCTAAAGACGGTGAAGGGTTCCACTACTGGGCCGATCTTAAACGAGAATCGCAGACGCTTTCTCCTCGTCGCGCAAGTGATCCTTGATCTCCTGATATGAAGCAGCCGGAAAATTCTTCCGCTGCCAATCTAGGAAATATTGCTGCCGCTAACAACGCCGTGTCTGGACGGCAGAAACGTTTGTTAGCCAAAACTCGCCCCAGCTGCGCTTTTCGCGAGCAAGCCCTACCACGGAGACGTGCTCGTCGGTAAGGGTTTTCTTCTTGGCGACATGCATATGTTGCTCTCCTGATGTCGTGCCGGGCTAGAGCCTCCTCCAAATTCCGTCCCTAAGATATTTAGAACCCTAAAATAAGGGAATGCCCGATAGCGGAGCGTAGATCGCTCAAATACGCTGGTGTAAAAATTCACAAGAGGAGGTTACTCATGCCTTTATCTAAACGGCTTACTGCAGAGTTTATTGGAACCCTTTGGTTGGTGCTCGGGGGTGCGGGAGCGCGGTCTTGGCGGCGGCGTTTCCCAATGTTGGGATCGGCCTGCTACGGAGTCTCTCTCGCCTTTGGTTTGACTGTCTTGACTATGGCGTACGCCGTCGGCCACATCTCCGGTTGCCATCTCAACCCGGCTGTTTCCTTCGGTTTGTGGGCGGGTAAACGCTTTCCCGCTGCCGATTTATTCCCGTACATTATAGCGCAAGTCCTCGGCGCGATTGCCGGCGCGTTTGTGCTCTATCTCATCGCCACAGGCAAAGCGGGGTTTGATGTCGTTCAAAGCGGATTTGCGGCCAACGGCTATGAAGCCCATTCTCCAGGTGGCTATTCACTTTTTGCCGCGCTCGTCTGCGAGATTGTGATGACCTATATGTTTCTTATTGTCATCTTGGGCGCCACCCACGGGCGCGCGCCTGTGGGGTTTGCCGGTATCGCCATCGGTCTGGCGTTGACCCTCATCCATTTGATCAGCATCCCCGTCACCAATACCTCCGTCAATCCGGCCAGAAGCACAGGTCCGGCGATCTTTGTCGGAGGTTGGGCTCTCTCCCAACTTTGGCTTTTCTGGGTGGCGCCAATCATCGGTGCCATCCTCGCCGGATGGACCTACCTCTGGCTCGGTGAAGAAGATCCATCAACGAGAATCCCGGTGGAGGGCGACCGACCGCGGAGATAAGAGACCTGCTAAACGGAGATGACCGGTCTGTTCTAGGACGAATGGAGGGGCGATTGAGCTCATGGAGATTCGTGCTTTGGTCTCGAAGCACGGGCATCGTCTTTCAGTAGCCTGCTAGGGTATTTAGAACCCCAAAATCCGGGTAATCCCGATGGAGCGGATAGAACCACTGGGATACGACTCTTGATAATCAGAGACCCGCATCATCGCATCAGCAGCCCTCGCGGACACCAAATAAAAAAGCAGAAAGGAGGTAGTTATGGCGACGAAGGCGGATTTCACGGCGGAAGAGTGGAGTCAGATCCAGCGCGCGCCTTTCATGGCGGGTCTGGCAGTAGTTGCGGCCAGTCCGAGTGGCCCGTTCGGGGTGGTGAAGGAAATGTTTGCGGTGGGGAAAATGCTCGGCGAGGTCAAGGCGCAGGGGTCATCCAACGAGCTAATCAAGGCGCTGGTGGCGGATATCGAAGCCGGAGCGCGGGATCTAAGCGCTCCGGCAGAGTTGAAGGGCAAGACGCCGGAGCAGGTGAAGAGCTATGCCATCGGGAGCTTGCGGCAGGTGGCTGCGCTCCTTGTGAAGAAAGCGAAACCTGATGAGGCCCAAGGTTTCAACCGGTGGCTGGTCGCTGTGGCGCAGAAAGTTGCGGAGGCCGCCAAGGAGGGTGGCTTCCTTGGCTTCGGCGGCACACAAGTGAGCGAGCAAGAAGCCGCGACCATCAAGGATTTGTCTACGACTCTCGGGACTAAGGCGTAGATTCGGCAAGGCCTAGGGTTCAGTGGGGACGGGGCCGGTAGCCGTTTGCCGCAAGGTTTAAGATACGGGGCCTCGGTATGTGATCTCTTTATATTCCAGAAGAGATAACAATCGGGCGTAGAAGATCAATGCCTCTAACGAAACGAGAAGGGAGTGAAAACCATGGTCGCCAGGCGGGGCGCTATTACGGCAAGATCGACGGCAAGCTGAACGCCGCAACGATGGCCGCCATCCGCTCTTTCCAGCAGGCAAAAGGATTGCCGACCAGTGGGCAGCTCACGATAGAGACGCTCCAAGTTCTCGGAGTAAGAACAGGAGGTTAGTTCGTAGCACGCGACGGGCTCGCCGAGATAAGGCGTCTGCCCAAGGTGTTCCAAAGATAATCGTGTTTACAAGCAGCGCGCACAGCGATGCGCCAGAAAGGAGATTGTTATGGCAGTCAATCTAGTTGAACTGGTCAAAGGGTATCTCACACCCGAGATCATTCAGAAGGGTGCGTCTTTCGTCGGCGAGTCCGAGTCAGCGACGCAAAAGGCCATGAACGGTATTGTACCAACTTTGATTGCGGCGATGGCCAATCAGGCATCGACGACTGGCGGCGCTGAGAAACTCAGTCGTATCCTCGATACGGGCAAGTACGACGGCAGCGCACTCAACAATCTAGGCAGCCTGTTCTCCGGAGGCGAGACGACACAGAAAGCCATCACCCAAGGCAAGGATACCCTGAGCTCTCTGTTCGGCAACAAGACCGAGGGCCTGGTGGAACAGATTGCGCGCTTCGCCGGTCTTAGAACCGGCTCTTCCGCATCGCTATTGGCTCTGGCCGTACAGCTGATCTTAAGCGTGCTCGGCCGCCAGCGCTCTACCATCGGACAGAGCCCCTCGGCCTTGGCCGCCCTGCTCGGCGAGCAGAAAGGTTTTCTGAGCGGCCTGTTGCCGGCTGGTATCGGGTCTTTCCTGGGATGGACCGGCTATGAAGCTGCTCGCCCGCGCGAGACAGCGCCCTATGTCGAACCCAAGCGTGAGACTCCAAGCTGGCTTATCCCGCTGATTGTGCTGGGCGGTATAGTCCTGGCGGCCCTGGGCTGGCTGTTGAGCCGGCCCACCCCGGTTCGCGAAACTACTGTGGCGGCGCGACCGGCCGCGAAAATGACCGACCTGCAGCTGCCCGGTGGGATGAAGGTCTCGGTTCCCGAAGGCTCGTTCAACTACAGCCTGCAGCAGTGGCTGGCCGGCACCAGCGACACGACGGTGCCGAAGCGGTTCGTCTTCGACAATCTGAATTTCGAAACGGGTTCGACGCAACTCACCCCGAGTCTGTCCCGACCGTCGATTCGCTGGTGGTGATTCTGAAAGCGTATCCTGCAGTGGCAGTCCGCCTTGAAGGCCATACGGACAACACCGGAGATGCGGCCGCTAACAAGAAGCTCTCGCTCGACCGGGCGGTCACCGTCAAGGAAATCATGATCAAGGGCGGAATTCCCGATGAACGCATCGGCACCGACGGCTATGGGGAGGAGAAACCAATTGCTCCCAAACGAGCACCGACGAGGGCCGGGCGAAGAACCGGCGGACCGAGTTGGTCGTGGAGAAGAGGTAAAGTTTCGCAGTAGATGACGTCAGACTGCCCCACTAACACGGAGTCTGTCGCCTGCGTGTTGAATCGCTCTAGGGTAACTGAAAACTCTCGATAGTAAGAGACAAGGAGGAACCCTCATGAAATCAAAGACGCGGTCCGTTGTTGTGATGGTATTGGCGGTGGGTTTAATGGCCGGCTGCAGCACAGGATCGGTCACCAAGGAGGAAGGAGATGCGCTCTCCAAGCAGGCCCAGGCTTCAAGGCAAGAATGGAATAAAGTCGATCCGCAGTTTGAGGCGTTTGCCAAGAAGGGTTATGGCTGGGCTTTCTTCCCGGAGATCACCAAAGGCGGCTTTGTGGTTGGCGGAGCCCATGGTCGGGGTGTCGTCTACGAGAAAGGCCAACACATCGGCTACGCCGATCTCGACGCAAATGTCACTGGGGTTTCAAGCTGGGTTCCAGGATTATAGCCAGCTGATCGTGTTCGAGAACCAGTCGGCGATGGACAAATTCAAACGGAATGAAATTGACTTCGGCGCCAACGCCTCGGCAGTAGTCGCGGACAAAGGCGCCGCCATGGGTGCTCAGTTCGTCGACGGTGTGGCGGTGTTCGTCAGGCCCACGGGGGTGCGATGGCAGAGGCATCCGTTGGCGGCCAGCAGATCGCGTACCTGCCGAAGTGATCGGGGCGTCTCATAAGGGATTTCGAAGACCGAAATCAGGAAAATCCCAATAGCGCGCGGAGTGCACCTGGAGTAGTGACGAGACAAGCGAAAGGCGTTCCGTAGAGCGAGTTTGCAATTTCCTGTTCCGAGCCTTGGAGACCAGGTCGAAAACAACTGCTTTAGCGGTTAAGCAGACAGACAGGAGGATTTTATGGCCGAGAAGAAAAACCCCGACCCGTGGGCAATACCCGATATAGGCCCAGAGACAGACGAAAAGAAAAGTGAAAGCGGTGCCGATGCCTTTGATGCCACGCAATGGCACGAAGTCAAGAAGGGCGAAACGCTCTGGAAAATCGCCGAGCAGTATTATGGCGACGGCAACCTGTATCCGAAAATATTCGATGCCAACCGTGACGTTCTCAAGGATCCGAACCGCATTAACATAGGCCAGAAGCTTCGCATTCCGTGAACGTCAAACACCCAACGAAAGGAGAAGCCATGCATCGACACGTCTATAGTTTTATCGTCATGATTTTAGCCGCTATGTTGATAGCGGCCTGTGGCAGCGGCGACAAGGGACCGGCGGAGACAGCGCTCAAGGCAGCAGAGGCAGCCATCGATAGCGCAAAAGGCGAGGCGAGCAAGTACATGCCCGACCAGGTGAGGTCGTTGGAGTCCGCACTGTCATCGACAAGGGAAAAATTGAGCAAGGGTGACTACAAGGCGGTGCTATCTGAAGCTCCGGCACTCACGTCCAAGGCGCAGGAGATCGCCAGCGCTGCGGCCGCAAAGAAAGCAGAGTTAACCAAGAGCTGGGAAGGATTGAGCTCCGGGATGCCTAGGGTGGTAGAAGCGATCCAAAGCCGAGTGGATATTCTTTCACAGAGTAAGAAACTTCCGGCCGGCATGTCAGCAGAGACCCTGGCCCAAGCAAAAGCCGGTCTGAGCGAGATCACGCAGCAATGGACAGCGGCGACCGAGGCCTCCAAAGGCGGCAACCTGATGGACGCGATAGCTAAAGCCAGCTCTGTGAAGGTGAAGGCTGCCGAGGTCTTGACCCTTCTCAAGATGCCAGTGCCGGAAGCGCTTAAGAGTTAGGGAACAATCCATCTGTGGTTTCGGCTGTTGCCACTGATGTTGCTAATAGACGCAGTGGGGCCGCGGCATGCGCGCCCGATTAGTTTTAAGTGTTGTCTTAAAGCCGTGGTCATGTGAACGTACGACAACATAAGCTCCCTGACGTGCCAATCCGATCTTGGGTTTTTTACACGATTATCGCATCTCCAAACCCTCGCGGGCCTAATCAAAGACTTTTCCGGCATTCCCTTCTTCGAAATAACTAACTCATTCATCGAGAGACGTTGACATGCTGAACTGGGGGATATCGTAAGCCGTAGAGATGGGTCACGTAACGTGTTGAGGCGCTCCTTGGCGCCGGTGGTGTGACGGCAAAATGATCCCTGCGCGATCCCCCCTCGAGTTCGGCGATTTAGCAGAAGTGCGAACAAGAATTTCTTATTATGATCAGAACAAAAAGGAGGTAGTCCAGTGTCGAAGATAAAAACCGTTTCGAGTTTTGTTTTGTTTCTATTTGTCACAGCGCTTGCAGCCACCGCTATTACCGGGGAGAGTGCCAAGCCTTCGGGCAGGGTATCAATCTCGAGCCGTTCAATCGCCGCCGGCATCGGCGTCACCTGGGGCGATGGGAAGCTGACCTTCAAAGGAAAAGACTACCCGTTCTCCATTGACGGGCTGACACTGGTGGATTTTGGGATCAGCAGGGCGACTGCTACTGGCGACGGTATACAATTTAACCGATGTGGCGAAGTTCGCGGGAACCTATGTAGCCGCTGAAGCCGGGCTTACCCTGGCCGGAGGCATGGGCGGCATGGTGCTGCGCAATTCGGATGGCGTAGTCTTGCACGTGCGTTCTACTTCTCGGGGCGCCAGGCTGCAACTGGGCACCAGCGGACTGACCATCAGGATGAAGTAAGCCGTCGGTCTGCGATCGCAAGTCCTGAACAGTCTTACCCCGAACAATACGCAAGGGGCTCTGTAGCTGCGCGCGGCGAAGTCCTTGATAATCTGAGTGGCGTCTGGAATTTCGCTTTATCATTTGATCGAAGCGAGAGCGGGTCACACGGTGGAGCTTCATTCTAATGGCCAGAGGGATACTGGGATGCGAAGAAGAATGATGACTGTTGCCGTGTGGCTGCTGCTGGTTCTCGTTGTCGGGAATCCGCTAAGCGGCGCGGAACGCGACCCGCTCCCTTCCTGGAATGAGGGCGCCAGCAAGAAGTCCATAGGCGACTTCGTCGCCCGTGTAACCCGTGAAGGCGGGCCCGATTATGTCAAACCTGAGGAGCGTATCGCGACCTTTGATCACGACGGCACCTTGTGGGCAGAGCAGCCGATGTATTTCCAGATCGCCTTTGCGATGGATCGGGTGAGGGCGCTAGCGCCGAAGCATCCGGATTGGAAGACCAAGCAGCCGTTCAAGGCGGTGCTCGACCGCGATATCAAAGCGCTGGCGGCCTTGGGCGAAACCGGATTTCTCAAGATCATGGCCGTTACCCATACCGGTATCACCACCGACGACTTTTCGAAGATCGTCGCCGATTGGATCGCCACGGCGCGCCATCCGCGCTTCGACCGGCCCTACACCGAACTCGTCTATCAGCCGATGCTGGAGCTGCTCAGCTTTATGCGCGAGAACGGCTTTAAAACCTTTATCGTTTCCGGCGGCGGCGTGGAGTTCATGCGCGTCTTCACCGAACGTGTCTACGGCATTCCTCCAGAGCAGGTGGTGGGTTCCTCCGGCGTCGTAAAGTTTCAGCTTCGGCCGGATGGCAAACCGGTGCTCGTGAAGGACGGCAAGATCGAGTTCGTTGACGATGGCCCAGGGAAGCCGGCCGGAATTAACCGCTTCATCGGGAGACGTCCGGTTTTCGCGTTTGGGAATTCGGACGGCGACCAGCAGATGCTGGAATGGACGGCCGCGGGAAGCGGCGCACGCTTCATGGGCCTAGTGCATCACACCGACGCCGAGCGCGAGTGGGCCTACGACCGCAAGTCCTACGTCGGCCGGTTGGACAAGGCTTGGGACGAAGCGGTGAGGCGCGGCTGGACTGTGACGAACATGAAAACCGAATGGAAGCGGGTCTTCGCCTTTGAGCCCTAATGAGGGCTTGCATCCATGGGAGCAATGAGTGCGAGCGTTGTTACCTGTGAAAATGTCTACACTGTCCCGTAGTTTCTCTCTAAGGGATTTAGGAACAAAATTCAGTCAAATCCCTATGGCGGATTTACATTTAAATAGGTAGATTGGAAGAAATTTTAGCTGGAGGTGTCTTATGTGGTTATTGGTTTTGTCTTATTTTCGTTGGTTTGTCAGTAAACCAGGCGGTCGGGCAGGAAAAAAGCCGGCCGATAGACCCAACGCGGTCGTGACCCGGGAAGCTTCCATAACCGCTACGGTGGAAGCGATCGACTACGACAAGCGCACCGTCGATCTGAAGGGACCCAAGGGCAATGTTGTCACGCTCAAGGTCGGTCCGGAGGCGAAGAACTTCAACCAGGTCAAGACCGGAGATCGGGTGACGGCCAAGTATTATGAGTCAACCGCCATTCAAGTACGCAAGCCCAGTGAGCCTCCCTTCACCGAAAAGCAATCAACCGTGCAAGTGGCGCCCAAGGGAGCAAGCCCGGGGGCGTCGCCGTGGAGACCAGTGAGATGACCGCTGTGGTTGACGCTATCAATTACAAGACGCGCACGGTGACTTTGCGCGGGCCGCAGCAGAAGACCGTTACCTTGAAAGTGGATGATAGCGTAAAGCGATTCAACGAAGTTAAGAAGGGTGACGAAATCGTCGTCCGGCGCACGGAAGCGCTGGCCATCGACGTCAAGCCGGCGAAAAAGTAACTGCGTTCCCATTAGTGTCCGAGTAAAGCAGGACTAGAGGCGACACGGAGATCACCCTCGTCGCGCCGGATACGTTTGGCTTCTTCCTGCCGGTGGTCGTTCAAACCAGCCCGGGCGTCTCCAACGACAATGTCACGATCGAGATCCTGGGTATCCCCAGCTCGCCTAGCGCAAGTAACCGGGCCGCACGTCGACGAACTAGTTTCCGCTACTCGATGCATCAAGCGCTAAATGAGCGAGTCATGAGCGTCGCACGGGTTATATGCCAATTGAAGTTCAGCCCCTCTTCTAGGTTGCAAATAGGTCGAGAAAGATTTTGAAAGCCAAGCACGCCGCCTTTCTGAATTTTATCAAGAACAATAAGTCATTCTTCCTTTCTTGAACCGGACTTCTTAGTATAGGCACGATGTCCTTGATATGGAGATAGCCCGATGCAAACAAGAACTCCTGTGATCGTTCTCTCTACCGTCGCGGCCGGGGCGACAGCCTTCCGACGGACGCTATCATTGATGGCGGCGTTAGCGCTCGCCGGGACGCTCATGCTGGGCGGCTGTGGCCCTGCCATGACACGCCCGCAAGTTTCGGAGCAAGATCTCCTGAAACTGCGCACCAAAGGCGACGAGCAGGCCGTAGCAGAAGGGCGCAGAGTGCTCGGCCGGTCGCTCGAACGCGCCAAGGCCGAGTACGACCGGTACACCGCCGGCGGTCGGAAAGAACCGCCGGTCATCGACATCTTGATCATCTCGGGTGGGGGTGACTGGGGGCATTCGGAGCGGGGGTCCTCAAGGGGTGGCAGAAGGTCCCCGCGCAGCACCCGCTGGCCAAGCCGGAGTTCGATGCCGTGACCGGAGTGAGCACCGGCACCTTGATCGCGCCATTCGCTTTCCTGGGCGATCGACAGTCGATCGACGAGATCGTGGATCTCTATCGCAACCCGCAGGAGGATTGGGTGAAGCCGCGCGGGTTTCTATATTTCTTGCCGGACAACATTTCGTTCGCCGAGGTACCCGGACTGGAGCGCGAGATCCGTAAACACATCACGGCGGATCTGCTTCGCCGCATCGCGAAGGCGGGGGCCGACGGCCGGATCCTGGCGGTTAACACGACCAACCTCGACACAGGCACGTCGCGGGTGTTCGACCTGGTGGCAGAAGCCCAGCAAGCCGCCGACTCGGCACAGGTAGACCGCGTTCACAACATCATGCTCGCCTCCGCGGGGATTCCCGGCGCGTTTCCGTTTCGGATCATCGACGATGAGCTTTACGTTGACGGCAGCGTAACGGGAAATATCATCTACGGCGGTCGGATAGCCGAGGAAGACAGCCTACCGGCTCTATGGCAGAAAGCCTACCCAAACTTGCCGAGCCCTAAGTTTCGCTTCTGGGTGATTTTCAACAATCAGTTCCGTCCGCTGCCGGAGGTGGTTGCGCCGAACTGGGTGGCGGTGATTCAACGAAGCCTCGAAACTTCTCTCGCGTGCCGCTACGGCGACCGCGGTGAGGCATCTTTTTGCGATGGCCGAGATCTCGCGACTCAAGCGCAATGCCGACGTGGAGGTGCGCGTCGTGTCGATCCCCGGTGATTGGGTTCCACCGGTCCCCGGAGTGTTTAAAAAAGAGACCATGAACAATTTAGCCGATCTGGGCGAAAAGATGGGTGCGGATCCGGCGAGCTGGAGCAACGACCCCTCGACGTTTTGAACGCCGTAATGGGGCACCAAGAGACAGAGAATCTCTCTCGTGCAGGAGTTTTTTGTTGCATCAGGACTTAGCAGGTTGCTGAAAAACTCTCGTTCACGCTTCGAGCGCCTCAGAGCCTGTCGTGAGTTCATGGAAGGAGCGAACCGTGCTCACGTCGAAATGATTGAGCCTTTCCGTTCGTGCTGAGATCGTCGAAGCATTCCGAACTTTTTCAGATGCCTGTTGATTAAGTGTCGATATTCGCTGTTTACTGATCCCCTAATATCCACACAAGAAAGGCTTGCCTATGAAACAGTTCATTGCATTCGTTGCGAAGGCGTTCGTCACCGGCTTGCTCATCCTCGTTCCGGTTTACCTCGCCGTTTTGCTGTTACTCAAGGCGATGCAATCGTTAGTGGGTTTTGTGACGGCCATTCGCCATGTTGCTCCCAGAATGGTTCCCCGCTGAACACGTTCTCTCTGCTTCTCCTTGTCTTGATTGTCTGTTTCCTCATCGGTGTTGCCGTTCGCACGCCTGCGGGGCGAGTGATCCGGGAACGAATCGAGAAGTCTCTTTTCGAAAGAATACCGGGCTACGCGCTCTTTCGAAGTCTGACGCAACGACTGGCGGGAAAGGATGATGAGGAAAACGTCTGGAAGCCCGCGCTGGTCGAGATTGAAGAGGCCCTCGTCCCCGCGTTCATTATTGAAGAATTGGAGGACGGGCGCTTCACGGTTTTCGTGCCCTCGGTGCCCACGCCCTTCGCGGGCGCCGTCTATATCTCACCCTGAACGGGTGCATCCTCTGGATGTCCCCTTCACTGAGGCGCTCAAGTCTGTCTCCCGGTGGGGATCAGGTTCAAAGGACCTCGTCGCAGCAATGAAACCGAGAGCGCTATGAAATAGGAACAGATTGTTTCTCCCTGCATGCCGGCGTTGTATCTGGTTCCTCGCGCCGTGGGGTGCGTGAGCGCAACGGCGCCGAGGCTATCGGAAGAGATCAGGAGGTCATTTGGAGCAACTTCGGTTTGGTTTGATAGTTTGGAGTTAAAAGCATGGATCGTGTTGTTAGGACGATAAGAGCTGTCGGCAAAGTGAGTTTTGCTGGCAGTAGCCGTGGCGGCTAGCGCTGAGCTGTTCCCAAGCCAACGTGGAAGGCAGAGCAGAAGTGGCTGAGCTTTCGTTGTCCCGATGGGCAGACGGTGATGGCTCAGTTCCACCTGCCAGAAGACCAACTCGTCAACGTCCGTTTCGCCGGCCGCGAGTTGCGCCTGCCGCACGTGATCTCCGGCTCAGGCGCGCGCGCTACAGCGACGGCAAGACCACTTTCTGGAATAGAGGCAAGGAGCGTGCTTATGCAAGTAGACGATAAAATCGTGGTGCAAGACTGCATGTTGCACGGAGGGGCGCGATGAATCAGCGCCCCTACATCGGATTTGCACGCCGATAAGAAAAAGATATTGTTAGGGGGCATTTCATTCATTTTATCGAGCCCAACCTTGGCAACCCAATACAACCCAGAAAAACACCATAGGCGATCAATCCGCCTGACGGGATACCGATTACAAACAATCAGGAGCATACTTTGTAACGATCGTGACGCGTAATCGGCTCTGCTTGTTCGGTGACATTTCGGATGGAGAGATGGTTCTAAGCGACACTGGCCGGATCGCTAAGGCGTCATGGGTTGGATTATCGAGCCGGTTTCCAACGGTGTCTTTGGATTCCTTTGTTGTCATGCCCAACCACATCCACGGCATTATTACTGTAGGGGCGCAATTCATTGCGCCCGATTCTGCGCAATTCATCGCGCCCGCCTCGGTGCCACACAACCAGGCGGGTATCGCCCAGGAGGGCGCGATGAATCGCGCCCTACATTAGGCGAAATCATCCGTACCTATAAAGCGGGCATCGACGCGCATGATCCGGCAGACTGCGAATCTGAAATTCGGCTTGGCAACGAAACTACTACGAACACGTTGTCCGAAACGAAGAATCTCTCAACCGCATCCGCCAATATATTCTGGAAAACCCTGCCCGCTGGGCAATCGACCGGGAAAACCCGGACACTTCTAATCCCGAACCTGAAAATCCTTGGGAAGGAAAAGTAGGATCGTCGTTAAGATAACTGTCGGGTCAGGCAGGGGGATTAGCCATGAGCATTGACATGTTGCGTGATGCACTTTCTGTGGTGCGCAGTCATCAACTATGGAGTCCTGTTAGTTTGGTTTCTGTTCTTTATTCTTGGCCCACGATTTCATGCATCGACTTCATGGCCGTTGGTTTCAACTTTCGAGACAGCAGTTTGACATCATCCATTACGCCGGGATGGGAATCTTCAAGCTCGGCATAATCCTGTTAAACCTGGTCCCGTATATCGCCCTGCGTATCGTTGGATGATGGTCGCTACGGCGAATTGTCGAACTTCGTGATACTTAAAACTGATGTCGGTCTTAGATGACCCATTGGCGGCGCGCCCTCCAGGTATATGCTCCGCTATCGCGAGCGAGCGCCGCCGGCGCACTGGCAAACCAAACTCACGCCGTGCCGAAAAGCGCGGCGCTGGCCTCTTCGCCGCGCGCGCGGACTTTTGGTTCGCATCCGCCGGCGCTTCAGCGGGATTGCTGGCGGCGCTTGCTCTGATTGTTCTTTATGGAGATCGCGAGCTCGACTGGCTCGGATCTCGTATTGTCTGAGCTACATCTGGGCGCAACCTTACGATGCCATAGTGCGCCGCCGGCTCTGGCGGCGTCTTCCCGTCGATGTGCTGGTTGTGCCGCTGGCAATTCTGGCGGCGACCTACGTGCTTGCAGCGAGCAGCCAGTGGGTGCTGCTCACATCGATCGCCATGTATGCGGCCGTCTGGCATCGCGGGCGGCAGAGCCTCGGCATCGCCCGGTTTTACCAGCGCCAGGCCGGCGGGCCGATCTCGCCAATGCACAAACGGCTTTTTTCGGCGCGATTTACTTGCCTATGGCGGCAGCGATTTCTTGTACGGCCATCTGGCGCCGGAAAATATGAAGGCGAACCGTGCTACGCTCTCGGCATTGGCGCAGACTTTAGCTGGGGATTGGGCTTAATTGCTGCCGGTTGGATCGTCGCCTATCTCGTCTGGACATTGCGACAGATCGCAGCGGCAGCGCCAATCGAACGTTGGGCAAACGCAAAAATTCAAACGTTGCATCCAGGTGAGCGTTGGGTTGTGCTTGCACACGCCGTGGCCTTTGGCAGCGCCTATGTGCTCGGTGCTACGAATGCTTCGTTTCTCTTGGTCCTCGCCGTCCACCACGAGGTGCAATACCTCTATTTCACCTACGCCATTGCGAGGTGGCCAATGGCCGCCCATAAACAGGAGAACCCGAAAATAGGGAATCGGCAATCGGAAATTCGGTTTGCCGCTTCCTTCGCGCTCTGGCCTCTGATCGGTCTTGCGGGAGCACATCGGTTCGCGGTTGGTATCAGTTCGAATGGCTTGCGCCACTGGGAGTGGGTGGACTATTCTGTCACTACTGGCTCGATGGTCGAATCTGGACAAGACGTTCAATGGCGGGCTGATGCGCTAGCTTGATTGTCTTTGTTCGAGATTAAGTCTCTTTCTCCCGCCAAGACGCCAAAATCGCAAGGGCCCCTCCGCCTAACCGGTTTCTCTTCGCGGCCCTGCCTTGATTTTCTCCGAACTTGGCGCCCTTTGCGTCTTTGCGCGAGACACTTCTTCGGAATTATTTTCCCGCCGAGACGCTAAGTCGCCAAGGTGCCTCCCGCCTAACCAATTTTTCTTCGCGGCCCTGCTTTGATGTTTCGAACTGGCGCGCTTTGCGCCTTTGCGCAAAGGTAATCTTTGGACTGCGCTTCTACCCGCCAGGACGCCAAGCATCGCAAAGAGCAGCTCTAAGGGAATCCGAGCTTTTGAAATCAAGAAAACGCTGTAGTAGATCAACGGTCGAACAATTTCGGCGCACTTCAACCAGCAGATTGGAGGAACAATGTACACTTGATTCGAAATCTTTTGATGTATGCCGCATGCGGCTCGGCTGCCTTGACTTTGGGGCCGATCCTCAGAGCGGCGCCGGGAATGCTACAAAGCCTTGAACCTACTGGTTATTGCCGCTGCGAGGAGCCGGTCAATTACGTCAGCGAGATTCAAAATCGTTGCGACCATTACGTGCAGATCGTGGCCATGCAATAGCGTGCGCGCGAAATGGAATGTTGGAATATTGGAATGCTGACGTATCGGGTATTTCGTACATCAATCCATTATTCCCATCCTCTCCAATCTTTAATCCAAGTGGGTTGAATTTCGCAGCAGCTTGCTGCGTAGAATTCAGAGCTTCCCGAAGTCGCGTCATTCCCGCGTGCTTTAGCGGGAATCTAGGGGGATTTTTGGACTGGACCCCGCTCAGGGCTGTTCGGGGGTGACGACCTTGGCAAGCTTATGAACCTTCGCAGCTTGCTGCGGGACAGTTCATCGCTTCATGCCTTTTTCACCATAAAAATGCCAACCACAATCGATGCCCTGTCTCTGATGCGGCCTGCTCGCACTGGCTGCGGCCCTGATCTTCCCGCCGCTTCCCGGGCTTGCAGCTGACTCCGGGTCAGCCTCCTGCCCAAGCCAGGAAATACAGCTGCACAGCAGACCGAGACGTCCTCAAGCCGCTCAACCTCCCACGCCGAGTGCTGACGCCTGTCGCTGAGCCCATTCCATTGAGCGACGTGGCCAAGCGGCTGGAAAGCTCGCGGCGGCAAGTCCGCGAGGTCGGCGAAAAGGTTCAACCCCGGAGGTCGCTGAGATAGCCAAAGAAATTGAAGTCACACGGAGCACTTTTGCTGAAGAGACGAAGAGCGCGGACGACGCGATCGCCAAGTCGCCACGGCCGGAGGAACTTTCAGACCTCGAGGCCGCCTGAAAAATCGGGCGGCCAGGCTTGCCAAATGGCAACAGGTCATTTCCCGATGGACGAGCCAGCTCTACAGGGATTTCACTCTTGTTGATCAGGAAGAACAGACGTGGGAGCTGACACTCAAGGCTTCCCTCCGGGCTCTTTACCGCGGGAAGTTGAGCGCGCGGTCCGCGATCTACTCCGTGAGATCAAGAAAGTCAAAGCGGAAGCGCGCAAACGGCTCGATTCGGCCCTCGTCTTGGAGAACCAGCTCTACCAACGAGAAACCACGATCTCAGAGGTCTTGAATGCGGTTGCTTCGGGCAGGGAGCGTTTCCAACAGAGAGCCTCATGGTCGCCGAGCGCGTTCCGCTTTGGGAGGTCACGACGGAGTGGCAGCGCATGGGACCAGCCGCGGGTGAAATTGGCGCCTTGCTCTCCCGGCAACTTGCGGACGCCTTCGAATTTTTGCGAACTCATCTTTTGGGTCTAGGCCTAACCGTCTGTTTATTCTTCTTCATTCTTATCGTCGCTGCGGCTGTTGAGCCGGAAGGTGGCGCAGTGGACACACGATCACCCGCATTTCGAAGCAGCGACGCACTTCTCAAGCGGCCGGTGTCCCTGTCTTTGCTTATTACGCTCGTCTTATCTCTGGTCTTTTTCACCGACAATGCTCCGCGGCTGGTCAGGGGTTTGGGGGCCTTGCTGCTGTTGATTCCGGTGCTTCGGTTGCTCCCGCGCCTAATCCACCCGGCGGCCCGGCCGGTTCTCTTCACCGTTTCCGTTTTTTACATTTTCGACAGCGTGCTGAGTTTGTTCCTTGCGGTTCCGCTTGTGGATCGGCTTGCTTTTCTCGTTCTCGATATCGTGGCCTTCATCGTTTTGATCTGGCTGTTGAGGCTCGCTCGGGTGAGACAGTTATCCACTGAGAACGCCACACCGGCCTATCTAATCTTCCTTTTCCAGGTGTCTCTGTTTCTCGTCTGCGTCTCCCCTTGTTGCGAATATCCTGGGCTATTTCGACCTCGCCAAATTGTTGAGTACGGGGATTCTTTACAGCGCCTACGCAATGTTCACCATTTTCGGCACGACCAAAGCACTGTCCATAATATTCGCGGTACTTCTCGACACGGACCTGGCCCGGTCCCTTTCCAGTTGTCAGACGTTACGGCGGGATCATATCGCACTGGGGTTTTCGTATTCTTTACTTTGCCGCGTTTGTGCTTTCCGTTGGAGCGATCCTCCGATTTTTTACGGTGAGGGACAATGTCGTCAAAGCGGTCACGGATTTTCTGACAGCGCCGATCCGGGAAGGACGGGTGGATTTCTCGCTCTGGGACATCATCGCGTTCGGTTTAGTTCTAACGGCGGCGATCCTGATCTCGCGGGAGTTCGGCTTCTCTTGGAGGAAGATGTCTTTCCGAGGATGCGGCTCGGCCGGGGTATCCCCGTGATGATTACGACCACGGTCTACTACGCGATCCTGCTGTTCGGTTTTTTGTCGCTTTGGGGATGGCGGGAGTGGACTTGAATCGCTTCACGTTGCTGGCCGGCGCCTTCGGCGTCGGTATCGGTTTCGGCCTGCAAAATATCGTCAACAATTTTCTCTCAGGGCTGATTCTTTTGTTTGAGCGTCCCATCCATCCCGGAGATACCATCGAAGTCGGCGGTGTCTCAGGCATTGTGAAGAATATCGGTATCCGTTCGAGCACGATTAGTACCGGGGATGGCGCCGATGCCATCATTCCGAACGCAACCTTGATCTCGGAGAAACTCATGAACTGGACCTTGACGGATCCGTGGCGGAGGATTGAGATCAATATAGGGGTTGCCCATGGTTCCGATCTGCAGAAGGTCATGGAGATCCTGCTCGCCGTCGCCGCAGCGGATTCCAGCGTTCTCAAGCGACCCTGCTCCCGCAGTGGTGTTCCAGGGCTTCGGCGAAAGCGCGCTCAATTTTGGCTTGCGCGTTTGGACCCTTGTGCAGGCTAATCTCGACACCAAGAGCCGGCTTTCCATCGCGTTGGTCCAGGCGCTGCACGAGGCAGGAATCGCGATTCCGTTCCCGCAGCGGGACCTCAATCTAAAATCGCTGGACAAGCAAATAAAAGAACTCCTCGCCCCAGGGGACCACGAACCGCGCAAGACTGAATAAAATGACAGGGCGGTTACTTCGCTGTCTTGGCGCGAAAGGAAAATGGCATCGAAATGTTCCAGTAGTTCGAATCGTTCCAACTGTTCCAGTAGTTTCAATCGTTCCAAGTGTTCCAGTCGTTCAAGCCGATCAACCGCTGTGCTCCGTTCAATCCCCTTCCTTCATCCTCCCCCGCGACGCGGGGAGGAAAGAGGTGGGGCTGGAACGATTGGAACGGCGAACGTTTGGAACCCCTGTCCGCCCGGTTATACCAAAGGGCATATCTAGCAATACGTAACCGAACGAAGTACACTGAG
>ERZ1370068.3833-contig-2933_pt1 | contig 167974 bp, 237 predicted proteins | sample MGYA00561227_ERZ1370068 | MGnify/ENA primary metagenome ERZ1370068 (study PRJEB38410, sample SAMEA6850437) | metagenome | study: Metagenomic assessment of the ecological functions of the soil: analysis of the soil microbiota associated with the... | reverse complement strand
GCCGCCGTATTGCTGAAATATCCAATGCCGATTTCGGGTTGCATCATCGTGATTTCCAGAACCGTACCGTCAGGTTTTGGCGGCGTACCGGATGTTTACCGTGCCATCTGCACATTCTGAGCAGCCACCGCCCTGCGCAACGCCACCGCTCATACTGAAATGAATTTGGGCAACGGTCTGCCCACCACCGTGCGATCATCTGCTCGACCAACCGGTGCAACGCCTGCAACACCTCCGATCCTGACGTCGCGACCGCATCGACCTGGTCGATACGGTCGCCGCGCTCAGACTTCGGATCCTCCTCGACCGCAGTGATCGCCTTTCGGTGATGGCGCGCGGCGGGCGCCCCACTTGCGGACGATCACGGCCTTGAGTGCGTCATAGGCATCCTTGACGCCGGATCGGTCACGTCCCGACGCCAGGCGCAGAACGGCTACACCGCCGAAGTGATCGGGTCCGTGATACCCTCGCAATATATCGAGCACGATTCGTCGTGCGACAAAAACGGGAGCGCCTGCCCCCTCTGCAATATCGACATCTGAACCTAAATATCTAAAGCCGTACGGCGTGGCGTGAGAGATGCGATTTTGAAAGCAGCCTGGCCTGAAATCGGCCGGGCCCCGCGAGCGCCCGCCTACCTTGCATTGGCCGGCGCATGCACCGTGCCACAGATCCGCGCGCCAGTGCAGCACGACGGCCGAGCATCAGCGCCAGGCCCGCGATCGCGTACAGCGTTCCCGTCGCGGCGAAGCCGATCTCGTCGATCAGGCTGCCGGCGGCCAGCAGGCCGAGCGGCAGGCCGTAGATCACCATCATGCGCACGCCCATCACCCGGCCGCGGAAATTTTCGCTCGCGCTGTGCGCATCAGGATGACCGCGATCGAGATCATGGCACAGGCTCTGCGAGAAGCCGGCCAGCATCAGGCAGGCGATCGCGGTCGGCACGGTCTGCATCTGCACGAACAGCAGCAAGCGTCGCGTACCACAACACGGTCGCGGCGATCATCAGCCGCGCGACGCGGATGCCGCCGACCAGGCTCAGCGCGATCGAGCCGACCAGCGAGCCGACCGCAAAGCTCGCCGACAGATAGCCGAGCCCGGTCTGGTTGGTGCCGTAGATCGTCCGCGCGGCATAAGGCAGCAGGCCGTTGGTCAGCGGATACGCGGTCAGGTTGGCGAGAAACGCGATCCAGATCGCGGCGCGCATCCGCGGCGTGGTCCAGCACATAGGCCACGCCCTCCTTCAGATCCCGCAGCGGCGAGCGTGCGCAGCGCGCGCCGTCAATGCTGCCGGCTCGATGATGCGGCTTCGCGGGCGCCACGCACGCACAGCGTCAGCGCGGTGCTGATGACATAGAGGCACGACGATCGCCGCATAGGCCGGCCCGATCCCGAGCGACGCAAACAATCCGGCGCCGCTCAGCGCGCCGGCGATGCGCGCGGTGTCCATCGTGGTGCGGGACAGGCTGATCGCGCCGATCAATTGATCGTGCGGCATGATGGTCGCGACCAGCGCGCCGCGCACGCCGAGGTCCGACGGCCGACGATGCCCATCATGCGCGGCGATGACAAAGACCAAAGGCGGCGTCAGATGACCGGTCAGCGCCAGCGTCATCAGCACCGTCGCCAGCACCGCGTAGGTCGCGCGCATCATCGCGCAGCAGGTCGCGGTGGCCGATGCGGTCGCCGATCACGCCGAACATCGGCGCCGACCAGCGTGCCGACATAGCCAAGCGAGGCGAACACCGTGAGCAGCAGCACCGATCCGGTCTCGACCAGCACGTACCAGCCGAGAATCAGCGTCTCCATCTCGAACGCCCAGGAGGTGAAGAGATCGGCGGGCCACTGGAAACGGTAATTCCTTATGCGGAAGGGTGCGAGCGCGGAAGGCCGCGCGATTCCAGCTCAAAGACCGACTGCCGCGGTTCATCGCGTTCCACCCTGCCCGGTTTCTTGTTGTTCCGTTGAGGGATACAGGGTCCATCTCGCAGATGTCAATCAGGACGGCGACTTCCCGACGAGATCGTCGACCGTCACCGCTGCATTGCAACCGGCGATCCCCGCCATGCCGCGATCGGCGCCGACGGGTCTTGTCTGAACGAAGTCGCCGACACCGTCAGCGCCGACCGCGAATGCGCACACCATCCACAATTTCATCCGCGCGGTCCTGTAGTCGGTGACCGGCAGGAAGAAGAAAAACAACATCGCCAGGACCAGAAGGGTGTTGATCAGGTAGTACACGGCAGTGCCCTCTCGTTTCCCGGACAGGATGGCAGGCGACGTGCGCTCCTTCTGTGGTCCATCTCACAAAGCGGAATCCGAGAGGTGGCAGGTTGACCGGTTCGATCGTCTCCGGCATGCCGCGCCGTCGGGCGATAGTGACGTCAGTAATTCCGCCAGCCTCAAGCCGCGGATGCGGCCTTTGGCGCGATGCGTTCGCAGGAGGTGGCGCAGCTCGGCGGCCGGGATTGCCGGACTGAACAGATAGCCCTGCATCTCGGTGCAGCCGAGCGCGTGCAGCGCAGTCGCGCTGCTGCTCGGTCTCGACGCCCTCCGCGGTGGTCGTCATGTCGCGCGCGGCGGCGATGTCTGACCACCGCCTGGACGATGCGACGACGAGCCGCCGGCCTCGGCGATGTCCTTGACGAAGCAGCGGTCGATCTTGATCTTGTCGAACGGGAAGCGCTGCAGATAGCTCAGCGAGGAATAGCCGGTGCCGAAATCGTCCAGCGCGATGCGCACGCCGAGCGCCGCGCAGCTGGTGCAGCACGGCCAGCGCGCGCCTCGTCGTCGCGGATCAGCACCGCCTCGGTGATCTCGAGCTCCAGCCGGCGCGGCCGCAAGGCCCGAGGTCGCCAGCGCCGCTGGCGACGTTGAGCGCACAGCGCCTGGCTGTTGAACTGCACCGGCGAGACGTTGACCGCGACCTGCACGTGATCCGGCCAGCTGGCCGCCTCGGCGCAGGCGCGTCGCAGCACCCATTCGCCGAGCTCGTCGATCAGGCCGGTTTCCTCGGCGACCGGGATGAATTCGGCCGGCGAGATCATGCCGCGTGCCGGATGGCGCCAGCGCAGCAGCGCCTCGCAGCAGCTGACCGTCGCCGTCGTCGAGATTGACCACGCGGCTGGTAGTGGAGCTCGAGGCCGCCGTCGGCGAGCGCCTGGCGCAGGTCCAGCTCGAGGCCTGCCGGCGCCTTGGCGCGCGCATCCATGCCCGGCTCGAAGAAGCGGTAGGTCCGTCGCCCGTCGGCCTTGGCGCCATACAGCGCGAGGTCCGCGTTCTTCAACAGCTGGTCGAGGTCGGCGCCGTCGCCGCGGCGCCAGCGCAATGCCGATGCTGGCATCCGTCGTGATCAAATGATCCGAGGCATTCGAACGGCTTTCGGACTCGCCTGCGTGGATGCGCTCCACCAGCTGCGTGGTCTCCTGACGGATCGCTGATCGCCCACCTGCGGCTGCAGGCGTCCAGAAGGCCGACAACCGCCGGCGAAAGCATCATCGGCGGCGGCAAATACTGGTGGTCCAGAAACCAGACCAGCGTGTCGTCGAGATTGAGCGCGTCGCGCTCCCCTGCGAGGCGGCCTGTGGGGCGATCGCAGGTCGACCAGCCGATGGGGCACCCGGCGAAGTCGACGGTGTAGCCGCACCGACTTGGGATCCGCCCGCTTCAATCCAATGCGGCGGTCGGCGCCTTCTGGTACTGGCAGCAGATGCCCTTCGCCGTCGGGATCACTTCGGCGCAGTGATGTCGAGCTTCCTCGGGCACGCCGGAGCCGGCCGCCGAACAGCACGTCGACGATTTCTCGAAATTGAACAGCCAGAATCGGCGCAGTTACGCTTCTCGCTCCTGAAAAGTCGCTGCGCTAGCCGAGCCGGCCCAGCACGGCCGCCGTCCCCGCGCCAGGCCGCCCGCCACACACCAGCATAACTAGGCTTACCAATACTTGGTATGGAAGGCGAAATTCTCAAAGGTCATCTCGACATGATCGTGCTCGCCGCGCCAGTGGCCTGGCGCGCTATGCGGTGATCGAGCGGATCTGGCTGCGCAGCGGCGGCGCTTTCGAACTACCGGAGGAACTGGTGGTACCCGGTCCTGCACCGCCTGAGCAAGTCAAGTTCCTGAAAAGCCGCTGGGAGTGCCCGCCCGGTGGAACAAAGACGACGTCGATCTGTAACCGCCCGCGCAACCGTCGAACTCGCCAACCGCCGGCTGGCAGCGTGGCGAGAAATTCCTTCGACGCGATCGGAACCCTTTCTCGGCAGGCCCGCCATGTCCGACCTGGATGACGGCCTGGCCCGGATCAGTTGACGCGGGTCGTCCCTGACCTCCTTTGGCGCGGCGCATGCGTGTGCAGCCGAGATCATCTTCAGGAGGCTGTCGCCCGATCCCCGACGGGGGTGACGACCGAGGCGGAGCGGCGGGCTATCGCTCGCTTTGGCGCGGCAAGTGGAAATAGCCGCGCAATGTGCAGTCCCTCGCTCGTGAAACAGGCAAAAATACGGCGCAGCGGCGACCCTGATCGTTGTTGGCATATTGATTGCCATGAAGAGCCGTATCGTATGGTGCAGCCCGCAGATTGTCAGCGACGATGCGGCTCTCAACGGTCTGCGCACTGTCATATCATCGGTCGACCGTTATGCTTTCTGGTCCGGACTGCTGATCGCGATTTGCGGCTGGGCCTATATCAGCGTCGTTCGCGCATCGGATGAAGCCCGCGTGGTCTGGCGGGAGCGCCTGCGGCAATCGCTGCCGATATATGCAGCGGCAGCGCTTGCCGTCGTCATCACGGTCGCATCGGACGCGATACTGACCGCGCTCAGGTTGTTGCCGGCAGGACAGGTCGCCATCTTGTTTCCGTGCCTGACCATTGGGCTTGAGGTCGCCCCTGGCCGCAGTCCTCGTCCTTCGATTGATTATGCGTCACGATGCAACGTCTCGCATCCTCCGCGCGGCTATTTGCGGTTTGAAACTCGCCCCTGGGGAAGCCCCCATGACCAGCCGACGAAACCTGCTCACCTTCGCCGCACTTCCGGCACCGCGGCCGTCATTGCGCCGATCCGCAGTGACGCATGCAGCCGATGGCTGCCCCTCACCTCCTGCGTCGGCACACGCCGCGATTCTTTGATCGCTACGTCGCAGCGCATCAACGCGCTCGATGTCTGCGGCTTTCCCGGACATCTCACCGAAGAGCTATATCCAGCACTCTGGCCGCAGCCCTTCCGGACTTTCCGCGCAGATCGCCAGCGCGCAACGCCTCCACGCGACCTGGCCCGAGACATCCGCATGCAGGTCGAGGATCGTATCATCGATGCAGACAAGGTTGTCGCGCGATGCCTGTACGCCGGAACGCATGCGCAGACGGTGCCAGGGCTTCGCGCCAACCGGCAAAGGATCAGTTTTCGCAACCATCGACATCTGGCGCTACCGACAGTGGAAAATTCGCCGAACATTGGGATCTGGTCGACTTTGCCGGCATGGAAAAGCAACTGGCCGGGAAGCGAAGCTCTCCGGCCACTCCACCGGGACTGCGCTTTGCGGCGACCACATCATCGCATATGGTTCCACGACGGCCGTCTTACCGGCACGTCGGAACCATCCCATGACACAACCGATCGCAAAGCGTTTCCCTGCCCCTTCGCTGGACAAACTGCCCGGACGACATCCGCAACCGCATCCTGGCGGTGCAGGAGAAGTCGGGCTTCGTCCCGAACGTCTTCCTGACGCTGGCCCACCGTCCCGACGAGTTTCGCGCCTTCTTTGCCTATCACGACGCGCTGATGGAGAAGGACGGCGGCCTGACCAAGGCCGAGCGCGAGATGATCGTGGTCGCGACCTCAGCCGCCAACCAGTGCCATTACTGCGTGATCGCCCACGGCGCGATCCTGCGCATCCGCGCCAAGAACCCGCTGATCGCCGACCAGATCGCAGTCAACTACCGCAAGGCCGACATCACGCCGCGCCAGCGCGCGATGCTCGACTTCGCGCATGAAGGTGAGCGCCGAGGCGAGACACGGTTTCGCGAAGCGGATTTCGCCGCGGTCGCCGGCCACGGCTTCAGCGACGACGACATCTGGGACATCGCCGCGATCGCGGCCTTCTTCGCGCTGTCGAACCGGATGGCCAACGTCACCGCGATGCGCCCGAACGACGAGTTCTACATGATGGGACGGCTGCCGAAATAGGCCGAGCCCGGAGGTTTGCCGCGATTGCTGGACTGGACCGAAATCATACTGCGTCTTGGCGTCGCCACGCTGGCCGGCGGCCTGATCGGTCTCAACCGCGACCTGCACGGCAAGCCGATCGGCCTGAAGACGCTGGCGCTGGTCAGCGCTTGCGACCGCCATGCTGCTGGCGATGGTCGCATTCCGACGACGCCAGAATCGTCTCGGACGCCGGGCAGCCGGGTCATGCAGGGCATCCTGACCGGGATCGGCTTTCTCGGCGCCGGCGTCATCGTCCACGCGGGACCGCCATTTCAGGGTTCGCGGGCTCACCAGCGCCGCCTGCACCTGGCTGGCGGCCTGCATCGGAATCGTCTGCGGTCTCGGACAATGGCGCGTCGTGGTCGACCGCACTGTCATCACCTTCGCGGTCTTGTCACCGTTGGCGGCCGCACTAGAACGCTGGCTGCACAAGACAGGCTCGGCGGCAAGCACGAAGAGACACGATGCACGAACCGAAAGCATCGTCAGCCGGATGGCCTCCGACAAATTACTCGACCTATAGTCGTCCGACGGCCGGGTCCGCACCAGCCGGGCAGATAGATCGCGTCCCTTGCTCCTGGCAAAGCCGAGCGCCTTCTCCATCGCCTTGTCGAAATCAGCCTCCACGCTCTTGCGCGATATTTTGCGGCGCAAAATCCGCCCACAGAAATTCGCTGAACGGCGTGATGTCCTTTGCAAAGCCGCCGGCGCGGCGCAATTCGCCGCGCGAGGCTGCGGAACGGATCGTCCTTGAGGTCCGGCACCGATTTCGGCAGGTCCTTGAAGTGCCGGCGTTCGCCCTTGGCGTCATAGGGATAGGCCCATCGCTTGTTGTCCATCACGCCCCAGAACGCCTCGCGCTCGACCATGGTGAGATCGCCGATGACCGTGACCAGGACATGCTCGACGCCCTCGTCATGCAGCGCGCGCGCCAGATGATGATGGTCGACCACATAATGGTGCTCGTCCGGCCCGAGCACGACCGGGATCATGTGCTTGCCGAGCAGCTTCGGCGCGTTTCTTTCCGATTTGTGCTCCCGCCAGCGCTTGCGCTTTCCTTTACCTCGCGCATCCCGACCGTCATCTGGGTCGGGCGCAGCGACAGGATCAGGATCGGCTGCAGGATCGGGTTCGCGCGTGTTTGCCATGACTTGAGACCCCGCTTCTGGCCGGCAAGATCACCTGGTGCCGGCTTCCATTATGTCCATGACTGCGGGAACAGATGCTGTCCCGCGCCCGCCAACATTTTATGTCGGAAGCGCCGCTGCGTGCAAAAGCATCCAGACTTTCGTCGGACGACAGCAGTGAAAACCCAGCGGCCCATCGTCCATCGGATCCCGAGCACGTGATACTCAGGTTCAGGCCGCGTCACCTCAGCCGCCCGTCGGCCGGCGGGAAGAATCCGGCCCGATCGACGGCCAGGCACCGCGAACGATCTGTCGCGCTACGAGCGGGCCCGGCGAGAGCCGGACGACTTCCGCCAGCGCATGCTGGCGAACATCGCGGCCTTCGCCTTCACCGTGCGCGCTGACGGCGATCGGGATCTGGCTCTGCCATGAGCATCGCCGACCTGCGCAAGACCCAGGATTGCGTGCTGATGGGCCGGCGCGACTGCGCCCAGATTTCGGTCGCTGCCGTGGAGCTAGACAGTCCCGGAACCGAGACGGCTGCTCTTTGGCCCATGAATCGCGCCCACAGGCACGGGCCCAGCCTCCATTGAACTCAGGGCCCCGCTCCGATATACGGGCACTCGACTCCGGCCGAGGGAATAGGGCATTCCGGGGCCGACGCGCCCCGCCTCCTCATGCCGTCCCGGAATTATCTCCAATATATCAAAGGCTTAATGATGTCTTCCACATTCGATCAGATCGCCAACATTATCGCGGAGACCTGCGACATTCCGCGCGACACGATCAAGCCGGAGAGCCACGCCATCGACGATCTGGGAATCGACAGCCTCGACTTCCTCGACATCGCCTTTGCCATCGACAAGGCGTTCGGGATCAAGATGCCGCTCGAAAAATGGACCCAGGAGGTCAACGACGGCAAGGCCACGACCGAGCAGTATTTCGTGCTGAAGAACCTCGCCGATCGCATCGACGAACTGGTCGCCGCCAAGAACGCGGGCGCCGGGCGCGTAATCGCCCGCCATGCAGCCTTGATTATTTCCAGCTCGATCGACCGCATCGTCGACCTCAATCTCGACGAGCAGACGATTACGGTCGAGGCGCAGGTTCCGACGACGCACACCATCTTCGAGGGGCATTTTCCCGGGCTTCCCGATCATGCCCGGCGTGCTGCTGACCGAAGCGATGGCGCAGAGCTCCGGCTGGCTGCTGCTCGGCGTGCTGAAGTTCGAGCGCATGCCGTTCCTGGCCATCGTGAAGGAAGCCAAGATGCGCGGTTTCGTCAGTCCCGGCCAGTTGCTGACGATCGAGGCGAAGCTCGAGCACGAAGGTTCCGGCTTTGCCGTCACCAAGGCAAAGGGCCGCGTCGGCAAGGAACTGAAGTGCAGCGCTGAACTAACCTTCGGCCTTAGCCCCTTCCCCGATCCTGCCTTGCGCGTGCACATGGACGCGATGGCCAACAAGATCGGCTTTCCGCTGCAGGCGATGACGCATGACTGAGCCGAGTCGGCCAAGGAAGTCTGGATCACCGGCATCGGCATCGTGTCCTCGCTCGGCGAAGGGCTGGACGCGCATTGGGATGCGCTCGAACGCCAAGCGCGTCAATGTCGACGACAAGCGCTTCGCGCCCTACATCGTCCATCCGCTGGCGCCGGTCTCCTTCGACGCCCAGATCCCGAAGAAGGGCGATCAGCGCCAGATGGAAGCGTGGCAGCGCATCGGCACCTATGCCGCCGGGCTGGCGCTGGATTCGGCCGGCATCAAAGGCAACCAGGAAATCCTCGGCCGGACGGACATGATCGTCGCCGCCGGCGGCGGCGAGCGCGACCTCGCGGTCGACATGGCGATCCTGAACGCCGACGCGCAAGGGCAATTCGGGCCCGGCTTTCTCAACGAACGGCTGATGAACGATCTGCGGCCGACGCTGTTTCTGGCCCAGCTCTCCAACCTGCTCGCCGGCAACATCGCCATCGTCCACGGCGTGTGCGGCACGTCGCGCACCTTCATGGGCGAGGAAGCCGCCAGCATCGACGCGGCGCGGATCGCGCTGGCGCGCATCGAGATCCGGCCAGAGCGACATTGCGCTGGTCGGCGCCGCCCATAATGGCGAGCGCGCCGATCTGCTGGTCCTCTACGAATTCGGCGACTTCAATCTGACCGACAAGTACGCGCCGGTCTGGCAGCGCGAGAGCAACAGCGGCTTCGCGCTCGGCTCCGCCGGCTGTTTCCTGGTGCTGGAATCCCGCGAGCATGCCGAAGCGCGCGGCGCCAAGCCCTACGCCAGACTGACCAAGGTGGTCGCCGACCTCGCGCAGCGCAAGCAGCCGGGCGCGGTGACGAAATCGCTGGAAGCGCTGTGGCCGAAGCTCGGCGTTGCCGGCGACAGCGGCAACCTGATCACCGGCGCGACCGGCGTCGAGCCGGTGACGTCGGAAGAAAAGGCGTTCCTGCGCCAGCATCCGGATTTGCCGTGCGCGCGACCGGAACGATGTTCGGCCACACGCTGGAGACCCAGTTTCCGCTGGGTCTGGCGCTGGCGCGCGCTGTCGATCTCGCGCGGCGCGCTGTTTCCGCCCAACGATCCGACCGGCCTCGAGGTTGAAAAGCCGGACGCGCCGGACCAGATTGTGGTGGTGGGGGCCGGTCACTGGCAGGGCGAAGGCATGGCCGTGGTCGAAGCGGTCAAGTACGCGTGACGGCGCAGCATCGACAGGGGGAACCATGACAGCACCACGCGATAAATTCGGCAGGCCGATCGTCGTCGTCACCGGCATGGGCGTCGTGACGTCGCTCGGCGCCGGCAAGACGGACAACTGGACCAGGCTGACCGCGGGCGAATCCGGCATCCAGCACCGTGACGCGGTTCCCGATCGACGGCCTGAAGAGCGACGATGGCCGGCACGGTCGATTTCGTCACGCGTCGATCCCTTCTCGTCGACCGGACTTACCGAGCGGCTGGCCGAAATGGCGACCGAAGAAGCGCTCGAGCAGGCCGGCATCGGCAGCAAGGCCGATTTTCCCGGGCCGCTGTTCCTGGCGGTGGCGCCGGTCGAGGTCGAATGGCCGCAGCGGCTCGAAGCTCGGACGCGCGGTCGGAAGACCGAATTCGACTACGACGACATGCTGCGCGTCAGCGGCGGCGGCAAGTTCGCGCGCCTACCATCACCGCTTCATGTTCGGCTCGGTGGCCAGCCACCTGGCCGAAACTTTCGGCACCAAGGGATCGCCGATCTCGCTCTCGACGGCCTGCGCGTCGGGCGCGACCGCGATCCAGCTCGGCGTCGAGGCGATCCGCCGCGGCGAGGCCGACGCGGCGCTGTGCGTCGCGACCGACGGCTCGGTCAATCCGGAAGCGCTGGTGCGCTTCTCGCTGCTGTCGGCGCTGTCGACGCAGAACGACCCGCCGCAGGCCGCCTCAAAGCCGTTCTCGAAGAACCGCGACGGCTTCGTCATGGCGGAAGGCGCCGGCGCGCTGGTGCTGGAAAGCTATGAGTCCGCGATGGCGCGCGGCGCAACGATCCTCGGCGTCGTCGCCGGCTGCGGCAGAGCTGACCGGACTCGTTCCACCGCACCCGCTCCAGCCCGGACGGCAAGCCGATCATCGGCTGCATGCGCAAGACGCTGGCCGATGCCGGCCTCGAGCCCGAGCAGATCGACCACATCAACGCGCACGGCACCGCGACGCCGGAAAACGACAAGATGGAATATCTACACGACCGTCGGCCGTGTTCGGCGACCATCTGCCGAAGATTCCGGTGTCGTCGAACAAGTCGATGGTCGGGCATACCATTTCCGCGGCCGGCGCGGTCGAAGCCGATCTTCTCGCTGCTGACGCTCGAGCATCAGCGGATTCCGCCGACCATCAACTACGAAGTGCCGGATCCGGCCATCCTGTTCGACGTGGTCGGCAACAAGGCGCGCGACGCCCGCGTCACCGCCGTGATGTCCAACTCGTTCGGTTTCGGCGGGCAGAACGCCTCGCTGATCCTGACCCGCGAACCGGTCTAGCGGACGCGCTCGCTTATACACGATGAACCGCCTGCTCCTTCGCACCAAGGCGCGCGTTGCGCGACGCCGCCAAGCCGATGACGGAAGCAGCCGTGGGCGCGCTGACGATCGCCATGTTGCGCACGACGCGCTATTTCGATCCGGACAAGACCGCCAATTTCTTCGGCCGCGTCACGCGCTTCATCGGCCGCAGGCTGCGCGAGGACCGGATCGGCCGCGAAAATCTCACGGCCGCCTTCCCGGAAAAATCGCCGGAAGAGATCGAGAAGCATCCTGGCCGGCGTCTGGGACAATCTCGGCCGCATCGGCGCCGAGTTCGCCCATCTCGACCACATCTGGGACTACGACGTCGATCATCCGGACAAGCCGAGCCGCGTCGAGTTCGGCGCGCGGACCAAGCAGATTGTTCGATCAGCTGAGGGACGACGGCAAGCCGGCGCTATCATCTTCGCCGAGCCATCTCGGCAACTGGGAGACTGCCGGCGCTCGGCGCGGTCGCGCATGGGCTGGACTGCTGCGATCCTGTTCCGGCGGCCGAACATCGAGTCCGCCGACCGCGCCATCGAACGGATCCGCGCCGTCAAGATGGGCACGCTGGTCCCGGCCGGCCGCGACGCGCCGCTCAAGCTGGCGGAGGCGCTGCAGAACGGCCAGCACGTCGCGATGCTGGTCGATCAGTATCTGGCCAACGGCGTCGAGGTCACCTTCTTCGGCCGCAAGACCAAGGCCAATCCGACGCTGGCCCGCCTGCTGCGGCAGGTCGAATGCCCGATCCACGGCGTGCGCATCATCCGCCTGCCCAACCACCGCTTCCGCGCCGAACTGTCGGAAGAGGTCAAGCCGGTGCGCGACGCCTCAGGCCAGATCGACATTCAGGGCACCATGCAGGCGGTCACCGACGTGATCGAAGGCTGGGTGCGGGAATATCCGGACCAGTGGCTGTGGCTGCACCGCCGGTGGCGGTGAGCTGCAGCCGTCTCCGAGACGATGCGAGCATCGAACCTGCGATGACAGACTCCGGTAGCAATCATGTCCCTGCGTCATGGATGCCATCGCCGCGAATGACGGCATGGCGATCACTTCCCGTCTTCACCCTGGTCCACAGACGGTTGATGACGCGCTGGGTGGCGGGATCGCGGGCGGTGATCACGAACAGCTTTTTCTGCATCGCCTCGTCCGGATAGATGTTCTTGTCGTTGAGAATCTTCGGATCGATCAGCTTCTGGCTCGCCAGATTGCCGTTGGCGTAGGACAGAAAGTCCGAGTTCTTGGCCGCGACATCGGGCCGGTAGAGATAGTTGATCAGCTCATAGGCTTCCGCGACGTTCTTCGCATCCGCCGGAATCGCGAGATTGTCGAAGAACATCTGCGCGCCTTCTCTCGGGATCGGTGTAGCCGATCTCGATGCCGTTCTTGGCTTCCGCGGCGCGGCTGCGCGCCTGCATGATGTCGCCCGACCAGCCGACCACGAAGCAAATCTCGCCCGACGCCAGCGCGCCCAGATATTCCGAAGAATGAAACTTGCGGACATAGGGCCTGATCTTGATGACGAGATCGGCGGCCTTTTCCAGATCGGCCTGCTTGGTGGAGTTCGGATCGATCCCGAGATAGCTCAGCGCGGCGGGGAGAATGTCGTCGGCGGAATCCAGCATGTGGATGCCGCAGTCCTTGAACTTTGCGAGATTCTCCGGCTTGAACACGATGTCCCAGCTGTCGATCTTGGCGTCCGGGCCCGAGGATTTTCTGCGCCGTCTTGACGTTGTAGCCGATGCCCGTGGTGCCCCACATGTAATTGGCGCCGTAATTGTTGCCGGGATCGTAGGTCGCAAGCTGCTTCGGTCACCACCGGCCAGGCGTTGGCGAGGTTCGGCAGCTTCGACTTGTCGAGCTTGAGGAAGACTTTTGCGGTGATCTGGCGCTGCAGGAAATAGCCGGTGGGCACCACGACGTCGTAGCCCGATTTGCCCGCCAGCAGCCGCGTCTCCAGCGTCTCGTTGGCGTCAAACGTGTCGTAGACCACCTTGATGCCGGTTTCCCTGGTGAAGTCCTCCAGCACCCCCGGCGCCATGTAGTTCGACCAGTTGTAGAAATTGACCGTGCGCTCTTCGGCCTCGCGCCGGCGAGACGACAGCAGCGACCGCGGCAATCGCGCCGATCGAAGCGAATGTGAGTGCAGGGCCGATCGCGCATCTCGCTCACCTCTTGCGGCGGTGCACCGCGTCCGACAAGCGCTCCAGCGCGGTATCCAGCGTTGCGTCCTTCTTGGCAAAACAGAACCGCACCACCGACGTCACCGCATCCTGTTCGTAGAACGCCGACACCGGGATCGCGGCGACCTTGTAGTCGGTCACGATGCGCTTGCAGAACGCCACGTCGGTTTCGTTGAGGCCGAGCGGCGACAGATCGACGGTGAGGAAATACGTGCCCTGCGACTTCAGCACGGGAAAGCCGATGCTCTCCAATCCCTTGGTCAGACGGTCCCTGCTCCGCGCCAGATCCTTGCGCATGTCGTGGAAATATTCCGTCCGGCTTGCCGAGGCCGTAGGCCACGGCGGCCTGCAGATTGGGGCGCGGTGGTGAAGGTGAGAAACTGATGCACCTTGGCAGCCACCCGCAGCAGCGGCGGCGCGGCGCAGACGAAGCCGATCTTCCACCCCGTCAGCGAAAAGATCTTGCCGGCGCTGCCGACCTTGATGGTGCGGTCGCGCATGCCCGGGATCGTGATCAGCGGGATATGCTCGCGGCCGTCGAAGATCACGTGCTCCCAGACCTCGTCGCAGATCGCGATGGTGTCGAACTGCTGGCAGAACCGCGCCAGCAATTCGAGGTCCTCGCGCGGGATAGACCACGGCGGCCGGATTGAGCGGATTGTTGAACAGCACCGCCTTGGTCTTGTGATTGAAGACGCTTGCCAGCATCTCCTCGTTCAGCCGCCAGTCCGGCGGTTCGAGCCGCAGCAGGCGCGGAATGCCGCCGGCCTGGCGGATGATCGGCAGATAGCTGATCATAGACCGGCTGGAACACGACGACCTCGTCGCCGGGCTCGACCACGGCGAGAATCGACGCACGTCAGCGCCTCGGTGCCGCCCGAGGTCACCATCACCTCGGTCATCGGATCGAGGATGAGGCTCGTGCCAGCGGCCGTAATGCGCCGCGATCGCCTGTCGCAATTCGGGAATGCCCATCATCGACGGGTACTGGTTGTAGCCGTTCAGCGACGCGTCGGCGGCGGCGCGCCTGATATCCTCCGGCCCGGGATCGTCGGGAAAGCCCTGGCCGAGATTGATGGCGTTGTTGTCGCGCGCGGCCTGCGACATCGCCTCGAAGACGGTGACGGGAAGGTCGGCAAAGACCTTGTTCATGGAAGTCATGTCGACAGCCCTGGAAAATCAGCCGCCGGTCTTGGTCTGCAATCCCGCGGCCTTCCAGCCCAGGATGCCGCCCGCCAGATGCTTGTCATACGGAAGGCCCGCCGCCTGCGCCGCCAGCGACGCCGTCACCGAGCGCTTGCCGGAGCGGCAGGCAAACACCACCTGCTTGCCCTCGGGATCGGGAATCGCCGCCGGGTCGAAGGTCGAGAGCGGAACGACCACGCCACCCGGATAGGCTTCCACCGCGACCTCGTTCGGCTCGCGGACGTCGACCAGAAGGTAGCGTCCCTCCGCCATCCCTTTGCGACGTCTTCCGGCGTCAAATCGTGCACCTGATGGTCCGCCACGCTTTATCCTCCCGACAACCTGCTTTGAGGGGATCCCGTTCAGTCCTGCCAACCGGGCACCAAAGTCGCCCCTCGCGTTGCGAAAATCAAGCGCTGCGAACGGTTTAATGCGGCGCCAAAACCGGGTCGCCTGCCCATAATCGCAATGGCGCCATGGATCCCGACGCGACCGCATTTCAGCTCAGAAGTTGTTTTTGTGATGGGCCACGCCCCCACCGGCGTTTGCGGACCGGTCGCCCTGTAGCCTCGTCGAAGATAGAAAGCCCTGGCGTTTGAACTTGCTTCCGCGCTGAACCGCATCAACGCCCCGTCCACGCATCAGCGCTTCGAGCCGATCCAGTAGTCCGCACCGACGCCCTGCCCGGCATATTCGGGGGCGGTGTACAGGCCCTCGAGCATGTCGCCGCGAATGGCGCCCCCATCCGCCATCGCATCGTCAAGCTCGGCAATCCATATTTCCAGCTCGCGGAGCTTGCGCTCCATTCCGGCGGGCGTGAGCTGGTTCGCCCAGGCCTCGGCGTCTGCGGCGGACATTCCCGACGGCGCCAGTTCGAGGATCGATCGCCGCCGTACCTCGAACAGACGTAACGCATCCTCAAGCGTCGCCAGGCGGTGAACGGCAACATCCATGTTGAAATGTGATCCAACGATGAGAGGGAGACGCACGCTTGTATTCTATTGGATCGTGACTTCCTAGATCGTAACCTGCGTTCCGACTTCGACCACCCGCCCGGTCGGTATCTGGAAATAATCGGTGGCGTCGTTGGCGGAGCGGCTGAGCGCGGATGAACAGCAGGTCCTGCCAGCGCGGCATGCCCGAATGCGCGGCCGGCTTCAGCGCGCGCCGGGACAGGAAGAACGACGTCGACATGATGTCGAACTGCCAGCCGAGCTTGCGGGCGATCGCCAGCGTCTTCGGCACGTTGGGCGATTCCATGAAGCCGAACCGCAGCGTCACCCTGGAGAAGGTCGCGCTGAGCTGCTCCATCCGCACCCGCTCGGCCGGATCGATCCGCGGCGTCGGCGCGGTTTCGATGGTGAGAATGACGTTCTTCTCGTGCAGCACCTTGTAGTGCTTCGAGGCTGTGCATCAGCGCGGTCGGCGCGCTGTCGGGATCGCTGGTCAGGAACACCGCGGTGCCGGGGACCCGCTGCGGCGGGCGTTTCTCCAGCATCGCCACCAGGTCGGCGAGCGGGAATTCCAGCTTGCGCGATTTCTCGAACAACAGCCGGCTGCCGCGGCGCCACGTGTACATCAGCAGCATCACGATGCCGCCCAGCGCCAGCGGCACCCAGCCGCCCTCGAACACCTTCAACAGGTTGGCCGCGAGGAAGGTGATGATCGAGGAACAGAAACGGCGCGATCAGCGCGGCGGCCGCGATCGGCGACCATTTCCAGACCCGCCAGATCACGACAAAGCCCATCATGGCCGTGACCACCATGGTCCCGGTCACGGAGATGCCATAGGCCGACGCCAGCGCGCTCGACGAGCGGAACAGCACCACCAGCAGCATCACCGCAATGAACAGCAGCATGTTGATGCGGGGAATGTAGATCTGGCCGGAATGCGCTTCGAGGTATGGCGGATTTCGAACCGCGGCATCAGGCCGAGCTGGATCGCCTGGCGCGTCAGCGAATAGGCGCCGGTGATGACGGCCTGGCTCGCGATCACGGTCGCCGCCGTCGCCAAGCGCAACCATCGGGATCAGCGCCCAGTCCGGGAACATCAGGAAGAACGGATTCTCGATCGCCTTGGGATCGGCGATCAGGAGCGCGCCCTGCCCCAGATAGTTCACCGCCAGCGACGGCAGCACGATGAAGAGCCACGCGGTCTGGATCGGCCGCTTGCCGAAATGGCCGAGGTCGGCATAGAGCGCTTCCGCGCCGGTGACGGCGAGAAACACCGCGCCGAGCGTCACGAAACCGATCATGCCGTGATGGAGCATGAAGGAAACGGCGTGGAGCGGATTGAGCGCCAGCAGCACTTCAGGGTGCTGCATGATCTGCGGCACGGCCGCGATCGCAATGACGGCGAACCAGACGCACATGACCGGTCCGAAGAACGCGGCGACGCGGGCGGTGCCGCGGGATTGCACGGCAAACAGCGCCACCAGAATGATCACCGTCAGCGGCACGACATAATGTTCGAAGGTCGCGGTGACGAGCTTGATGCCTTCGATCGCCGACAACACCGACAGCGCCGGCGTAATGACCGCGTCGCCGTAAAACAGCGCGCCGGAGATGATGCCGAGCAGCACGATCGCGCGCGCCGCCCTTGCCGACCGCACGTTGCGCCAGCGCCATCAGCGCCAGCGTTCCGCCCTCGCCGTTGTTGTCGGCGCGCAGCAGGATGACGACGTATTTCAGCGTCACCACCACGATCAGCGCCCACAGGATCAGCGAGAGCACGCCGAGCACGGCCTGCGGCGTGGCGTCGGCTCGAGGTCCCGCTGGCGGCAACAACCGCTTCGCGCAACGCGTAGAGCGGGCTGGTGCCGATGTCGCCGTAGACGACACCGATGCTGCCGAGCATCAGGGCCTTGAAACCGGCCGTGGAATGCGCTTCCCCATGCCCGTTGGCCGCGGGCGTTTCCGCCGCGGTGATCGCAACACTCGGACTGACATGGAGATAGGGCCTCGGCTGTTTACTGCACTGCACAATGCAGAAAGGCAGCGCCTATACTCCCGGCACGACTGCACAGGTTAGCCGCAATTCAGGCCTCCGGTATGCGCCGCCCGCATGGATCGGCGGAGACCTACGGCCAGCATCCATCTTAGGACGATCAAATAGTTACCTGAGTTCCGACCTCCACCACCCGTCCCGTCGGGATCTGGAAGTAGTCGGTGGCGTCGTTCGCCGACCGGCTCATCGCGATGAACAGATGATCCTGCCATAGCGGCATGCCCGACTGCGCCGAGGGTTTGAGCGACCGCCGCGACACGAAGAACGACGTCGCCATGATGTCGAACTGCCAGCCGAGCTTGCGCGCGATCACCAGCGCCTTGGGCACGTTCGGCGATTCCATGAAGCCGAACCGCAGCCGCACCGTGGAGAACTTCTCGCTGATGGTTTCCATCTTGACGCGCTCGGACGGATCGACGCGCGGCGTCTGGGCGGTTTCGATGGTCAGGATCACATTGTGCTCGTGCAGCACCTTGTTGTGCTTGAGATTGTGCATCATCGCGGTCGGCACGAAGCTCGGATCGGAGGTCAGAAACACCGCCGTGCCCTTGACGATGTGGGGCGGACGCTTTTCGAGGCTCTTGATCAGGTCCGCCAGCGGCACCTCGATGCGCCGCGTCTTGGCGGTCAGGATCGCCGCACCCCGCCGCCAGGTCCAGATCATCACCGCCACGGCAATGCCGAACAGCAGCGGCACCCAGGCGCCCTCGAACAGCTTCAAGAGGTTGGCGGCAAAGAAGCTCATGTCGACGACGACGAAAGGCAGGATCACGGCCGCCGCGGTCGCCGCGCGCCAGTTCCACAATTTCCAGACCACGACAAAGCCCATGATGCCGTCGACCACCATGGTCGTGGAAACGGCGATGCCGTAGGCCGAAGCCAGACCGCTCGAGGTGCGGAACAATAGCACCAGCAGCACGACCCCGATCAGCAGCAGCCGGTTGACGCGCGGCAAATAGATCTGGCCGGCATGGGTTTCCGAGGTGTATCGCACCTCGAAGCGCGGCAGCAGGCCGAGCTGCACGGCCTGGCGGATCAGCGAAAAGGCGCCTGTGATCACCGCCTGGCTCGCGATCACGGTCGCAGCTGTCGCCAGCACCACCAGCGGCAGCAGCAGGATTTCAGGGACCAACCGGTAGAACGGATTTTCGATCGCCGCCGGATCGGACAACACCAGCGCGCCCTGCCCGAAATAATTGATCAGGAGCGCCGGCATCACGAGATAGAACCATCCGGCCTGGATCGGCTTGCGTCCGAAATGGCCGAGGTCCGCATAAAGCGCCTCGCCGCCGGTCACGGCCAGAAACACCAGGCCCATCGTCACCAGTCCGATGGTGCCGTGGGAAAGCATGAACTGGATCGCATACCAGGGATTGATCGCCGCCATGACGGTGGGATCGTCCGATGATGTGGACGAGGCCCATCACCGCCAGCGTCGCGAACCAGACCACCATGACCGGCCCGAAGGCGGAGGCGACGCGCGCGGTGCCGCTGCTCTGCACCGAGAACAGGACGACCAGAATGAAGATCGTCAGCGGCACCACGTAATGTTCGAGCGCGGGCGTGACCAGCTTGAGACCTTCGACCGCCGACAACACCGAAATCGCCGGCGTGATCATGGAATCGCCGATGAACATCGAGGCGCCGACGACGCCGAGCGCCAGCAACGGCCAGGCTCCGCCGGCCCAGCGCCCGCTGCCCCAGCGCCATCAGGGACAGCGTACCTCCCTCGCCGTTGTTGTCGGCGCGCAACAGCAGCAGCACATATTTGGCGGTCACGACGATGAACAGCGACCACAGGATCAGCGAGAGCACGCCGAGCACGATGGCGCGCGACACCGGCGCCCCATTCGCCGCGTGCGTGACGGCCTCGCGAAACGCATACAGCGGCGAGGTGCCGATATCGCCGAACACGACGCCGATGCTTCCCAGCGTCAGGGCCAAAAAGCCTGAGGTGGCCTGCCCCTCATGGGCTTCGGTAGATGTGACGCTGACAGTCATGATGGAGGAGAAACGTTCTCGTCGGTTGAATTGATCCGGGCGGCTATCGACGCTTCCGCGTCGCCTGTCAATCGTCGGACAAGCATAGCACCGCATGCGATGCGGAGCTCACGCAAAGCAGATCGAAATGGCGAAATGGTATTATGGTAGTTCCGCCGTCTTACGGCTTCAGGTTAGGCGGCAGCGGCGGATTTTCGCGCATCAATGTGATGGTGACGCGACGGTTTGCCGGCAATGTCGGATCGTCGGGAAACAATGGCTGGCTGTCGGCCCTGCCGCCGACGGCGAAGATGTGGGATGGCGGCAGCCCCTCGCGTTCGAGGATCTGGCGCACGACGTTGGCGCGGTCCGCCGACAGATCGAACGCGCCATATTCGCTGCGCGCCGGCACGAAGCCGGCCGACGTGTGGCCGACAATGTTGACGCGCAGCGGCGTCGCCTTCAGCGGCACGGCCAGTTTCTGGATCAGCCGGCGGGTGCGGTCGTAGGGTACCTTGGAGCCGTCGGCGAACATCGAGCGGCCATCCTGGTCGACGATTTCGAGATTGAGACCCTGGCTGGTCTCCTCGAACATGATGTGCTTGGACATTTCGGTCAGTTCCGGCATGTCCTGCAGCGCCTGGCGCAACGAGGCCGAAGCGAGCGCGAACTCGCGATCGACCTTCAGGCGGGCGCCGCTTTCGCGCTGACGGTCCTTCTCGTCCGGCGTCGGGGTATTGGAAGAATCCTCGGGCGAAATATGCTCGACGATTCTTCAGCTTCGGCCGCGTCGGCAGGCCGTCGGCTTCGACGATGCCGGAATATCGGGACTCGGTCTGCACGCCGAACGCATCGCGCATCGAGACCCGCGACGATCTTCAGCTTGTGCCTGATCCTGCGTGGAGAACGCGACCAGCATCACGAAAATGCCAGCAGCAGCGCCATCAGATCGGCGAACGTCACGAACCAGCCGTGACCGCCGTGTGCCTCTTCGCGTTTTTCTTGGCCATGCTCTATGTCCGCGCCTGGATGCCGTCCGCCGATCAGGCCGGAACCAGCTCGCCTTCCTCGTGGCGATGTTTTTCGGGCAGGTAGGCCAGCAGCATTTCACGCACCAGCGCCGGGCTCTTGGAATCGCGGATCATCAGGATGCCGTCGATGATCAGCGTGCGGTTGGTTTCCTCGTCGATCAGCTTGCCATGCAGCTTGTCGGCGATCGGCAGGCAGATCAGGTTTGCGACAAGCGCGCCGTAAAGCGTCGCCAGCAAGGCGACCGCCATGAAGGGACCGAGTTTCGAAGGGTCCGACATGTTCGAGAACATCTGCACCATGCCGAGCAGCGTGCCGATCATGCCGAACGCCGGCGCGCAGTCGCCGATGGCGCGATAGATCTTCGAGCCCTCGTTCAGGTGCATCAGAAAATTGTCGCGATCGCGCTCCATGTTGTCGCGGATGAATTCGAGATCGTAGCCGTCGGCGACATAGCGGATTCCCTTGGCGAGAAAGGCTCATCGGTCTCGACCTTTCCAGGCCGACCGGACCCTGCTTGCGGGCGATTTCCGCGATGCGGGCCAGTTCGTCGACCAGATCGCGCGCCGAGAGACGGCTCATCGTGAAGGCGAATTTTGCACCCAGCGGCATGCCGTGCAGGATCGCGCTGAGCGGGAAAGCGGATCAGTGTCGCCGCCGATCGAGCCGCCGAAGATGATGATGACGGCATGGATGTCGTAGAACATCCGGAAGTCACCGCCCATCAGGATCAGCGTCGACAGGACGATGGCGCCGGCGACCAGGCCAAGGAGCGTAGTGATATCCATTCTGAACTCCGACGCATACGCGAACTACCGGCCATTCCTGACCGGTCGCGCCGCCCATTCGGAGCCGCGCAGAAGGCAACCCTACGACCGCGCCATTAAAGACGCGTAAAGGTTAAACCTAAAGCGCGGTCGTAGAATTGCGGGTCAACGGCCGCACGATCTCAAGGATTCGCTAACCATAGCGGCCGGCGCTCACTGCGCCTGCGCGCCGATGCCGGCGGCCTTGATGATCGGCCACCATTTTTCGATCTCGGCCTTCTGGAAAGCGGCCAGTCCTTCCGGCGTCTGCTGCGCGCGCGGGCGCGACGTCGAGCCCCAATTCGGTAAACCGCTTCTGGATCGCGGGATCGGCCAGCGCCTCCACCGTCGCGGCGTTGAGCTTGGCGATGATATCCTTCGGCGTGCCCTTTGGCGCCCAGAAGCCGAACCAGCCGGACATATAGAGGCCGGGCACGCCGGTCTCGTCCGCGGTCGGAATATCCGGCATCGAGGCCGAGCGCGTCGCCGAGAGGTTGGCGAGCGCCTTGATCTTGCCGGCGCGGATTTGCGGCAGCGCCACCGCGCCCTGCACCACCAGCAGATCCACCGTACCGGAGATCAGGTCGGTCATCGCCGGGCCTGCGCCGCGATAGGGAATGAACTGCACCTTCTGCTTGGTCAGGTTCTCGAACAGCACGCCGGTGACGTTCGCCGCCGCGTTCTGGTTGACGAAGTTGATCTTGCCGGGATTTTCCTTCATCCACGTCGACCAGTTCGGCAAGCGTGTTCGCCGGCAGGTCATTCTTGGCGACCATGAGCTGCGGATTGTTCGAAACCAGCGCGATCGGCTCGAAGTCTTTTTCGAGGTCGTAGTCGAGCTTGTAGATGATGCTGCCGACATGGGTGTCCCACTGGCCGATGTCGAAGGTGTAGCCATCCGGCGCGGCGCGGGCGACGCGCCCGACACCGATGCTGCCGCCGGCGCCGCCGACATTTTCGATCACGACGGACTGCCCGAGCGTTGCGCGCATCCGCTCGGCCATGATCCGCGCGGCGGCATCGGTCGATCCGCCCGGCGGGAACGGCACCACCAGCGTGATCGGGCGCGAGGGATAGGTCTGCGCCTGCGCCGCCGCGGCGCCGGCCAGGATCAAGAATGACAGCGCCGCCCAGAACCCTCTCATGACGTTTCCCCCTGCTTGTTGAACCCTCGACTTTTCGTCAGTGGATCTCGGACGAACGCTTCAGCGCCTCTTTGAGCTTTTCGAGCGTGAAGTCCGGGCTGCGGGCGATCTCCAGGATCGGCGTTTCGCGCCGGCCGCAGAGTTCGGCGGCTTCCGGGATCTTCGCCGCGATGTCGATGGGGATCACGATGGCGCCGTGCTGGTCGGCGTGGATGAGATCGTCGGAATGCACCGTCATGCCGGCGACGCGCACTTCGCCGCCCCAGTTTTCGGCATGAACCCAGGCATGCGACGGCCCGATCGAGCCGGCCAGCGCCTGAAAGCCCGGCGCCCATTGCGGGATGTCGCGGATCGAGCCGTCGGTGATGACGCCGAGGCAGCCGAGCGCCTTGTGCACGTTGCTCTGCACCTCGCCCCAGAACGCGCCGTAGCCGACATCGGCGCCGTCGATATCCTGGATCACGGTGATGCGCGGACCAAAGCCGGTGCCGACATATTCGTAATAGGCGATGCGGCGCTTCGCCTGCTCATCGGCCGGAAGGGTGGATTTGAGCACCGAGCGGATCGTCACGGTGCGGGCATAGCCGACCATCGGCGGCAGATCGGGGAACGGGCAGACCAGCGGCTTGGTGGTGTAGCCGATCAGGCGGCGCTTCGGGCGCGACGATTTCCATCGCATTGCAGATCGTCGGCGTGTCATAGCGCGCCAGCGCTTCGAGGACGGAAGCAGGCAGCGGGGCGGTAACGGCTTTGTTCACGGCGTTCTCTCCTGATTTTCTTTGGGCCGGCTGTCTTTGAAAGCCGTGCGTCGACATAGCCGTATAGCCGAGATTGGGCGCGAACCCAACTCGGCGGCGGCTCATGGCAGATATATCGGAAGTGGCGCGGCGCGCTCAGTTCAGCCGCGCCGGCCGCTCGTCCTCGGCATCATCGGGAGCCGGTGAAAACGTCGCCGCCGCGCGCAGCCGATGACGCGGCAGCATCGGCCGTCGCAGGCCGGCTGCGCTGCGGCGGCCGCGTTGCGCTCATGGTCGCGATAGGACTTCCAGCCCCAGGGCAGGCTCCGGAGATAGAGCACCGAGCCGATCGACAGGATGTGCCAGGGATAGCCGATCAGCAGCGCGACGAAGAACACCACCGAGACGAAAACCGGCAGCACCATTTCCGGCGGCACGCGCATCCGCACCGTCTTGCCGGAAAATACCGGCAGCCGCGACACCATCAGGAACGCGATCAGCAGCGTGTAGGCCGCAGTCAGCATGGCCGGCGGCTTCGAGACGCCCAGAAACGCCAGATAGAACGGCAGCATCGCGAGGATGGCACCGGCCGGCGCCGGCACGCCGGTGAAGTAATTCGCCGCAAAGGCAGGCTTGTTCGGATCGTCGATACTGGCGTTGAAGCGCGCCAGCCGCAGGCCGCCCGCGATCGCAAACACCATCGCCGCGATCCAGCCGCCATTGTTCAGCTCGTGCAGCTGCCAGAAATACAGCATCAGGCCGGGCGCAACGCCGAAATTGACGAAATCCGCAAGGCTGTCGAGCTCGGCGCCGAATTTCGACTGGCCCTTGATCATGCGCGCGACCCGGCCATCGACCCCGTCGAGCACGGCCGCGAATACGATGGCGGCGACCGCGAGCTCCATCCGCCCTTCTATCGACAGGCGGATCGCCGTCAGCCCGGCGCAGATCGCGAGCAAGGTGATGACGTTGGGCACCAGCATCCGCACCGGGATCGGGCGAAACCGGCGGCGGCGCAGTTCCGGATATTTGGGATCAGGGGTCAGCATGGCTCGCCATTATATAGCAAGCGCCGGTCCGGTTCACCATTGGCGGCAGGCCTAGCCTTTCAGGCGGCCGGAGTGGTTAATCGGCGCGGAAACGTCCGGCCCTGCTCGCTGGAACCGAAATCGGCCAAAATCGTCTCGCCGGCAACCGCCGTCTGGCCCTCGGAAACCAGCGATCTGCGTGCCTTCGGGCAAATAAACGTCCAGGCGCGAGCCGAAGCGGATCAGGCCGAACCGCTCGCCGGCGCCGATCGACTGGCCTTCCCGCACGAATGAGACAATCCGCCGCGCCACCAGGCCGGCGATCTGGACCACGCCGATCCGTCCGTTCGTGGTCGAGATCACAAGCGAATTGCGCTCATTGTCTTCGCTGGCCTTGTCGAGTTCGGCGTTGATGAAGGTGCCGGGCCGGTAGGCGATGCGGTCGATGCGGCCCGCCACCGGGCTGCGGTTCACGTGGCAGTTGAACACGCTCATGAAGATCGAAATGCGCGGCAGCGGCCGGTCGCCGAGACCGAGTTCGGCCGGCGGCAGCACCTGCGCGATCATGGAGACGCGGCCATCGGCCGGCGACACCACGATGCCGTCGCGCACCGGCGTCACGCGGACGGGATCGCGGAAGAACAGCGCGCACCAGATCGGTCAAAGCGGTGCCGATCCAGCCCAGCGGCGTCCAGATCCAGAACAGGATCAGGCTGACCAGCGCAAAGCCGCCGATGAAGGGATAGCCCTCGGGATGGATCGGCGGGATCTGCGCGCGGATGGAATTCGCAATCGACATCGAGGCTCACTGTTATCTGGCCGACTTCCCGCTTTCGGGAAGTAGCGCGGTATTTGGATTATTCCGCGGCGGTTGCCAAGGGATCTTTGGGGCGATCCCTGGGCGGATCTTTGGTCGGATCATTGAGCGGATCGTCGACCGGCGGCGGGGCGCGGTTTGGCGCCTCGTTGCCGTCGTCGATCTGCGCGAGCTTCTCCCGCGCCTCCTCGGCTTCGCGCTGCCTGTTCCACATACTGGCATAAAGCCCGCCGGAAGCCAAAAGCCTGATGTGGGTGCCGCGCTCGGCGATGCGCCCTTGATCCAGCACGATAATTTCATCGGCGCCGACGATGGTCGAGAGCCGGTGCGCAATCACCAGCGAGGTGCGGCCACGCGAGACGCGCTCCAGCGCTTCCTGGATTTCATGCTCGGTGTGGCTGTCGAGCGCGGAAGTCGCCTCATCCAGCACCAGGATCGGCGGCGCCTTCAGCACCGTGCGCGCAATTGCCACGCGCTGCTTCTCGCCGCCGGACAGTTTCAGGCCGCGCTCGCCGACCTGGGTTTCGTAGCCCTTCGGCGACATGCGGATGAAAGTGTCGATCTGCGCCAGTTGCGCCGCCTGCTCCACCTCGGCGTCGCTGGCGTCCCAGCGGCCGTAGCGGATGTTGTAGCGGATGGTGTCGTTGAACAGCACGGTATCCTGCGGCACCATGCCGATCGAGGCGCGCAGGCTGTGCTCTGCGTGACGTTCCTGATGTCCTGGCCGTCGATCAGGATTTTGCCGCTGGAGACGTCGTAGAGGCGGAACAGCAGTCGCGAAATCGTCGACTTGCCGGCGCCGGAGGGACCGACGATCGCCACCGTCTTGCCGGCGGGCACCTCGAAGCTGAGGCCCTTCAGGATCGGCCGCTCCGGATCATAGGCAAAGCGCACGTCGTCGAAGCGCACATTGCCCGAGCTCACGATCGAGCGGCGTCGCGCCCGGAATATCCTTGATCTCGGCATTGCGCGACAGCACGTCGAACATCTTCTCGATGTCGATGACCGCCTGCTTGATCTCGCGATAGACCATGCCCATGAAATTCAGCGGCTAGTAGAGCTGGATCATCATGGCGTTGATCATGACGAAATCGCCGACCGTGTGGGTTCCGTTGCGGATCGCCGGACGCGCACATCAGCATGGTCGCCGTCAGGCCGGCGGTGAAGATAACCGCCTGTCCGGTGTTGAGAACCGCCAGCGAAGTATAGGTCTTCACGCTCGCCTCTCTCGTAGCGCTCCATCGAACGGTCGTAGCGCCGCGGCCTCGCGCTCTTCAGCGCTGAAATATTTCACCGTCTCGTAGTTGAGCAGCGAGTCGATCGCCTTGGTGTTCGCCTCGGTGTCGGAATCGTTCATCTTGCGGCGGATCTCGATCCGCCACTCGGTCGCGACATAGGTGAAGCACCATGAAGACCACGACCGTGATCAGCGACGGCCAGCGACGTAGCGCCAGTCGAACTGCCACAGCAGCACTGCCGCCAGCAGCGACGACCTCGACGATGGTCGGGATCGAGCTGCAGGATCACCATCCGCACGATCACCTCGATGCCGGTGCGGCCGCGCTCCAGCACGCGCGTCAACCCGCCGGTCTTGCGCTCGAGATGAAAGCGCAGCGACAACTCGTGCATGTGGACGAAGGTGATGTAGGCGAGCTTGCGCACCGCATGCATCGCGACGCGGGCGAAAATGCCGTCGCGCCACTGCGTCAATACCGCCATCAGCACGCGCATCGCGCCATAGCTGATGCGTCATCAGCAAGCGGCGATGCGATCAGCCACAGCGTCCAGTTCGACGCTTCGACTGGCGCGGAGCCGACGCCGTTGAGCGCATCGATCGCCCATTTGAAGGTGAACGGCACCGATCAGCGTCGCGACCTTCGCGATCAGCAGCAGCACCATCGACCACACCACGCGCATCTTCAGGTCCGCGCGGTCGCCCGGCCAGATATAGGGCCACAGGTGCACCAGCGTCCCGATCAGGGTCGCCTTTTCGGATAGAAGTCGCTGGCCGGAGGCTCGGCGGCGCCAGCGTGCAGGTGCGAATCAGGATCAGCCATTGGCGTCGCGCCCAGAGCAAGATGGCGCACCGGTCGCCTTCAGGGAATTTTTGGCAATCTGCATATGTCCGTCATATAGAGCGTTTAACTCTCCCTGTACAGCCTTGAAAGATAAATCTTTCCCCGTTTGGTTTGATTTCGGGCCTATTTCTGCTGCGTCCGCGAACGTCGCCAGACTTGAGCTTTCTAGGCTGCAGTGCCACATGATCTGCTATGGATCAAATCAAAACTGTCTGTGTCTATTGCGGCTCCGGGCCCGGCTCCAGCCCCCGCTTTGTCGAAGCCGCCCTCGCCCTGGGAAAGACTTTCGCCGAGAACAATATCCGGCCTCGTCTATGGCGGCGGATCGGTCGGGCTGATGGGCGCGATCGCCAAATCCACGCTGGATCACGGCGGCCTGGTCACCGGCATCATTCCGGATTTTTGCGATCCCGCGAACATATGCTGACGCGCGTTCAGGAAATGATCGTCACGCCCGACATGCACGAGCGCAAGCGGCTGATGTTCGAACATTCCGATGCGTTCGTCGCGCTGCCCGGCGGCGTCGGCACGCTGGAAGAACTGGTCGAGCAGATGACCTCGGCAGCAGCTCGGCCGTCACACCAAGCCGGTGCTGCTCGCCAACATCGACGGCTTCTGGGAGCCGCTGGATCGCGCTGCTGGCGCATATGCGCGAAACCGAGTTCATCCGCCCGTCGCTGAATATCGACGTCCTCAAGGCTGAACGGGTCGAGGACATCGTGCCGCGCCTGCGCGCCGCCGCCGCGCGTGCGCCCGAAGGCAGCAAGGAAATGGCGCCGGAATTGGCGCGGAAGGCTTTAGGCTTCACTCGCTGGGAAACGTCACCGCCTCGATGCGGTTGCCGTCGGGATCGATGACGAAGGCGGCGTAATACTTCACGCGGTCATGCGGGCGCAGACCCGGCGCGCCGTCGGAGCGGCCACCGGACGTCGAGCGCTGCGGCGTGGAACGCATCGACATCGCCGAGTTGCCTTGGCGCGCAGGCAGATGTGCGTGCCGCTCTCGGCGAGACGGGCGCCATGCCGGCGCGCAGGTTGATCCAGAATTCGGGGTAGGGTTTTGCCGAAGCCGATCGTGGCCGGCCGGGTGACGAGGCGTGACAGGCCGAGCGGCGCGAGGGTGGCTTCATAGAAGCGCGCGGCGCGTTCGAGGTCGCTGACGCCGACGGAGATGTGGTCGATCATCGAATGGCCCCGCCATCCGTCATTCCGGAGCGTGGCGAAGCGAAGAATCCGGGATCCTCAGGTGCGCATATTGCGCACCCTGGATCATCGCTGCGCATCATCCGGGCTGACGAACTCACCTCACGCCGGCGCGCCTGATTTCACCAGCTTGTAGATCACCGAATCCATCAGCGCCTGGAACGAGGCGTCGATGATGTTGGGCGAGACGCCGACCGTGGTCCAGCTCTCGCCGTTCTCGTCCTCGCTCTCGATCAGCACCCGCGTCACCGCTTCCGGTGCCGCCATTGAGGATACGCACGCGGTAATCGATCAGCTTCAGGCCCTCGATATATTTCTGGTACTTGCCGAGGTCCTTGCGCAGCGCGACGTCGAGCGCGTTGACCGGGCCGTTGCCTTCGCGCGGCCGAGATCAGCCGCTCGCCGGCGACATCGACCTTCACCACCGCGAGCGCCACCGTGACGCGCTGGCCGTTGGCGTTAGTAGCGCTGCTCGACATTGACGTCGAACTGCTCGACCTGGAAATATTCCGGCACGCGGCCGAGCGTGCGCCGCGCCAGCAGGTCGAACGAGGCGTTGGCGGATTCATAGGCGTAGCCCGCCGCCTCGCGCTCCTTCAGCTCCTCGACCAGGCGCGCCAGCTTCGGATCGCTCTTCTCGTAGGCGATGCCGGCGCGGTCGAGTTCGGCCATCACGTTGGAGCGGCCGGCCTGGTCGGACACCAGCACCTTGCGGTGATTGCCGACGGATTCCGGCGACACGTGCTCGTAGGTCTGCGGGTCCTTCATGCACCGCGGAGGCATGAATGCCGGTCTTGGTGACGAAGGCGCTTTCGCCGACGTAGGGCGCATGGCGGTTCGGCGCGCGGTTGAGCATGTCGTCGAGCGTGCGCGACACCTTCATCAGCGTCGCCATCTGCTCCGGCGGTCACGCCGATCTCGAACGGCGTCGGAAAACTCCGTTCTTCAGGCGCAGCGTCGGGATCAGCGAACAGAGATTGGCGTTGCCGCAGCGCTCGCCGAGCCCGTTCAGCGTGCCCTGGATCTGCGCGCGCGCCGGCACGCACCGCGGCGAGCGAATTGGCCACCGCCTGCTCGGTGTCGTTATGGGCGTGGATGCCGACATGGCTGCCGGGGATCTGCTTTGTCACCGTGGCTGACGATGGTCTCGACCTCGTGCGGCATGGTGCCGCCATTGGTGTCGCACAGCACCACCCAGCGCGCGCCGGATTCATAGGCCGCCTTGGCGCAGGCCAGCGCGAAGTCGGCGTTCTCCTTGTAGCCGTCGAAGAAGTGCTCGCAATCGACCATCACCTCGCGGCCGGCCGCCTTCGCCGCCGCTGACGCTGTCGCGGATCGAGGCGAGGTTTTCCTCGTTGGTGGTCTCGAGCGCGACCCGCACCTGATAGGCGGAGGACTTTGCGACAAAGCAGATCGCGTCGGCCTTGGCCTCGATCAGCGCCGCGAGCCCCGGATCGTTCGAGGCCGAGCGGCCCGGGCGGCGCGTCATGCCGAAGGCCGTGAAGCTGCGCGTGTTCGAGCTTCGGCTTGTCGGCGAAGAATTCGGTGTCGGTCGGATTGGCGCCGGGATAGCCGCCCTCGACATAGTCGATGCCGAGCTCATCCAGCATCCGCGCGATGATCTGCTTGTCATGCAGCGTGAAATCGACGCCGTTGGTCTGCGCGCCGTCGCGCAGCGTGGTGTCGAAGAGATAAAGGCGTTCGCGGCTCATGACGGAGCTCCCGGCGCGGCGCTATCGGCCAGCGTCTTCTGCATCGTGGTGTTGGCGAGCCATTCGCCATTGACGGGTAACGGTGTTGCGCTGCTTGGCGACGTAGCCGCGCTTTCTGAAGAAATCGGCTCGGCGGTGTCGCTGGCGTCGACCGTCAGGCTCTTGGCGCCGCGCGCCGCCCGCCAGCTTTTCCAGCGCATCGACCAGCATCGACGCCGACGCCCTGCCCGGCCACGCTCGGATGCACGTAGAGCATGTCGATGTGGTCGGCGCCTTTCAGCGAGGCGAAAGCCGACCGGCGAGTTCTGCATGGTCGCGATCAGCGTCAGTTCGCCCGCGAGCTTCTTGCCGAACGCTTCTTCGTCCTCGGCCGCCGCCGCCCAGGCTTCCTGCTGCGCCTCGCTGTAATCGTCGCCGGTCAGCTCCTCGATGCGCGGCAACGAAGATCGCCGCCAGCATCGGGCGCATCCGCCGGCGAGATACGGCCGCAAGCGCGGGTTTGGGCAACGCCTGTCCCATCGCGTCAAAACACTCCGAACAATCTCAAGGCCAAGCACGACCGCGGCAACGATCAGCGCCCATTTGATGAAGATGTAATAGCGCCAGTGTTTTGGGAATGGCGTATCGGGTTTCGTCATCACGCGATCTCCCATGTGGTCACGGGCTTGCCGTCGGCATCCTTGCCGTCCTGATGGCAACGCCCATCGCGGCGAGTTCGTCGCGGATGCGATCGGACCTCCGAAATCCTTTCGCGCGCGCGCGGCCGCGCGGTCCGCAATCAGGCCGGTCGACCTGCTTGCGCGATCGACGCCGCTCGGCCTGCTGTTTGCGTCCCTTCCATGCCGCCGCACGTCATCGAGAGGAAGCCGAGCAGCCGGAGCGAGGCCGCAAACTCGCCGCGTTCACTGCTCGCCACCGGACGCCGCCGCGTTGACGCAGGCCATGCAAGACGAGCCATGCGCCTGCGCCGTGTTGAGGTCGTCATAGAGCGCTTCGATCACGGCCGGCGACGGCTCGCCGCCGTCGGCGTCGGCTGCGATGGCGTACCAATCGTCGAGCGTCTTCGGCGCTTTCTTCCGCACCCTTCAGCGGTCCAGTCGAGCGGCGAGCGGTAATGCGTCTTCAGCATGCTCAGGCGCAGCACCTCGCCCGGCCAATCGGCCAGCATCTCGCGGATCGTGAAGAAGTTGCCGAGCGACTTCGACATCTTCTCGCTTTCGAGCTGCAGGAAGCCGTTGTGCATCCAGACATTCGCCATGCGGTCGGAATGGAAGGCGCAGCAGGTCTGCGCGAGTTCGTTCTCATGGTGCGGAAACACCAGGTCGATGCCGCCGCCATGAATGTCGAACTTCTCGCCGAGATGCTTCCAGGCCATCGCCGAGCACTCGATGTGCCAGCCGGGGCGGCCTTCCGCCTTGATGCCTGCTGGCGACGGCCACGACGGCTCGCCCGGCTTCGACGGCTTCCACAGCACGAAGTCGGTATTGTCGCGCTTGTAGGGCGCGACGTCGACGCGGGCGCCGGCGATCATCTCGTCGAGCGAGCGCTTTCGACAGCGCGCCATAGCGCGGCATCACCGGATTGGCCGCGTTCATCGCCTGCGGCGAGAACAGCACGTGGTCCTCGGCGACATAGGCAAAGCCGCCGGCAACCAGCTTCTCGATGATCGCCCGCATCTCCGGAATATGCTCGGTGGCGCGCGGCTGCACCGTCGGCGCCAAGCAGCCGAGCGCGGTGACGTCGTCCTGATACTGCTGGTAGGTCTCTTCGGTGACCTTGCGGATCGCCTCGTTCAAGCGGCACGCCGGGATAATCGCGCGCGGCGCGCACGTTGATCTTGTCGTCGACGTCGGTGATGTTGCGGACATAGGTGACGTGGTCAGCGCCATAGCGATGGCGCAGCACGCGGAACAGCACGTCGAACACGATCGCCGCGCGACCGTTGCCGATATGGGCGAAGTCGTAGACCGTCGGTCCGCAGGCATACATGCGGACGTTCGTCGGATCGAGCGGCACGAACGGCCGCTTCTCCCTCGTCAACGTATCGTAGAGGCGCAATTCCATGGAATACCCATCCGTTGCGGCCGGGCGTCCAGTGATCTCGGTTGGGAGAAAAGACGGCCTCAGCCAGCGAATCGCTAGCTAATAATCTCGCGGCAAATGCTGCAGATGGCGAGGAGACCGTTCATGGTTCCACCATTGCGGTATCAGGGGACGGCGTCAAGGCCTTGCTTGTGCCCGATTTGGGGCCGATCAGGACGCCGAACCTGCCCTATCCGCGCCACCCCAACGGGTCCATGGTTAATCATTATTAACACTTTGGGCCTATTCTTGAGGGCGGTCCCTTCCTCGCCGGTGTGATCCATGCGATTTTCCTCAGCACATGCGTGCATTTCTGGCCTGCGGGTTCCTCCTCGCCGCCTCGGCCGCTTCCCGCCGACAGCCGCGTCTTCATCGTCGCCAACCAGGCCGACGGCTATGGCGTCGACGAGTGCCTCGCCAGGGGCGAGAAATGCGGCGCTCATGCCGCCCGCTCCTACTGCCAGTCACGGGAATTTGCTCAGGCCACCGCCTATCGCCGCGTCGATCCCGACGAAATTACCGGCTCGGTTCCGAGCGGCGGCGGCGACAAATGCGCCGGTCCCGGCTGCAGCGAATACGTCGCCATTACCTGCCAGCGCTAAAGGCGATTCTGCGGACGATATCAAGGGCTGGTTTGCCACATACGCGCCCCGGAAACGACGTGACGCTGCCCCGAGAAGCGGGTATTGGATGCGGCCTTGGCCGCAGACATGCCGCCTTGGCCGCGCGCATGACGGCCTTTCGAGCCGCGCGGATCAGCTCTCAATGGCCGGATATGCTGGAAATTCGCTAACGCGCCCCTCTCCCGCTGGATTTTGACCTGCGCCGTGCTGCTCGGCATCGCCGCCTCGGGCGCGCCTGCCCTGGCGCAGATCGAACGACGGCGCCATGGCGCAGCTGAACCAGCACGTCCGCCAGCAGCAGGGCGCGCAGGGCAATCCGATCTGCATCCGGCTCGAAGGACAATTGGCGACCATCGACCGCGGCGCCGGCACCGGCGACCCCGCCAAGGACGAACAGATCCGCCGCTATCAGGAGGCGCAGGCCAAGCAGCAGGCCGAACTCGATCGGCGTCACGCAGCAGGCCAAGCGGATGGGCTGCGAAAGCTCGGGCTTCTTCTCGCTGTTCAACGGCCAGCTCGGCGCAGTGCGCGTCCGGTCAACAACCAGATCCAGCAGATGCGCGCCAATCTCGACCAGATCACCACCAGCCTCGAGCGCCTGCGCAGCGGCGGCATCGGCGGCGCCGACCGCGAAAACCAGCGCCGCTCGGTGCTGACGGCGCTCGCGCAGAACAATTGCAGGCCTGCAATATGCCGCCGCCGCGCGCGGTCCCGGCAACTTCATCGACAGTCTGTTCGGCAACAACAGCAGTTCGCTGCCGCCGCCGAGCGCCGATCTCGCTGCGCCGTCCGGCACCTTCCGCACCGTCTGCGTCCGCACCTGCGACGGCGCGTTATTTCCCGGTGTCGTTCGCCACCGTGCCAGGCGCGTTTCCAGGACGACGAGAGGACCTGCAAGGCGCTGTGCCCGGCGACGGAAGCGACGCTGTTCGCCTACCGCAATCCCGGCGAAGACATCAACCAGGCGGTCTCGATCAGCGGCCAGCCTATATCCGTCGCTGCCGAACGCGTTCAAATTCCGCACCGAGTTCAACCCGTCCTGCGCCTGCAAGGCCGCGGGCCAGACCTGGTCGGAAGCGCTGAAGTCGGTCGACGACAGGGCCGCGCGTCGAACAGCAAGGCGACATCATCGTCACCGAGGAGAGCGCGAGGCGGATGCAGCAGCGCGCGCAGCCAAAGGCGCGCCACGCCGCGCCACGGCCAAGAAGGGCGCAACGCCCGCCGGTCCCACCGCCGCCGCGCCGCCGCCCGCCGCACCGGCTGCCGCCGACTCAACGTCAACCGGCACGACCGACGAAAAGGACAGCAGGTCCGCACCGTCGGCCCGACCTTCATCCCGCCGAAGCAGTAGCGCCGGCCATCGAGCACTCTCCGCCAACGGCCGGCCGCGGCTTGCGCCTCGCTGCTACGGCTCGCGCTCACGGCTCCACGGGAAGAGAACGGCCGGGAAATCCGCCGCGTAGCGGTGTCCCTTTGTCGGGCGCGGCTCGTTCCTCCGGCGGATTGGAGATTCGGCTCCACCACCTTCCGATAAAGATGCCAGGTGGCATGACCGAGCACCGGCAGAACGACAGCGAGACCGACGAAGAGCGGTAGCGAACCGATCACCAGCAGTGCCGCGACAATCAGCCCCCACGCCGGCCATCGCAAACGGATTCTTCCATCACGGCCCGCAGCGACGTCCGGATTGCGTCTATCGCCGTCGCATGCCGGTCGAGCATCAACGGAAACGACACGACACTGACGCACAGGGATACGACGGCGAACAGAAAGCCGACGCCGCAGCCGACGATGATGAGCGACCATCCTTCCGGCGTCGTCAGCACGCGCGTTGCGAAGTCAGGGATGCTTGCAGCCGGAGCGTGGCCGAAGATTGCAACGTAGATCGCGTCCGCGGCGCCGATCCAGGCTCCCGAACAGAACGAGCAGGAGCACGCCGAGTTCGAGCATGGCGCCGAAAGCCGGTGCGCGCAGCACGTGCATAGCGCATCCGACACGCTGGCCTCCTCGCCGCGCTCGCGGCGGCGGCTGAGCTCGTAGAGGCCGATCGCGGCAAAGGGTCCAATCAAGGCAAACCCGGCGGCCAGCGGAAACAGCAGCGGCAGCACCGAATAGCCGAGGACCAGTCCTGAACAGAGCAATACCGAGAACGGGATAAATCACGCACAGGACAACGCGCGTGAGCTTGGCATGGCCTTGAAGTCTTCCCAGCCCAGGCGCAGCGCGTCGCCCAGGTCGGAAAGTTCGATCTTGCGAACGGCATATGCGGCGGCGACGCCGAAGACATCGTCAACCGTTTGCGGTCTTGTCAGAATACGTGGTGGCCATGGACGCCCCTCCCGTGCTGTAGTCGCAGCAGCGAACGGCGCGCCTTCAAGCCACGCGTATCCGCCCTTACATGCGCGAAAATCGCGATCGAGCCGGCGGCAAACCAAGGTCATCAACGAGAAGGAGCTTTGCCGGACGAAACTTGTCGCGACCTGTCCAGCGATCCTAGCGCGATTGGCGTCAAATAGCACTCACGAGATAGCGTTCACGGTTGGGTGAATTGTGCACGTTGCACAGTCATTTGTTGCGTTGCATCATCATCAAACGATTGTGCCGGCTGATGCGCGTTGCTCAGCGGCATGCAGATTATCGCGCAGCCCGGACGAGGCATGGTTCCTATTGATCTATTGACGCCGCGGCTCGACGGCGTACCATCTTGATTTCTGACGCCCCCAGATCTGATGAGATTAGCGGTCGTAACGTGGCTCGGTGCCACGTTTAGATGTCGCGACCGGTCGAAATGGGCGAGGCAAGACGGCACTGACGATGGCGCAGTGAAGTCGGCCATCGAGACAGGTGTGAGCTCCGCCCTCTAGATTCGTATCCGCAGCCTTTAGTGGCGAAGGATGCATGAGGATGGCTGTTGCGCTCATACTGCTCTTGGTCGCGGTCGGCTCGGTGCTGTTTCACATCTTCAGCCCGTGGTGGTGGACGCCGCTCGCCTCCAACTGGGGCTACATCGACCACACGATCACGCCTGACGTTCTGGATCACCGGGGCGGTTTTCTCCGCGGTCGTCGCGTTCATGGCCTATTGCGTCTTCCGCTTTCACCACAAGGAGGGAAGGCGGGCAGACTACAATCCCGAAAACAAGAAGCTCGAATCGTGGCTGACGATCGGGACTGCGATCGGCGTCGCGGCCATGCTGGCACCCGGGCTGGTCGTCTGGCACCAGTTCGTCACCGTTCCGGCCGATGCGACCGAGGTCGAGGTCATGGGACAGCAGTGGCAATGGAGCTACCGGCTTCCCGGAAAGGACGGCCGGCTTGGGACCTCCGATGCCCGCAATGTCAGTTCCGACAATCCGATGGGGTTGAATCCCGACGATCCAGCACGGACAGGACGACGTCGTCATTCAGAACGACGATCTGCACCTGCCGGTTGGGAAGCCGGTGAAGGTGTCTGCTCCGCTCAATTGACGTCCTGCATGATTTCTATGTGCCCGAGTTCCGGGCGAAGATGGATATGATACCGGGCTCGGTCACCTATTACTGGTTCACGCCCACCCGCACCGGAACATTCGATGTTCTCTGTGCGGAGCTCTGCGGCGCCGCGCACGCGCAGATGCGGAGCAAGGTCATCGTCGAGGAAGAGAAAGAATATCACGCGTGGCTGGAGAAGCAGCGGACGTTCGCCGAGCTATCGGGCGAAGCGCAACGTCGCGAAGGCGGCCTACGAAGACAGGCAGCGAATGAAAATACCGACGAGGAGACGCCATCTATCGTGAGGCGAACTCTCTCGCCTGAACGAAGAAGACCAAGGAGGGTATTCCGATGGTCGATGTCCCGTTTGACACAATCGCAGGCATCCCGCCGGCCGAAGTGGGTGAGGTCGAGCTCTATCATCCGAAGAGCTGGTGGACGAGGTACGTCTTTTCGCAGGACGCCAAGGTCATCGCCATCCAGTACTCGATCACGGCGATGGCCATCGGAATGGTCGCGCTGGTGCTGTCGTGGCTGATGCGGCTGCAGCTGGGATTTCCCGGCACATTCTCCTTCATCGATGCCAACCAATATCTCCAGTTCATCACCATGCACGGCATGATCATGGTGATCTACCTGCTCACGGCGTTGTTCCTGGGAGGCTTCGGCAACTACCTTATCCCGCTCATGGTCGGCGCCCGGGACATGGTGTTCCCCTATGTGAACATGCTGAGCTACTGGGTCTACCTGCTCGCGGTCGTGGTGCTGGCCTCGACCTTTTTCGTGCCCGGCGGGCCCACCGGCGCCGGCTGGACGCTGTACCCGCCCCAGGCGATTCTCTCCGGCACCCCGGGCAGGATTGGGGCATCGTTCTCATGCTGGCCTCCCTGATCCTGTTCATCATCGGCTTCACCATGGGCGGGCTCAATTATGTGGTGACGGTGCTGCAGGCGCGCACGCGCGGCATGACGTTGATGCGTATGCCCCTGACGGTGTGGGGCATCTTCACGGCCACCGTCATGGCGCTGCTGGCCTTCCCGGCGCTGTTCGTCGCCTCGGTGATGCTGCTGCTCGACCGTCTCCTGGGAACCAGCTTCTTCATGCCCACGCTGGTCGAGATGGGCCAGCTGACGAAGTATGGCGGCGGCAGCCCGATCCTGTTCCAGCACCTGTTCTGGTTCTTCGGCCATCCCGAAGTCTACATCGTCGCCTTGCCGGCCTTCGGCATCATTTCCGATCTGATCAGCATCCACGCGCGGAAGAACATCTTCGGCTATCGCATGATGGTCTGGGCGATCGTGGGCATCGGCGCTCTCAGCTTCGTCGTATGGGCGCACCACATGTATGTGAGCGGCATGCACCCGTACTTCGGGTTCTTCTTCGCCACCACGACGCTCATCATCGCCATCCCGACCGCCATCAAGGTTTACAACTGGGTGCTGACCCTGTGGCGCGGCGACATTCATCTCACCGTCCCGATGCTGTTCGCGCTCGCGTTTCATCATCACATTCGTGAACGGCGGGCCTGACCGGCCTGTTCCTCGGCAACGTGGTCGTGGACGTCCCGCTGTCCGACACGATGTTCGTCGTCGCGCACTTTCCATATGGTGATGGGCGTTGCGCCGATCATGGCCGTGTTTGGCGGCGATCTATCATTGGTATCCGAAAGTCACCGGGCGAATGCTCAATGAGACGCTCGGACGATTCCACTTCTGGGTTTCGTTCCTCGGGGCCTATGCGATCTTCTTCCCCATGCACTATCTGGGCCTGCTGGGCATGCCGCGCCGCTATCACGACATCGGCGAAACGGCCTTCATCCCGGCATCCGCGCCATGACCTCAATGCCGTTCATGAGCGTGGCGGCCTTGATCGTCGGTTTTGCCCAGCTTGTGTTCCTGTTCAATCTGATCTGGAGCCTGTTCAAGGGAAAAGAGGCTCAGGCGGCAATCCATGGGGAGCGGCGTCGCTGGAATGGCAAACGCCGCAGACCCCGCCGGGGCATGGCAACTGGGGCAAGGAGCTCCCGATCGTCTATCGCTGGGCTTACGATTACAGCGTACCCGGCGCCGCCAGAGGACTTCGTGCCGCAAAATGAACCGCCGGCCGGATTGTCGGCCGTCAGGGGCTGCATCCATGAGCGCCATTATCCTGTTCATGGCTGGAATAGCGGTCATTGCGGGATGGTGGCTCTCGCAGCAACGGCTGACAGCCAAGCCCTGGCTGGAGGAAGGAGTGATCGGTCGATCTTCGCGGCGCGGGCGCACTCGTCGTTGCCCGCGGCGAAGATCGGACTGGGCGTGTTTCTCGCGGTCGTCGGCTCGCTGTTCGCACTCTTCATCAGCGCCTACTCGATGCGCATGAACATGGTGGACTGGCGGACGCTGCCGGTGCCAGCGCTGCTGTGGTTCAACACCGGCGTCCTGGTCTTGAGCAGTGTGGCGCTGCAATGGGCGCATATGGCCGCGCGCCGGGACGACATCGACGGTGTCATCGTCGGCCTGTGCGCCGGCGGAGCATCCGCCGTTACATTCCTGATCGGGCAGCTCCTGGCGTGGCGCCAGCTGAGTGGCGCGCGGGTATTTCGTGGCGTCCAATCCAGCCAATTCGTTCTTCTACCTGATCACCGCGGCGCACGGGCTGCATCTGATGGGCGGCCTGGTGGCCCTCGGCAGAACGACGGCCAAGGTGTGGCGTGGCGCCGAGATGGCCCAGGTACGCCTGAGCGTGGAACTCTGCACTATCTACTGGCATTTCCTGCTGGTGGTCTGGCTGGTCTTGCTCGGTCTGCTGACGGGCTGGACCGACGATTTCGTCGACATCTGTCGCCAGTTGCTCAGCTAGGAGGGCAGATACCAGATGGCAGAAACTGCGCTGACAAACACCGTAGAATCGCCTGCGCGGCCTGCAGGCTGGCAAGGCATCGCCGCCGACTGGTCCTCGGATCAGCGCGCCTTCAAGAATGTCTCCTGGGGGAAGGCCATGATGTGGATCTTCCTCCTCAGCGACACCTTCATCTTCAGCTGTTTCCTGCTGTCGTACATGACGGCGCGAATGTCCACGACCGTGCCGTGGCCCAATCCCAGCGAAGTCTTCGCCCTCGACGATCGGAGGCACGCATATCCCGCTCATCCTGATCGCCATCATGACCTTCGTCCTGATCAGCAGCAGCGGGACGATGGCGATGGCCGTCAATTTCGGTTACCGCCGCGATCGCACCAAAACCGCAGTCTTGATGCTGGTCACAGCGGCATTCGGCGCAACGTTCGTCGGAATGCAGGCCTTCGAATGGACCAAGCTGATCATGGAGGGCGTCCGGCCCTGGGACAACCCGTGGGGCGCGGCGCAGTTCGGTTCCAGCTTCTTCATGATCACCGGCTTCCACGGCACCCACGTGACGATCGGCGTGATCTTCCTGATCGCCATCGCGCGAAAGGTCTGGCGGGGAGACTTCGACGTCGAAAGGCGCGGCTTCTTCACGAGCCGGAAAGGGCATTACGAGATCGTCGAAATCACCGGCCTGTACTGGCACTTCGTCGATCTCGTGTGGGTGTTCATCTTTGCCCTTTTCTATCTCTGGTGAGGTCGCCGCATGACAAACGTAGCGGTACATCTAGAAGGACAACAACATTCGCTGCACGACTCACGTGCATGACGCAGTCGCATCAGGAGCCACGCACGCAAAGGGCCAGCAGCACCCGATCAAGCTCTATCTCGTGGTCTGGGGATGGTTGTTCGTCCTCAGCACCTGCTCCTATCTCGTCGACTACTTTGGCCTCCATGGCTATCTCAGATGGTCGCTGATCCTGCTGTTCATGGTGTTGAAGGCTGGCCTGATCGTCGCCGTCTTCATGCACATGGCCTGGGAGCGGCTGGCCCTGGCCTACGCCATCCTGCTGCCGCCGGTGCTGGTGTTGGTGTTTGTGGCGATCATGGTGTTCGAATCCGACTACACGCATCTCATCCGGGTCATATTTTTCGCACCACCGACGTAGATACCATTGCCTCGTGCCAGAAGGAGGACGGTTATGACCACATACGTCATGCTCGCAAACTGGACCGACCAGGGCGCGCTGAAAGTGAAGGACTCGCCACGTCGTCTGGACGCGGCGAAGAAAGCTCTCAAAGATATGGAGCGGCGAGTTCAAACACTTTTTCCTCACCATGGGCGACTATGACATCGTCGCGATCTACGAAGCTCCGGACGATGCCGTGGCGGCACGTTTCAACCTGCAGCTGGGCATGCTGGGGAAACATCCGGACGCGGACGCTGAAAGCGTTTCCCGAAGCAGCTTATCGGGAAATCATCACAACTCGCCGGGTTAGTCGGCCAACGCTGTGCTCTCATCAGAGATCACGGACCTTCAGGCGATTGAATCGCCCAAAAACCCTCGCGCTCGATCATCCTGATGCTCTGCGGCATCCAGCAGATGCGCGCCGAAACCGCCGTGCGCCAGCCGCATCGGGAGCTTGGCGAGGCCAGCAAACAAGCGCGGTCAGCCCGAGCGGCAACGCGCTGCCCAGTCGAGCCGCACCGGCGTCAGTTCCTCGGCGCTGTCGGCGTAAGGCCCGCTCGCCGTCCATCAGTTGCGCAGCCTTCCCGGATGACGTCGCGACGCGTGCCGTCGCGCGACGCGACGCCCAGCAGCGGCCTGCATCGCGAGATGCGTACGCACACCCGGCGCGGCTTTCAGGCAGCAGCCAAAGGCGTCTCGCCAAGCGAGACACGAAGCAGGAGTTTCGACGAGATCGGTTCCGGCGCGGTAGGCGTTGAAGGGCTCGACCAGGCGCGGATTGCAGTCGATCAGGAGCGGCATGGCGCTGTCGAGCGGCATGATGTAATCGACCGACAGCGCGCCGTGCCAATCGAGCTGCCGGCCGATCTGCTCGATGAAGCCGCGCGACGAGCGGCCGGCTGACGCTCTCGCTTGATCGCCTCGCCGCCGCCGATGCCGGCGGCAACCTGCCGATAGGCGTGGAAGCCGATCAATTCGCCGCGGCAAAACACCGATTGCGCCTTCTCGGTGGTGCCGGTGATCGAGATCCTGCACCAGCACCTCGTCGGCAAAGCCGCCGCCTGAATCAAGCTCGTAGAGCGCGATGTTGAGATCACTCTCGTCGCGCACGAACCAGATGCCGCGGCTTGCGGTCCCGACCGACGTCTTGACCACCGACGGAAAGCGGACCGCGTCGCGCATTCGTCATCCGACGTCACGATCCGGGTCGGCGGCTGCGGCAAATCCAGCTGATCGAGCAAGCCGGCTGAAGCCGGCCTTGCTGTGCACGGTGCGGTAGCTGTCAAAATCCGGCAGCGCCAGGCCGACGCGGTCCTTCAGCCGCCCCGCGACGCGCGCGAACAAGAATCCCTGCTCATGCGTCGGCAGCAGCACGTCGAAATGCTGCGCCGCCAACAGATTCTCGACAAAGCGGAGGTAGCCGGCCGGATCGGTCCGCAAGCCCGGGCAGCGATGGAATTTGCGGACGAAGCGCGAATACCGCGCCAGGCACCAAAGCGAGGGATCGCAGACCTCGACGTGGTGACCGGCGAGCCCCAGAATCGTGATCGCCTCGCGCGCCGAGGTGCTGGAACCCTCGGACAGCGAGCATCCGAAGCGGCTTTGGCGGAGCAGTTCATGTCCGATCATCGCTGCGCAGTCCCAGGTTGTCTCCCGGTTTAATGCCACATGTGGCGTTCCGGCGCGGGTAGCCATGCAGCTGCATTCATGGACAAATAACCGCCAGCCGATATTTATCGGCGGTCACTTGATTTATCAGGAGGCCTTGCCGGGCCGTGGATTTGACGGGGTTTTGAAACAGACATGGTCGACGTTCTGACCGCACCGCAGCAAACGAGAGCGGATAGCGCGCTGCGCACGCTGACCGGGATTTCGGTCGCGCATTGGCTCAGCCATTTCCATATGTTCGTGCTGCCGATGCTGTTTCCGTTCCTGAAAACCCAGCTCGGCGTCGGCTATATCGAGCTCGGCTTCGCGCTGACCGTGTTCGCGGTCGGTCTCCGGCCTGACGCAGGCGCCGATCGGCTATCTCGCCGACCACATCGGCGCGCGCAAAGTCCTCCTGAGCGGGCTTTGCCTCGGCGGCTTTGCGCTGATCGGGCTCGGCATGCATCTGAGCTATCCGGCGCTGATCGTCCGCGCCGCGCTGCTCGGCCTCGCCAACAGCGTCTATCACCCGGCCGATTACGCGATCCTGTCGGCGCATATGGACGAAGCGCGGATGGGCCGCGCGTTTTCGATCCACACCTTTGCCGGCTTCGTCGGCGGCGCGGTGGCGCCAGCGATCATGGCCGCGCTGGTGGCCATGGATCGGCGGCCTCGGCGCGCTGATGGTGGCCGGCGCGGTCGGCCCGCTGGTGGCGCTGCTTCTGGTCATCATCGGCATTCCCGATGCCGGCGCGAGCAGGAACAAGGCGAAGGGCGAGCAGGCGCCGCAGGTCAGCGTGATCACGCCGGCGATCATGGTGCTGACCATCTTCTTTCATGCTGCTCAGCCTGTCCAATGCCGGCATCAGCAATTTCGGCGTGGTGGCGCTGATGAGCGGCTATGGCGTTTCGTTCCCGTCGGCCAATATCGCGCTGACGGCGTTTCTCGGCGCCAGCGCCGCGGGCGTGCTTGCCGGCGGCTATCTCGCCGACCGCACCCACCGCCACGGCCAGGTGGCCGCCGGCGTGCTTTGCGATCAATGCGGCGATCGTGCTGGTGATCGCGCTGGTCGGCCTGCCCGCGATCGTGCTGACCGCGGCGATGGGGCTTGCCGGATTCCTCGGCGGCGTGATCGCGCCCTCGCGCGACATGCTGGTCCGCAACGCGGCGCCGCCGGGCGCGGCGGGCCGCGCGTTCGGCATCGTCTCCACCGGCTTCAACTCTCGGCGGCATCGTCAGTCCGCTGCTGTTCGGCTGGATCATGGACCAGAACATGCCGCATTGGGTGTTCGGCGCCTCCGTCGTGTTCATGGTCGCTGACGGTGCTTCTGGCGCTCGTCACCGACCGCAAGCCGCAGGCCTCCGAAATCCCGCCACGACTTGATGCATTCCTGAGCCTCATCCCCGGCGGTTGACAGCATCAGGGGACAACCCATGATGCGCGCCAACAAAAATCAGCATCGGGATGAAACGCCATGACCTCGAACTCCTGACCTCGTGATCCGCGGCGGAACAGTTGCCGATGGCGGCGGCGGCGAATCTGTACGAAGCCGATGTCGCGATCGCCGGCGGACGCATCACCGAGGTCGGCAAGGTTTTGGGCAAGGGCAAGGAAGAGATCGACGCCGCGGGCAAGCTGGTCGCGCCCGGCTTCGTCGACGTCCACACCCATTACGACGGCCAGGTCACCTGGAGCCAGGACATCACGCCCTCCTCGCAGAACGGCGTCACCACGGCGATCATGGGCAATTGCGGCGTCGGCTTCGCGCCGTGCCGGCCGAGCCGATCATCGTCGGCTGATCCAGTTGATGGAAGGCGTCGAGGATATTCCGGAGCCGGTGCTTGAGCGCCGGCATTCCCTGGGCACTGGGAGAGTTTTCCGGATTACATGGACTGGCTGTCGAAGCGCAGCTTCGACGTCGATATCGGCGCGCAACTGCCGCATGCGGCGCTGCGGGTCTATGTGATGGGCGAACGCGGCGCGCGGCGCGATCCCTCGACGCCTGAGGACAACAAGGCAGATGGCGGCGCTGGCGGGCGACGCGGTGCGCGCCGGCGCGCTCGGCTTCTCGACCTCGCGCACGCTCAACCATCGCACCTCGACCGGCGACTTCACCCCGACGCTGAAGGCCGGCGAGGATGAACTGACCGCGATCGCCGGCGCGATGCACGGCGTCGGCCGCAGCGTGTTGCAGTTCGTGCTCGATCTCTCGACCCTCGACGAAGACCTGCCGATGATGCTGCGGGTGGCCGAGAACACCAGATGCCCGATCTCGTTCTCGATCACCCAGAACGACAAGGCGCCGCAGCGCTGGCGCCAGACGCTCGACACCATCGATGAGGCCACCGCGCCAGCGGCCTGTCGATCACGGCGCAGATCGCCGCGCGCCCGGTCGGGCTGATGCTCGGGCTGGAGCTGTCGCGCAATCCGTTCCAGACCCATCCGAGCTACCAGGCGATCGCGCATCTGCCGCTTGCGGAGCGCGCTCGCGCGCCTGCGCCAGCCCGAGGTGCGCGCCGCGATCCTGAGCGAGACGCCGACCGCGACCGACGATCCGCTGTTCTTCCGCCCGAACTACGACAAGATGTACCTGCTCGGCAATCCGCCGGATTACGAGCAGCCGCCGGAAAACACGCTCGGCGCGCAGGCCCAGCCGCCAGGGCAAGCGGCCGGAAGAACTCGCCTATGACGCGATGCTGACCGACGACGGCCGCGGCATGCTCTATGTGCCGTTCCTCAACTATGCCGACGGCAATCTCGATGCCACGCGCGAGATGCTGAGCGATCCGAACGCGGTGCCGGGCCTCTCCGACGGCGGCGCGCATTGCGGCATCATCTGCGACGCCAGCTTCCCGACCTATCTGCTGACGCACTGGACCCGCGACCGCAGCCGCGGCGAAAAACTGTCGATCCCGTTCGTGGTGGCGGCGCAGTCGCGCAAGACCGCGCTGTCGGTCGGCCTCTACGATCGCGGCGTGCTCGCGCCGGGCTTCAAGGCCGACGTCAACGTGATCGACTACGACAGCCTGCATCTGCATCCGCCGAAGGTGCATTACGACCTTCCGGTCGGCGGCCGCCGCCTGCTGCAGCAGGTCGACGGCTATGACGCCACCATCGTCTCAGGCGTGGTGACGCAGCGCGGCGGCAAGCGCCACCGGCGCGCGGCCGGGCAAGCTGATGCGCGGCGCGCAGGGCAGCCAGCCGCAGTTCGGCGCGGCGGCGAGTTAGCTGCCGCAGACTCGCTGTCGTCCCGGCGAACGCCGGGACGACAGAAGTCTGCTCAATCGCTCACGCGAACTTCGGCTGCGGCGCGGCAGCGATCAGCGCTGCGCGTTCGGTGTTGGGCCACAGCAGCGCAAGCCGAGCAATCCGGACGCGATCATGCATTACGGCGTTGATGGTGAAGCCCGTCGTGTAGCCGTCGAGCAGGCTTCGCCGAGCGCTGGATCACGCTACCCATCACCGCATGGCGCCAGGATGCCGGCGAGCGTGTAGAGCGCGCCATAGATCGCGATCACCGCGCCGCGCTGCGACACCGGCGTGAACTCGCCGATCATCGGCGGCGCAGACCACGTAGATCGATCCGCACAGGCCGGACGCCGACTACCAGCAGCGCGACCATCAGCCCGCCCGGCGCGACGTGGGGCAGCATCGCAGGACGATCCGCCGACGATCAGCGGCACCGAGCCGAGCACGCCGCGCGCGCCGCGGCGTCGGTAAAGCCGCGCGCCAGCATCACCTGCGAGATCCAGCCCGTCAGCATCACGATGGTGGCGCCGAACACCCACGGCAGGATCGAGATGAACCCGGCCTGCTGCTGCGAGAAGCCGAGCCCATTGACGATGAAGGGCGTGAACCAGGTGAGCCCGAGCGACAGCGCCCAATAGGCGCCGAAGGTTGGCGGCGACAGCAGCCGACAAAGGTCCGCGAGGTCAGCAGCTGGAAATAGGGAATGCGCTGTTCCGCCGGCGGCCGTCGCCGCGGTACGGCACCAGCGGGCCTTCCTCGCCCGAGGATCAGCCACGCCACCACCCACATCAGGCCGACGACGCCGAGCACGCCGAAGGCGTAATGCCAGCTGTAATTGACGATCGCTCCAGTTCAGCGCGGGCACCGCGAGGATCACGCCGAACGCCGAGCCCTGCGACAGGATCGCGATCGGGCATGCGTCCGCTTCTCGTCCGGGAACCATTTGAAGATCGGCATGCGCCGCGACCGAGGCCGCCGGACCCCTCGCCGGCGCCGAGGATCGATCCGGCAGATCAGCAGCGTGGTGAAGCTGACGGTGCCGACCATCGGAAACTGCGCCAGCGCCCAGATCAGCGCCAGACCAGCAGCACCCAGCGCGTGTCGACGCGGTTGAGCGATGAAGCCCGACCACGATCGCCGCGACCGAAAACAGCAGGAAGAAAGAGGAACCGAGCAGGCCGAACGCCTCGGGCTCGAGCTTCAGACTCGGTCATCGATCCGGCACGCCGGCGGCAGCATCGACCACGATCTTGTCCGCGAAGTTGACCACCATGAACAGGAACAGGAGAAAGGTGATCTCTCGCAGGCGCTCGGCGTTTCCGCGGCGTCGGCTTTGCGGTCATATTAGGCTCCCTGTAATCGTCTTTGCGGGCTCTGTTGGTCGGCCCGGGCCAGATGCTACCCATGGCCTTCCCGGCAAGGCAACAGCATTTTGACCGGCCGGGCTCACCGCTCAACGCCCGGTCGTGAACCACGGCATCGACATCGCATGACTTAACCACCGTCCTCAGCGTCACCGGTCTCACCAAGAGCTACCGCTCGGCCGGCGAGGAGGTCGCGGTGCTGCGCGGGTCAACCTTGCGGTCGCATCCGGCGAAAGCGTGGCGCTGACGGGAGAATCCGGCAGCGGCAAGAGCACGCTCTTGCACCTGATCGCGGGTCTCGATGCCGCCGATGGCGGCGAGATCACCTTCGACGGCACGCGCGATCTCCGCATCTCGCCGATACCGGTCGGGCGGCGCTGCGGCGCGACCGGCTTGGGCCTCGTGTTCCAGCAATTCAACCTGATCCCGAGCCTGTCAGCGTGGCGGACAATCTCGCATTCCAGTCGCGCATCGCCGGCCGTCACGACGCGGCATGGCATCGACGAACTGGTGGAGCGGCTCGGGCTCGGCCATCTCGCTGAAACGCTATCCCGAGCAATTATCCGGCGGCCAGCAGCAGCGGGTCGCGATCGGCCGGGCGCTCGCAACAAGACCGCTGCTGCTGCTCGCGGACGAGCCGACCGGCAATCTCGACGAGGCGACCGCGGACGAGGTGCTGGCGCTGGCGCGCGACCTGGTGACGCGCAGCCGGCTGCGGCTTTCTGATGGTGACGCACAGCGCGCGGCTCGCGGCAACGCTCGACCGCCAGGTCAATCTGCATGCCGGGGTGATCGCATGAAGCGCGCGCTCTGGACTCTGGCCGTGCTCCTGAGCCATTGGCGGCGGCATCCGATGCAGCTGGCGACACTGCTGATCGGGCTGATCTCGGCGACCGCGCTGTGGAGCGGCGTGCAGGCGCTGAACCAGCAGGCGCGCAACGCCTATGACCGCGCCGGCGGCCACCTTTGGCGGCGCGCGCACCGCGATGCTGGTCGGCCGCGCGAGCGCGACGTTTCCGCAAAAACTGTTCGTCGATCTGCGCCGCGCCGGCTGGCCGGTGTCGCCGGTGCTCGAAGGGCCGCATCCAGATCGGCGGACGATCGTTCCGCCTGCTCGGCATCGAGCCGGTGACGCTGCCGCCGCAAGTCGGCAACGCGCCGGCGATCGGACGCGGCGATCTGCAATCCTTCGTCACGCCGCCCGGCGAAATGCTGGTGGCGCCGGAGACGCTGTCCGATCTCAACCTGACGGAAGGCGCAACGCCGTCGGCCAAGCGGCGGCGCTTGCTGCCGCCGCTGCGCGTGCAGCCGCAGCTCGTGCCCGGCGTGCTCGTGGTCGATATCGGCATCGCGCAGCAGATTCTGAAGATGCCGGATCAGGTTTCCCGCCTGCTGATCGGCAAGAGCAAGGACAAGCGCGCAGCCGCTGGAAACGATCGCCGGCGACAAACTTCGCCTGGTCGAGCCCGATGCGGCGACCGACCTCGAACGCCTCACCGACAGTTTTCATCTCAATCTGACCGCATTCGGACTGTTGTCGTTCTTCGTCGGCCTGTTCATCGTCAATTCGGCGGTCGGCCTCGCGTTCGAGCAGCGGCTGCCGATGCTGCGCACCTTGCGCGCCTGCGGCGTCTCGGCGCGCATGCTCAACAGCGTGCTGGTCGATCGAACTGGTGTCGCTGGCGCTGGTCGCCGGCCTCGGTCGGGCCTCGTCTGCGGCTATTTCATCGCGGCGGCGCTGTTGCCCGATGTCGCCGCCTCGCTGCGCGGGCTCTATGGCGCGCAGATTCCGGGACAACTGACGCTGAAGAGCGAATGGTGGCTCGCCGGCATCGCCATCAGCATTTTGGGCGCGCTCGCCGCCGCCGCCGCGAGCCTGACCAAGGCGATCCGCATGCCGGTGCTGGTTTCCGCGCAGCCGCAAGCCTGGCAGCAGGCGCAGCGCCGCTGGCTGATCGTTCAGAGCGCGCTGGCGCTGCGGTACTTCGCCGCTGCCGGCGGCCTGCTCTGGTGTCGGCGATCTCGCTGATCGCGGGCTTTGCGGTGCTCGCGCGCGCTGATGCTCGGCGCGGCGCTGATCCTGCCGATGATCCTCGAAATGCGTGCTGTCGCTCGGGCGAGCGCAGCGCACGGCGCCCGCTTCAGTGTCTGGTTCTGGGCCGACAGCCGCCAGCAGCTGTCCGGATTGTCGCTGGCATTGATGGCGCTGTTGCTCGCGCTCGCGGTCAATGTCGGCGTCGGCACCATGGTGGAAAGCTTTCAGCCGCACGTTTCTGGTCTGGCTCGACGGACGGCTGGCCGCCGATGTCTATGTCAGTGCCGCCAGCGACAGCGCAGGCGACCGAGATCAAGGCATGGCTGCGCGAACGGCGGAGGTTCACGGCCGTGCTGCCCGGCGGCCGCGCCGACACGCAGCTCGCCGGCATGCCGGTCGAGGTGCTGGGCCTCGCCTGATCACGCCGACCTATCGCGACAACTGGCCGCTGCTCGAATCAGCCGACGAATGCCTGGGTCCGGCTTGCGTCCCGGCGACGCCGTGCCTGGTCAGCGAGCAACTGGCGCGGCGCGAGAAACTTTCGATCGGCGACACGGATCGAGGTGCCGGCGCCGGGCGGCACCTGGCCGCTCGAGGTCGATCGGCATCTACGCTGACTACGGCAACCCCAAAGGCCAGATCGCCGTCAATTTCGCCGCGCTGACGCGGCGCTTTCCCGAAACGCCGCTGACGCGGCTCGGCCTGCGCGTCGAGCCGTCAGCGATGCCGGCGCTGATCTCGGCGCTGCAGGAAAAATTCGGCCTCGACGACCGCAGCTGTCGCCGATCAGGCGACGATGAAGGCGGAATCGAAACGGATTTTCAGCCGCACCTTTGCGGTGACCGCGGCGCTGAACGCCTTCACGCTCGGCGTCGCCGGCATCGCGCTGCTGACCAGCCTGCTGACGCTTGGCCAATTCCCGCCTGCCGCAACTGGCGCCGCTATGGGCGATCGGCGTCACCCGGCAGCAGGCTCGCGGCGATCGAATTGCTGAAGACGATGTCGGTGGCGCTGATCACCGCGCTGTTCGCGCTGCCGCTCGGGCTTGCTGGTGGCGTGGTGCCTGCTCGCGATCGTCGAACGTCAAGGCGTTCGGCTGGCGCTTGCCGTTCCACGTCTTTCCGCTGCAACTGCTCGCACTGCTCGGCGTTGCGCTTGTCGCCGCGCTTCTGGCGCGGCGCTGTTGCCGGTCGTTGAGACTGGCGCGCATGCAGCCGGCCAGCCTGATCCGGATCTTTGCCAATGAGCGGTAGTCGCAAGATATCGCGCCGCGCCTTTGATCGGCGGCACGCGTCGCGCTCGGCCTTGGCGGAAGGCGCCGCGCGCAGGGCTTTGCCGGGCTCGGCGAGAGCGCGGAAGGATTTGCGCCCGTCGTCCCCGGCAAAGCCTTCGCTTTTCCGGCCGATCACGGTCCGCATCCGGAGTTCCGGATCGAATGGTGGTATGTGACCGCCAATCTCGCTGACGCCAGTGGCGCGGCCTATGGCGCGCAATGGACGCTGTTTCGTCAGGCGACGCAGGCCGGCGCGCGCAGCTCGAGGGCTGGGCCAACCAGCAGGTCTGGATGGGACACGCCGCGGTGACGCGCGCCGACACCCATCGCATCGACCGAGACTTTTGCACGCGGCGGTGTTGGGCAGGCTGGCGTCGAGAGCCGCGCCGTTCGTCGCCTGGATCGATGCCTGGGAGATGCGCGGCCTCGACGGATGCGATGCCGAACAGCATCGCCCCGCTCCAACTCACGGCGATCGGCAGCCGATTTCAACTACGCGCTGAAGCTCGACGCCGACCGGCCGCTGGTGCTGCAGGGCGACCACGGCTTTAGCCGCAAATCGGAGCGCGGGCAGGCCTCGTATTACTACAGCCAGCCCTTCTTCAGGGCGGCCGGCCGCATCACCATCGACGACAAGCCGATCGACGTCACCGGCCGCGCCTGGATGGACCGCGAGTGGAGCAGCCAGCCGCTGGCGTCCGACCAGACCGGCTGGGACTGGTTCTCGCTGCATCTGCCGGGCGATGAAAAGCTGATGCTGTATCGCTTGCGGCAGAAGGACGGCCGCGACAATCTGTTCGGCAACTGGATCGAGCCGGACGGGCGCTCGAGCGAAATCGCGGCCGCCGACAACAGCATCACGCCGACCGGCTTCACCGACATCGGCGGCCGCAAGGTGCCGACCGCATGGCGCGTCGCTATCCCCGCGCGCGGCCTCAAGATCGAGACCACGCCGCTCAATCCGCGAAGCTGGATGGGCACCAGCTTTCCCTATTGGGAAGGACCGATCAGCTTTGCCGGCAGCCACGCCGGCATCGGCTACCTGGAATTGACGGGGTATTAGGGGCCCGCACGAATAGGAAATCCCAATGCTTCACTACACCGCGATCGTCACCTGCCTTGCCGTCGCGTTCTACTTCTTCACCTCGACGCAGGTCGCGCGGGCGCGGGGCGCCTCGGCGTCAAGCTGCCCGCGATCACGGGCCATCCCGATTTCGAGCGCGATCTTTCGGGTGCAGATGAACACGCTGGAATGGATGCCGATCTTCCTGCCGTCGCTGTGGCTGGTTTGCGATCTATCTCGGCGATCCCCTAGCGGTCACGCTCGGCATGGTCTGGATCATCGGCCGCATTGTCTACTTTACGGGCTATTCGAAAGCGGTCGAGAAGCGCAGTCCGGGTTTTGCTATCCAGGCGCTCGTCTGCGCGCGTGCTGTGGCTCGGTGCGTTCGGGGCGGCCGCATGGAGCCTGATCCATCCCTGACGATTCGCGCCCTGCACTTGTGAAATTCGAGATCCACGAAAATGCGTTGCCGCCATGTCTTGCTCCGGAGCGTCATGCTTGGCGGCGATACGCTGCGGCAGCAGCGTACTTCCAGACGCGGGAATGCTGTTGCTTTGATCTGCCCCGTCCGCTGACCCCCAGCGGACGGGGTTTTTCGTTTGGGGCCGCCATTTTTGTCACAAATCAGCGCCCGTTTTTGAAATATTTTTGTCCGCTCCGAGGCCGCTGGTGATTAGCTACGGATTGCGAACGGTACTCACGGCCGATACCCATCGTCCCATCCGGCACGCGTTGCTGCCATTTTCCATCCGCAGTGGCTCGCCAAAGCGGAATGCGTGTCACGGGTTTGTCACCCCCGAAAATCGAAATCACGCTACCAATCGAAGCACGCACATTCACGCTTTGCGCGGGACGAGCGCAGGTATTTCACTTTGGAGCGCAAGAAATGGGTGCGATTAGAAACTTCATCCTTGGCTCCGCCGCGGGTCTTCTCGCCATCAGCGGGGCGCAGGCGGCCGATCTTCCTGTCAAGGCCAAAGGCCATCGAGTATGTGAGGGTCTGCTCGCTCTACGGCGCCGGCTTCTGCTACATTCCGGGCACTGACACCTGCATCAAGCTGGGTGGTTATCTGCGCGTCGACACCACGTTCAACGGCGGCGTCTACGGTCAGCCGGCCTGGAACGGCGATCTCGGCCAGCAGAATCGCTATCGCGATTACTTCGCTGCCCGTTCCCGTATGGCGCTGACGGTCGATACCCGCACCGCCACCGAATACGGCGTGGTCCGCACCTTCGGTCAGGCCGACTTCCAGTTCACGCACGCTGGGCGGCAGCACGCTCAACCCGAACACGATCAACCGCGAACGCTCCGGTCGGCAGCGCCAACCTGCTTGACACCGCCCGGCGGCGGCTATGTCGCGGTCGAATATGGTGTTCATCCAGTTCGCCGGCTTCACCTTCGGTAAGTCGGCTTCGGCCTATCGCGACGCCGTGGCATGGTTATCCGGGCAACAACACTCGTCAACCTGCTCGGCGGTCACGACACCGTCACCGGCGTGAACAACATCCAGTACACCGCCCAGTTCGGCAACGGCGTGTCCGGCCACCATCGGTCTCGATGATCCGACCGTCTTCAACCGCACCGTTGTCGCCAACCTGAGCGCTGCCGTCTCGGTGCAACCGGCGGCGGTCCAGCCAACGCCTACGCCGGCGTGCATGCTCCTGACGTCGTCGGCAACATCCGCGTCGATCAGGCCTGGGGTCTGTTCCAGATTTCGGGCGCGGCGCATGAAGTCAACGGCTCCTACAACATCCTGAACACGCGCCGGCGGCTCCCGGCTGGCGCTACTCGGTCCTGCCGGGTGCGGCTCCGACCGCGCTGTCGGAAATCTCCGGTCACCCCGACACCAAAGTGGGGCGGTGCGGTGATGGCTGCGTTGCAGATCAAGAACATCCCGACCGGTGCCGGCGACGACATCAAGATCGACGCGACCTGGTGCCAAGGGTGACACCAAGAACGTGATCGCCACCAGCGGCAACCTCGCCGAGCTTCGCGATGTTCGGTGGCAGCAGCGCTGCCGGTGCCTACCAGAGCGTCGGCTTCGGCGCGACGACGGACGCGTGTCTGGCTCCCGCGGCATTCAACGGCGGCGATGGATCGCGCTCCATCTGACCGACGCGCTACGGCTGTCCGTGGCGCGTACAACCACAACTGGGATCCGTACTGGTCGTCCAGCCTGTTCGGCAGCTACTCGGCCGTTCGTTACGACGGCACGGCGAAGGCCTAACATCTGCGCAGGCCTATACCGCAGCCAGGCAGTTAGGCGCGTGAGCGCAGACTTCACGCTGCAATCCGGACTTCAACGTCTCGCAGCTCGGCGTGGTCACCCGCTGGACCCCCGTCAAGAACCTGACGTTCTCGGCCGAAGTCCAGTGAACCACCTCGACCAGAAGCGTCTGGCGCCGCACTCTGGGCCCGACGCGCCCCGAAGCCGCTCGACCGTCTACGAGTTCAGGGACCAGGACGCAGTCCATCTGCAGGTTCGCGGCCCAGCGTAACTTCTGGATCCTTCAACGCTCTAACGAAGCCGCGCTGTCGAAAGGCAGCGCGGCTTTTTGTTTAGTGTCGTCCGGGCGAATGCCGGGACGACATTGAGGTGTTCGGGAAACACCTGTCGCGCTCATCTTGCCGCCGACTGGCCGCCGTCCTTCACCGCCTGAACGGTTCCGTCGATGGCAAAATGGATCGGCACGCCCTGTCCGTTGCGGCAGCTCAGAGGCCCTGATAGGACGACGACGCCGATGCGACGATCCGGCAATTGATCATCCGTCCATCGCCAGCGTTCCTTCCAGCCGCGCGGCCGAGACCTTCAGCTGCACCACGCCGGCCTTTTCCTCGACGCCATTGACGCTGCAGAGCCCGACATGTGCGCAGCGTCATCGGACCTGCGTATTCGGCGCCGAGGCGGCGTGACTGGTTTCGCGAGGCTGCCCGTGATCTCCCATTCCTGGAGATAGCCGATCTGCCCGCTGGCCGAGTAGGACTGCGCCAAAGCGCGCCTGGCTGCAGCGCAGACATCAGCATCACGGCACACGATCGCTCGCATGGCCTCTCCGCGCGAGCGTACATGCTCACTGCAGACTCGCGCATCGACGCGAAAGCCGTTGGCGTAATAGCGCACGTCAACGTCGTAGCGGAACCGTCGCAGCGAGACCTGACCTCAGTTGGCCTTGCTCAGGAAAGTTGCCGCCGCGCAGCACCTCAGGCGGCAATCGCCCGACGTCCAGGCGACGCCGTCCTTCGGTGCGTTGCGGTAGTTGTCGTTCCAGCAATCCTCGACCCATTCGGCGGCATTGCCGGCGGTGTCGTAGAGGCCAGAAGCCGTTGGGACGATACGAGCCGGTGACGGCGACCTGCTGCTGTGGTCGGGCTGCCGCAGGTGTCGCACTGCGCGCGACCCGTGCCTGCCCTCGCGTCCCCACCAGAACGGCGTCTTGGTGCCGGCGCGGCGCGGCATATTCCCACTCGGCCTCGCTGGGCAGCGCGGTATTTCTGACCGGTCTTCTGCGACAGCCAGGCCACGAACAGCTTGGCATCATCCCAGCTGACGTTGATCGCCGGCCGGTCGCCGCGTCCCCAGCCGTGATCGTCGGGACGCGTGCTTGCAGACGCCAGCGTCGGCGCACTGGTCCCACTCGGCGCAAACGTCACCTCGCGGCGGCCGATCGCAAACGGCCTGCCGGATCGCGATCGCATGTTCCGGCTTCTCATAGGGCGTGTCATTCGATCCCATCGTGAAATCACCCGGTGGAACCACCACGAGTTCAGGACACGCTATCGCAATCGCGAAAGATTTCTCCGGGATCGAGACTGGGCGGGTCACGCTGCGCCACCACGGCGTCTGCCGACGCGCGGCCGATCGGCCGACGGGCCGTTGGTCAGCCCGCGCTGTGCGTTCGCTTCGGTGCTTAGCGACCCAGTCAGCGCTGTGAGGAATATCTGGACAGCAAACGAAATTTCATGTCGTTGTTTCCGCGGAATCACAGGGCTCCAAAATATGAACGTCACTCGCGAAAATATGAACGTCACTCCCGAAAATATGAACGTCACATCCAATGGGCGATAGCATGCTTTATCTAGCGTTTATCGGCAAGGCGAGGCAGTCGGCTCCATCCGAGGAATTTTGGGGGCTGAATTTCAGTTTACAATGCACGGCAAACGAATATCGTTTGCCGAACCGCGCGTCATTATGCGCCGGTCGTGCGCTGAGGCGTAATTTATTTGAGCAGATACCGCACCGTTCTGCGGTCCAATACTGGGAAAGATTTGCGATGATCCGGAGAATGTTGAGATCAATACTCCTGTCGCGTTTTTCGGCGTCTTGTTGCTCTGCGATGCCGCGCTGTCCCAGACCGGCGGCCCGACGCCCTCGCCCGCAGGGCGCAGCCGTCTATTTCATCGGATTGAAGGACGGCGACACGCTGCCCACCAAGTCCACGCTGCATTTTGGCTTGCGCGGAATGGGCGTGGCGCCGGCAGGTTCCGACCGCGCCAATTCGGGCCACCATCATTTGATCATCGATCTCGCCGACGCCGGCGCTCAACACCGAAATTCCGAACGACTTCCAGCACCTGCATTTCGGCGCCGGCCAGACCGAGACCGAAATCACGCTGACGCCGGGCGAGCATACGTTGCAGCTCGTGTTCGGCGACAAGAATCACGTGCCGCATTCGCCGCCGGTGATGTCGGACCGCATCAAGGTCAAGGTGGCCGACCAGGCCGTCGCCGCCGGCTGCCGCCGCGGCGCCTGCGGCCCCGCCGCCGGCGGACGGCGGCCGTCGCCCAAGGACGCCAAAGTCTATTTCATCTATCCGACCGAACGGCGGCTATATCTCGCAGAACCCGGTGATCCGCTTCGGCCTCTTGAACATGGGCGTCGCGCCCGCGGGTTTCGACAAGCCCGAACACGGGGCATCATCACCTGATCGTCGACGCCGAGCTGCCGCCGATGGACCAGCCGATCGCCAACGACTTCAACCACCTGCATTTCGGCGCCGGGCAGACCGAAGCGAAGATCACGCTGCCGCTCGGCAAGCACACGCTGCGCCTGTTGTTCGCCGACGCGGCCCATGTGCCGCACAATCCGCCGGTTTATTCCGAAGCCATCAACGTAACCGTCACCGAGAGCGGCCGCCCGCCCAAGAAGCGCTACAAGCGCCACCGTCGCTGGCGGTATTACTGATAGCGATGCCGCGATGAGATTGCGCCAGCTCCTGATCTGCGTCTTCTGCCTCGCTGCGGGGCGCTGTTTGCGACAGCCGCCGCCGCAGAGCGGCGCGTCGCGCTGGTGATCGGGAATTCGTCCTACAAGAACGCCGCGTCGCTGCCCAACACGATCAACGACTCCAGCGCACTCGCGGCGATGTTCAAGTCGGTCGGCTTCGAGGTCATCATCTCGCGCACCGATCTCGGCGTCGTCGACTTCAAGCGCAGCGTGCGCGAATTCCTGATCACGGCAGAGAGCGCCGACATTGCGGTGGTCTATTATGCCGGCCACGGCATCGAGATCAGCGGCACCAATTATCTGGTTCCGGTGGATGCGCGGCTCAGCCGCGACTACGACGTCGACGACGAGGCGGTGTCGCTCGACCGCATCGTCTGGGCGCTACAGTCGGTGCGCCGGCTGCGGCTGATCCTGCTCGACGCCTGCCGCGACAATCCGTTTGCCGCCAAGCTGCGCTCGGCGGGGATGCGCGCGCCCTCACGGGGCGGCCTTGCCAAGATCGAGGAAGTCAGCGCCGACACGCTGGTCGCCTACGCCGCCAAGGCCGGTTCGGTTTCCTACGACGGCGACGGCGTCAACAGCCCCTACGCCACCGCGCTGATCAGGCATCTCGCCGAGCCCGGGCTCGATATCCGCATCGCGCTCGGCCGCGTCCGCGATGACGTGGTCGCCATGACCGGCGGACGGCAGGAGCCGTTCATCTATGGCTCGCTCGGCGGTTCCACGATTGCCCTGGTGGCGCCGGGCGCCGTCGCGAAGAAGGTCGAGCCTGCAGTGGCGCCTGCACCCGCAGCCCCGGCGCCTGCGGCAATCACCCGGCGCGAGTCCCCGGCTGTAGCCACCCCGCACCGAGCCCGCCGCCATCTGCATCGCCCAAGCCCAGCGTGATCGTCACCGCACCGCCCCCTGTCCCGCCGGCCATCAAGGTCGAGCCGCCCAAGCCGCCGCTGCCGGCACAGGCGGCGCTGGAGACCGGCGATCCCTGCATTCGCGACGAACAACGTCTGGTGCGGCTGCGTTCCAACCCGGCGCCCGACGAGATCGCGAGCTTCCAGCGCGAGCTCGGCTGCCCGCGGCTGCGCGCGCAGGTGCAACGCCTGTTCGAGAGCTACGTCACCGAACCGCGCTCGACGGCGCCGGTCGCAACGGCTCCCGCCGCGGCCGCTCCCGCCAATGCTGCGCCGAAACCACCGCCGCAAGTACAGGCGCAGGCTGCGCCTGCCGAAGACCCTTGCGTACGCGACGTGGCGCGGCTCGCACAACTGCGCGCCGAGCCGAGCGCCGATGCCATCGCCCGGTTCGAGCGGGAACTCGGCTGCGAACGGATCCGCCCGCAGCTCAAGCGGCTGCGCGAAAGCCTCGGTCTCTGTAGAGTCTTGGTCTCTGGAGACTTGGTCTCTGCGAGTCCTGGCCTCCAGGACCAAGGCGCATGCTCATAAATCGAGATTGATTGACGTGGCCCGCCTCAGGGTCCGCTATGCCCCGATAGCGGCCAAAATTCAGTTCGCCGCGAAATGACGCGATGTAGCCAGCCCACGCGGATAGCTCAGAACGAACCCACCAGCGAGCCGAGCGCGATGACGGCGGCCAGCGCCACAGGGCGCCGACGATGCCGACCATCACGATGTCGCGATAGCTTTCCCGGTGCGTCGATCCGCAGACCGCGAGCAATGTGACCACCGCGCCATTGTGCGGCAGGCTATCGAGCGTGCCCGAACCGATCACCGCGACGCGATGGAGCAGCGCGGGATCGAGCCCTATCTCCGCCGCGCGCGTCATGTAGGTCGCCCCGAGCGCGTCGAGCGCAATGGTCAGCCCGCCCGACGCCGAGCCGGTGAGTGCCGCGAGCACGTTGGTGGCGACTGCCAGCGACACCAGCGGTCCGCCGCCGATGCCGAGCACGGCGTCGCGCACCACGGCGAAAGCAGGCATCGCCGCCACCACGGCGCCGAAGCCGACCAGGCTCGCCACGCTCATCGCCGGCAATACCGCAGGCGTTGGCGCCGGCGTCCATGGTCGCGCGCAGGGCCGGCAGTCGCCGATAGCTGACCGCGAGCACGGTCACGATCGCGCAGGCAAGCGCCGTGATCACAGCCCACACGCCACCGACAGCGGCGAGCGACGTCTCGCCCCAGCGGGCTTCGGCGAGAAAGCGCGTGTCGAGTGCCGGCAGGATGAACAACGACATCGCGAGATTGACGATAATCACCATGATGAGCGGCAGCGCGGCGAGCATGGCCGGAGGCGGCACGTCGGTCGTCTCGCCGTGCATGATCTCTGCTGGATCGAACTCGCGCGCGGTGGTGGCGCGTTCACGCAACGTTTTCGTCGGTGGCGAGACGGTCGGGCGGCATCGGCGCGCCGTCGCCAAAGCTTTCGCCGTTCCTCCTTGCGATCGCCTCCTGGCGATTGAGCCACCACAGGCCGAAGCCGAGCATGATCAGCGACGCCAGAATGCCGAGGCCGGGTGCCGCAAAGGGCGTGGTGCCGAAGAACGGCATCGGGATCGCGTTCTGGATCGACGGCGTGCCGGGCAGCGCCGACATGGTGAAGGTCGAGGTGCCGAGCACGATGGCCGCCGGCATCAGACGCCGCGGGATGCCAGCCGCACGAAACAGCTCCTGCGCCATCGGCGCCAGCACGAAGAAGGCGACGAACAAGACTGACGCCGCCATAGGTGACGAGCGCGCCGGCGAGCACGACCGCCAGCACGGCCCGCTGCGGGCCGAGCCGCTGCGGTCATGAAGCTCGCGATCGCGGCGACCGAGCCGCTGTCCTCCATCAGCTTGCCGAACAGCGCACCAAGCAGAAACAGTGGAAAGAACTGCGCCAGAAAGCCTGCCGCGCTGGCCATGAAGGTTTGGGTCCAGTGAGCAAGCAGCGGCTCGCGAGAAAACAGCGCTGCGATCAAGTGCGGCGAGCGGCGCAAGCAGCAGCACGCTCCAGCCCCGGAAGGCGAACGCGATCAAAAGGCCGAGCCCGATCAGGATGCCGAGAAGCCCTGACAGCCGTCATGGCCTCAGCATTCCGCCAGCAGCACGTCGAAATCGGCCGTGGAGCGCTTGCCGATATCCTCGCCGTGGGCCGTCGAGGAATGCGTCGGCGCTCTTGCGGCCCTCTTCTTTCAGCAGCGAGACGAACGCCCACTCGGCGTTGAGCTTCGACGACGCACCGAAGTCCGCGAGCGCGTCGGTCATGATCCGGTGCGTGCGCATTCCGGCCCAGCGCGCGCCCTCGCCGTGTCCGGGGTCCGCCACCTGGCGCAGCAGCGCGATCATGCGCAATTCCTTCATCAGCGGCGAGTTGAAGGAAATCTCGTTGAGCCGGTTGAGGATCTCGTTTGCGGTGCGCGGCGGCTCCGGCCGTTCGCGCGGATTGATCTGCACCAGAATGGTGTCATGCGCGTCGCTTTCGCGCACCAGCGGCGTCAGCGTCGGATTACCGGCATAGCCGCCATCCCAATAGGGCTCGCCGTCGATCTCGATCGCATGGAACATGGTCGGCAGGCAAGCCGAGGCAAGCAGGACGTCGGCGGTGATCTCCGTGTTGCGGAAGATGCGGACCGCGGCCGGTGCGCACATTGGTCGCGGTGATGAACAGCCTGATCGGCGCGCGGGCCAGTCGGTCGAAATCGATGCTCTCGGCGAGGATAGTGCGCAGCGGGTTGAGGCCGAGCGGATTGAGATCATAGGGCGAAACCACGCGGGCCATCAGGTCCATGGCGACATAGGCGGGTGACGTGTCGAGCGTCCAGCGGCCCATCAGCCGGTCGAGAGGCGAGCGCTGCAGCGGGCTGAACGCCGCAGCCTGCGACACCCGCCGCCAATAGGTCTCGAGCGCCGCCCGCGCGCCTTCGGCTCCGCCTTGCGCCCATCCGTCCGCCACCAGGGCTGCGTTCATCGCGCCGGCCGACGTGCCGGAGATCGCATCGATCCGCAGCCACGGCTCCTCGATCAGCCGATCGAGCACGCCCCAGGTGAACGCGCCGTGGGAGCCGCCGCCCTGCAAGGCGAGATCCACCAGAACCGGTTCGCGTGCTGCTTGCGTCCATCGTCATCCTTCCGGTCGGAGAGGAAACGGCACCTGATCAGGAGGAGCCCATCACACTTCGTCTCGACCCTGCGTACGATCGACGCAGCAGCGCGAACAGGCTGCCACCCGTCGCCGCACCCAGGAGGTAGGCGACGGCGACCAGCAGCGCGAGCGGCACGCGGGCATTGATGCCGAGAAACGTCATGGTGACGATCTCGAAGTTCTGCACAGCGAAGATGATCGCCGCCGCGGCGAACAGAATGATGACGGCGAGGTAGATCCAGCGCATCGGCGCCTCCTTCTCGTCGATCAACTGCGCGGCGAGCAGTCCGCCAACCGCCACCTCAACGATCGCGGCGCAGGCCGAAGCCCAATCCGATCCAGCCCGCGCCCGCCATGATCAGATCGATGCCGAGGAACAGGCCCAGGATATAGAGGCTCGAGACCGGCCAGCGCGCCAGGATCAGTACGCCGAGCAGCAGCGTGATCACACCGGACAGCAGCACCCAGATCCAGGGCGTTTCCCGTTTCATGCTGAAGGCCAGGATGATCCGCATGACGCCCGAGGCCAGCAGCGATGCGCCGAGAATGAGGGTGAGCAGCACGGCGGCAAGCAGCGGATTCTCAAACGTGACGAAGCCGGCGACGATGTAGAAGCACGCCCAGCAGGGCCCAGAGCAGAAATTTGCCCCAGCTCTTGATCTGGAAGGCGCTGAACACTTCGGCGACGCCGGCGATGATCATCATCACGCCGACGACGAGGACGCTCGCGACGGTGGCCATCACCACGCTGCCCAGCGCGATAAGCCCGGCGATCACATAGACGACGCCGAGTGCGATGATCCAGCCCGACTTGGCGCGCAGCGGCGCCGTATCCGAACCGGCCTGAGGATCTCTGATTGTGTCTGAAGCATTGGTCATGACGGTCCTCCGATGCGGAAACCTATCCGACGTTCGTCTGCAAGAAACGAGAAGACGAAACATACCGAACAAGTGATACCGGCGACAATCGCTATTTTCTTGCCAATTTCGACTTTTCCGTTTTCGATACGGGCTCGCACTTGCTAACGATTTTAGTGAACGATCCGCACCGGAGCAGTCGCGTTTCGTAGCGCATCCGTTCTTCTCTTCACGGTTTTGTCATGTAACCGCCTCCGGCCCCCGGCGGTCTTGGTGACGCAACGGAACGAGTACCCCGCATCCACCGTTCGCAAATGGCTTCGGATAGCAGGTGGTGCGACGGGCTCTCGTGCTTTCCAAGAGGAGCATGCACGATGAACTCAAGAGATCTTCTGGGTGCGTCATTCGTCCGGGCGGCGGTCTGGAACTTGCGGCGCATGTTGTGCACGCCGCTGCTGTCGGCGGCGCTTCTATTCGGACTCTGCCAGCCGGGCCTGGCGCAATATGAGGCGCTGGAGCTGGGGCCCGAGCAGCCTGCTCCCATTTTGCCCGCCGCCGGGGTGACGGTTTTTCAGAACGTCCGCATCTTCGATGGCAAGAATGCCGCGCTTTCGGCGCCTTCCAGCGCTGCTCGTGAGGGGCAACATCATCGAGCAGATATCGGCGAACCCTGCTGCCACGCAGACGGGTGCCGACGTCCGCGTGATCAACGGCCGACGGGCGCGTGCTGATGCCGGGACTGATCGACGCGCATTGGCATATGTTCATGGCGGCGGTGTCCCCAGCAATCCTCGACGACGGCGGACCCCGGCTACCTTCAACCTGTTGGCCGCGCATCAGGCTGAAGCAACCCTGATGAGGGGTTTCACCACCATACGGGACATGGGCGGTCCCGTGTTCGGGCTGAAGCGCGCCATCGACGAGGGGGTCACCGTCGGTCCGCGCATCTATCCCTCGGGTGCGATGATCTCGCAGACCTCGGGCCATGGAGACTTTCGGTCTCGCTACGAGGTTCCGCGGACGCTGGGAGGACCGTTAAGCCAGTCCGAGCTCGAGGGCGTCGCAGCCATTGCCGACAGCCCCGATGAGGTACGACTGCGCACGCGCGAGCAGCTGAGACAGGGCGCCAGTCAGATCAAGCTGATGGCGGGCGGCGGCGTCAGCTTCGCCCCACAATCCGATCGAGATCGACCCAGTTCACCGAACCGGAGCTTCGCGCCGCGGTCGAGGCGGCCGAAAATTGGGGCACTTATGTGGCCGTGCATGCGTATACGCCGCGCTGCCATCCGCCAAGCGGTCGCCGCGGGCGTCAAATGCATTGAACACGGCCAACTGATCGACGAACCCACCGCCCAGTTGCTGGCGGACAAGGGCATCTGGTGGAGCTTGCAGCCGCTGACCTACGATGCAGACGTTTTCGCACGGATGAGCCCGGTGTCGCAAAGAAAGCGCTGGTAGTGTTCGCCGGAACGGAGAGCGCCTACAAGCTCGCAAGGAAGTACAAGGTCAAGACGGCCTTTGGGAGCCGACATTCTGTTCGATGCGGGGGCTGCCAGCCGCCAGGGGCAGTATCTCGCCATGATGGTCCGCTGGTACACGCCTGCGCGAAGCGCTCAAGATGGCAACCGCCGACAATGGCGAGTTGATGGCGCTGTCCGGGTACATCAATCCCTATCCCGGCAGGCTCGGCGTGGTGGAAGTTGGGGCACTTGCGGATCTGTTGCTCGTCGATGGCAACCCGCTCGACGACATCAACCTCGTCGCAAATCCCGACAAGAATTTTGTAGTCATCATGAAGGATGGCAGAATCTACAAGAATGCACTGAGCAAGTGATGTCGCAACAAGAAGCGGGGCGGAGGAGCCGTTGATCTTACTTCGCGGGCTCCTGTCCCGTCCTTTCGGGTGGCTGATCGCAACGATCTGGTTTCTGTGCCGGGCCGCACTCGTCGCGTGGGCCACCCTTGCCATCTACTATTCGAATCTGCCGTCCGGCAGGGCTGCGTCTGGGGTTGGCGGGCGCCTTTGCGGCGTTCGCGGTCTGGGCTCTTTGGCTTTCGCGCCAACGGCGCATGACCGTGATCGTGATCGTGCTGTTTCTCGGCGTGGCCGCCTGGTGGATCAGCATCAGTCCCTCGCACGATCGTCCCTGGCGGCCAGAAGTCGCGGTGATGCCACGGGCATTCATCGACGGCGACCGCGTGCGCCTCACCGGGGTCCGCAACTTCGACTACCGCACCCGGGATGATTTCACGGTGCGCTACGAAGAGCGCGAACTGCAGCTGTCGCATTTGACAGCCCTCGATTTCTACGTGTCCTACTTTATGCCAGGTCCGGTCGGACACACGTTCCTGAGTTTCATCTTCGACAACGCCCCGCCGCTAAGTATCTCCATCGAGACGCGGCCGGAGGTCGGAGAGAGCTTTGCGCCAATAGCCTCCCTCTTCAAGCAATTCGAGTTGATCTATGTGGTGGGTGACGAGCGCGATCTCGTAGGCGTGCGCGCCAACTACCGGCACGAGGCGGTGTACCTCTATCGTCTCAACACCTCATCCGACGATGCCCGCCGGCTGCTTCTGGTTTATCTGACGCGGATCAATGAACTCGCCGATCGGCCAGAGTTCTATCACCTGCTGACCAACAGCTGCACCATCAACATCGTGCGATACGCCAACGCCGCCGGCCGGACCGGTCGCCTCGACGTCCGGCATCTGCTCAACGGTCTGATCGATGGCTACCTCTATTATTCGGGCCGGATCGACACAACGCTGTCGCTTGAGGAACTGCGGCGTCGCTCGCTGATCAACGAGGCCGCGCAGGCCGCCGATAGCGCACCGGATTTCCCGCAGCGCATTCGAGCATCCCTGCCGACGATGCCTCACTGATGCCTTTCAACCACCGCTCTCGTCGACGGCCCTTGCGCTGGGCCATCCAGGCTCCATTGTGCAAACAGGATCAGTCCGCGCCGGGTCCATTCGCGACGGATCTCGAGCCGACAGCTAGCCGGGCAACGCCGGCTAGCCCACCGAAAGCGGGTAAATCAGCCTCTTGTGAGCGTACACGCCCCAGGTAACATCACGATCGGAGCGGTGCGACGCCTGATCTGGTGCTTCTCTGTTCATTTCACCAGCGGACAGCCACGAGTCCTTGGCGGCCGGAAACGCCTTGTCGCCCGGCACCACGGCGAGCTGCTTGTAATAATCCCAGGGCTTCTTCGACTCCGACGGCTTCTTGACCTCGAACAGATAGAGGTCGTGCACCATGCGGCCGTTTTCCAGCACCTTGCCGCCTTGCGCGAACAGATCGTCGACCGGAAGCTCCTTCAGCTTCTTGGCGACGGCCTCGGTGTCCTTGGTGCCGGCGGCCTTGACCGCCTTGAGATATGGCAGCGTCGCCGAATAGGTGCCGGCCTGGATCATGTTCGGCATCCGGCCGGTGCGCTTGAAGAAGCGGTTGGCGAGATCGCGGCTCTTGTCGTCGCGATCCCAGTAATAGCCCTCGGTCAGCACCAGGCCCTGGGCGGCTTCAAGCCCGAGGCCGTGCACTTCGGCCAGCGTCAGCAACAGGCCGGCGAGCTTCTGGCCGCCCTTGACGATGCCGAATTCCGCCGCCTGCTTGATCGAGTTGGTGGTGTCGAGGCCGGCATTGGCGAGCCCGATGATCTTCGCCTTCGAGCTCTGCGCCTGCAGCAGGAACGACGAGAAGTCCGACGAGTTCAGGGAATGCGGACCGCGCCCAGCACCTTGCCGCCCTTGGCCTTGACGAAATCGCCGGTGTCCTTTCCAGCGCGTAGCCGAAGGCGTAGTCCGCGGTCATGAAGAACCAGGTGTCGCCGCCGGCTTCCACCAGCGAGCCGCCGGTGCCGACCGCGAGCGCGTGGGTGTCGTAGGCCCAGTGGAAGCCGTAGGGCTGGCAGGCGTCGCCGGTCAGGCGCGAGGTCGCCGCACCGACGACGATGTCGATCTTCTTCATCTGCTTCGACAGATCGTGGACCGCGAGCGCGACCGAGGAGGTCGTCAGCTCGGTGATCATGTCGACGTTTTCGACCTCATACCAGCGCCGCGCGATGGCGACGCCGAGATCGGGCTTGTTCTGGTGGTCGGCGGAGATCGACCTCGATCTTGTGGCCGAGCACGCTGCCGCCGAAATCCTCGACCGCCATCTTGGCGGCCTCGAACGACCATTTGCCGCCGTAATCGGCGTAGACGCCGGACTGGTCGTTCAGAATGCCGATCTTGACGCCCTGCGCCGACGCCGGCGCCGCAAGCAAAAGACCGCAGGCTGCAACGGCAGCCGACAACAATCCCGACTTCATTATTCTTCTCCCAACAGTTTCTGTTCGCGGATAATATTCCGCGCAACAATATTTCATAACCCTGCGCCTGCCCATCTATTTCAGGTACGCCAATAGTATCGGGAGCTCGCGAACGCGGACGGCGATGATCGCGCGATTATCCGGCTGCGGCCGGCGTTCTTGCGTGCTTCCAGCGGTCCGCGAGGTTGCGGACGATGATGTAGAAGATCGGCGTGAAGATCAGGCCGAACAGCGTGACCCCGAGCATGCCGAAGAACACGGCGACGCCGACCGCCTGACGCATTTCCGATCCCGAGCCGGTTGAGACCACCAGCGGCAGCACGCCGAGAATGAAGGCGAACGACGTCATCAGGATCGGGCGCAGCCGCAAGCGGCAGGCCTCGATCACGGCTTCCAGCCGCGTCGCGGCCCCTCGAGCTCGATGTCGCGCGCGAACTCGACGATCAGGATCGCGTTCTTGGCCGCCAGCCCCACCAGCACCACGAAGCCGATCTGGGTCAGGATATTGACGTCCTGCCCCATGATCCGCACGCCGATGGTCGCGGCGAGCAGGCACATCGGCACGATCAGGATCACCGGCGAACGGCAGGCTCCAGCTGCCATATTGCGCGGCCAGCACCAGGAACACGAACAGCACGCAGATCGGGAACACATAGAGGCCGGCATTGCCGCCGGTGACCTGCTGGTACGAAAGGTCGGTCCATTCGAAGGAGAAACCGCTCGGCAGCGTCTCCTCGGCGAGCTTCTTCATGGTGTTGATCGCGGTCGCCGAACTCGTGCCCGGCAGCGCTTCGCCCTGCAGCTCCGCCGCCGGATAGAGATTGTAGCGCGCGACGCGGTCGGGGCCGGAAACGTCGCGGAAATCCACCACGCTGCCGAGCATCACCATGTCGCCGGCGGCGTTGCGGGTGCGCAGCCGCGCCAGATCGGACGCTCTCCTTCCGGAACGGCAGGTCGGCCTGTGCCGGTGACGTGATAGGTGCGGCCGAACAGGTTGAAGTCGTTGACGTAGGTCGAGCCGAAATAGGTCTGGATGGTTTCGTTGACGCTCGCAATCGGCACGCCGAGTTTCTGCGCCTTGACGCGATCGATATCGACGAACAGCTGCGGCGTGTTGGCGGTGAAGGGCGAGAACACCTGCGTCAGCCCGGGCGCCTTGCGCGCCGCGGCGACAAGTTCGTCGTTGGCGGCTGCCAGCAGTTCGGGGCCGCGGCCCTGGCGATCCTGGATCGCGCATCGTGAAACCGCCGCCGGTGCCGATGCCCGGCACCGGCGGGCGGCGGAATGACGATGATGAATGCGCCCTGAATCGCGGACAGCCGCTTGCGCAAATCGGCCGTGATCACCGCCGCGGACAGCCCCTTCTTGAGGCGCACTTCCGGCTCTTCGAACACCGGGAAGAGAGCCGCAGCATTGCCCGCCTGCGTCCGGGTCGCGCCCGAGAAGCCGGCGAATGCCGCGACGCGAATGATGCCCGGGGTATCCAGCGCCGTCTTCTCGATCTCGACGGACGATATCGGTGGTGCGCGCCAGCGACGCCGCGCCCGGCAACTGCGCCGATATGATGACGTAGCCGCGGTCCTGCGCCGGAATGAAACCTTGCGGCGTCGTGGCAAGCAGCCATCCGGCGCTGCCGATCAGCGCCACATACAGCAGCAGCATCACCGCCGAATGCCGGATCACGAAGTCGGCCGCCCTGGCGTAGCCGTGCGACAGCCGGTCGAAACGCGCGGTTGAAGTACGCCGGTGAATGTGTCCCAGCCGCGCGCGATGAAATTCCAGCTCGCCGGCGGCCGCTTGTCCTCATGCGGCTGCAGGATCTGCGAGGCCAGCGCCGGCGACAGCGTCAGCGAGCAGAAACAGGAGATCGCGGTCGCGACCGCGATGGTGACGGCGAATTGCTGGAAGAACTGCCCGGAGATGCCGCCGAGAAACGCGGTCGGCACGAACACCGCGCACAGCACCAGCGCGATCGAGACCAGCGCGCTGCCGACCTCCTCCATCGTCTTGAGCGCCGCATCGCGCCGGCTCATGCCGTGCTCGAGATGCCGCTCGACGTTTTCCACCACCACGATCGCGTCGTCGACCACGATGCCGACGGCGAGCACCAGGCCGAACAGGGTCAGATTGTTGATCGAGAATCCGAGCGCCGCCATCACGGCAAAGGTGCCGACCAGCGATACCGGGATCGCGATGATCGGAATGATCGCCGGCCGCCAGCCCTGCAAGAACACCAGCACCACGATGACGACGAGCAGCATCGCCTCGTAGATCGTCTTGATCAGCTCGTGGACGGATTGCGCGATGAATTCGGTCGGGTTGTAGCCGATGTTGTAGTCGAGGCCCTTTGGAAAGCCGGCCTTCAGCTTCACCATCGTGTCGGAAATGTTCTTCGCGGTCGCCAGCGCGTTCGAGCCGGGCCGCTGCGTCACCAGCAGCGCGACCGCCGATTTCCGCAGCAGAAAGCTGTTGGTCGAATAGGACAAGCGCGCCGAGTTCGACCCGCGCCACGTCGCGCAGCCGCACCGTGCGGCCGTCGGCGCCGGCCCTGACCACGATGTCCTCGAACTGCTTCTGGATCCTTCAGCCGGCCGGTGAAGGTGAGGTTGGGCTGGAACGCGCGGTCGGCGATCGGCGGCTCGCCGATCTGCCCGCCGGTGATCTGCAGGTTTTGCGCGCGGATCGCGGCCACCACCTCGCCGGAGGTCAGGCCGAGCGTTGCGATCCGGTCCGGATCGAGCCACAGCCGCATCGAATAGTCGCGGGCGCCGAACATCTGGATGTCGCCGATGCCGTCGAGGCGAAGCAACTGGTCGCGCACCTGCAGCAGCGCATAGTTGCTGATATAGAGCTGGTCGAAGCTGTCGTCCGGCGACAGCATGAACACGACCATCAGGATGTCGGGGCTGTTCTTGCGGGTGACGACGCCGTTGCGCTGCACCTCTTCCGGCAATCTCGGCTGCGCGATCGCGACGCGGTTCTGCACCAGCACCTGGGCCTTGTCGAGATCGGTGCCGAGCTTGAAGGTGACCGTGATGGTGCAGATTGCCGTTCGAGGTCGCCTGGCTGTAGAGATACAGCATGTCCTCGACGCCGTTGATCTCCTGCTCGATCGGGGCTGCGACCGTATCGGAAACGGTCTGCGCGGTAGGCGCCGGGATATTGCGTGGTGACCACGACGGTCGGCGGCACCACTTGCGGATATTCCGAGACCGGCAGCGTGGTGTAGGCGATCGCGCCGACGATCAGCAGCACGATCGACAGCACCATCGCCAGAATGGGCTGGTTGATGGAGAGCCGGCCGAGATTCATGACTTGCCACCGGCCGGCGGCGGTCATGCGGCGTCACCTTTGCGCCGACGCGGGCGCGCTGCAGGCCGTCGACGATGACGCGGTCTTCCGCCTTCAGCCCCTCGCGAATCACGCGCAAGCCCTCGTCGAGCGGCCCCGAGCGTCACGGGCTTGGCCTCGACGGTGTTGTCGTCCTTGCACGACGAAAACGATCTTGCGCGACTGGTCGGTGGCGATCGCGGTATCCGGCAGCAGCAGCGCCTCATAGGGCGAGCTGCCGATCAGCCGCACGCGGCCGAATTGTCCGGGCAGGATCGAAAGATCCTTGTTGGGGATGACCGCGCGGCTGCGCAACGTGCCGGTCGAGACATCGAGCCGGTTGTCGAGAAAGTCCATCTTGCCGTCATGCGATGGCTTTGTCTCGCCGGTCAGCGTCACCTGCACCGGGTTCGGCGTGTCGCGCGAACTGGGCCGCCGGCCCTCGAACCAAAGCCGGTTGTTCTTCAGGTAGGTCGCCTCATCCACGTCGAAATAGATGTAGATCGGATCGAGCGAGACGATCGAGGTGAGCAGCGTGGCATTGCCCTCGCTGCCCTGCACGAGATTGCCGACGCTGACCAGATGGCGGCTGACGCGGCCGGCCATCGGCGCCAGCACGTGGGTGAATTCGATGTTGAGCTGCGCCGCTTTCAGCGCGCCTTCGGCCTGCATCTCCGCGGCGTGCGCCGCCTGCAAGGTCTGGCGGCGCTGGTCGACGATGGATTCGGAGACTGCACTGGTCTGGACCAAAGTCAGCGCGCGGTCGAGTTCGCGCTTGGCCAGTTCCGCCTTGGCGCGCGCATCGGACAATTGGCCATCGGCCTGCAGCGCGACCGCCTCGAACGGGCGGGAATCGATCACGTAAAGCAGATCGCCGGCACGGACGATCGCGCCGTCGCGGAACTCGACGCTGGTGACGAAGCCGCCGACCCGGGCGCGAACCTGAACCTCTTCGACCGCCTCGAAGCGGCCGGTGAATTCATCCCAATCGGTGACGGTACGTTTGGTCGGCTGTGCCACCGTGACCGGCGGTGGAGCGGCCGCAGCCTGCGCGGGCGGCTTGTCGCCGCAGCCGGACAGAGGTGACCGCGAGCAGAACCATCAGCGGCCCGAGGCCGCAGAGTGAATGAAAGCCGAAAATTCGTGCTTCGAGCCAGACGCTCCGATTTCTCCAGTCGCGCTCAATTGCTTCTCCCCGCATTGTGCCGCAATCGATCGAGGCAGCCGCCATGGTCACGCGGCAGGATCAAAGATGAGATCGGCTGCCAGTCTGTTCAGAACCGGCCGGGATCAAGTAAAATGTTACGCACCGGAACCGCCGACTTCAAAACATCACCGGACTGCCCAACAATGTTGGAATAATCTGCTAAAAGGCGATATTGAGCGGTTTGTGGAGGTGATGGCGCATTTCACTACCGGGCAACGCGTCACCGGCCGGTCCACCGATTGGGAACGAGGTCAGAATGGACGCGATTCCATCTCAGAAATCGCTCGACGACGCCAAACCGCCGGATCGGGGTCGCGGCCCCGATCACATCGCGCCGGATTGCGCCGGCCAGAATTTCTATGCAATCGACCGCGGCCTGCGCCATCTTGCTCCAGCTTTATCTCGAGCCGGATGATTTTCGACGGTTGGAGCCTCATTTCGACCGCCTGCGGTGTTCTGGCGGGCGGCCGGCTCGATGAACTGGCCAGGGTCGCCGACAAGCATCCGCCGGTGCTGCACGCCGCGCGACCGCTTCGGCCGCGACGAGGACTGGATCGATTACCATTCCTCCTATCGCGAAATGGAAGCAGATCGCGTTCGGCGACTTCCAGTTCCACGCCATGAGCCACCGCGCCGGCGCGCTCGGCATGGATCGCCCGCTGCCCGCGGTCGCCAAATACGCGCTGCCAATATCTGTTCGTGCAGGCCGAGTTCGGACTGATGTGTCCGATCAGCGTCACCGACACCTCGATCCATCTCGATCCGCAAATTCGCCAGCGCCGAGCTGCAAGGACTATCTGCTGCCGAAGATGCTGTCGGGCGACGTCGCCGACGATGTGGAAGGGCACGCAGTTCATGACCGAGACGCGCCGGCGGCTCCGACGTCGGCCGCGATCGAAACCGTCGCGCGCCGCGAGGCGCGGCACCTGGCGGCTCTATGGCGACAAATGGTTCTGCTCGCACGCCGACGCCGACGTGGCCCTGCTGCTGGCGCGGCCGGAAGGCGCGCCCGCTGGCACCAGGGGCCTCGCGCTGTTCGCCCTGCCGCGCCGGCTCGAAGGATGGCACGCCGCAACAGCCTACCGCATCGTTCGCCTCAAGGACAAGCTCGGCACCCGCTCGATGGCGCTCGGGCGAGATCCTGCTGGAGGGCGCGGTCGCCTATCTGGTCGGCCAGGCCGACCGCGGCCTCAAGCAGATGATGGAGCAGGTCAACCTGTCGCGGCTGTCGCACGGCGTGCGCGCTGCCGCCATGATGCGGCGCTGCGTCAACGAGGCGCTGATCGTGCGCGCGCCACCGCGTCGCGTTCGGCAAGCCCATCATCGAGCATCCGCTGCTGCGCCGCCAGCTGCTGAAGATTGATCGTGCCGACCGAACAGGCGCTGTCGATGTTCCATGTTGCGCCGCAGCCGCCATGGACGAGCGCCAATGCCGGCTCGAACGAGGCGGACGAGCTGCTGCGCATCCTGACGCCGCTGCTGAAGTTCCGCGCCTGCCGCGACAACATTCCGGTGGCGACCGGCGCCATGGAGGTGCGCGGCGGCAACGGCTACATCGAGGAATGGGTGAATGCCCGGCTGGTCCGCGACGCCCAGATCGGCGTGCTCTGGGAAGGCACCAGCAACATCAACGCGCTCGACATCGTCACCCGCGCGGTCGGCAAGAGCCGCGCTCACCGCACCCTGGAGGCCGCGCTCAGGGAAACTGCTGGATCAATCCACGCTGATTCCGGCGGCGTTTCCGGGATCGCCTGCGCCTTGCGCTTGACCGGGCGCTTCGCTTTCGCAGAGCGCGCCGCCGCCGAGACCGCGCTGGAAGCGAGCGCGCGGCAGGCGGCCGGCAGCCTCTATCACATCGCAAGCGCGATCCTGATGGCTGTGGGAAGCAACCCAGCCGAGGGCGGATGCGCGCCGGGCCTTGTACGCGAGGTTCGTCCTCGAACACCGCCTGGCGCGCAGAGACCCGCTGGAGCCGCGCCATGGCGAATGGGAGCGCCAGTCCGAAGAACTCGTGTTCTCCGGAGCGGCAGGGTTGCGAGCGCCGAGGCCGCCGGGCTGCTGACTTAACCCGCAGCCTTAGCGTGCCATTCCGGGGCGCGTCAGAGCCGCGGAGCCAGGAATGACGGAGACCAACCAGCGCGTCATCGAGGGCAGGATCATTTATAGTTCCCCTTTCCGCGATTGCTCCGCTAGATTGTCTCCAAAGGCCACAACAAAACTAAAGCGGTCCAGGGAGGACAAGCGTCGTGCACAAGGGGCGTGTCGTTTCGGCGCCATGGACGAGGTGGTATTCGGCCGCCCGCCGCCGAGGCGGTGCGTCGCGCAGATGGACCGCCTGGGCGCGCACCGCGCGTTTCTGATGGTCAGCGGCACGCTCAACCGCGAGACCGACGAGATCGAGAAAATCCGCAGGCGCTTGGCTCCCGCTGCGTCGGCGACTTTCGATGCGATGCCGCCGCACACGCCGCGCGAGGCCGTCATTGCCGCCGCCGAGCAGGCCCGCGCGCGCCAGCGCCGATCTCATCGTCACGGTAGGCGGCGGCTCGATCACCGACGGCGCCAAGGCGGTGCAGCTTTGCCTCGCCAACGACGTCCGCACGCGTCGAGGCGTATCGACAGGATCCGGGTCGCACAAAGGCGTCGCGCCGCCGACATGAACGCGCCGATCGGTGCGCCAGATCAGCGTGCCGACGACGATTGCCGGCGGCGAGTTCAGCGCCATCGCCGGCGTCACCAACGAGCGCACCAAGGTCAAGGAGATGCTGCGCCATCGATCTAGTGATGCCGCGCGCGGCGATCCTCGATCCCGTCGATCACCGTGCACACGCCCGAATGGCTGTTTCTGTCGACCGGCATCCGCGCCGTCGACCATTGTGTCGAGGGCATCTGCTCGCGGCGAGGCCCATCCTTACGCCGACGCCCAGGCGGTGCAAGGGACTGTCGATGCTGGCGCACGGGCTGCCGCGCGTGAAGGCCGAACCCGGCGATCTCGACGGCGCGGATGGATTGCCAGATCGGCACCTGGCTGTCGATGGCGCCGTTGTCCGCGGGCGTGCCGATGGGAGCCAGCCACGGCATCGGCTATGTGCTCGGCGCCGTGTTCGACGTGCCGCACGGATACACCTCCTGCGTGATGCTGCCGTCGGTGATGCGCTGGAACAAGCCGGACAACGCCGAGCGGCAGGCGCTGGTATCCGCGGCCATGGGACATCCGGGCGAGGATGCCGCCGACGTGCTGGACGGCTTCATCCGCGACCTCGGACTGCCGCGCAGCCTGCAGGATGTGCGGGATCGGTCCGGAGCATTTCGAGGTGATCGCGGAGCAGGCCATGCGAAACGCCGTGGATCCGCGCAATCCGCGCAAGATCGACGCGCCGGCGCAAGTGCGCGAAATTCTTCTTCTGGCCGCATGAGAGCGTTGGAGACACGATGTACACCGGCAAGCACGCTCATCTCCGTCCGCTTCAGCCCGCCTTCATCATGGCTGGATACCGGCGAGGCCGTGACCTATCGCCGAACTGGAGGCGCGCAGCAATCGTCTGGCGCATCTGCTTCGCAAGCTCGGCCTCGAAGCGGCTCGATCACTATGCGATCTTCATGGAGAACAACAGCCGCTACCTGGAAGCCTGCGGCGCCGGCGAGCGGTCCGGATTGTATTACACCTGCGTCAATTCGTATCTGACGCCGAGCGAACTCGCCTACATCGTCAACAACAGCGAATCCGCGCGTTCTCATCACGTCAGTGGCAAAGCTCGACGTCGCGCCGCGAGGCGCTCAAGGAATGCCCCAAGGTCGAGCTCTGCATCGTTGCCGATGGCGCGGCGAAAGCGCGCGCATCGTCGGCCTGCGCGAAGTCGACGCGCCGGCTGCCCAAGACGCCGATCGCGGACGAATCGCGTCGGCACCGCGATGCTCTATCTCGTCCGGCACCACCGGCCGGCCGAAAGGCATCCTGCGCCCGCTGCCGGAGCAGCCGCCGACGCAGCAGCTGCCGCTGTTCGATTTCCTGCAAAAGCTCTGGCAGTACCGCGAAGGCATGATCTATCTGTCGCCGGCGCCGCTCTATCATGCGGCGCCGCAGGCCGCGGTCAATCTCGACGATCCGGAGCGGCGGCACCGTCATCATCATGGAGAGCTTCGATCCGGAGCGTTATCTCGAGCTGGTCGAGAAATGGGGCGTCACCCACAGCCAGCTGGTGCCGACGATGTTCTCGCGCATGCTGAAGCTGCCGGAGGCAGCGCGCGAACGCGCTACGACCTGTCATCGCTCGAGATCGCGATCCACGCCGCGGCGCCCTGCCCGGCGATGGTGAAGGACAGACATGATCGAGTGGTGGGGACCGATCATCCACGAATATTACGGCGCCACCGAAGGCCTTGGGTTTACCGCCTGCAACAGCGCGGAATGGCTGGCGCACCGGGGCACCGTCGGGCAAGGTCCTGCTCGGCGACCTCCACATTCTCGACGAGAACATGCAAGCCTGCCCGGTCGGCACGCCGGGCACGGTCTGGTTCAAGACCGCGACGCCGTTTGAATATTTCAACGATCCGAACAAGACCAAAGAGGCGCGCTCGCCGGACGGCAGCATGAGCACGGTCGGCGACGTCGGCTATGTCGACGACGACGGCTATCTCTATCTGACCGATCGCGCGACCTTCATGATCATCTCGGGCGGCGTCAACATCTATCCGCAGGAATGCGAGAACCTCCTGATCACCCATCCCAAGATCGCGGACGCCGCCGTGTTCGGCGTTCCCAATGCCGATCTCGGCGAGGAAGTGAAAGCGGTGGTGCAGCCGATGCCGGGGATCCAGCCGGGACCGGAGCTCGCCGAGGAGCTGATCGCGTTCTGCAGCCAATCGCTGTCGCGCCACAAAGTGCCGCGCTCGATCGACTTCGAGGCGGAACTGCCGCGGCTGCCGACCGGAAAGCTCTACAAGCGGCTGCTGCGCGATCGCTACTGGGGCAGCAGGGTTCGCGAATTTTGTGAGGGCGTGGAGTTTCGCCAAGACCTCCCTCGCTGAACACCTCATCACCTTCGACGTCAGCCAAGGCGGGCGTAGCTCGACTTCCGACTCGCGGTGCGCCGACTGCCAAAATCAAGTTAATTAAGTGTTATTGTTCTTCTGTCACTTTGGCATCGAAGATCTGCGGAAGTGGACCCGACGACTAGAGCATTCCTCTCATGCTTGTGCATATTGTCGCGGACGATCGGAATAAAATTTCGGAGCTACGCTCGCTATTTAGCTCGCATGATCGCATCACTTCTGTGTTGCTCAATGATGAGAGCAGTGTGCCGAAGGAATGTGACGCAATAATAATTGCGGTTGATCTTCGCAACGCCGGCAGCATCGCCGCCCTCGAGGAGGTCTCGGCGACTTTCAATGGCGCCCCGCGGAAGATTTTCGTGATCGATCCAGAAAGTGCGGCTATTTGCGGCGCAGGCATATGCGCTAGGCGCGACCCACGTATTGTTCAGGCCGGTGTGGCCAGCTCAGCAGCCGTCTCTGCTCGAAGCATTGAACGCCTCAGGGCGAATCAAAGGTGGATTGTCCGAATGTGACAACGAGGGCGGCGCGCGAATAGCTGCTTCCGAAGGCGCCGCCTCCCTGGCTTCCATGTTCTCCGGCCGTCCTCAGAGCGGTCGCCAGATCGATGCCGCAGGCTTGGGCAAACGCCGCCGGCCAGAATTTCCGATACGATCGCCGAGGATGGTTTTCCCACTGGCTGGCGAAGCCGCGTGCGGCGCCATCACGAAGGCACTACTATCAGCATTGCCTGCTGGTGACCGGCACCGCTGTCGCGTTTTACAGCGGTTGAATTTGGGGTTAGCCAAGGCCGACATGGAACGCCTGCCATTCGGCAGCAACGTGTTTCACGACGTCGGAAGAAGCGAAATTCCGCTCGCCATTCTCGACAAGCCGCGAGCCGCCTCGATGACCGGGGCGAGCCGTCATCGAAAGCTCATCCGGCAGCCGGGTACGACGCGCTGAAAGGGACCCACGGCATCTCCGCCGAGATACTGGACGCTTTGCTCCAGGCACCATCGCCAGGAATATCTCGACGGAAGCGGATATCACCGATGCTCTTTTGCGCCCTTCGCCGCCATATCCGACATTGTGCGGATCTTGGCCATTTCTGATATTTTTGCGGCCCCTGATCGAGGATCGCAGCGAATACAAGACCCACCATGTCGCGGGCCGAGAGCCCTGCTGAAATCCTCTGCGGCATGCGCGGAAAGCTCGAAGGTCCGCTGGTGGTTGCGTTCAAGGAGTCGCCCTGAACCGCTAAGGGCGCCTTGAGCGGTGTGACCCCAAAAAGACGCGACTTTCTGCAGAAGCAAGCCCGCTGTTGCGTTCACCGCAAAGCGGCAGGCCGCGTCACTCCCGCCTCCCGGAATATGATAAGATCTTCGTTCGATAACGGCTGAAAGCCGTGATCGCTGGTGCACGAATTCTGGCGACCGCTGGCGAGGCCACCGCAGACAGGAAATTCGATGCAAACGGCACTGGTGGTAAAGGAGCTGCGCAGCGGTTCGCCGGCCCGTTCGGCCTCGACCTCGGCGCCGGCGCGTGCGCCGCTGATTACCGGCCCCGTCGGGAGTCGGGCAAGAGCTTCCCTGTTTCTGCGCGCATGATCGCCGATCTCGATCCCAACGAAGGCAAAGGTCTGGCTGAATGGGACGGAACGCAATTCCATCACTGGCGCCGGAATGGCGAAGAGAGGCGACCTATGTCGCCGCCAGATCCGGCTGGTGGGCCGACACCGTGATCGAGCACTTCGCTCGAGAAGCAAGCCGAAGCGAGGTCGCCGAGCTGGCGGCCCGCCTTGGGCTTCATGCCGATCTTCTGGATGCATCGATCGCGCGCGGCTATCCACCGGCGAGAAGCCAACGCGCTGGCGCTGGTCAGGGCGGCTTCTGCTGTGCCACGCCCGTTTTGCTTCTCGACGAGCCGACCGGCCCGCTCGATGAGTCGGTCACCAGGGTCGAGGCGCTGCTTCGGGAACGAATGGCGATCGGGATATCCATCCTGCTGGTGACCCACGATGCCAGCCAGGCCGAACGCCTGGGGGATCAGCGCTATCGCATGGCGGGCGGGACGACTGGAAGCGCCATGAACCCTATACTGCTGACACCGCTCGACATTTCGGTCGCCGCCTCGCCGATCATCCTCGATGCGGGCTTTCAATTTGGCTCAGGCTTCGGCTGCATCGGCGAGATCGCCATCGCCGCGGCAAGAATGGTCGTGCAGCTTGTCGCCATCGGCTATGTGCTGCGCTTCATCGTTTGCTCTGAACAACCCGGCGGCAACGCTGCTCCGCGTCGTTCTCGTCATGGTGCTGGTTGCCGCGCGCGGGTGGCAGCACGGCCGGAACGCCGGTTCAAGGGACCATTCAAACTTCGTCATCGGCTTTGTCAGCGTCGGCTTTGCCACCTTCGTCACGGCGATCCTTGCGTTGACGACGGCGATCCGCCCGCAACCCTGGTTCGACCCCCATTATGCGATCCCGCTGGCGGGGATCATTCTCGGCAACGTCCTGAATTCCGCCAGCCTGTCGCTCGACGAGCTTTCTCGGGCTCTGTCGCAGGCGCGAACGACAAGCGCATCAGATCGCGGCTGTCGCTCGGCGAAAGCTACCGTGAAGCGATCGCGCCGCTGGTGCGGGAAGCGATCGGCGCGGCCTGTTGCCGATCATCAATCAAATGTCGGCAGCCGGCATCGTTACCTTGCCGGGCATCATGACCGGACAAATTCTCGCCGGCCTCGATCCGCTGGAAGCGGTGAAATACCAGATCCTGCTGATGTTCCTGTTGTCCGGCGGCAGCGAGCCTGTCGGCATTGGCGGCAGCGTCCTACCTTGCGGCATGGCGGCTTACCGACGAGCGTCAGCGGCTTCGCCTGGACCGGCTGCGGTGGCGGCGACTTCGGCGTAACGTTTCCAGCTCCACACGCGGGCGAAGGCACGGGCTTTTCCTAAACCACATCTCGCATGGGCATCTGCAGGGATAAATCGTGATTCTCTGAAGAGGTCTTTCTGTGCTGCGTTATGCATGATCTTGCTGCAAAAGGGCGGCCAGGATCGGGAGCTTTGGGCTCAGCCGCGGGCAGCGGAAAGTCTTCGCCTGCCAGCGCCTAAACCAGATGTAAAAAAATTCGATCCTGTCCATATTAGAAGTCACGAAGCCGCTATCGGCGGATTAGAAGGAAGTATTCCAATGAATCCAAACAAAGCACTTTGGGAAAAAGGCGACTTTACGCGCATTGCGGAGAGTATGAGAGAGAGCGGAGAGGCGCTCGTCAAGGGACTCGGAATCACAAAGGGCTCAAGGTTTTGGATCTTGGATGCGGCGATGGAACGACGGCATTGCCGGAGGCGAGACTCGGAGCGGACGTGTTGGGCGTCGATATCGCGAAGCAACCTTGTTGAGGCCGGGAACAAGCGTGCAAAGGAGCAGGGGCCTCACGAACTGCAAGTTTCAGGAAGGCGATGCGTCCAATTTGCACGAGCTGAAAGATCATACGTTTGACCTCGTCGTGAGCATCTTTGGAGCCATGTTCGCGCCAAAGCCGTTTGATGTGGCCAAGGAGATGGTGCGCGTGACCCGGCCCGGAGGCCGGATCGTGATGGGAAACTGGATTCCAAATGATCCGACATTGGTCGCGCAAATCCTGAAAATCAGCTCCTCGTACTCGCCGCCACCGCCGGAAGGCTTCATTAGCCCGATGACGTGGGGGATCGAGAGCAACGTGATCGAGCGATTTGCAGGCCGCGGGAGTTCCAAAAGAGAAGATATCGTTCGTCAGAGACACCTATACCTTCAACTTTCCCGGCCCGCCATCAGAGCTCGTTGATGCATTCAGAAAATACTACGGGCCAACCATGAATGCATTCGAAGCGGCGGAAAAGAACGGTCGAGCCGGTGATCTGCAGAAGGAGCTGGAAGTTCTGTTCAACAGCCAAAACAAAAGCCCAAGCAAGAATGCCACCTCCATTCCTGCGACCTTCTTGCGCGTCACTGTTGCGGTTCCATAACTGGAGATTCATGCGATTGCTCGTCGCTGACCCTCCGAACCATTTGCCGCTCGCCTATCCCAGCATCTGCGTATCGCCGCAGATCGAGATCGCCTGACCGGAAATCGTCTTTGCCGCGCGGGCTGCACATGAACAGGATCTGATCGGCGAGTCTGCTCCGGCGTCACGTAGTCCTTGATCGAGGTGTAGGGAAAACGCCGTGCGCTCCATCTCGGCGTAGGAAATCCCGCGCTGCTGCGCCAGCTGGCTTCGAGGACGCGGCGCTGCCGGTCGCCGGCGACCAGCCCCGGCAGGATCGCGTTGACGCGGATGTTGTCCGGCCGAGTTCGATCGACAGCGATTTGGTGCAGCCCGATCACGCCCCATTTCGCCGCCGCATAGGGCGTGCGCATCGCAAAGCCGAGCCGGCCCGCAGCCGAGGAGATATTGACGATCGAGGCGTTCTTGCTCTTGCGCAGGTGCGGCACCGCAAGGCGGCGCGCAGTTGAACTGGCCGGTCAGGCAGATCTCCAGGCAGCGGTCCCAGTCTTCCGGATTCATCTCGTCGATCTCTGCGAGTCGGTCCGGCGATGCCGGCATTGTTGACGAGCACGTCGAGGCCGCCGAGTTTTGCCAGCAGCCTCCGCGAACAGCCGCTGCACCGCGGAGCGATCGGAGACGTCGCCACGGCGTCGCGCGTGATCGCGCGGGTCGCTGGCGGCAAGTGCCGACAGCGCCATTTCATCGACGTCGCAGGTGTGAACCTCGGCGCCTTCGGCTGCGAAGGCGCGCGCGATCGCAAGCCCGATGCCGCCTGCGCCGGCGGTGACCAGCACGCGCAAACCCTTGATATCGAGATCCGTGATCGCTCCGAGATAGTTTGCAGAATTTCAGCCGGCGAGACCGCCGCGCGAAAGGATGAAATCCGCGGCGCCGCTGATGTCGGCGGCAATTCCGCTCAGCGCCGCGGCAGCGTTGCCGGCGGCGATGGCCTTGCGCACATCGGCATGAAACCTGATCGCGTCGCCCTTCGCCAGCCGTTCGGGATTGGCGCGCAGATCGAGATTGATCACCGGCCCGGCCTTGAGCCAGAGCCGCGCGGATGATTTCCACCAGGATCGGCGAGTGCGCCGCTTCATAAACCGCAAAGTGAAAGGTCTTGTTGAGTTCGACCGCGCGCGGCAAATCGGGCGTCGGCAACTCGCTCTCGGCCCGCATCGCTGCTTCCGCGCGCGCGATCGACACCAGGTCGCGCTTGTCACGATGCAGCGCTGCCTGCGCCGCCGCGTGGCCCTCGATCGCGATGCGCACCTTGGTGAGGTCGCGAAATTGCGCCGCCGACATCAAGTGGCACGCGCACCGCGCGGTTCGGCGTCACCTCGAGCGCTTTGTCGGCGACCAGCCGCGACACCGCTTCGCGCACCGGCATGATGGAGACGCCGAGCACATCGGCTGCCGCGCGCAGCGACAGTTTTCGCCCGGCGCGAGCCGCCCGGAAATCAGCGAGATCGGCGAGCTTCGCATAGGCGCGCTCGCCCAGCGTCTGATCGCTCGAGCGGCTCCACCAGATTGAGCGCGGCGGGCAAGTTCAACGCGAGGGCTCCCATGCAGGCCGAATTTTCGAGAGAGGACTCGACAACGGCCCAGTCTTTTGCAACCCTAACTGTGATCACAGAGATCACGGCAAGCGACACAAAGCAGCTCATGATCGAGCAGTGCGGCGCTTGCCGGAGAACAAACAGCCGCAGCCCACGCGGCCGCACTAGGGAGATGAAGGCTGATGTCGAACAATAATCAATTCACGCGCCGTAGCCTGTTGAAGACCGCCGGCGGCATTGCGCTGGTGTCAGGAATTTCCGCGCCGGCGATTTTGCGGGCGCAAACCGCCGACGTCATCAAGATCGGCCATCTGACGCCGCGCACCGGTTTCCTCGGGCCGCTCGGCGAATATGCCGTGATGGCGGCCGATCTCGCGGTGGAGGAGATCAACGCCGCGGGCGGCATGATGGGCCGCAAGGTCGAGCTGTTGAAAGAGGATTCGGTCAATCCGCAGACCGCCTCGACCAAGGCCGGAGCGCATGATCGAGCGCGACAAAGTCGCCTGCATCATCGGCGAGATTTCTTCCGCCTCGTGCCTGACCATCGCGCAGGTCGCCTCGCGCACCAAGACCCTGTACATCAACACCGGCGGCAACTCCGACGCGCTGCGCGGCAAGGATTGCCAGCGCTATATGTTCCACGTCGAGTCGCAGAATTCGATGTACGTGAAGACCGTCGGCCGCTCGTTCCTGCGCGACGGCCTGGTCAAAGGGCAAGAGGTGGTATTCGCTGACGGCGGACTACGCGTTCGGCCATGACCTCTTGAAGGTTTCACAAGCGCTTCATGGAAGGCAAATGGCGGCCAATTTCGCCGGCGACGATCTGGTGCCGACCGACGCTGCCGATTTCTCCGCCTACCTGCTGAAAATCCGCGAGGCCAAACCCGACCTGGTCGTGATCAATCTCGCGGGCAACCAGACCACCAACTTCCTCAAGCAATATGCCGAGTTCGGCCTGACCTTCCCGGTCGGCGGGTTCGGCTTCGACACCGCGCTGGCCTGGGCGGCGGGCAAGGGCAACTTCGTCGGCACCTGGCCGGTGGTCTGGCATCATCTGATCGACACGCCCGGCTCGCAAGGCGTTCGTGGCGGCCTTCACCAAGAAATATTACAAGCCGCCGGAGAACCAGGCCTGGGGCGATTACATCGCCATGAAGATCGTGGCGCAGACCATCAACGAACTCAAATCGGCGGAATCGCCGAAGATCATCGAGCACTTCGAGAAGGGCGCGAAATTCGATCTTCTGAAGACGCGGCCGGGCTACTTCCGCGGCTCGGATCATCAATTGATGCACGAAATGTATGCGGTCACGGCGCTGCCCGCCGACAAGATCAAGAATCAGTGGGACATCTTCGCCTCGAGCCCGGCGGTGCCGGGTCCCGACCGAAGACCTGGAAGTGATCGCCGCCACCAAGGAAGAGAACAGCTGCACGTTCCCGAGCTGACGAGCTGACTCGTATTGTCGCCAAAGGTCGCGCCGTTTGTCGTCATTGCGAGAGCAGAGCGGCGAAGCAATCTCTACTGATCCCGATAGTTCTGCCCATGGATTGCTTCGCTGCGCTCGCAATGACGATTCAGGCCGCGTAGTTCCATCGGTCGGGACCAAAGCCATGTCCGCCATGTTGTTAGCGCAGCAAATCCTCAACGGGCTGCTTGACGGCGTCTACTATCTGCTGATCGCGCTTGGCCTGTCGCTGATCTTCTCGCTCGGCGGCATCGTCAATCTCGCGCATGGCGCGTTCTATGCGATCGGCGCCTATCTCACCTTGGTGCTTTCGCCCTATCTCGGCTTCGGCGGGTCATTCGTGGCGGCGCCGGTCGCGGTGGCGCTGCTTGGCGTGGTGATCGAACGCACCCTGTTCCGCCGCTTCTATCGCTCCGATCCGATCCTCTCGCTGCTGCTGACATTCGGCCTCGCCATGGTGGCGGAGCAGGCGCTGCGGATGATCTTCGGCGCGCCGCCCTTGTCCTACTCGATACCGCCATGGCTGCGCGGACAGGTCGCGATCGGCAGCTTCATCTATTCGTTCTATCGCGTGGTACTGCTCGGCATCGCCGCGGCCTGCATTGCCGGCCTGTGGCTGCTGTTGCAAAAGACCTCCTTCGGCCGCGTGGTGCGCGCCGGCGTACAGAATCCGGACATGGTCGGCGCGCTCGGCATTTCGCTGCAGCCCTATATGTCCGCGGTGGCTGCGCTCGGCATCGGGCTTGCAGGCCTCGCCGGCGTGCTGCTGGCGCCGATCTATTCGATCCATCCGGCGATGGGCCAGGAGATCATCACGCCGGCCTTCGTCGTCGTGGTGATCGGCGGTCTCGGATCGTTCTGGGGCGTTGTCGCCGCGGCGTTGCTGGTCGGCCTCGTCAAGGGCGTCATGGTCGGCATCGGCTATTCCGCGGCCTCCACCGCGGCGATCTATCTGCTGATGCTGCTGGTGCTGCTGTTCCGGCCGCGCGGCCTGTTCGGCGAACGCATCACGCGGTTCGAGTGAGGCGCTGGACATGTCGAAGCGCCTGCCAATTCCGCTGCTGATCGCCGCACTCGGCCTATTGGTGCTGCCGCCGGTGCTGCTCGCGCTCGGCCTCACCATGACCTCGGCCACCGAAGTCGTCATCTTACGCGCTGGCCTGCATGGCGCTGAACATTCTGGTCGGCCATACCGGCCTCGTCTCGTTCGGCCACGGCGCCTGGTTCGGTCTTGCGGCCTACGCCGCCGCGCTGCTCCAGCGCAACTTGGATGCACGACTCGTTTTTCGGACCCGACCGTTGCCGGCGTCCTGATCGTGGCGGTGATTGCCGCGGCGTTCGGATTCCTGATCCTGAGACGGCGCGGCGTGTATTTCTCGCTGCTGACGCTGGCGCTGGCGGCGATGCTTTATGCGGTGTCATTTCGCTGGACCGAAGTCACCGGCGGCGAGAACGGCCTCGGCGGCATCACGCGGCCGACGCTGTTCGGCCTCAACCTGGAATCCTCGACCGATCTATTACTGGTTTGTCGCGGCCATCGCGTTCCTGGTGCTGATCCTGTTATGGCGCTTCCATAACTCGACGGTCGGTACCGTGCTGGTGGCGATCCGCGAGAACGAGCAGCGCGCGCGGTTTCTCGGCTATCCGACCAACCGCTACAAGCTCGCGGCGTTCGTGCTGTCCGCTGCCATCACCGGACTTGCCGGCATCCTGCTGCTTTACCAGAACCGCATGACCTCGGCCGATCCGATTTCCGTCTCGTTCTCCGGCGATCTGCTGGCGATGGTCGTGATCGGCGGCATGCGCAGTTTCCTGGGACCCGCGCTCGGCGCGCTGTTCTTTATTCTGTTCCGCGAATTCCTCGGCATCTATACCGAGAACTGGCTGTTCTGGTTCGGCCTGGTGTTCGTCAGCTTCATCGTGTTTTCGCCGACCGGCCTGGTCGGCGTCGGCGAGCGGCTGATCGCGCCGTTCCGCAAGAAGACGGTCGAGGATGCCGCGATGTCGGCGCGCCGGATCGAAGTGCTGCCGCTGCCGGAATTTCTGCGGCCCAAATCTCACGTCGTACGGCCCGGTGCTTTCCGCCCGCCACATCGTCAAGAGTTTCGGCGGCATCAAGGCGGTGCAGGGCATCGACATCTCAGATTGCCGACCGCACGCTGCATGCGCTGATCGGGCCCAACGGCGCCGGCAAGACCACGGCGTTCAATCTGCTGTCGGGCATGTATCCGCCGGACGAGGGCGCGGTATCGCTGATGGGCCAGCCGATCGCCGGCCATACGCCGGAGGAGATCGCGCGCGCCGGCATCGGCCGCTCGTTCCAGATTACCAACCTGTTTCCGGCGCTCAGCGTTGGCTGAAAACATCCGCCTCGCCGTGCAGGCGCGGCATCCCCGCCGCTTCGATCCCCTCACCGACGCGCTGTCGATCGATGCGATCAATGCCGAGACCGACGCGACCATCCGCTATCTCGGCCTTGCCGGCATCGAAAAGGCCGAAGCCGGCATGCTTGTCGCTATGGCGGCCAGCGCCTGCTCGACATGGGCGTGGCGCTCGCCACCGCGCCGCGCGATGCTGTTGCTGGACGAGCCGCTGGCCGGGCTTGCCGCGGCGGAGCGCGAGCGCATCGGCGCCATTATCAAGCGCATCTCGTCGGATCTGCCGGTGCTGCTGGTCGAACACGACATCGACCGGGTGTTTCAGCTCGCCGATCATGTCACCGTCATGAACGAAGGCCGGGTGCTGCTCGACGGTTCGGTCGAGGATGCGCGCGCCAGTCCAAAGGTGCAGGAAGTCTATATCGGCTCCGGCGCGACCGAGGTTGCCGCGCGCCCGCGGGAAACCGCCGCCCGCGTCAACGCGCTGCTGACGGTCAACCAATGTCGATACGTTCTACGGCAAGAGCCATATTCTCAACGATGTCAACTTCACGCTGCATGACAACGAGATCATCGCGCTGCTCGGCCGCAACGGCGCCGGCAAGTCGACGCTGCTGAAGACGCTGATCGGGATCGCGCCGGCCGTCGAACGGATCGATCAGGCTGGCGGACAGCGAACTGATCGGGCTATTCGTCCGCGCAGAACGCGCGTCTCGGCATCGGCTACGTGCCGCAGGGCCGCGGCCTGTTCGCAGGGCATGAGCGTCGAGCAGAATCTCGAGCTCGGCGGGCTGAAGCGTCAGACCGGCAACGGCGTGCACTGGACGCGGGAGCGCATCTACGAATATTTCCCGCGGATCCGCAGAGCGGCTCGACAGTCCCGCGGATTATCTCTCCGGCGGCGAACAGCAGATGGTGGCGGTGGCCCGCGCGCTGTCGGGCGACGTGCGGGTATTGCTGCTCGATGAGCCCTTCGAGGGTCTCGCGCCGACCGTGGTCGAGCAGTTGTTCGAGACCTTCGACCGGCTGCGCAAGGAAATCGCCATCATCATCGTCGATCACCATCTCGATCTGGCGCTGGCATTGTCCGACACCACGGTGGCGCTGGAGCGCGGCCGGGTGATCCATCAAGGGCCGTCCAAGGCATTGCGCGACGATCTCGACCTGCGCCGCAAGGTGCTCTGGCTGTGAGAAGCGAGTTGTGAGACCAGCAAATGGCAAGTACTGAACGCAACGTCGCCATCGTCGGCACCGGCCTGATCGGACGCGCCTGGGCCGCGATCTTTGCCCGCGCCGGGATGGAACGTGCGGCTCACCGATCCGCATGTTACCGACGCTTGGCGGCGGCGCCACGGCCTGATCCGCGACGAATTGCACGCGCTGGCGCGCTCACGGGCTCGCCGGATGATCCCGATGGCGCGGTCGGCGCGGGTCTCCGATCGCGGCGAGCCTCAAGAAGGCCGTGATGGACGTCGAGTTCGTGCAGGAGAACGGCCCGGAGGATCGTCGAAGAAGCAGATCATCTTTGCCGAACTCGACAAGCTCGCGCCGCCGGACGCGCTGCTGGTATCCTCGACCTCGGCCATCAACAGCCTCGCGTTTCACGCGAAGCGCTGCCGGGCCGGGCGCGCTGTCTGGTCGGTCATCCCGTCAATCCGCCGCATCTGGTGCCGCTGGTCGAATTGTGCGGCGCGCCGTGGACCGCGCCTGACGCAATCGACCGTGCGCGCAAGATCTATCGCGAGATCGGGCAGGTGCCGGTCACCATCAACCGCGAGATCAACGGCTTTGTCCTGAACCGGCTGCAGGGCGCGCTGCTTGCCGAAGCATTCCGCCTGGTCGGCGAAGGTTTTATTTCGGCGGAAGATCTCGATCACACCGTGAAGGATGGCCTTGGCTTGCGCTGGTCGTTTCTCGGACCCGTTCGAGACCATCGAACTCAATGCGCCCGGCGGCATCCCGGATTATTGCGCGCGCTATACCGGCTTCTACAAGGAATTGGCGTCCGCTTCGGCCGGTCCTGAAGTCTACAAAGCCCGAATGTGGACCGGGTGATCGCGGCGTGGCCGCATCAGCCGACGCCCGAGCGCATCGCCGCGCTGACGCAGCGGCGCAACGAGCGCCTCGCGGCGCTGGCCGCGCACAAGGCCAGCACAGAACGACAAATCTGAAGGTCATCGCCCCGCAAGAAGGAGAGCAAAGCATGAGCCGCAAAGTCATCATCACCTGCGCCGTGACCGGCGCGATCCACACCCCTCGATGTCGAAGGCGCTTGCCGGTGACGCCGCAGGAAATCGCCGACGCCGCGGTCGACGCCGCCGAAGCCGGCGCCGCCATCGTGCATCTGCACGCGCGCAACCCGAAGACCGGCCAGCCCGACCAGAGTCCCGAGGCCTTTGCGCCGTTCCTGAAAATCATCAAAGCAGCGCTCCAACTGCGTGATCAACCTCACCACCGGCGGCGCGCCGACCATGACGGTGGACGAGCGCGTCCGCCCCGCCGCGGTCTACAAGCCGGAAGTCGCTTCCGCTCAACATGGGGTCGATGAATTTTGCCTTTTCCGGCATGCTGAACCGCTTCAAGAAGTTCGAGCACGACTGGGAGCTGCAAGCATCTGCAGAACAAGGACATCGTGTTCCGCAACACCTTTCAGGACATCGAATACGTCTTGAAGACGCTGTCGGAGACCGGCACGCGCTTCGAGTTCGAATGCTACGACACCGCGCATCTCTACAATCTGAACTACTTCCTCGAGCAGGGCATGGTGAAGCCGCCGCTGTTCGTGCAGACGGTGTTCGGCCTGCAGGGCGGAACCGGCGCGCATCCCGAGGACGTGCTGCACATGAAGCGCACCGCCGACCGCCTGTTCGGCGACAAAATGGTCTGGTCGGTGCTGGGCGCCGGCCGCAATCAACTGCCGATCGCGGCGATGGCGCGCCGCCATGGGCCGGCAATATCCGCGTCGGGCTCGAAGACTCGCTGTGGGCGGCGCCCGGCCGAATGGCGGCGTCGAACGCCGAGCGAGGTAACGCTCGCGCGCGCAAGATCATCGAAGGCCTCGGCCTCGAGGTCGCGACATCCGACGAGGCCCGCGAAATTCTCGATCTGAAGGGCGGCGACAAGCTGGAGGTCTGACGGCTCCGGCAGAGTGCCTGCGCTCATCCGCCGCAGCGTTGGCGCGGAAAATCGCCATTCGGATTGCTTTGGTCCGAATTGCCAAGTGCGCTGACAGGGGCCTTGCTTGTTGCGTGGACCCCCACCATGCTATCGTTCGATAAATCGGCCCGCCATGAGGCCGAAATATCGAGGGAGGGAGGAAATATGCGGAGCCTGCAAGCGCTTGCCGCCGCGGTATTGTCGTTGCTGGCGGCCTCTGATGTTGCGCTCGCGGCTGAGCAAGCAGGGCGGCATTCTGCGGGTCTATCATCGGGACAGTCCGGCCAGCGCCTCCATCCACGAGGAGGCGACCTACTCGGTCAACGTTCCCTTCATGCCGGTCTTCAACAATCCCGTCATTTACAAGCAGGACGTCGCGCAAAACAGTCTGGAGTCGATCGTCCCGGATCTCGCGGAGAGCTGGGCCTGGAGCGACGACAGCAAGATCGCTCAATTTCAAGCTGCGGCAGGGCGTCAAATGGCACGACGGCAAGCCGTTCACCGTCGCAACGACGTCAAATGCACGTTCGACATGCTGATGGGCAAGTCGCCGCAGAAGTTCCGCAAGAACCCGCGCAAATCCTGGTACGACGAGGTTGATCGATGTCACGACCAACGGCGACTTCGAGGTCGCGTTCAACCTGAAGCGGCCGCAGCCGGCGCTGTTGGCGCTGCTCGCCTCCGGCTATACGCCGGTTTATCCGTGCCATGTTTCGCCCGGCGACATGCGCACCAAGCCGATCGGCACCGGCCCGTTCAAATTCGTCGAGTTCAAGGCCAACGAATCGATCAAGCTCATCCGAAATCCGGACTACTGGAAGAAGGGCCTGCCTCATCTCGACGGCATCGAGTTCACCATCATACCAAATCGTTCGACGCGCTATTCTGGCGTTCGTCGCCGGCAAGTTCGACATGACGTTTCCGACCGAGGTCATCGATCCCGCTGCTCAAGGACGTCAAGGCGCAGGCGCCGAACGCGGTATGCGTGGTCGAGCCGATCAACGTCAGCACCAACATCATCGTCAACTCGTCCGCGCCGCCGTTTGACAATCTCGGATATTCGCCGCGCGATGGCGCTGGCGCTGGACCGCAAGGCGTTCGTCTCGATCCTGTTCGAAGGCCAGGCGGATATCGGCGGCACCATGCTGCCGGCGCCGGGTGGCTTGTGGGCCATGCCCAAGGAGATGCTGGAGACGATACCGGGCTACGGGCCCGACGTGAAAGCCAACCGGGAGGAGGCACGCAAGCTGATGCAGAAGGCGGGCTACGGCCCGGACAAGCACCTGCAGGTCAAGGTCTCGACGCGCAATATTCCGGTTTACCGCGACCCGCCGTTATCCTGATCGATCAGCTCAAGAGCATCTATATCGATGGCGAACTTGACGTGCGTCGAAACCGCCAACTGGTTCTCGAAAGTTGCGCGCAAGGATTACGCGCTCCGGCCTCAATCTCACCGGCAACGCGGTCGACGATCCCGACCAGTCGTTCTACGAGAACTACTCCTGCAATTCCGAGCGGAACTACACCAACTATTGCAACAAGGACATCGAGAAGCTGTTCGACCAGCAATCCCAGGAGACCGACGTCGCCAAGCGCAAGAAGCTGGTTTGGGAGATCGACAAGAAGCTTCAGGGAAGACGTCGCCCGGCCGATCATCTTCCACGGCCGCCATGGGCTCGTGCTGGCAGCCTTACGTCAAGGGCATCACCATCATGGTGAACAGCTCCTATAACGGCTATCGCTACGAGGACGTGTGGCTGGATAAGTAACCTCGAGCACCACAAGTCGGGGTAGACCTCGCCAGCCGGCTAATGACTTGCGCGTGTTCGATCGCACAACCGGTATCCACTTTTGCGGAATGCACGCTAACGGGAGCAGCCAGGTGTTTGCTTATATCGTGCGGCGCCTCGCGTTGATGCTGCGTGACCCTGTTCGGGATCTCGGTCATCATCTTTCGTGCTGCTGCGCATCGTCCCCGGCAACATCGTCGACATCCTGTTTGACGCCGCCGGATGTCGTCGATCCCGGCCGACAAGGCCAATCTGGAACAGCGAACTCGGGCTCGATCAATCGATCGTCGTGCAATATCTGCATTGGATCGGCGGGCTGCTGCGCGGCGATCTCGGCTATTCCTATGTGTCCGAGAAGCCCGCGCTGCGACGAGATTCTGCCGCGAATTCCGATCACGCGCGCGGCTTGCCGGTCTTGCGCTGCTGTTCTCGGCCTCGATCGGCATTCCGCTGGGCGTCATCAGCGCGGTCAACCAGGGCACCCGGCTCGATTATGCCCTGCGCGTCGTGAGCCTGAGCGGCCTGTCGCTGCCATCGTTCTGGCTCGGCCTGCTGATCCTGATGGCGTCCGTCGCCTCTGTTCGGAACCATGCCGATCTTCAACCCGAACCCGCAAAACTTTGGACCGAGGCGTTCGCGATCTATTGCATGTCCCGGCGATGGCGGTCGGCTTCCGCAGCGCCGCGCTGACGATGCGGATCACGCGCTCCTCGATGCTCGAAATCCTGCGGCAGGATTACATCCGCACCGCGCGTGCCAAAGGCGCTCCGAGAGGTCCGGTCAACTATCACCATGCGCTGAAGAACGCCATTCTGCCTGTCATCACCGTGATCGGCATCGAGGCGGCGTTCCTGATCGGCGGCCTGATCGTCACCGAAACCGTTTTCAATATCCCCGGCGTCGCCCGCTTTCTGGTCGAAGCGCATCCGCTGGCGCGATTATCCGATCGTCCAGAATCTCGGTGATGCTGATCGCCGTGGTCGTCGTGGTCGCGAACTTCACCGTCGACATGCTCTACGCGGTGGTCGATCCGCGCATCCGCTATACGGATTAGGAGGCCACTTGGCCGCGATCAACTACGATACCGAACTGAGACGCGCCGGCGCGCATTCCACGCATGGCTGGCGCAAGCTGGCGTTCCTGGCGCAGCGCTACGTGCTCGGCACTGTCGGCCTGATCATCATGGTGATGTTCGTGCTGGCTGGCGGCGCTCTGCCGATGTCATCTGCCGCTTCGATCCTCTCAGCGGTCGATTCCGCGCATCGGCTCGCGGCCCCAGATGCGCGGCACTGGATGGGCACGGATTCGTTTGGCCGCGATGTCTGGAGCCGGATCATCCACGGCGCGCGCATTTCGCTCGCCGTCGGCATCGGCTCGACCGCGCTCGGCTCGTCGATCGGCGTGATGGTCGGTCTCGCGTCGGGTTATCTGTCCGGCTGGGTCGATCTCGTGTTCCAGCGGATTACCGACATTCTGCAGGCCTTGCCGCTATTGGTCGCTCGCGCTGGTGATGACGGCGGCGCTGGGGCCGTCGCTGCCGAACGTGATCATCGCGATCGCCATCCCGCTGATCCCCACGGTCGCCCGCGTCATCCGCGCCAATACGCTGGCGCTGCGCGAGCAGCCGTTTGTCGAGGCCGCCAAGTCGATCGGCATGAGCGAGATGCGGATTGCGCTTCGCCACGTTCTGCCCAACACGCTGGCGCCGCTGATCGTGCTGGCCACCGCGCAGCTCGGCTCCACCATTCTCACCGAAGCCTCGCTGTCGTTTCTCGGCCTCGGCATTCCCGAACCCTATCCGTCCTGGGGACGCATGCTGTCGGAATCGGCGGCGGAATATGTCCGCGTCGCGCCATGGCTTGTGATTTTCCCGGGCGTGGCGATCAGCCTTGCGGTGTTCGGCACCAACCTGTTCGGCGACGCGCTTCGCGACATCCTCGACCCGAGGCAGCGCGGCTGATGAGCGAGGCGCAAGCCGAAGAGACGGTTCTCGACGTGAAGGGCCTGCAGACGGTGTTCTTCACGCAATTCGGGGCTGTTCAAGGCTGTCGACGACGTTTCATTCAACGTCCGTCGCGGCGAGACGCTGGCCATCGTCGGCGAGTCCGGCTGCGGCAAGAGCGTGACCGCGCTTTCGATCATGCGCCTGGTGCCGAACCCGCCGGGCAAGATCGTCGGCGGCTCCGTCATGCTCGAAGGCACCGATCTTCTCGGCCTCGACGAAGACGAGATGCGCGCGATCCGCGGCAACCGCATCTCGATGATCTTCCAGGAGCCGATGACCTCGCTCAACCCGGTGATGCGGATCGGCGACCAGATCACCGAGGCGGTCCGCCTGCATCGAACGATGACCAGCAAGGAGGCGTGGAAGCAGGCCGTCGAAATGCTGCGCCTGGTCAGGATCCCCGAGCCCGAGCGGCGGGCGCTGCGAATATCCGCACCAGCTCTCCGGGGGCATGCGCCAGCGCGCGATGATCGCCATGGCGCTGGCCTGCCGGCCGGCGCTGCTGATCGCCGACGAGCCGACCACCGCGCTCGATGTCACGATCCAGGCCCAGATACTGGCGCTGATCCTCGATCTGCAGAAAGAACTCGGCATGGGATTGATCCTGATCACCCACGACCTCGGCGTGGTCGCCCAGACGGCGCAGCGCGTCATCGTCGATGTATGCCGGCAAGAAGGTCGAGGAGGCCGATGTCGAAACCTTGTTCGCCAACCCGAAGCATCCCTACACCCGCGGCCTGATGGCCTCGATCCCGGCCGTGCTCTCGCTCGGCGCCAAAGCCGAGTGCGCGCCTGGTCGAGATTCCCGGCATGGTGCCGTCATTGACCAATCTGCCGAAGGGTTGCGCGTTTCGCGCCGCGCTGCGAACTCGCCATCGCAGCGCTGCCGCGAGGAATATCCGCCGCTGCAGGCGCTGGGGCGACCGATCATCTGGCGGCGTGCTGGCGCGCGGCGGAACCGGCGAGATCGCCATGACCGACGCGCGCGCCCTGCTCGAGGTATCGGACCTCGTCAAGCACTATCCGGTGCGAAGCGGCATCCTGCGCCGCAAAGTCGGCACCGTGCATGCGGTCGATGGCGTCAGCTTTACGGTTGGCGTCGGGGAAACACTCGGCCTTGTCGGCGAAGTCCGGCTGCGGCAAATCGACGGTCGCGCGCAGCGTCCTGCGCCTGGTCGAGCCGACCAGCGGCAGCATCCGGCTCGATGGCCTGGATATCACCCATCTCGGCAAGGCCGAACTTGCGCCCCCATCGACGTTCGATGCAGATCGTGTTCCAGGATCCGTTCGCCTCGCTCAATCCGCGCATGACGGCGGGCGATATCGTCGGCGAGCCGCTCAGCGTCCACGGCATGGCGGCCGGCAGCAAAAAGCGCGAGCGGCGTCGCCGAACTGTTCCGAGCAGGTCGGGCTGCAGGCCGGATCAGATGCAGAACTACCCGCACCAGTTCTCCGGCGGCCAGCGCCAGCGCATCTGCATCGCGCGGGCGCTGTCGCTCGGGCCGAGCCTGATCGTCTGCGACGAGCCGGTGTCGGCGCTCGACGTATCGATCCAGGCCCAGGTGATCAATCTGTTGATCGACCTGCAGCGCAAGCATGACTTCTCCTATCTGTTCATCGCGCATGATCTCGCCGTGGTGGCCCATATCAGCCACCGCGTCGCCGTGATGTATCTCGGGCGCATCGTCGAGATCGCCGAGAAGGCCGAACTGTTCGCCAATCCCCGCCATCCCTATACCGCAGGCGCTGCTGGCGTCCGTGCCGGTCGCGAATCCCAAGGTGAAGCGCCTCACGCCGATGATCGACGGCGACGTGCCGAGCCCGATCAATCCGCCATCCGGGCTGCGCCTTCCACACCCGCTGCCGCTATGTGATGGACCGCTGCAAGGTCGAGACGCCCGCGCTGGCTGAAGCCGGCGCCGCAGCATCAGGTCGCGTGCTGGCTCAATGAGGAACGGGGCGGACGGCCTAGCTCGTCATTGCGAGCAGCAGGCGTGCGGCCATCGCGAGCTCCGGCATGCTGCGCAGCATTCGCGTTGAAGACGTGGATGCTTCGGCGCGCATGCTCCGGGCAATGACGAGTGTACAGCGCTTACGCCGCCTGCGCGCTCTGCTTCGATCTCCACCACAATCTTTCCGGTCGTCACCTGCTCGCCTTCCGCGACATCGATGGCGGAAATCGTGCCCGATATCGGCGCGGTGTGCACATGCTCCATTTTCATGGCTTCCAGCGTCATCGACCGGCTGGCCGGCCGCGACGCGCTCGCCCGGCTTGACCAGAACCGCAACGACGCGGCCGTTCATCGCCGCGCGAACCTTGCCGTCGCCGCCGGCTGGCTGCAGCCGCCGCTGCCGGCGCAGCCAGAGTGTCAGATCGCGGACCGCAAAGCGTGACGCCCCGGTGCAGGACGTAAAGCCGGTCGCCGATCGCGGAAAAATCTTGCCGGATTCCATGACGCCGTTGACGCGGAAGCGAGATCGGTATCGCCGCCGAGCTCGTCGATCTCGAACCGGTACTCGCCGCCATTGCGAGCTCGCGACGTAGCCGCCATCGCGCTCGCGCACGATCTCGAGATCGTGGACGCCGTGATCGAGCTCGATGCGGAGCGGCAATCGGAAACGTCGCCGCCAGCGTCCGCCCGCTCCGCCATGGCGGCGCGTCGGGATCGGTCACATAGAGCAACAGCGCCGCGAGCGCCGCTTCCGAGGTCAGCGTCGCTTGCGCGGCGAGCCAGCAGATCGTCGCGATGCTTGCCGATGAAAGCCGTCGTCGCTTCGCCTGCTGCAAATGCGGGATGCCGCAGGCACGTCGATCAGAAACGCCTGATTGGTGGTGACGCCGAACGCAGCGGTCTGCTCGAGGCCGCAGATCAGCTTGCGCCGCGCCTCGTCGCGGGTGGCGCCATGGCTGATGATCTTGGCGATCATCGAGATCATAGAACGGCGGGATTTCGAGCCGGATTGCAGCGCGTGCTCGACGCGGAATCCATCCGGCATTTGCCACAGCGCCATCCGTGCCGGACTGCGGCATGAAATCGTGGGCGGCGTCCTCCGGAGCACAGCCGCACCTCGATGGCGTGGCCGGAGAATTTGATATCTTCCTGCTCGAAGCCCGAGCGGCTCGCCGCGCGGCAACGCGCAATTGCAATTCGACCAGATCGAGCCCGGTGATCGCCTCGGTGACGGGATGCTCGACCTGCAGCCGCGTATTCATCTCCATGAAATAGAACTCGCCGCTCGGGTCGAGCAGGAATTCCAGCGTGCCGGCGCCCTCATAGCCGATCGATTTGATCGCGGCGACCGCGACCGCGCCCATCCGCGCCCGCAATTCCGGCGTGACACTGCCGGCGACGGCGCTTCCTCGATCAGCTTCTGATGCCGCCGCTGCACCGAGCAATCGCGCTCGCCGAGATGGATGGCGTTGCCGTAGCGGTCGCCGAACACCTGGATCTCGATGTGGCGCGGATCGGCAATGGCGCGCTCCAGGATCACGCCGGCGTCGCCGAACGCGCCCTGCGCCTCCGGATCGCGCGCTGCGCAGGCATCCGGAAACGCCGCCGCGTCCGCGACCAGCCGCATGCCGCGACCGCCGCCGCCGGCGACCGCCTTGATCATCACGGGAAAGCCGATCTTCTTGGCTTCCGCCAGCATCGCGGCGTCGCTCTGGTCCGCGCCCTGATAGCCGGGCACGCAGGGCACGCCGGCCGCCTGCATGATCGTCCTTGGCGCCGGCCTTGTTGCCCATCGCCTTGATGGCTTCCGGCGACGGCCCGATGAACACCAGACCCGCATCGCGGCAGGCTTGCGCAAAATCCTCGTTCTCGGCGAGAAAGCCATAGCCGGGATGAACCGCGCTCGGCGCCGCTGGCTTTTGCTGCCGCGATGATCGCCTCGATCCGCAAGTAGGATTGCGCCGGCAGCGCCTCGCCGATGCGCACGGCATCATCCGCCTCGCGCACATGCAGCGCATCGCGGTCGGCGTCGGAATAGACCGCGACCACGCCATAGCCGAGACGGCGCGCGGTGCGCATGATCCGCAGCGCGATCTCGCCGCGATTGGCGATCAGGATCTTGTGGAACGGCGTGCGCTTCATCGACCCGCCGCTCATGGCCGCGCGACCGAAAACTGCATGCGCTGCGGCGTGCGCGCCTCGGCCTCGCGGCAGATCGCCAGCACCTCGGCCAGCACGCTGCGGGTGTCGCGCGGATCGATCACGCCGTCGTCGAGCACGCGCGCGCTGGTCGAGAACACGTCCATCTGGCCGTCGAACACGCCGATGATCTGCGCCTTCATCGCATCGAGCTTTTCTTTCTCGACCGGCTTGCCGCGCCTGACGGCGGCGGCCTCGGTCACGATCGCCATGGTTTCGGCGGCCTGCTCGCCGCCCATCACGGCGGTCTTGGCATTGGGCCATGAGAAACAGAAGCGCGGATGAAAGCCGCGCCCGCACATGCCGTAATTGCCGGCGCCGAACGACGCGCCGCAATAGATCGTGATCTGCGGCACGGTGGCCGAGGTCACCGCCTGGATCATTTTCGAGCCGTGCTTGATCATGCCGGCTTCTTCATAGGCCTTGCCGACCATGTAGCCGGTGGTGTTGTTCAGATAGAGCAGCGGCGTGCGCGACTGGCAGCAGGCCTGGATGAAATGCGTCGCCTTGTTGGCGCCGGGCACATCGAGCGGGCCGTTGTTGGTGATGATGCCGATCGCCTGGCCCTCGATGCGGGCGTGGCCGCACACGGTGGCGGGACCGTAATTGGCGCCGAACTCGGTGAAATCGGAATCGTCGATGAAGCGCGCGATCGCCTGGCGCATGTCGACCGGCCGCTTGTGATCCATCGGCATGATGCCGAGCAATTCCTCGGCATCGTGACGCGGCGGGCGATGCGACGTTTCGCCTGTGCCTCGGCCGGTCCCATTCCAGATTGGCCATGATGTCGCGCGCGATGCGCAGCGCGTCGCGGTCGTCCTCGGCGAGATAGTCGCCGAGCCCGGAAATGCTGGTGTGCATCTCGGCGCCGCCGAGTTCTTCTTCGGTGGCGATTTCGCCGGTCGCGGCCTTCAGCAGCGGCGGCCCTGCAAGAAATGCGCGGGTGCGGCCGCGCACCATCACGATGTAATCGGATAGCCCGGTCTGGTAGGCGCCGCCCGCGGTCGACGACCCATGCGTCACCGTGACGACAGGCAAGCCCGCCGCCGACAGCCGCGCCAGATTGCGAAAGATGTTGCCGCCGCGGACAAAATCCTCGACGCGGTAGCGCAACAGATTGGCGCCGGCGCTTTCGACCAGCTGCACGTAGGGCAGCTTGTTCTCCAGCGCCAGCTCCTGCACCCGCAGCGTCTTGTCGAGGCCGTAAGGCTGCAGCGCGCCGGCATCGATGCCGGAATCATTGGCGCTGACCATGCAGCGGACGCCGGAGACAAATCCGATGCCGGCGATCACCCCGCCGCCGGGAACGCTCTTGTCGGCGATCGGGCACGTCGAACATGTAGCCCGTCAAGCGTCGACAGTTCGATGAAGGGCGAGCCGGGATCGAGCACCAGCGCCACGCGCTCGCGCGGCAGCAACTGCCCGCGCTTGTGGAAGCGATCCTTGGCGGCGGCCGATGCCGCGCGCGTCCGCTCTTCCAGGCCGCGCATCCGCGCGATCAGCGCCAGCATGCCGTCGCGATTGGCCTTGAAGGCGGCGCTGCTCGGGGCGATGGTGTATTCGATGATGGCCATAGACTCTACCTTACTCCGTCATTCCGGGGCGCTGCGGAGCGTCGAACCCGGAATCTCGAGATCTCGGTGCGCATGGATCCGGTTCGCGCTTCGCGTGCCCCGGAATGACGACCTCTCAATGCCTGATCCCAAACATCTGCCGCGCTTCGGCGGGCTCGCGATCTTCGCGCCCGGCGCGGCGCGCGCAGGCGGCGATGGCTCTCGATCAACTGGCCGTTCGAGGTCACCTTGGCGCCGTCGGCCGAGATAGAACGTATCCTCAAGCCCGGTGCGCAGATGACCGCCGAGATCGGCGCAGCGCTGGTGCAGCGGCCAGATTTCGGCGCGACCGATCGCGGTGACCTGCCAATGCGCTTCCGGCAGTTTCAGCTTCAGCAGGATCGGCAGCAGTTCCGGATCGGCCGGCATGCCGGAGGCGACGCCCATCACGAAATTATATTCGAGCGGACCGGAATACATGCCGGTCTGCCGGTACATGCCGACGCAGCGCACGATGCCGACGTCGAAGCATTCGAATTCCGGAATCGTGCCGCGCCTCCTTCATCGACGTCGAGATAGTCCTGCACCTTCTCGACCGCGTTATCGAACATCATCGGCGGCCAGGCCCAGGTGTTGTCGGCTCTTCACCTTGAGATAATTCAGCGAGCCGGCGTTGCAGGCCGCGATCTCGGGCCTGGTCTCGCGCACGCAATCAAGCGCGCCCTGATAATTCGGACCCGAGGTGCCCGTGGTGTGGTTGATGATGACGCCGGGACAGGCCTCGCGGATCGCCTGCTGGATCTCTCTGGCTGACGCTGACGTCCCACGACGGCAGATGCCCCTTGTTCGGCGCCCTGCTGGCGCAGATGGATGTGCATGATGCTGGCGCCGGCGTTGAAGCGCGGCCCTGGCCTCGCGCGCCATCTGCTCCGGCGTGACCGGCACGTTGTGCTGTTTCGGATCGGTCAGCACGCCGTTCAGCGCGCAGGTGATGACGGCCTTGTCGCTCATGGATCAGCCTTCGAGTGCGAGACGCTGGCATGGTCGCGGAAACAGCTTTCGCGATCATGCGTCGTCGGCATCAGCTCGGCTTCTTGCGTCCACCCGCTATTGTCGGCGCCGGCACGACCGCTGCGATAGATCGCCAGATCGCGCGAGCCGGAAAAGATCGCGCGCGGCTTCAGGCCATAGAAGCGGCGGATCGAGTGGCTGAAATGCGTAGAGTCAGGATAGCCGATATCCTGCGCGAGATGCGCAAGGTTGATGTCCTGGTTGGCGAAGTGCAGCAGATGCCGCGCGCGCTTCCAGGCGCGGAACGAACGGAACGAAATTCCGGTCTCTTCCTTGAACAGATGCAGGAAGCGCGACGGCGACAATCCGGCCTCCGGCGGCGCAGCTCGCCGCCGTCACCGGCTCGCCGGAGAATCTGTCCGATCTGCACGATCGACCGCGCCACGCGCGGATCGAGCACGCGCTGCGGCAGCGGCTTCGCCAAGGCACAGGATATCGAATTCGGCGCTGGAGAAATCGTCGCCGGCACTGATGCTCACGCAACTCGAGATAGGCGGCGCGAGATGCGGCTGGCGAAAGCTGTCGCCTTCAGGCCCCGACAGACGCTCTGGCGAGGTCTTCGAAGGCGCCGGGACGAACGCTCTCCGGCTCGATCACGACGCTGAGCACCGAGCGATAAGTCGCTGGCGATGGTGTGCCTGACGTTCGGCAGCACGGCGACCAGTTCGCCGCAGCTCTCGCGGCCATCGGCGGTCGTGAGCCACAGCCCGCCCTCGATCGAGACATAGATGTTGAACGCGCCCGAGCAGCGTTCGCGCGGACGGCCGAGCAGGCCGGCGTAAAACACGCGCTCCGGGCGTGATCAGCATCAGATGGCCGGATTTGCTGGCCGATGTCGTCCATGGTTCGTCCTCCTCGCGCGGCTCTTTGGCCGCTGCGATCGGGGCGCAACCATAGCGGAAATTCGGTAGTCTGTCACCGACCGGGCAAGCGCTGAATTCGCAGACGCCCGGAATCGGCGGCGCTTCAGGCCCGGACCCGCGGCGCCACATTCTGCTCGACGCCGGCCTTGCGTTCCGCCGCCACGGCGCGCTTGTAGCCGTCGCGCTCCTGCAAGCGCGGCCCAGTAAGCCGCGACATTGGGCCCGAAAATCCTTGGCGAGCCCGATATTGCCGGCCAGCCGCAGCGCATAGCCGTTGACGATATCGGCCGCGGTGAACCGGCCGGCGCACAAGCGTTTCCGGCATTCGCCGGTGGCGGCCTCGACCGCCCGCAGCCGGCCGAGGAACCATTTGGCGTAGTCGCCGGCCACCTGCGGGTTGCGCCGTTCCTCCGGCTCGAGCTGGCTGTATCTCAGCACCAGCGTTTGCGGAAAGGTCAGCGTGGCGTCGCTGAAATACATCCAGTTCAGGAACGCGCCATAGGCCGGATCGTCCTGCGCCGACCACCAGCGGCGTCGGGCCGTATTTGGTGCCGAGATAATGACAGATGCCGGAGGACTCCGTCATTTTGGTCTCGCCGTCGACCATGAAGGGAATGGTGCCGAGCGGATTGATCGCGAGATATTCCTTGGCGAACACCCGCGGCGGGAACGGCAGCATCTTCAGCTCATAGGGCAGCCCGAGCTCTTCCAGCATCCAGAGCGGACGGAACGAGCGCGCGCCGTCGCAGTGATAAAGCGTGATCATCAGGCGTTCCCTCATTTCTGATCTGCTCTTATTAGCTTTCGGCAGTGTGCCCATCATCTTGCACAGCACCGTCAGCATCACCTCGTCGGCGCCGCCGCCGATCGAGGTCAGGCGGCTGTCGCGATAGGCGCGGCTGACCGGCGTCTCGTTCATGAAACCCATGCCGCCCCAGAACTGCAGGCAGGCGTCGGTGAGTTCGCGGCCCAGACCGCCCGGCCTTGCAGCTTGGCCATGGTGGCGAGCCGCGTCACGTCCTCGCCCGCGACCAGCGCCTCGGCGGCGCGATAGATCAGCGCGCGCAACAGCTCGACTTCGGTCTGCATTTCCGCGAGCTTGAAATGGACGGTCTGGTTGTCGAGGATCGATCTTGCCGAACGCTTTTCGGTTGCGGGTGTATTCGATCGTCTCGGCAATGATGAATTCATGCGCCTTGAGGCAGGCCGCCGCGCCCCACAGCCGCTCCTCCTGGAACTGCACCATCTGGTAGGTAAAGCCCTTGCCCTCCTCGCCGATCCGGTTGCGCTTCGGCACCCGGACATTGTCGAAGAAGATCTGCGCGGTGTCGGAGGAGCGCATGCCCATCTTGTCGAGCTTGCGCGCGACCTGCACGCCCTTGCTCTTCATCGGCACGCAGATCAGCGACTTGTTGCGATGGACCTGGCCGTCGCTGGTATTGGCGAGCAGGCAGATCCAGTCGGCCTGCACGCCGTTGGTGATCCACATCTTGCCGCCATTGATGACGTAATCGTCGCCATCGGAGCGCGCACTGGTCTTGATCGAGGCGACGTCGGAGCCCGCGCCCGGCTCGAGACACGCCGATGCAGGCCACCGCATCGCCCGCAATCGCGGGCGCTAAGAAATTCGCGGCGCACTTCGTCGGAGCCGAACCGCGCCAGCGCCGGCGTCGCCATATCGGTCTGCACCCCGATCGCCATCGGCACGCCGCCGCATGTGATGGCGCCGAGCTCTTCGGCCATCATCAGCGCGTAGCTGTAATCGAGCCCCTGACCGCCGAACTCGACCGGCTTGTTGAGGCCGAGGAAGCCGAGATCGCCGAGCTTCTTGAACAGCTCATGCGCGGGAAAGATGTCGGCCTTTCTCCCATTCGTCGACGAAGGGATTGATTTCGGCGGCGATGAATTTTTGCAGGATGCGGCGCGGTTCGTCGTGGTCGGCGGTGAAGAGCATTTGTCAGTCTATCCTCGTCATTCCGGTGCGCCGCGTGGCGCAGGCCCGGAATCTCGATATTGCTGCACGATCACGGCTATGGATCCTCGCTGATGCGCTTCGCGCATCCGAGCCCGCGCTATGACGCGCCCGGAATCGGACAGTCATCACAGCCCCATCTGCCTCGACGCGAGATCCTTCATGATCTCCTCGGTGCCGCCGCCGATGGCGTTGACCTTGACCTCGCGGTAGATGCGCTCGACCTTGATGCCGCGCATGAAGCCGGCGCCGCCGAAAATCTGCACGGCCTCGGAGGCGCAGAACGCCATGGTCTGCGTCGCCTGGTTCTTCATCATGCAGATTTCGGCGACCGGGCTTTCGCCCTGCCCGAGCCGCCACGCCAGCATTTCCAGCATCGCCTGCGACGCCGCGACCTTCTGCGCCATGTCGACCAGCTTGTGGCGGATCACCTGGTGCTGCGCGATCGGCTTGCCGAACGTCTTGCGCTCCTTGGCGTAGGCGATCGCCTCCTCGACGCAGACGCGGGCGTAGGCCGTGCAGCTCGCCGCCATGCCCATGCGCTCGCTGTTGAAATTATGCATGATGATCTTGAAGCCCTGGCCTTCCTCGCCGATCAGGTTTTCGACCGGCACGCGGCACTCGTCGAAATGCAGCGTCGCGGTGTCCGACGCCCACCAGCCCATCTTCTTCAGTTTCGTGCGCGACAGGCCCGGCGTATCGCCCTCGATCAACAGCAGGCTGACGCCGCCCGGCGCCCTCGCCGCCGGTGCGCACGGCGACGGTCAGATAATCGGCGCGCATGCCCGAGGTGATAAACGTCTTCTCGCCGCTGACGACGTAATGGTCGCCGTCGCGGCGCGCCCTGGTGCGCAGATTGGCGACGTCGGAGCCGCCGCTCGGCTCGGTGATCGCGAGCGCCGAAATCTTCTTGCCCGACAGCACCTGCGGCAGCACCCGCGCCTTGACCTCGGGCCGGGCGGCGCGCGCGATCGGCGGCGAGCCGATGGTGTGGCTCATCAGGCTCGCACTGACGCCCGCCGGCGCCGGCGCGCGCCAGTTCCTGCGAAGCCACGATCTTCATGAACTGGTCGGCGGCGACGCCGCCATATTCTTCCGGGAAAGCCGAGCCCGAGCAGCCCGATCTCGGACGCCTTGACATACAGCTCGCGCGGAAACTCGCCGCGCTTCGTCCCATTCATGGGCATAGGGCTCGATCTCGCGCGCCACGAAACGGCGCATCACGTCGCGAAACGCTTCGTGATCCGCCGTGTAGAACGGGCTTTGCACCTTGTCCGCTCCAGCATGCTTGTCCTCCCGAGGGATCACGATGCCCTGATTTGGCCCGCGCAAACTTGCGTTGAGCGGCTGGCATTATCGTTCAGACGCGCACCTGCGCTAGCCAGCGAACCGGCGCGTGCTGTGTCCAGCAACTGAACGCAAGACCGGTTGCCCGAGCATGCCCTAGCCTTGGTACAAAACCAATAACAACATTATCGGCCATTCGCCGGGGAGGATGAAGCATGATCCGATCGAGCAAATTCGTCCCGGCCGTCTTCTGCGCGCTGCTTGCCTCACTGGCCGCATCGACGGCGGTCGATCGCCCAGCAACCCGGCATCACGGACACCGAGATCAAGTTCGGCAACATCATGCCCTATAGCGGCCCGGCCTCGGCGCTCAGCGTCACCGGCAAGACCTTTGCCGGCTATTTCGACATGATCAACGAGAAGGGCGGCGTCAACGGGCGCAAGCTCAACATGATCTCGCTCGACGACGGCTTTTCGCCGCCGAAGACGGTCGAGGCGACGCGCCGGCTGGTCGAAAATGACAACGTCGCCTTCATGTTCGGCACCATGGGCACCGCGCCGAGTTCGGCGACCGCGAAATATCTCAACGGCGCCAAGGTGCCGCATCTGTTCCTGATCTCATCCGCGTCGAAATGGAACGACCCGGTCAACCAGCCCTGGCTGATGGCGCTGCCCTGGGCGCCCAACTATGTCGAGGAAGCCGGCATCGAAGTGCGCTTTGCGCGCGTCCAAGAACCCCAATGCGCGCTTTGCGGTGCTGTATCAGAACGACGACGCCGGAAAGGATTATCTGCGTGGCGTCAAGGAGGCGCTCGGGGCCGACGCCGACAAGGCGATCGCGATGGCGACGAGTTTCGAGGTCGCCGATCCCACGGTGGATTCGCAGATCCTGACGCTCGCCAACACCAAGGCCGACGTGTTCCTGATCTACAGCGTGACGCCGCGCGCCTGCGCACAGGCGATCCGCAAGGCGTCACGAGACCGGCTGGCGGCCGATGCGCTTCATTTCCTCGGGCTGCGCCAACAAGGAAACAGTGATGGTGCCGGCCGGGCTCGAGGCCGCCAGCGGCATCATGTCGGTCGGGTCGCTAAAGCCCTACTCGGCCGACTCCAGCGACCCGGACCTGGTCGCCTACCGGGATTTCATGAAGGCGCGGCTGCCTAACGTCGATCCTGCCAATCTCGCCGCCGGCTATGGCTACATGGTAGCCCAGGCGCTGGTCGTGGTGCTGGAGCAGTGCAAGAACGAATCTGAGCCGCGAGAACATCATGGCCCAGGCGGCCAACCTCAAGGACGTATCGCTGCCGATGCTGATGCCCGGCGTCAAGCTCAACACCTCGCCGACGGATTATCGTCCGATCAAGGACGGCTATATGGTCGAGTTTCGCGACAACCAGTTCAACGTCATCAGCGAATTGCTGCGCGGGTCGTGAACCTGGCGACCTGTCAGCCGCACGGTCTGCACGCAGCCAATCATTGACGCGCGGCTGGTGGCGGCTTCTGCACCGTCGGCGCGGCGGCAGCCAGAATGTCCGCGCGTACACCGTTCCTCGGCCGGATAGATCCGCTGCCGGTTGATCACTTGCTGGTCACCTTCGCGGGGGCACCGGATGACATACAGCTGGCGGTCCCATCCGACGGTATGAAGTGCTCCCCAGGTTCCGAGGATCGAGCACGGTCACATACCAATCGATGTGGAGTGGCAGCATCGGCTGTCCAAGCCAAATCCGGCCACGACGTTATTCCGGCAAAGCGGCCCATCGGCCTTGCGAACTGGCAGGACATCACGGTGGAATGTTCACCGTCCACGACGCAGGAAGCCACATCGCCGGCGGCAAAGGATGTTTGTCGCACCGGACAGCGCGCATGAAGATGATCCACATGCAGGCGACCGAGCCGATCCCGCTCAACCGCCATCGTCTGGGCCACGGGGCTTGCCCTCGTGCCGCGCACCACACGACCGATCCGCGTCGGGATCATTTCACCAGGAGCTCAGCGTGACGCTGCCTGCATCGACGAAGTGACCAGTTACGTTGGGCCGCGTTTCCACACCCAGCGCCGCCAACGCTTCGCTGACGATCGGGCGCGCTTGTTCTCCGATCGTCTCGCCCACGATGGGGTTTGGATCGACGAGAATGACACGTTGGCTGCCGACGAGGCCCGCCTTTTCGAGCTTGCCTGGCATCTCTGTTGCGACTTCGATGCCTGTAAAGCCGGCGCCCACGATGACCACCAGTGGCAAGGCCTTCTGAAACCGCTTGCTCGCCCAATGCGGCAGAGGTGCGTATCTGAGCCGAACGGCGCCGCGCGGTAGCGTATCCACGTCAAAGTACCGTTGGACGTCAGCCCAGGTATTGCAGGGCGCACCAATTGGCTGCCGAGCGCCAGCACCAGCCGATCGTATCCTATGACCTCGCTGCCCGCGTTCGTCGTCACGAGCACGCTGTTGCTTGACGGGGTCTATTTCCGGACACTCCGCAACCTGTGATCGACCCCGGCCGGGTCAAGCAGTTCGACAAGCGGTATGCGCCGCCTCGCTAATGTCGACCTCGTAGTTGCGTACCCTGATGTTGTGGTAGGGGTTGCGATCGACGACGAGTATTTCAACGTCCGCTGCCACCGCACCGATTTCGTCGCGCTTGCGCGCCGCTGCCGAGAGCGGCCCAGAGCCCTGCAGATCCACGCCAAGACAACAATGCGCGCCATATGATTTTCCCGAACGCTCTGCTGGAGCTAATCTCGCGGGAGGAACGGAATCAAGCTTGTTGAGTGCCGTCAAATCCTGCGCGCGTCGTACGACTAACCCGTTTTCATGACGCCGCCGGCCACAATCGCGGCGTGATTGAACGCAAGACGTTCAGGGTCGAACCTCGCCGTCCCGCGTCTTATCAAGCGCGATGCCCAGGCCTGCCAGGTGCGTATCCACGAACTGCGCCAACTGTTGGCGCAGCTTTTCCGGCGGCACCGCGACCATTCGCTCTTCCAGGCCGAGCGAAATGATGCCGTGCACGGCGGAGAACATCATGCGCGCCAGCAACGCCACCTCTTCCGGATTCCGATCGGGCAAGAGCCGGACCATCGGCTCATGCATCCAGCGCAAACGCCTGCATCACCATCAGCAGGATGTCTTCGGGAAAAGGCCGGTCAGTCCTCCATCCGGTGTTCGAACAGCGAGCGCAAGAGATTGGCGTGATCGGCCGCGAACGTCAGGTAGGTCTCGGCCAATCCATGGAGCTGGCGGACCGGGTCTTCGGCAGGGACCGCGACCAGGCGGGCGGTCAGGGCCCGAACCGTCTCCGCGATTTACGGTCAGGATCAGGCCGTCGAAGTCTCCGAACTCGTTGATAGACGCTTCCGATCGAGCAATCGGCGGCCTCCGCGACATCCCGAACTTTCAATGATCTCAAGCCGTTAGAGGCAATTAAGCCCCGTGCGATCTCGATCATGAGATGGCGCCGCAAATTTTTTTGCGTTCCCGCAAAGATTCTTCTTGAGCGTTGCTCACGTTTGCCCTATACATTTTGAACAATGTTCATTTTTAACCTGAGGCTACCCCAATGCAAACCCTCGTTTCCCAGCTGACCACCTCTTTCGTCGACGATGCCATCGAACTCGTGAAGGGATTTGGCAAAATTATCGTCCACATCGCCACCGCGCCGATCGAGCGCATCGCCAATGCCTGCGACGTCGGCGGCGTTCTGGCCCGCCGGCCGTCGGCGCGTCGCCTGCGCGCGATGATGAAAGCCCATCGTCCTCGCAGCCCGTGGAAGCGCTCGCCGTCGCCGTTCGCCTCCCTGCACCATTTGACCTGAGGCGCCGCCGCTTTCAGTTCAAATGTGTCTCCCATCGTAAGAAAGGGATCACTATGCCGCGGCAAACTCATCCACCCGGTCCCACGCAACAATGTCCGGATAACTTTCCGTACAACTTTCAATGCAACCGTGCCCGGTGACCACTTCGCGCATTGGCCACAACTTTCGCGCGACCGACGACGCCTCAAATTAGCAGCTCACGATTGTAGATCAGATCCGGGATTGCCCGGCCGAAGTAACAGGAAATAGTCGCTGATCAAGGAATTGCTGTCCTCTCGCCGCTTCGCCCCGCTGTTCTGGTCGCAATTCTGTTCGGCCTGAACGACAATGTGCTGAAGAATGCGCTCGTCATCATGCTGCTCTATGGCGTGGCCGCCGAAGAGGGCGCTCCACTGGTGACGTTGGCCGGCGCGGTCTTCATCTTTCCGCTTTTTCGTGCTTTCGGCGCTTGGCGGCGAACTGGCCGACAAATTCGTCAAATGACCGTCGCGCGACGCCTGAAGTTCGCCGAAATATTTGCCGCCTGCTTTGCGGCCGCTCGGCTCTACATGCATTCGATCCCATTGCTGTTCATGGCGCTCGCGCTGTTCGGCATCGTAGCCGCACTGTTCGGACCCGGTGAAATACGCTGATCCTTCCCGACCAGCTATCGGTTTCCGAACTCGCAACCGGCAACGCCCTTGTCGAGGCGCGACCTTCCTGGCGATCCTGATCGGCACGATCGCCGGCGGTCTGTTTGTCGCTGGCGCCTCGCATATGGGATGGATTTGCCTGGCCGTGGTCGGGCTGTCGATCCTGTCCTGGGCGTTCGCGGCCCGTATCCCCGTGAGCCAGCCATCCGCGCCTGATCTGCCGATCACAGCCAATCCTCTGACCTCCACCGTTCGCCTCTTGAAGACGCTCTACGCCGGAACCGCGCCTGTGGGACGGCATGGTGATCGTGTCCTGGTTCTGGATGGTCGGCGCGATCGTGCTGTCGCTGCTGCCCGCCGCTGGTCGAAGGCGGCGTCGGCGGCAACCGAAGGCGTCGTGACGATCTGCCTCGCCGTGTTCGCGATCGCGCATTGCCGCGGGCTCGCTGTTTGCCGCGCAGCTCAGCCGCGTGCGCCCGAATCTCGCGCTGGTGCCGATCGGCGCCATCGTGATGGGCATCGTCGGCCTCGATCTGGCCTGGGCCGTCGGAAGCACGGTGCACGGAACCGACGTAACGCGCCGCTGCATTCACCACCTCCTTCGCCGGCGTCCGGATGCTGGCCGACTTCTTCCTGTTCGCCGTTGGCGGCGGCTGTTCGTGGTGCCGTCCTTCGCCGCGTCCAGGCATGGTCCGCGCCCGTCGGAACGGGCCCGCGTGATCGCGGCCGGCAACGTGCTGCAGGCGGCCTTCATGGTGGTCGGCTCGCTGTTCGTCGCGGGATTGCAGGCGCTTGGTCTTCCGGTCGCCTGGATCTTCTTCGGCCTTGCGATCGCAAGCTTTGGCTCGGTCTGGTTCGTGCTCAGCAAATGGGGCCGCGAAGGCGTGCGCGACTTCGGCGCGCTGCTGTTTCGTGCGCTGTTCCGCGTCGAGGTCCGCGGCATGGAGAATCTCGCCGCCGGCCGGCACCCGCATGCTGATCGCGCCGAACCATGTCAGCCTGGTCGATGGCCCGCTGCTGCATGCAACGCTGCCGATCGACGCCAGCTTTGCCGTCGACACCGGGATTTCCAAGGCGTGGTGGGCAAAACCGTTCCTGAAGCTGATCAAGCATTACACCATGGATCCGACGCAAGCCGCTGGCGGCGCGCGACCTGATCAAGCTGGTCGGATCGGGCGAGCCGGTGGTGATTTTCCCGGAGGGCCGCATCACGGTGTCGGGCTCGCTGATGAAGGTCTATGACGGCACCGCGATGATCGCCGACAAGGCCGATGCGGTCGTCGTGCCGGTGCGCATCGAAGGGCGCGCAGCGTTCCCATCTGAGCTACCTCAAGAACGGCGAGATCAAGCGCACGCTGGTTCCCCAAGGTGACGATCATCGATCCTGCCGCCGGTCAAGCTTGCCGGTCGACCCGGCGCTCAAGGGCAAGATCGCGCCGGCAACGCGGCAGGCGCGGCGCTGCAGGACGTCATGGTCGACGCCACGGTCAAGAACGCCATGCTGGATCAGACCCTGTTCGCAGCGCTGGTCGATGCGCGATCGCGACGCGCGATACCGGCAAGCCGATCATCGAGGACGCGCTCGGCACCAAGCTGACCTATCGCAAGCTGATCCTCGGCGCCCAGGTGCTGGGCGCGCAAGCTCGAGCACGGCACGCCGGTCGGCGAGAATGTCGGCGTCATGCTGCCGAACTCGGCCGGCGTCGCCGTCGCGTTCATGGCGCTTCAGAGCATCGGCCGCGTGCCGGCGATGCTCAATTTCACCGCCGGCGCCGCCAACGTGCTGGCGGCGCTGCAGGCCGCGCAGGTCGAGACCGTGCTGACCTCGACGCGCGTTCATCGAGAAGGCGCAAGCTCGACAAGCTCGTTGCCGCGCATCGCCGGACGAGGCCAGCGATCGTCTACCTGAGGACGTGCGCGCCGGCATCGGTCGCGCTCGACAAGGTCGCGCGGCCTGCTCGCCGGCACCGCGCCGCGCGTTGCGCGCAGCGCGGACGATCCGGCGGTCGATCCTGTTCACGTCGGGCTCGGAAGGCGCGCCCGAAGGGCGTCGTGCTGTCCCATCGCAACATCCTCGCCAATGCCGCGCAGGCGCTGGCGCGCGTCGATGCCAACTGCCAGCGACAAGGTGTTCAACGTGCTGCCGGTGTTCCACTCCTTCGGCCTGACGGGCGGGCTGATGATGCCGCTGCTGGCCGGCGTGCCGGTCTATCTCTATCCGTCGCCGCTGCATTACCGCATCGTGCCGGAGCTGGTCTACGGCACCGAGCGCCACCATCCTGTTCGGCACGGACACCTTCCTCAGCGGCTATGCGCGCACGGCCCATGCCTACGACTTCCGCTCGCTGCGCCTCATCGCTCGCCGGCGCCGAGGCGGTGAAGGACCGCACGCGGCAGATCTACATGGAACGCTTCGGCGTGCGCATCCTCGAAGGCTACGGCGTCACCGAGACGGCGCCGGTGCTCGCCATGAACACGCCGATGGCCAACCAGTCCGGCACGGTCGGGCCGGCTGCTCGCCGCTGCATGGAAGCCCGCCTCGAGCCGGTCCCCGGCATCGACGAGGGCGGACGTCTGTCGTGCGCGGGCCCAACGTCATGCTCGGCTATCTGCGCGCCGAGAACCCGGGCGTGCTCGAGCCGCCGGCCGACGGCTGGCACGACACCGGCGACATCGTCGCCATCGACGCGGCGGGCTTCATCACCATCAAGGGCCGCGCCAAGCGCTTCGCCAAGATCGCCGGCGAGATGGTCTCGCTGTCGGCGGTCGAGGCGCATGGCCGCCGCGCCTGTGGCCGGCAGGCGATGTCGGTTGCGGTATCGATCCCGACGCACGCAAGGGCGAGCGGATCGTGCTCCTGACCACGCAGAAGGATGCCGAGCGCTCGGCGATGCAGCGCCAGGCCAAGACCGTCGGCGCGTCCGAACTGGCGGTGCCGGCGGATATCCGCGTGGTCGACAACGTGCCGCTGCTGGGCTCCGGCAAGACCGACTATGTCGGCGCGACCACGCTTGCCAAGGTTTGCGACGCCGCCGAGCCGGTGCAGCAACAGGAAGTCACTCAACAGGAAGTGCATAATGCTAACGCGTCGCCGCGGGATCAATGACGATCCTGCGGCGACCATGCGTGCGCCTCCAACAGGCGCCGCGTGCACAGTAGGTTGCCTACACGCCAATCAACGAGCGCGTTGTCATGCTGCGGTCGGGACCGCGACGGCCCGTGAAGAACTCCGGCCCATCGCTGGCGGAATAGCGCAGTCTCTACGGTGTACCCACCGGCGGCGACATCTCAACACGGATGGCGATCACCCACAACCGCGAAGCATGCTGTCGGCCCAGGTTGAACAAGGCAAGCTCACGAGTGCGAGCTTCGATCTGGAGTTTCGTCCGAGATCGACCAGACGTGTTTAAGGGCGCAGCGGCGGCTTTGCGCCAGTCAGCCCGAAGCGTCGAGCCACCAGCCCGTCTCGGCTCCTGCTCGCGACCACTGATTGCGGAGGCAGACCGAAGCAATGGCATGAGAGTGGGCAAAATCCATGCAGCGCCGGCTTGCGGCGATTTTAGCTGCGGATGTGGTTGGCTACAGCCGCCTGATGGGCGCTGATGAGATGGGAACGCTCAACGTCTCTCAAGTCGCACCGTCGCGAACTGGTCGATTCCGGCATTTCGGAGCATCACGGCCGCATCGTCAAAACCACCGGCGATGGGATGCTGGTGGAATTCGCCAGCGTGGTCGATGCGGTTGGTTGCGCGGTCAAGCATTCAGCGCAGCATGGTCAGGCGCAACGCCGGCATTCCCGCGGAAAAGCAAATCGTGTTTCGAATCGGGATCAACGTCGGCGACATCATCATCGATGGCGACGATATTTTTGGCGACGGCGTCAATATCGCGGCTCGTCTGGAAACGCTTTGCGAACCCGGCGGCGTATGCATTTCAAGGGCGGCAAACGACCAGATCAGGGACAAGCTTTCGATGGCTTTCGCCGATCTGGGCGAGCAGGCCGTGAAGAACATCTCGCGCGCGGTCGGCGTGTTCGGGCTTACCGCCAAGGATATCGAGGCAATTCCGGAATCAGCCACTCCCGCATCTGCGGAAGACGCTGCGGCACCGACCGTTCGGTACGAGCAGGAAATTCATTTCTGCCAGACCGGGGATGGCGTGCAGCTGGCCTATGCCCGGATGGGCCAGGGTCATCCGCTCGGTCAAGACCGGCCACTGGATGACCCACATCGAATTCGATTTCGAAAGTCCGATCTGGCGGCATCTTTACCAGGAATTGTCTCGCGATCATACCTTCTTCCGATACGACGCCCGCGGGAACGGGCTGTCGGATCGTGAGGTCCCGGACGTCACGTTTGAACGATTCGTGGACGACCTCGAAGCGGTTGTCGATGCCGCGGGCATCGATCGCTTCGCGCTTCTCGGCATATCGCAGGGTTGCGCGGTTTCGATCGCCTACGCCGTCCGGCATCCGGAGCGGGTGTCGCATCTGATTCTTCTCGGAGGTTTTGCCGTCGGCTGGAAGAAAGCGCGCCAGGACCGAGGCGGAGAAGGCAAGCCGGAGAAGCGATGCTCACCCTCATGCGCCTCGGATGGGGTCAGGAAAATCCGGCATTCAGGCAAATGTTCACATCCCAGTTCATTCCGGACGCCAACAAGGAGCAGGCCGACTGGTTCAACGAGCTTCAACGGATCTCGAGCTCGCCCGCCGACGCCGCGCGCAATCTTCTGGCGAATGGCGAAGTGGACGTGAGTTCGCTGCTGTCGCAGGTCAAGGTGCCGACTCTCGTCATGCATGCCCGTCATGATGCGCAGAGTACCCTTCGAATCGGGCCGGCGGCATGGCCGCGGGCATCCCGGGCGCTCGCTTCGTTCCGCTTGAAAGCCGAAACCACATCATGTTGGAAGGCGAACCGCTTTGCGCGCTTTCTCGAAGAGCTGCGATCATTTCTTGCCTCGATATCGAACACCGTATTTTGGGGTTGGGTACGACGGCAGATCTGTTTGCCGACCAATATGCGCCACGAACACCGTGATGTAAGCGCGCGGCGAAGTCGTGTGGTCCTGACGCCCCGATGCTGGCGTCAAGTTCGGGAAGCAATTCCGCCGGCGACGGTGACAACGAGCCCGGCCCGACCGGGGAGAGCACGATATAAGCCGTAAAGCCATTGCGCAGGGAATGTCGGACGCCTCCGCTGCCCTGTATGCTCGTGTGCGCCTTTGTGCACACTTTGCACGCGAGACCGCGGGTGCAGCGCGCAACCCGGCATTCCCTGCGCCCTCTGTCTGGAGGGTAAGGAAATTCGATGGCAAGCCTCGGGCAAATCGAGCCGCGAGATCGTGAAGGTGTGTCATCCTCGGCGTCATCCGCGAGCGAATGCGAGGCCAGATCCAGTATTGCCAGCGAGCCGATGATGAGACATGGCTGCGTGCGACTATCCGCCTCCTCGCAGCATGACTGCCGGGTGTGGTCGGGCACCTGAGAACAACTAGCGCTCGCACCGCCCAACCACCCTCACCCCAGCCACTCCACGCAAGACAGCGTCCCCATATGAACCCTCATCTGCTAGATAGAATGCCATCAAGCAAAACAGGCGGCGCAAGACCGCTGGACGTGGAGGAAGCATGTCGTCCGGTTCGCTATTACGACTGGATCGCGCATTTCGGCCGCCGCACGCCGGACAAGATCGCGGCCATCGACCTCGCCAGCGATCGCCGGCTTGTCCTACGCGCAGTTCGACGCGCGCATCTCGCGTCTCGCCACCCATCTGCGCGACACGCTCAAGGTCGCGCGCGGCGACCGCGTCGCGGTGCTGGCGCTGAACACGACCGATACGCTCGAGGTGCAGTTCGCCTGCGGCCGGATCGGCGCGGTGTTCCTGCCGCTGAACACGCGGCTCACCGTTCCCGAACTGCAGTTCATCGTCGGCGATGCCTCGCCGAAAGTGATGATCCACGACACTGATCTCGCCGAGGTCGCGCTGACGGTCGCCAAAGCTCTGCAACGTCTCGTCCGCGCTGCTGCTCGGCGCTGGTGGCTCCTACGAGGCGGCGATCGCAGGCTGCAAAGCCGCTCGACCGCTCGGAGGACGTCACGCTCGATGACATCTCGACCATCATGTACACCTCGGGCACCACGGGCCAGCCCAAGGGCGCGATCATCACCCACGGCATGACGTTCTGGAATTGCGTCAATCTCGGCGGCCCCGCCTATATCTCGCCGTCGACGCGTGCTGCTCACCGTGCTGCCGCTGTTTCCATACCGGCGGGCTCAATTGCTACACCAACCCGGTGCTGCATGCCGGCGGCACCGTGCTGATCATGCGCGCGTTCGATCCCGGCCTGGCGCTGCAACTGATCAGCGATCCGGCCCAAGGCATCAACCAGTTCTTCGGCGTGCCCGCGATCTACCAGTTCATGGCGCAGCATCCTGCCTTCGCCACGTCCGACTTCAGCCGGCTCGTGATCGGCGGCGTCGGCGGCGCGCCGATGCCGGTGCCGCTGCTGAAAGTGTGGGAAGAACGCGGCGTCGCGCTGCAGCAGGGCTACGGCATGACCGAGACCAGTCCCGGCCGTGCTGCACGCTCGACAAGGAGGACGCCGCGCGCAAGGCCGGCTCGTCCGGCAAGCCGGTGCTGCATACGGAAGTGCGGATCGTTCGCCCTGACGGAACCGACGCCGGATGTCGGCGAGCTCGGCGAACTCTGGGTCAAGGGACCGAACGTCACGCCCGGCTACTGGAACAGGCCGGACGCCAACGCGTCGTCCTTCACCGACGGCTGGCTGCACACCGGCGATGCCACGCGCGTCGACGAGGAAGGTTTCTACTACATCGTCGACCGCTGGAAGGACATGTACATTTCCGGCGGCGAGAACGTCTATCCGGCCGAAGTCGAGAGCGTGCTGCATCAGCTCACGGCCATCGCCGAAGCTGCCATCATCGGCGTCCCCAACGAGCAATGGGGCGAGGTCGGCATGGCGATCGTGGCCGTCAAGCCCGGCCATACGCTGACGCCGGCGGAAATTCACGCGCATTGCGCGGCCAATCTGGCGCGGTTCAAATGCCCGCGCCTGATCGAGTTCGTCGATGCCCTGCCGCGCAACGCGACCGGGAAGATTCACAAGCCGACGCTGCGAAAGACTTTCAGCGCGCCGAAAGCCGACCGACAAAGCCTATTGCTTCGTAACTCGTGTCTGCCGGCCAGCGAGCAAACGAAAAGCCCGCCGGCTCATCGCCAGCGGGCTTGATTGTTCAGAAGCCGATCAGAGGATCCCAGTACATCCGTGGAAATCCCCATCGATCGCCTTAACCGACGCGGAGGTTTTCCGCGCTGGTCTTGCCGCGCATGCTGTCGACCTTCGCTTCGATACGAAAGCTTCTGGCCTTCGTTGAGCGAGCTCAGGCCTGCGCGTTCGACGGCGCTGATGTGAACGAAAACGTCGTTGCCGCCATCATCGGGCTGAATGAAGCCGAAGCCCTTGGTCGCGTTGAACCACTTAACTGTTCCGGTAGCCATGTAACTATCTCCAAGATGCGCTGAAAGCGCTTGTGCCCGCACGACCTTCGCGCGAGGCTTGATCCGATTTCAACGATGTCTTGGGGAATAGGAGCCGGTTCGGCGCGGTCAACAAGGCAGAGCGATAATTCGAATAGGGGTCATATAGTCTATTTCGCCGGGAATGCAAGGCTGCAAAGCGCTATCCCGGTAGGAACATCGCAAACGGCTCCTCGGTCGTCCGGCGCAAATGCTGGCGATAGACCGCATAATTGGGGTCGTCAGACGAAACCCGGCCAAAGGTCGGGTTGGCGACCATCTTGATCGGCAGATAACGCGATCGGCGCAGCGATCGGCGTCAGCAGCGAGCCGCGGCCTGCGAGCAGCGTGGTGATGATGCCGTACATCTCGCCCGAAATCGTCGGCCGCGCCACCGTGATCAGGCGATGCTGGCCGTGCCGGTTGGTGACGAGATAGATGTGGCCGGACTGGTTCGGCACCGCCACTTCACCGTACTGGGTGTAGGCCGCGTCCTGTCGTCTCGCCTTCGTGGAACACGCAGCGATGACGCCGCGGCTGTCCCAGGCGATCTCGGTGCGGTAGGCGAAGATCGCATCCTTGTCGCCGAACGACGGACGCACCGTGACATAGACGTCCCTTCGATCCACGCCACCGCGCGGCGCGAATAGGCGCCCAGTCCATCGGGCGCGATCGTCGCCATTGACGGCAGCCGCGGGCGCCGGCGCCTCCGGCGTCTTGCGCAGGGAGACGCCGAGCGCCTGCTCGAGCCGCACGGTGGTGGCGAGCGTGAACGGGCGGCGGCCGCCGAGCACCTTCTCCAGCGTCGAAAGGCTGAGCTTTGCCTGTTCGGCCAGCGACTGCCGGGAGATGCGGCGGCGGGCGATTTCCTCGCGAATGGTGTCGGCGACCTGCCGGCTCTGCTCGGCGGAAAGCTGCTTGTCCGGCGCTGGCATCGTCACCCCTGATTTCGCGGGCGCCAGTCTAGCAGACGCACAATCCATCACAAACCCGCACAAAGCCGCCTGCAGCGGCGGCGCGCCGCGCTGGCCGGCGGCTGAACAATGCCGATCATTCTGCTCGCGCCAAATCAGCGCGTTCCGCACACCTCACAGCGCGGCGAAAACGCCGCTTCGGGAGTGAGCGAACATGACGACATGCGATGAAATCGAAAGCGACAAGCCGGGCCAGCCCAGCCTGATCAGGCTGGTGCTGTTCTTTCGTGATGCAGGGCGTCGCCGTAATCCTGGTCGGGTTTGCGGCATTATTCTTGAGCTTTGAGCCGGTGTGGTCGGCGGAACGTGCTTCAGGCGGCCTTCGTCAGGCCCGGCGAGGCGCGCTCCGGCTCGCTGCTGCTCAAGACCGACGACGGTTACGCCGACGCGATCGCGGCTCGGCATCGATGTCGATCTCACCGTATCGGGCCCGACGGTCCGCGCCCGCGTCACCCAGATTTTCCGCAACCCGACGCAAGGACTGGGTCGAGGCGGTCTATGTCTATCCGCTGCCGTCGGGCGGCGCGGTCGATACGCTGAAGATGGTGATCGGCGACCGCGTCGTGGTCGGCGACATCAAGGAGCGGCAGCAGGCCACGCATCATCTACGAACAGGCGCAAGCAGAACGGACAGAAGGCGGCGCTGACCGAGCAGGAGCGGCCGAACATCTTCACCAACTCGGTCGCCAATATCGGCCCCGGCGAAACCGTGCTGGTGCAGATCGAATATCAGGAGCCGGTCGCAGCAATCCGGCAACGAATTCTCGCTGCGGGTGCCGATGGTGGTCGGCCCGCGCTACAATCCCGCGCCCGTCGTGCAGAGCGTCGACTTCCGGCCCGACGGCGGCGGCTGGGGTTCGGCCAAATCCGATCCCGTGCCGGACCGCGACCGCATCTCGCCCGAAGTGCTCGACCCCGCGACGAATGCGCCGGTCAATCCGACCGCGCATCACGGTGCGGCTGCAGGCCGGCTTCCCGCTCGGCGAGGTCAAGAGCCACCATCACGCCGATCAAGACCGAAAAGCCCTGACGCCAGCACGACGCATCATTCAGCCTTGCCGAAGGCCCGGTGCCGGCCGATCGCGATTTCGAGCTGACCTGGAAGCCGGCGGCCGAGAAGGCGCCGTCGGTCGGACTGTTCCGCGAGCATGTCGGCGACAGCCGATTATCTGCTGGCCTTCGTCACGCCGCCTTCGATCGAACAGGCCGCAGCAAAAGCCGCTGCCGCGCGAAGTGATCTTCGTGATCGACAATTCCGGCTCGATGGGCGGCATCTCGATCATGCAGGCCAAGGCCAGTCTGCATTTACGCGCTCGGCCGCCTGCAGCCCAACGACCGCTTCAACGTGATCCGCTTCGATCACACCATGGACGTGCTGTTCCCGGCGTCCGTGCCGGCCGACAGGGAGCATATCGGCCGAGCCACCTCGTTCGTCGGCGCACTGCAGGCCGAAGGCGGCACCGAGATGGTGCCGGCGATGCGCGCCGCGCTGACCGACAATCGCGAGCGATGCCAGCTACGTCCGCGCAGGTCGTGTTCCTGACCGACGGCGCGATCGGCAACGAGCAGCAATTGTTCGAAACCATCACCGCGCTGCGCGGCCGCTCGCGCGTGTTCATGGTCGGCATCGGCTCGGCGCCGAACACCTATCTGATGACGCGCGCCGCCGAACTCGGCCGCGGCACCTTCACCCATATCGGCTCGGTCGAGCAGGTCGAGGAGCGCATGCGCGGGCCTGTTCGCCAAGCTGGAAAATCCCGCGGTGACCAATCTCACCGCAAAATTCTCCGACGCCGCGGCCGACATCACGCCCGCCGCGATCCCCGACGTCTATCGCGACGAGCCGCTGGTTCTCGCAGCAAAGCTCGACAAGCTTGCGGGCTCGGTCGAGATCAAGGGCCGCATCGGCGACCGGCCCTGGGTCGTCACGCCTTCCGCTGGCGAATGCCGCCGAAGGCAAGGGCCTGTCCAAACTGTGGGCGCGGCGCAAGATCGCGGATGCCGAAGTCGCGCGCACCACGCGGCAGGCGAGCCCGGAAGATGCCGACAAGACCATTCTGGCGCTGGCGCTCGAGCATCAGCTCGTCACGCGGCTGACCAGCCTGGTCGCGGTCGACAAGACGCCGAGCCGTCCCGAAGGCGAGCCGCTCAAGGTCATCGGAACTGCCGATCAACCTGCCGGCAGGCTGGGATTTCGCAAAGGTGTTCGGCGAGCGCCCACGAGCTGCCGGCAACGCCGACGGAACGGCGCGCGGCGCCGAGCGACGCGCGGGTTCAGATCGCGGCGCTGAAACGCGCGCAGCCTGTCGTCACCCAGGCGCCCAGCACGGTCACGCTGCCGAGGACGGCGACTGACGCCGAACTGAAGATGATCGCAGGTGTGATCCTGCTCACGCTCAGCCTGATCCTGTTCGTGTTCAACCGACGTCAGATGTCACTGCGTTGACGTCGGCTGAAAGAGGAGCGCTCCCCACCTCCTCTTTCAGAGCGCGCGCGGCTTCCACCGTCCCCAAGGCCGCGCGCGCCGCTTTTCTCACACGTCATTGCCGTGACAACCGAAGCGTTGCGAGGAGCGAAGCGACGACGCAATCCATTCGTTTCTTTCGCGGTGGGATGGATTGCTTCGCTTCGCTCGCAATGACGGAGAGCCGAACATGATGCCCCGCTTCTGTCCTCCCTCTCCTTCTCGCGCTCGATCGGCCTGATCCTGTTCGGCCAAGGTGCCTACATCCACGCCAAGGCGCTGCTGGCGCAGGTCCTGCTGGAGCGGGCCTTTGACGAAACCATCGCCACCGGGCGCGAGACAAAGCCGTGGTCATGGGCGGATACCTGGCCGGTCGCCCGCATCGAGGTGAAGCGGCTCCATGCCAGCACCATCGTGCTCGTCGGGAAGCAGCGGCCAGGCACTGGCTTTCGGTCCGGGTCATGTCGAGCGCACGCCCGATGCCGGCGAACGCGGCGTGGCCGTCTATTCCGGCGCACCGCGATACGCATTTCGCTTTCCTGAAGAATGTCGTCATCGGCGACGAGATCGACGTCACGCGAAGCGACGGCAGGACGATTCCGCTACCGGGCAGACGCGACCTCGGTCGTACGCTTCGATGCCTCGGGCATCGATCCGCTTGACGGACGGATATGAACTGGTGCTGTCGACGTGCTGGCCGTTCGGTGCGCTGACGTTCGGGGCCGGAACGCTATCTTCTGCACGCGACCATGATCAGGAACCCGTGAGCGCAAGCTGTGACGTGGCATCACACGGGCAAGCGATATACGGGCAAGCGGTTGAATTTATTCTGGAAAATTGAGAAACGAAATTTTTACCTTGTGCTGGGGCGAAGTTCAATTCCCGGAACTGTGGGCCCCGCGCGACAGGCCTGTGAGGGATTTCCGACTATAGTTCGAGCATATTCTGGCCTTTGGGGGAGTTTCACATGCCCATTCGTAAAGCCCTTCTCGCGATTTCAGCGCTCGCTTTCAGTTCAATGGCTGCGTCCGCGGCGGACATGGCCATGCGCAGCCAAGGCGCCGCCGATTGTCGTCGATCCTTCCTACAACTGGTCGGGCTTCTATATCGGCGGAAACGTCGGATATGGTTGGGGCGACGCCGATACCTCTTTCAATCCGCTCCCTAGCGCTGCGGCGTTCGTCAATCTGGCGCCGACAACGTTGGGCCCGGATCCGCAGGGTGTCATCGGCGGCGTGCAAGCCGGATACAAACTGGCGAGGCCGGCAAATTCGTTGTCGGCCTCGAGGCCGACATCCAGGCATCGGATATCCATGGCACCGCGGTGGTGACTCCGATCATTCAGAACAGCGGCGCGCCGTTTGCCGGTGCTGGCTTCCTGGCCGCCAGCCAGCGTATCGACTGGTTCGGTACGGTGCGCGCACGGGCAGGCTTCCACGCCCGTTGATCGGTTGCTGCTCTACGTCACCGGCGGTCTTGCCTACGGCAACGTCAGCTACGCGCGCGCAGACCGATTTCAGGCCGGGCGGGACCGCATCCAGTATCCGGCAGCGTTCAGCCGCACCAAAGTTGGCTGGACCGCCGGCGCCGGTGCCGAGTGGGCGTTCGCGCAGAACTGGTCGGCGAAGGTCGAGTATCTCTATATCGACCTCGGCAAACGAATCGACGATTGCCAATCCGTTGCCGGCAGATCCGCCGTTCCAGGTCGGATATAACTGGAGAACGACCGAGCAAATCGCGCGCGTTGGCTTGAACTACAAGTTCGGCTGGGGCGGACCGGTCGTGGCGAAATACTGATCCTTAGCCAAGCCCAGATATTGAAAAGCCCCGGCATGGTCCGGGGCTTTCTCTGGCGACGAAGTCAAGACAGATGCGGCGTTGCAGCGTTTTCGAGCGAAGTGGGTACCGGTTCGCGTGAAGAAGCGTCGAAACAGGATCGAGAGCTTCGGCTTCTGATTCAATCAGAACCGATAATGCTCTAGTCGGGTCCCGAATTGTTCGCGCGCCGGGATATCGCCGTCAGCGACGCAGCAGCCCCGGCGCGCAACGTCGGTTGCCACCTTCCCGAAGTCCAAATAATAAGAAATCAAAAGCGTGGCGCGGCGAGCATTCTCGATCGTCACAGCCAAAGGAAACAACAGAGTAAGGGCAGTCAATGGAAGCTCAGGCAAGCACCGCATCGCACGCGATCGAAAAATGGTCGCCTTCGCCTGATGCCAGCGACATCGTCAAACGCATCCATGCGATGCTGCACCCGCGCAACATCGTGCTGGTCGGCGCTACCGACAAGCCCGGCAACTATGCCGAGCGCATCTGGAACAATCTGATCAAGTACAGATACGAAGGCGGGCTGTTTCCGGTCAACGCCAAGCGCGAAACGATCTGGGGCGTGCCCTGCTACAAGGATTTCGCCAGCCTGCCGGAAAAGCCCGATCACGTGCTGGTGCTGGTGCCGGCGCGTTTCGCGGTGCAGGTGATCCGCGATGCCGCAGCGGCCGGCGCACGCTCGGCCACCATCGTCACCTCGGGCTTCAGCGAATTGCAGGACGAGGACAGCCAGCGGCTGGCGGTTGAATTGCAGGAAGCGGTGCGCGAGACCGGCCTTGCCGTCACCGGCCCGAACTGCCTCGGCAATCTGAGCGCGGGCGAAAAGCTGTTCACCAATATCGACGACCGTATCGTCACCATGGAAGCAGGCCCGGTGGCGATTGCCGGACAATCCGGCGCGATCGTGATGGCGATCCGCCAGACGCTGGAAGATCGCGGCGTCGGCGTCGGCTACATGGTCACGACCGGCAACGAGACCGGCCTCGAGACGCCCGACCTGATGGCCTATTTCGCCGCCGATCCGTCGATCCGCGTCATCGTGGTCTATCTCGAAGGCGTGCGGAACACAAAAGTGTTCCGCGAGGCCTGCAAGGCCGCGCGTGCCGCCGGCAAGCCCGTGATCGCGCTGAAGCTCGGCGCTTCCGAGGGCGGCCGCGCCGCCGCGATGGCGCACACCGGCGCGCTCGCCGGCTCGATCGAAACATTTGACGCGATCTCGACGCGCGAAGGCGTGATCCGCGTCCGCGGGCTCGACGAATTGATCGAGACCACCGAATGTTTCGTGCATGCCGAGCCGCCGAAGAGCAATCGGCTCGCCGCGGTGTCGCTGTCCGGCGGCAAGCGCGGGCTGCTGATCGACGCGTTCTATTCGGCCGGTCTGAACTTCGCCCCGCTGAGCCCAAATGCGACCGAGCAACTGGCAAAGATGCTCGGCCCCGGCAGCATCGTCGGCAATCCCCTCGATGCCGGTTTTGCCGCGGTCGTGGACCCCTCGGTCTATATGAACTCGATCAAGATCATGATCGACGATCCCGACACCGACATCGTCATCATCGACGCCGAACTGCCGAAGGCGCCGCACGAATTGCGCGAACGCAATCTGCGCATCGTCAACGAGATGGCCGGCGCCGCCAGCAAGCCCGTGGTCTACATCAGCGCGATGTCGATCGGCTTTACCGAATTCACCAAGGCCTTGCGCAAATCGCTGCCGAACATCGCGGTCATGCAGGGCCTCGATCGCGCGGTCGGCGCGATCAAGTCGCTGATTGAATATTCTTCGCTGCGCAAGGAAGTGCCGGACATCAAATCGAGCTCGAAGGCTTCCGGCGCGTGCGGTGCTGGAGAAGGCGCTCAAGAGCGCCAACGGCGCCGCCGCGCTCGACGAGGTCGCATCGAAGAAACTGCTCAAGGCGTACGGCATTCCCGTTTCAAAGGAAGAGATCGCGCAGACCGCCGCGGAAGCGGTGAAGATCGCCAAGAAAATCGGCTTTCCCGTCGTGGCCAAAGTGGTCAGCGCGGACATCCTGCACAAGTCCGACATCGGCGGCGTGGTGCTGAACCTCAACAGCGCGGCCGAGGTGAAGAAGGCGTTCAACGACATCACCGCGCGCGTCAAGAAGATCAAGAGCAAGCCGAAGCTCGAAGGCATTCTGATCGCGCAGCAGGTCAAGGCCGACCTCGAGCTCGTGGTCGGCGCCTCGCTCGACGCCGAGATGGGACCGGTGGTGCTGTTCGGCACCGGCGGCGTCGACATCGAATTGATGAAGGACGTCGCCCTGGCCGGCGCGCCGCTGGACGAGGCCGAGGCGAAGCAGTTGATCGCCAAGACCAAGGCCGGCGTGAAGATGAAGGGCTATCGCGGCAAGCCGGCGCTGCACGAGGCTTCCGCCGTGAAGGCGCTGGTCGGCCTGTCCAATCTGATGGCCGACGCCGGCAACCGCATCGCGTCGATCGACGTCAATCCGTTTTTGATCAACAGCAAGGTCGGCGTCGCCGTCGACGGCCTGATCGTGCTCAACAACGCCGCCGCGAACAAGGCGGCGAAGCATTAAGTCACGGAAGCCGTAGGGTGGGCAAAGCGTAGCGTGCCCACCATCGCAAGCGGAGTGCTTGATGGTGGGCACGGCGCAAACGCGCCTTTGCCCACCCTACGGCACCGAGCAAGCTACAACCCCGCGCCCCACTTCTGCTGCGGTCTGCACGATCCAGTCGCGGTAGAGCGTCAGCGGCGTAACCCCGGTCATACCGCCGCAACCCGCCGCGCCGTTCGGACCGGTCGACCAGCTCACCACGCCGACGATCACCGGGCCGCCTTGCTTGTCCTCGAAAACAGGCGCGCCGGAATCTCCGGTGCAGGCGCCGAGCCCCTCGCGCGTGCCCTGCCCGACGGGATCGACAAGCCGGATCTGCAGCGTGCCCGGTTTGCCGGTCGCGACCAGGCCGGCGACGCGGATGGTGCCGCCGCTCTTGCCGTCGCCGCGCACGGTCACGCCGATGCCGGCGATGGTAAAACGGCTGCCGACGTTGATCGGGATATTAGGCGATCCGAGCGCGGCCGGCGTCTTTCCCTTGGCGGCGCGGCCAATTGCAGCAACGCGACATCCGCGGTCGCGCGATGCCCCGACATCGCCTGCATATTGAAGCCGGGATGAACAGCGACGCTCTTGACGTCCTGCAGCGACGGCTGCCGGTCCGCGCCATATTCGACGATCTTGTACTCCGCGCCTGATGGCACGCAATGCGCCGCCGTCAGCACCAGTTTCGGCGCGATCAACGCGCCGGTGCAAAAATTACCGCGCGAGCCGACGATGGTAACGACGGAGCGGGCCACGCCTTCCGTCGACGGCGCACCGCCGCCGACGATGGCGTGCGCGGGAACGGATAGCAGCAGCAAGACGCAAGAGGCCGGCAATCAGGCGGGACAGGATGTTCATCGCGCGCAGCAATAGCCCGCGCGGCGCATGTCGCCAAGCGTCCGGATCGCACTGGTTCCAGCGGGCAATTCCGTGTTAGCCGCTCGCCAACACATTTGTTTCAGGCAGGGCATGATGATCGAGGCAGTGATCTGGGATTTCGGCGGCGTGCTGACCACCTCGCCGTTCGAGGCGTTTGCGCGGTATCGAGACCGAGCGCGGGCTGCCCGCCGACATCATCCGGCGCACCAACGCCGCCAATCATCTGGAAAACGCCTGGGCCAAGTTCGAGCGCGCCGAAGTCGACATCGAAGCCTTCGACGAATTGTTCGCGGCCGAGATCGCTGGCGCTGGGCGCGGCGGTTCGCGGCAAGGACGTGCTGCCGCTGCTCTCGGGCGATCTGCGGCCCGAAATGGTCGAGGCGCTCAAGCGCGTCAAGGCAAAGTTCAAGACCGGCTGCATCACCAACAACCTTCCCGCCAACGCCATCGGCAGCCACAGCGGCCGTTCGCTCTATGTCGCCGAAGTGATGGTGCTGTTCGACCATGTCATCGAATCCGCGAAGATCGGCCTGCGCAAACCCGACCCGCGCATCTACCGGATGATGGTCGAGACGCTGCAGGTCGATCCCAAGAACTGCGTCTATCTCGACGACCTCGGCGTCAACCTGAAGCCGGCGCGCGAGATGGGCATGACCACGATCAAGGTGGTCAACGCCGCGCAGGCGATCGAGGAACTGGAAGCCGCTACCGGACTGGCATTGCGCTAGGCGGAAAATACCGGAATTGCGCGCTCGTTATGACAAGAATTCGGTTTGACGCGTTTTCTTCACGCGAACCGGGATCCACTTCGCTCGAAAACGCTATTCGGCGCTTGTTCTTTGCCGGGAACGCAGGCAGAACATTCCGAAATCTACCAGAATTCGGAGTTGAAACCCCGTGGCTGAAAACCGGCCGTCGGCCTCGATCGAGGCAGTGGAAAGCGGTCTTGCGGCGCAAGGCTATATTGCGAGCCGCCAGATCGCGACCGCGGTCTATCTGGCGCAGCAGATCGAAAAGCCGATCCTGGTCGAAGGCCCCGCCGGCGTCGGCAAGACGGAACTTGCGAAAGCGATCGCCGCCTGGCGCGGCATGAAGATGATCCGCCTGCAATGCTATGAGGGACTGGACGAGGCCAAGGCGCTCTACGAGTGGAAATACGCCAAGCAGCTTCTGTACACGCAGATCCTCAAGGACAAGCTCGGCGAAGTGCTCGGCGGCGCGCCGACGCTGGAAGCCGCGCTCAACCAGCTTCACGATTTCGGCGACGTGTTCTTCTCCAAGGAATTCGTCGAGCCGCGGCCGCTGCTGCAGGCGCTGGAGCAGCCCGCCGGCTGCGTATTGCTGATCGACGAAATCGACAAATCGGACGCCGAATTCGAATCGCTGCTGCTGGAAATTCTCAGCGATTTCCAGGTGACGATTCCGGAACTCGGCACCATTGTCGCGGTCGCAGCGCCGACCGTGATCCTGACCTCGAACAGCGAGCGCGATCTCGGCGACGCGCTGAAGCGGCGCTGCCTGCATTTGCACATCGGCTTTCCCGAACAGAGACTGGAAGAGCGGATCGTCGAGAGCCGGGTGCCCGGTATTTCGCAGACGCTGCGCAAGCAGATGGTGAGCTTCATTCACGAGGTCCGCACGCTCGACCTGAAGAAGCTGCCGTCGGTCAGCGAGACCATCGACTGGGCGCGCGTGCTGGTGCTGCTGCAGGCGCCGGAGCTTGGCCACGAGGTGGTCAAGGATACGCTGAACGTTCTCCTGAAATACGAGGCGGATATCGAGGCCACCATGCCTCAGGTCTCCACCTTCATCGCCAAGGCCTCGCGTCAGAACGTCTTCGGATAGGCATGGGATGAGAGAGAACCTGCATCGCTTCTTTCGTGCGGCGCGGGGCGCAGGCGTGAGGCTCTCGCCGGCCGAAAGCATCGACGCGATGCGGGCCGTCTCCAAGGTCGGCTTTGCCGACCGCACCATCCTGCGCGACACATTTCTGCTGACGCTCGCCAAGACGCAGGATGAGAAGAAGGCGCTTGGCGATTGCTTTGATCTGTTCTTCGATCAGCCCGAGCCGCAGTCCCCGCCCGAGGACGGCAAGGCCGACGAGCAGGATCCAGTCGGGATCCAACGCTCCGTCCGATTCAGCCTGGCGACGCCAGCGGCGGCGACGAGCAGGCCGAGGGGCTCGGCCAGCTCGCCCAGATGCTGCTGGCGCAGGACCGCAACCAGATTTCGGCGGCCATCGCCAACGCGGCGAGCGCGGCCTCGCTGTCCGATATCCGCTACTTCACGCAGCGCGGCATCTTTTCCGGCCGCATCCTCGATCGGATGGGCATCGAGCGCCTGCGCGACGATCTCGACAATCTCGCCGCGACCAACCCTGCCCTGGCGGAACGGCTGACCAACGCGCTGGACGGGCTGCGCGGCACGGTCCGCGAGACCGTCTCGCAGGCGCTGATGCTGTACGGGCGCGAGGAAGCCGAGAACCTGCGCAACGAGATTTTGCGCAACGCGCCGCTGTCGCGGATCGAGCCGCGGCAGGTCGAGCAGATGCGGCATCTGATCCGCCAGATCGCGCGCCGCCTGCGCGAGCGCTACTCCAAACCGCGCAAGCGCCAGCGCCGCGGCCATCTCGACGTGCGCCGCACCATCCGCCGCAACGCCGCCTGGGGCGGCGTGCCGTTCCTCACCGCCTGGAAACGCCGGCACCGCGACAAGCCGAAGATCATTGCAATCTGCGACGTCTCGGGTTCGGTGGCGCGGGTGTCGGATTTCTTCCTGCTGCTGATCCACAGCCTGCACGAGGTCGTGGACGACGTCCGCTCGTTTGCGTTCTCCGGACATCTGATCGAGGTCAGCGACATCCTGAATCGAAATCGCCGGAAGAGGCGATGGCCGAGATCATGTCCAAGGTCAGGCTTCGGCTCCTCCGACTACGGCAACTCCTTCTCCGATTTCGAGCACGGCTGGATGAGCGCGATCACGCCGCGAACCACCGTGATCGTGCTCGGCGACGCCCGCAGCAACAACCTCGATCCCCGCGCCGACATCCTTCGCCGCATCGCCGAGCGGTCGAAGCGGCTGGTCTGGCTCAATCCGGAGGGCCGCATGGCCTGGGGCTGGGGCGATTCTGAAATGCCGCGCTATTCGACCTTCTGCACCGTGGTCCGCCAATGCGCCACCGCAAAGCAGCTCGAACGCGCGGTGTCGGACATCGTGGCGAGCTATCAGTAGCCGCCCTCACGCATCGATCGCGTCGCTTGATGCGCTTGCGCGTCAGCGGCAAGTTCCGCAGCCGCTTTCCCGTGGCATTGGCAATGGCGTTTGCAATCGATGCCGCCGCCGGCCCCTGCCCGGTTTCGCCGCTGCCGAGGAACGGCTGCCCCGGCCGATTGATGATGTGAACCTCGATGCTGTCGGGCACCGAGTTGAAACGCAGGATCGGATAGGTCTGCCAGTCGATGCTGGTGATCCTGGTATCGTCGAAAGTCACGCTTTCATACAAGGTCCAGCTCATCGATTGCACGATCGCGCCTTCGATCTGGTTGATCAACCCGTCCGGATTGACCACCTGCCCGCTGTCGACCGCCGCCACCGCGCGCACCGAGACGAGGACGGCCGGTCTCGCTGATTTACCTCAACCTCGGAAGCAATGGCGCAATAGGCCGCCAGATTCTTGTACCGCGCAAAGGCAAAGCCGAAGCCGCGATCCAGCGGCGCTTTCTGGCCGGCTCTCCACCCGAAACTCTTGCGCGGCCTTTTCGATCACGTCGCGGCCGCGCTGGTCGTCGAGATGTTTCAACCTGAATTCGACCGGATCGGCACCGGCGAGGGCTGCGAGTTCGTCCATGAAGCTCTCGATCGAAAACACATTGTGGTAGGCGCCGAGCGCCCGCATCGCCGAAATCCGCAACGGCATCGCCGGAATGAAGTGGTGCACCACGTGCGCGTTGGGAAAATGTGTAAATCGGGATCGCGTTGCGATCGCCGCCGCCTTCCGGCAACGGCAGTGGTCTGGGCGCCGGCACGGCAAACGGCTGCGCCATGTGTTGCGCCGCCAGCATCGATCCGGCGCCGCCCGGCCGCATCGAATGGGTGTTGCTGCAAACCTCGAAATTCCAGTCCGCGATCTTGCCGTTGCCGTCGAGCGAGGCCTTGAGTTTCGTCACCATCGCCGGGCCGAACGGCTCCCAGGCATGTTCCTGTTCGCGCATCCATTGCACGCGAACCGGGCGGCCGGGCAAAGCACGGGCGATCAGCGGCGGCGTCCGCCGCCGCATCGTCGGCGCCGTTATGGCCATAGCAGCCGGAGCCTTCGACATGGATCAGGCGAACGCTGGCCGGCGGCATGCGCAGCATTTCGGCGATGCCCTGGCGATCGGGATAGACGCCCTGGGTGTGCGTCCACACCGTCATCGCACCGTCGACCAATTGCGCGACGGCGCAGGACGGCGCCGATCGATCCATGCGCCTGATACGGCCGCGTATAGGTCGCCTCGATGGTCTTCTGGCTGCGACCGCGACGGATTGCTCGCGCTCGAAAATGGTCGAGGTCCTGCGACGGCAGGCTGGTCAACACCGTGAGCAGAGTCGTCCTGCTTCGGCAGGCTCGCGGTCTCCTTCCATTTCGCGGCGGCGGCAAGCGCATTCATCGCCTTGATCGACTGGAATTCCTTCTCCGCGACGACGGCGAGGAAGTTGCCGTCGCGCACCACTTTCACGACGCCTGGAAGCTTCTCGACGGCGGCTCGTATCGCATTCCGTCAATTGCGCGCCATAGCTCGGCGGCCGCACGATGCGGGCGTGCACCATGCCGGGCAGCCGCATGTCCTGGACATAGGCCGCGCCGCCGGTGACTTTGGCCGGGATATCGACGCGCGGCACAGACTGGCCCATCAGCCTTGAATGTCGCCGGGTCCTTCAGTTTCGACTTCGGCTGCGCCTGCACATGCAGCATGTCGGCCGCGAACGAGCTCGCCATACGTCAGGCGTCTGCCGTCGGCCGCGATCACCGCACCATTTTCGGTTCGGAAGTTCTCGACCGGCAGATCAAGCCGCGCTGGCGGCTTCAGCGACCAGCAGTTCGCGCACCTGCGCCGCCGCGTTCTGGATCGCGGTGCCGCTGTCCTTTGGCAGAATTGCTGCCGGACGTGTAGCCCTCGTTCGCGGTGAGTCTGCGTGTCGGCGGTGACGACCTTCAGCGATGCAAAGGGAACGTCAAGCTCCTCGGCCGCGATCTGCTGAAACGCCGTCTTGAAGCCCTGACCGAGTTCGGCCTTGCCGGTGAACACCGTCGATGCTGCCATCGGCGTCGATCCGGATCCAGGAATCGAGATAGGGCGACGTCTTCAAACTGCCGGGCGGGCTCGGCGCGGGAGCTGCGGCCGGCGCGTCCTGCTGCTGCGCCAAGGCGCCCGTGAGCGAGAAGCTGACGATCAGCGCGCCCGCCACCTGCAAGCACGCGGCGGCGATCGAGTATCACTGGGGCGTTCATTGGGCACTCCCGTTGGCCGCCGACGACGCATCCGCAGTGTCCATCAGCCTGATCGCTCGATGCACCGCGCGCAGGATGCGCATGTGGGTGCCGCAGCGGCACAGATGCGGCTCGAGTTCGGCGCGGATCTGCTCGTTAGTCGGCCTGGAATTCCTCTGTAGCAGAGCTTGCGCCCGCATCATCATGCCGGCGATGCAGTAGCCGCATTGCGCTGCCTGCTCTTCCATGAAGGCGCGCTGGATCGGCGCCGGTTCCGACGCCGTGCCGAGACCCTCGAGCGTCGTCACCTGCTTGCCTCTCCAGCAAAATCATCGGCGTCACGCAGGAGAGCACAGCCTTGCCGTCGACGATGACCGTGCATGCGCCGCATTGGCCCAGGCCGCAGCCGAATTTGGCGGCGTTGAGCTTGATGTCTTCGCGCAGCACATAGAGCAGCGGCGTATCCGGATCGGCATCCACCTGATGTTCCCGGCCGTTGACCTTCAATGTCATCATGGCTTTTCTCGCTGCTTGAGAGTCGGCTGGTGCGTTGCGCGGCGCGGGCGATGTCAGGAGAAATGCCGTCTGCGCGCGGCGCGCATCCTCGAACGGTCTCTTTCAACGCCAGACCACGGCGGTTGGTTGCTGAAGCGCGCGCGCAGATAGCTCAACAAGGCCGAAACCTGCGCATCGGTCATGCTGGCGGCAAAACCCGGCATGATCGGGCTGCGTTCACCTTCGACGGCCTGGACGCCGGACAGCACGATATTGGCGAGATTGCGCGGATCGGGGCTGGCGATCGCGGTACTGAGGGCCAGATTGACCCCGCCATAAGGCAGCGGCCGTCCGCTCGCGTGGCATGACGCGCAGGCCGCAGCGTAGATCGACGCACCGGCCGCGTTGGCTTGGGAAGCGTACCGGAGATGACTTGACTGAAGATGATTTGGCTTCGCTCCAGCGCCGCCTCGCCCTGACGTTTGCGATCCGGCGTCGGCGCTCCGATACGCCGGCCATGTAGACCGCGATCGCGCGGACGTCGCTTGAGGAGACCGAGGGACAGATTACTGACCACCTCCGCCATCGGTCCCGCGCGCCGTGCCGTGGTCGGGGTGCCAGCCGTCGCGCAAATAAGCGAACAAGGCATCGGCATCCCAGGGCACCGGCGCGTGGGACTGATCGTTGAGCGCATAGGCGCTGCCAGTTGTCGACATCGCCGCCGGCAAACTGCGCGCTGTTGCGTTCAGCACCCGAGCACATTGCGTGGCGTGTGGCAGGCGCCGCAATGCGCCAACCCTTCGACCAGATAGGCACCGCGGTTCCATTCCGGCGCTTTGCCTGGGATCGGGCTGATAGGTATCGTGACGAAGGAACAGCAATTTCCATCCGGCGATGGCGAACCGCTGGTTGAACGGGAAGGAAAGCTGGTTTTCGCGCGCCGGCGCGCGAACCGGCTGCCGCGTCATCAGGAAGGCATAGAGCGCCCGGTCATCCCGTCGCTGACATTGGTGAAGTGATCGTATGGAAATGTCGGATAGAGGTGCTGCCCTTCACGATTGACGCCGGAGGCGCATAGCGCGGCGAAACGCGGCTTCCGACCATCGGCCCGATCCCGTCTCCGCATCCGGCGTGATGTTCGAGGAGAAGATGGTGCCGAACGGCGTAGGCACCGGCAGACCGCCGGCAAAGCTCCTGCCGCCGCGCACGGTGGTGGCAATCGCTGCGAATTGCCGATCGCCGCCAGGTCGCGACCTTCGTTTGACGAGGGCGGCATCAAAGGCCAGCGGCCCGAGGGCTCGACCGCCGCAATCGCCGGGCACCACACGATTGCAACGGCAGCCACCGCGCCACCGGAGGCAGCACGACCGCGACGATGCTGGCGACAATTCGGGACGGTCCCGTCATGCGCTTCCTTGCGTTTATTGCTGTTGGGTTGTATTTTTAACACAGTTCACCCGCCGTCGTTCACCCGCGATAGCATAAATTACCGCAGATCTGGCCTGCAGGGAGCCGCAACGGCCGCGCACTGGTGGGAGTGTCGAATCTGGATGGGACGTGCCACGATAGGTGTGTAGCCTCGACTTCCTGTCCCAAGAGCGCCTGCGCGCGAACCCCGATCGGACGACATAGTCCCCATGCTCTGCTCCCGCCGCCCTTCACCGCGACAGCGTTCCCGATGCGCTGTCGGTGCTGAATTCCGTGTATTCGGCCTGCCGGCCTTTCGCGGCGCGCAGGAGGAAATCGTCCGGCACGTGACGGATGGCGGCAATTGCCTGGTGCTGATGCCGACCGGCGGCGGCAAGTCGCTGTGCTATCAACTGCCGTCCTTGTTGCGCGAAGGCTGCGGCATCGTGGTGTCGCCGCTGATCGCGCTGATGCGCGACCAGGTCGCGGGACTGCTGGAGGCCGGCGTCAACGCGGCGGTGTTGAACTCCACGCTGTCGTTTGATGAAGCCTCGGAGGTCGAGCGGCGGCTGCTCGCCGGCGACCTCGACCTGCTCTACGTCGCGCCTGAACGGCTTCTGACGCCGCGCTGCCTCGTCCTTGCTCGGCCAGGCCAATATCGCGCTGTTTGCGATCGACGAAGCGCATTGCGTATCGCAATGGGGGCACGATTTCCGCCCCGAATATATCGGGCTGTCCGTCCTCGCCGAACGCTTTCCCGACGTGCCGCGCATCGCGCTGACGGCGACCGCCGACGAGATGACGCGCAAGGAGATCGTCGACCCGGCTCGGGCTTGCCGGCGCGCCGAGCTTTGTCGCGAGCTTCGACCGCCCGAACATCCGCTACGAGATCGTCGAGAAGCAGAACGCGCCGGCCCAGCTCAAGGCCTTCATCAGCGAGCGCCACGCCGGCGACGCCGGCATCGTCTACTGCCTGTCGCGCGCCAAGGTCGAGGACACCGCGGCCAGCCCTGACCAGCGCCGGCATCCCGGCGCTGCCCTATCACGCCGGGCTTCGACGCAAGCTTGCGCGCCCGCAACCAGGATCGATTCATCAACGAGGACGGCGTCGTCATCGTCGCCACCATCGCGTTCGGCATGGGCATCGACAAGCCCGACGTGCGGTTTGTCGCGCATCTCGATCTGCCGAAGAGCATCGAGGCCTATTACCAGGAGACCGGACGCGCCGGGCGCGACGGCAAGCCCTCCAGCGCCTGGATGGCCTATGGCCTGTCCGACATCGTGCAGCAGCGCCGCATGATCGACGAATCCACCGGCTCCGACGCGTTCAAGCGGGTGTCGATCGGCAAGCTCGATGCGCTGGTGGCGCTGGCGGAAACCGCGGGCTGCCGGCGCAGCCGCCTGCTCGGCTATTTCGGCGAGGAAGTCACGGGCACCACTTGCGGCAATTGCGACAACTGCCTGTCGCCGCCGCAGCTTCGCGACGGCAAGGTCGCCGCGCAAAAGCTGCTTGTCCTGCGCCTACCGCACCGGGCAGCGTTTCGGCGCCATGCACCTGATCGACGTGCTGGTCGGCCGCATGACCGAGAAGCGTCACGCAGTTCGGACATGACAAGCTGTCCGTGTTCGGCATCGGCAACGATCTGAACGAAAAGCAATGGCGCGCCGTGATCCGCCAGCTGGTCGCCATGGGTCATCTGCGGGCCGACAGCGAGGCCTTTGGCGCGCTGAAGCTGACGGAGAGCGCGCGCGGCGTCCTGAAGGGCGAGACCGAGGTGATGCTGCGCGAGGCGGCGCCCGGCACGCGCATTCGCGCCAGCCGCACCAAATCAAGGCGCGGCGATCTGACGCCGCGCGCCGAGACCAAGCCCGCCGATGCGCCCCTGCATGCGGCGCTGCGGGCATGGCGCTCCGATATCGCGCGCCAGCGCAGCGTGCCGGCCTATGTCGTGCTGCACGATTCCACGATCGACGGCATCGCCGCCGCACGGCCGTCGACGCTCAACGAACTCCGCAACATCCCCGGCATCGGCGACAAGAAGCTCGAACATTACGGCGACGAACTGCTCGCGCTGGTGCGGGCGGCGGACGTCTCAGAACTTCGGTTCTGATTGAATCAGAATCGAAGCTCTAGATTCTTGTTTTGACGCGTTTTCTACCGCAGATAAGTCTACGCAATCTGCGTAAACTTGATTGCTATGCGAACCGGCATCCACTTCGCTCGAAAACGCTATGGTAAGCCCTCAGCCGTTGCGGAAGGTATAGGCGTATCCGTTGATGGCGGGCGCACCGCCGAGGTGGGCGTAAAGCACCTTCGATCCCTTCGGGAAATAGCCCTTGTTCACGAGATCGATCATGCCCTGCATGGATTTCCCTCGTAGACGGGATCGGTAATCATGCCTTCGAGGCGCGCGCAGAGCCGGATCGCTTCCTTGGTTTCCTGTGAGGGAACGCCATAGGCCGGATAGGCATAGTCCTCGATCAGGACGACATCGTCCTCGACGATCCCCTGGCCCAATTCAACAAGGCTGGCGGTGCCACGGGCGATATCGAGCACCTGGGCCTTGGTCTGTGCCGGGGTGAAGGAAGCGTCGATGCCGATCACCTTGCGCGCGCGGCCGTCCCTGGCAAATCCCACCAGCATGCCGGCATGGGTCGAACCGGTGACCGTGCAGACCACGATGTAGTCGAAGCGCGAAGCCGAGTTCCTTCTCCTGCGCCCTCACCTCTTCGGCAAAGCCGACATAGCCGAGCCCGCCATATTTATGCACGGAGGCGCCGGCCGGGATTGCATAGGGCTTGCCGCCCTTGGCCTTCACGTCTGCGATCGCCTCTTCCCAGCTTTGGCGAATGCCGATGTCAAAACCTTCATCGACCAACTGCACATCGGCGCCCATGATGCGGCTGAGCAGGATATTGCCGACGCGATCGTAGACCGCATCCTCATGCGGCACCCAGCTTTCCTGCACCAGGCGGCACTTCATGCCGATCTTGGCCGCCACCGCTGCAACCATGCGGGTGTGGTTGGACTGCACGCCGCCGATCGAGACCAGCGTGTCCGCATTGGAAGCGATCGCATCCGGGATGATGTATTCGAGCTTGCGCAGCTTTGTTGCCGCCGAAGGCCAGCCCCGAATTGCAGTCTTCCCGCTTGGCGTAGAGTTCGACCTGGCCGCCGAGGTGCTCCGAGAGCCGCTCCAGCTTCTCGATATGGGTGGGCCCAAAGGTGAGCGGATAGCGTTCGAATTTCTTCAGCATCGTCATCCCCGTTGATGATCCAGATCTCCGGGAACGGCCGTATCATCGAGGGCCGGAAAGGTGCTCTCTAAGTTTCCTGATTTTCTTTATGAATATTGCGCAGATACCTGAAATAAACTATCATTTCATCCGCTATTACTAGAAAATATCGGAGAGATTCTTTCATGGCCGGCAGGCTCGACCGCATCGACCTTAAGATATTGCGTTTGCTGCAGAATAGCGGCCGACTGACCAATGCCGAGCTGGCCGAAACGGCCGGCGTCAGCGCCGCAACCTGTCACCGGCGCACCCAGCGCCTGTTCGACGAGGGTTCATCTCCCAGGTCAGGGCGATGGTGGCGCCGCGCAAGGTCGGCAAGGGGGCGCTGGTCATGGTCGGCGTCGTGCTCGACCGCTCCACGCCGGAAAGCTTTGCCGTCTTCGAGCGGGCAATCGCGCAACTGAAATTCGTGCTGGATTGCCATCTGGTGGCCGGCGATTTCGACTACTTCCTCAAGATCCGCGTCGGCGACATGGAGGATTTCAACCGCATCCACGGCGAACAATTGATCGCGCTGCCGGGCGTCCGCCAGACCCGGACTTTCTTCGTCATGAAGGAGGTGGTCGACAACGCCCCGCTCGATTTCTGATTGCCGTTTGGCGCTGCAAAACAGCGCTATCTTGCCCTGGTGCACCTGGCGGAACCTTGCGGGACTCTGGTCACACAGCGCGCCATGTCCTATCAACCGGACATGACCATGAAATTTTGCCGGCAGGCTTTCGCCCTTGCCATCATTTTCATTGCAATGCCGGCCTCGCGCCTCGGATGAACTTCAGCGGCCGGAGCCCGATACCGTCATCTTCGCGATGATGTCGGGCAAGTGCAGCACGCTCAAGGTCGCGGGACGGGATTTTGCCTGCCGGGCCGTTGCTTTCTTCCAGACCGAGGAGGGCCGGGCGAATTTTACCGTGGCGCTCGACGATCCCGACGATGGCAGCCACATCATCACGTTCTCCGGCGACAACGGGCGAAGGCCGGATGCCAACCTGTACGAATTGCCGATCGATCGGATGCTGCTGAAACCAAGGACAGGCCGAAGGCCGACGGCCTGCCGGTGCCGTCAGTCGGATCGACCGCCGGCCTCTGCAAACAGGTCGGCAACTTCGTGACACTCGAACTTTCCAGCATCACCTGCAGCGCTGATCGACAAGAACGGCAAGAAATACGAACTGCAGTACCAGTCCGACGGCACGCCGATGGCGGTACGCCGCATCAAGCGGATGCGTGTCGGCAGTCCCGCGGTGTCGCCGTTCGACGATGTGAAATAAAGCGTGGGGCGTGAAATGAAAGGCCGCCGGCGGAAACCGACGGCGGCCAGTGTCGATCCGCGCATGGCTCGCGACTGCGCGGACAAAGCTGATGCTAGTTTGAAATTCCTCCCAGGGAGTGGAGGCGATCCGTCAAAGTCGAGCGATTGCCTTCACACCGGCTTTACCGTGAGCGCTCGCGCCCGCCCGTCATTGGCAGGATGGCGGCTCGCGATTTCGAACGCGACGGCCCATCTCGGCTTTTCGTCCTCCGTGCCGGGCACGTTGATCTGAACGCCACCACCGTCGGTGATCGTACTGGACGCGGCCAGTGCGGCGGCTTCGAGGGCGGCGCCTCGCGAATCGTAGACGCCGCCGACCTTGACGTTGTCGGCAAATACCGACCATCCCAGCGGCGCCTTCACGATTTCGAACACTGATCGTTCCATTGGCCCGCCCTGCACCGTTTCACCTGTATCGCTTCCGCCCCTCGCCCACGTGGCGAATCCTGGCCATCGGAGCGTGGCGTCGGGACGTTGGCTTGTCGCTGGCGGTCTTCGTTCGCCAGTCGGAAGCCCGCAACCCCGTCAACGAATGCACCGCCGGTGCAAGCGCGATTTCCTTCCGCACGGCATCGACAATTCGTTCGAAATCAACTTCGCTCATTCGCACGCTCCATTGCGCCAGGTCCGGCATTCTGCCGCCAGGACGATAAGAGGGACCGCGCTGAGCACAGATCGCCATGCAAGTTTGTTGTTTGGAGGCTCGCTCGCGGTCGCTTCGATGGCAAAAAAGGTCGAAATCGGGAACAGGCGGACCGCACCTCGGCGAAACCGGCGGCCTCGATGACGCGACCGGCGCCCTCCTTGGCCCAACTTGCCCGATGCGTGCTAGATCTGGCCACGAATCAGGAGAGTTTGCATGCCGGTAGACAGTGACAGCGCCATCGCTTGGCACCGCGCCCAGCTCAAGAAGCTTCGCGAGACCTTGAAGAACATCGAAACCGCGAGGTTCACGGTGGGCGAGCCTGCGCCCAATCGAGCAGGACCGGCAAGACGCAGAAGGCGATTGCCGAACTCGAGCAGAAAATCCGGCAGTCGCAGCACATCATCGCCGCCTATGAGCGGCAGACCCGGCGGCCGCTTGCGACCGACCAGCGAAGCCTCGCCAGCGTGAGCTGGAGCAGCTGGAATGCCCAGGCTGCTCACGCCCGCACGAGGTAAGCGGTAGCCGCGATGGCCGAAGCGACTTCCGGGACGTGGGCGGCGCCTGGGCCTCTGAGCTGCAGGATCGTCATGTCGGCATATGCAGATCCGGACGCACAGCTCGCGGCTGAGCGCATGATCAACGACTTGATCACGCGATATCCGGCTGCTGCTGGCTGCAGCACCACACCCCCACTTGCCTTTCGGAATTGGGCGATGGCGAGCGAGCGCTGGGTTGGTCGGCATCCAGGACACGAACCACTTTATCCGCGACCGGGACACCGTGAACGTTGAAGGGCTGCTGGCCGTCCGAAGGTCAGCGTCAGCGGGAAAGCCGCCCGTGTGTCAGCTTCCAACTCTCGTGCGCGAAGCCCGAGGCTCCACCCGCCATTGCCGTCGACGTCATCACGACAAAATAGATGCCGCTGGTGTATTGGGCGCCTGCCGCCCGCGTCCCACCCCCTCGGATACTAAGGGCGTTTCCATGACGGCGCGCGGATGCCCACTATGCGCGCGACCATAGCACGTCCCCGGTTGCCTGGACTATTGAGATGGCCATTTTGGTGGATCATACGTGGCATCCTGCATACACTGAGGGGGCCCGCCGCCCTGTTCATTCCGACCCATCGCGCGGGATCGTGGCGGCAAATCTTGGCGGCTCCGCCGAATGCGCGGACGCATGCAAATACCCGGAGGAAAATGCCCGTGAAGCCGAGAGTTGTTCGGTGCGCCCTGCTTGCACTTATAGCGTGCATCTGCGTTGCTGACCGGCCAGGCCGATGCCCGAGCATGGCTGGCTGACAAGCCGGTGCGCACGCCTATCGTTGCCGTTCGCGGCCGGCGGCGGCACCGACGCCTTTGCGCGCCCGCTCGCAGCCCAGCTCGACGCACCAGTTGGGCAAACGCGTGCTGATCGAAAACCGCGCCGGCGCAGGCGGCACCGTTGGCGCATCGGCCGCGCCAAGGCCGCTCCGGACGGCTACACCTTCTTCATGGGCGCGGCGCATCACGCCATTGCGCCGTCGCTCTATCCCAACCTCGACTACAACATCGAGAAGGATTTTATTGCGGTGGCCCTGATCGCGCGGCCTCCGCAGGTGGTCGTCGTCAATCCCGGACAAGGTCTCTGCCAAGACGCTGGCCGAGTTCATCGCCTACGCCAGAGCCAACCCGGGCAAACTGAACTACGGCTCCGCCGGCGCCGGCACCACGCATCATCTCGCGGGCGAGTTGTTCAAGATCCTGACCAAGACCAACATCCAGCACGTCCCCTACCGCGGGGCCGGACCTGCGATGCGGGATCTCATCGCCGGCCACGTGCCGGTCGTATTCGACAGGCTCGGTTCGTCGCAGCCGCGCCGGTCAGGGCCGGGCAACTGCGCGCCCTGGCCGTCGCCGCGCCGAAGCGCGTTCCGGCGTTCCCCGATCTTCCGACCGGCCGCCGGAGGCAGGCCTGCGCCCGGTTATGAAGTCTCGACCTGGTACGGCCTCTTCGTCCCCAAGAATACGCCGCGGCGGCAATCGTCCAGCAGATGACCAAGGAATTGCAGAGAGGCCATGCAGACGCCCGCCATCAAGGAAGCCTGGGAGCGCAACGGCTCTGATGTCCCCGACGTCACGGGCGCCGCGTTCGCTAAAATGGTGTCCGCGGAAGTCGAGCGCTGGCGCAAGGTCGTGACCGACGGCGAAGTGTGAAGCTGGATTGACGCTGGAAGGCGCGGCCGCCGCTGTTCTCATTTCATGGCGGGCCTGCCGCGCCAGCGCAAGCGAAGGCGGGTGACTAGAGCATTATCGGTTCACCTGGTTGGATCAGAACCGAAGCCTGGGTTGTTGTTTTTGACGCGCTTTCTACCGCAAGATAAGTCTGCGCAATCTGCGCAAGAACTGATTGCTATGCGAACCGGTATCCACTTCGCTCGAAACGCTCTGGTTGCTGCCCTGCACGCCGCCAGCGCGCGTGAAGTCGTCACCGATCTCGGCCCGGATCGTCTTTGCCGCAGAGATATCGGCTTGCTTGCTGCCGGCGACGTCGCCGTTCTTGAGCTTGGCGAGCCCGCGTCCATAGAGCGCGCTCGCCAGCTTCGGCTCAGATCGCAGCGCCAGAATTATAATCGTCGATAGCCGTGTCGAATTGACCCATCTTCAGGTGGATCAGCCCACGCGAGTCATACGTCGCGGCATCGGTCAGGCTCCGACTGAAGCGCCTTATTGCAGTCCTCCAGCGCCGCCTGCAACTGCACCGAGGATGGCTCGGGTCCAACAGCGTCCGTTCCACGCGGCTTCCGAGTTGGGCTCAAGACGAATCGCCTCGTCATAGTCGCGCGCCGCGCGATCGTACTCGTTCTTTTTCAGGTAGGCTCCGGCACGGTTGGCGAAGGCCTCCGCCGTAGTTGGGATTGAGCCTGATCGCCTCATCAAGATTTTTGATCGCGAGGTCGTATTCGCCCTTCTTCAAGTAAGCTACGCCGCGGTTGTTGAAGGGCTTGGCGTAAGCTGGATTGAGCTTGATCGATTGATCGAAATCCTGAATGGCGCGGTCGTAGTCCCCCTTTGCGGCATAGGCATTGCCACGATTGTTGTAGGCGATAGCCAGCGGCCGTCGTCGTGCCCTGCCCGAAATCGATGAGCGCCGTGCAACCATTGATCCGGACTTCAAACGAAGTGCGACCAGATGCCGTTGCACAACTCAATGTTCTCGAGATAGTCGCCGCTCTCGGATCCTGCGCGGCCGCCGATGACCCGAGCAGCGGCAAAACGAGAATCGGCGCCAGCGCCGTGGATAATGCGCCCGATTGCGACCAAATTCCATATGCAGGCTTCCCGATGTTGGAATCAGCGAACGCGCGGCTGCTGATAGCTGAACGTGGCTCGCCCGGATCCGGTTGGCTGACCGGAACTGCTCGCCTAAACGGCTGTCGCCTAAAACGGGGCCTAGCACCCTCGGCAGATGTTCAGATTCGAGCTTGGGATCGGACTTTTGTTCGGGTTGCTGCGCCGGGGCCGCCCCGGCTCTTCTCGTGAGCTTGCTCTTGCCTTCTTCAATGAGGGTAGAAAATCTGACTGTCCCATCATCTGAAATTTCGACGCGTGGCGTGGTGCCTCGAATCGCCCATGGTGGCGACGGGCGTGTCGATCTTCATATCGCCCGTCTTCGCGACTTTGCCGGCGACAAAAGTGAAGGTTCCCTTGGTCAGATTGAACAAGGTCGAGTTGGACGTGCCGTTTGGGTCGTACACGAACTCGTTCAAAACCATGCGCGCGTTGTTCGACAGATTGAACGAGGTGCCATCGGTGAAGTTGATGCCGACCCGGCCGTCGGCGCCGGTTGCGAACCGCATCGCCCTGATAGACGAGATCGCCAACCTTCGCCTGACCGGCTGGACCGGAGGTACTCGCCTGAACGACCACCGCATTCGCACGTTCAAGTGTGACCGAACCCGTGGCGACAACAACTTTTCCAATGGGTTTTGATGCGACATCCAGCACGGCGGGCTTGGCAGGATCGCTCTGCGCGTGAGCCGTGCCGGGGAAAAACCCGGCTGCGGCCAGAACGAAACCTGTCACCAATACGGCAAACGCATGCGTATACATGATCCCCTCCTTCCTGAGAAGATCCTGTTCGAGTGGCCGCCCACCGGGTGTTCAACGCCGGCACGATTAGACACTATGTCAGGGCCACCCACCAGCGGCTATTGGCTCAAAAGTATTACTCCTTTTGAGCCTAGAGCCTGGAACATAGGGATTGGCTATCCTTGGTTCGATCAGGAGGGTTTCGGCGACCAGCCTCCGGCTGGCAGCGCCGGGATGGTTTGACCTCAAGCGACCCGGCAAAACAGCGCGCCGCGCGAGGCAAGTGCCAGGGATGAGTACCATGCTCGTTGGGTCCCACGCCGAGACCGGGGACGAACGCAAGGCCGCTGCGGCCCCGCTCGCCGACACCATCGGAAACAATCAGACCGCCGCCGCTAGCGCCCCCGGCGCGCGAGCGGCACTGCCCGCAAGTCGTGGCCGGCGATCCCGGAAGCCGGCGCCACGGCGGCGAGGCCGGCATGCTGTCGTGGCTCACGGCACTGACGTTTTCGCTGATGAAGGAAGCCCGGGCCGCCGACCCGAACGTCACGTTCCTGGACGACGGCAACATCACCTACAAGGACCTCGAGCACGGCGCATTCAGAGCTCGTCACCAAGGAGGCTGTCCCGCGGCACTTCCTCGTTGAGGATCCTGGACAGACGATCGTCCTGCGTCCGCAGAGGATCCTCGGTAAGCGTCAACCAGGTTCACAAATTCTCCGGCGCGAATGGCGGAGTTGCAGGAGGCCCAGCGGGAGGTGCTCGCTACCGCCACGAAGAGGGTGGGGTCGACCGGGTCGAGCACCACCTCCCTCCGACGATCGCTGTCGGTGCAGCCGATCAATTTCATCCAGAATGACAGTTTGCAGCCAGCGCAGAACGGGCTCGCGACCTCTACCGGCGAGCTTCGTCACGATCCCCGAGACCATTATCGGGCGTCTGCCGCCGCCGGCACCGACACCGCCGACGTTCAATGCTCTGACAGGACCAGTCGAAACCGACACCGTGGCGTTCGACCTCTTCACCGCAACCACAGGCACTTTCGCTGCCAGCGCCCCCAACGGCAGCGCTACTAACCTTCGGCATCAGCGGGGAACCGCCAGGCAGCACGGTGCTGAATGGGGTGACATATGATGTCTCGCAGGTTAGTCCCTTTGGCACGCTTTTCGTCAACAGCGCGACCGGCGCCTATGCGTTCGTTCCGGATAATGACGCGATCAATGCACTGACGGAGCCCACGGCCGCAAACTTCACCGTCACGGTGTCGGACGGCACGCTCTCGGCCAATCAGACCTTTACGATCGCCATCAACGGCACCAACGACGCGGCCGTCATTTCCGGCGACCATAACCGGCTCGGTGATCGAGGCCGGCAGCGTCGCCAATGCCTTGTCCGGCCCGCTGACCGCTACCGGCACGCTGACCGAACACCGACGTCGACAACCCGCCCAACACCTTCGCGGCGGTCGATTCGCCGACGCCAAGCGATGCCGGCTACGGCACCTTCACCATGACGACGGGCTGGCGTGTGGACCTACACGCTCGACAACACCAACCAGCGCGGTGCAGGCGCTCAATGTCGGCGACAAGCTGACCGACAGCATTCACCGTGACCACCGTGGACGGCACCCACAGCTGGTGACGGTCACCATCAACGGCAGCAACGACGCCGCCATCATTTCCGGCGACCACGACCGGCTCGGTGATCGAGACCGACGCCAAGTGCGACGCCAAGCCGACACGCCGACCGCGACCGGCACGCTCACCGACTGCCGACGTCGACAATCCATCCAACACCTTCACGGCCGTTGGACTCGCCGACGGCAAGCGAAGGTGGCTACGGCACCTTCACGATGACGGCGGACGGCGTGTGGGCCTACACGCTCAACGACGACGACCAGCGCGGTGCAGGCGCTCAATGTCGGCGACACGCTGACCGACAGCTTCACGGTGACCAGCGTGGACGGCACCGCCAGCAGGTGGTGACGATCACCATCAACGGCAGCAACGACGCGGCCATCATCTCCGGCACCACGACCGGCTGCGGTGATCGAGGCCGGCGGCGTCGCCAATGCCAAGTACGGCACGCCGACCGCGACCGGCACGCTCACCGACACCGACATCGACAATACGCCCAACACCTTCACGGCGGTCAGTTCGCCGACGGCGAGCACCGGCGGCTACGGCACCTTCACGATGACGGCGGCCGGCGTGTGGGCCTACACGCTCGACGACGCCAACAGCGCGGTGCAGGCGCTCAATGTCGGCGACACGCTGACCGACACGCTTCACGGTGACCACCATCGACGGCACCCGCAGGTGGTGACGATCACCATCAACGGCACCAACGACGCGGCCATCATTTCCGGCACCACGACCGGCTCGGTGATCGAGGCTGGCGGCGCCACGCCACGGCACGCCGACCGCGACCGGCACGCTCACCGACACCGACGTCGACAATCCGCCCAACACCTTCATCGGCGGTCAGCTGGCCGACGGCGAGCGATGCCGGCTACGGCACCTTCAAGATGACGGCGGACGGCGTGTGGACCTACAAGCTCGATAACGACAACTAGCGCGGTGGAGGCGCTCGATGCCGGCGACACGCTGACCGATACGTTCACGGTCACGACCGTGGACGGCACCGCCATGGTGGTGACGATCACCATTCACGGCAGCAACGACGCGGACCCAAATGATTTCGACTCACCTGGCCACGGGAACGAAGGTCACATCTGAACCGCCATTTATTCATCTATGGAACCCCCGGCAGCGACTCCATCGCGGGAGGAGGCTATCACGGCCAGATAATCTATGCGGGTGCCGGTAATGACACCATCAACGGCACTGGCAAAGGTGACCTTATCTACGCAGGGTCCGGTAATGACACGGTCAAAGGAAATGACTGGGATGACACGATCTATGGAGGCTCGGGAAGCGATACAATCAACGGCAACAATGGCGTGCGATACCATCATCGGTGGATATGGCGCCGACAACCTCACAGGCAGCAATGGAGACGACCGTTTCGTTTATCTGTCGGCAGCGGATTCGAACGCGACTCGGTTCGACGCCGTCTCCGATTTTCAGATCGGGATCTGACAGGATCGATCTGACGGCTCTCGGCGCGCTTGCCTTCCTGGCATTGACTTCCACAAGCACTTTCGTGCCGCCGCATACCGTCGCCTGGCTCTATGACAGCGCGACGAATGAAACCATTGTGTACGTCAATCCGACAGATCACACCCTGAGTATTGGCGATTCCGCCCTCGTGGAAATCCATCTGCAGGGAATTGCCAGCATCGAGCCGTCAGATATCGTCCCCGCGCCGACGACGGCGCCCATCGTGGTCGCCGGAGCGGATCAGTCTTGAGTTGGCCGCCACCGCGGAAATCGACGCGACGATCGTCTCGATGACCGCTGCCGACGCTTCGTTCGACTGGACCGGTGGTGACGGCGCACCGCTCGCCGACGACCCGCGACCGTGCGAACAAGCGATGGCGGCGACAGTTTCGACGAAGCGCGAACGCACCTCGAGCGAACACACCCATGACGACGCGGCGATTACCATCGCAAGCGGAGAGCCGATCGAGCCGCAGCATGTCAGGTTACGGCGGTGACGGAAAGTCACTTCGTATTCAACCAGGCTCCCGTGTTCAACCATGGTACCGGCACCACCGGACTGAACGACGATAGAGCCGCGCCGCGTCGCTGATCGAACATGGCCGAACGCCGGAGGGCGATGTCCGGATCGCGCTATCTCACCACCACGTCGGAGAGCCATTCTGAGACGGGCTCCAACGCCCGGTCGAACCACGAAAATCATGGAAGGTGGAACGGCAGGCACGACGACTCGAGGAACGATTCCGATGCTCGTGACCACTGGCGGTGGCGGCCGTCATTCGAACTCAGACGACTCAAACAAACACGACAATGGGCACAAGCATGGAGGCGGCGCGCTTGATTTCGGGCCCTCCTCAATTGCCCATGAAGTTTTTGGCGCGAGGGGCCGCCGGCAGGTTCGGGCCCGAGAGACTCATTCCAGTTCAAGGGCAAGGTTCCCGGTTCTGAGGCCTCGGACGCCATCAACCTCGTAGATCTGGATCCTGCCCCAGCGTCGATCAGCCACCACGGAAGCGGCAAAGGGAACCAGCGGACCGCAGGCAATCTTTGAGGAAGCAATTGACCTGTCTTCATCAAGTCATCACTCGTCTGACCATCACGGCAACGGTCCGGACCATGAGAGGCACGGTTTCAGCCATGTGCAGCACGATCTCGATAGTGTGAACCTCCGGTCGTCCTGCGGCATTTGATCTGTAACTCGGGAGCAACGCTCAAAGGGAGAACGGGCCGCGCGGCTTGACCTCGACCGCGCGCACGTTGGATGAAGGTCGTGGCAGCCCGTACGCGCCCATGGCGGAGTTTTGGCGCCCGACAGCTTCCGAAACCGTGGACCGGACTAAGAGCGTTTTCGAGCGAAGTGGATACCGGTTCGCATAGCAATCAAGCTTGCGCAGATTGCGTAGACTTATCTGCGGTAGAAAACGCGTCAAAACAAGAATCTGAGCTCGGTCTGATCCAATCAGAACCGAAGCTCTAGCGAAATGACCCGCGTCCCGGATACCACGTCCGCTTGTTTCCCACCGGACTGGCACCAACTTCCCAACCCGCGCCTCCCAGACCGTGTCAACGACGCCGAGTTCGCCCGCGCCGTCTCTCACAAAGAATATGTTGACGGAATTGGTCTGCAACGCACCGCCTTCGCCCTTGGCCTGCTGCCTCAAGAAACACCAGACATCAGCAAGGCTCGTCTCATGACGATTGCCTAATTCGGCGATGATGTCCCTGTCGTTCGAAGGGCTGCGTAACAAGTATGCCTGGAGCGATGTCACGCCGGCAGCCTCGACCTTGACTGCGCGAACCGGCGTACGAAGCTTGCACCAAGCCATGAAATTTTGACGTCGGCCGCTGGCGTGATGTCCTCCTTGAAATGTTCTCGGGCCTTGAATTGCTCAGCCTGCTGAATTGTCGCTGTCGACGGCGGATCGAGCGGTTCCCCGGATTTTAGATGCAGAGAACATTCAATCCTGTGAGCTGCAACAATCCTGTCCGGCCGAGCGCCTTCCAACTTCCTCTCTTCGGCAGCAGCGCCTAACTCGCACATAGCCAGAACGAGGAAGACAAGAGACATGCGGAAACTTGAGCGGCGCATCTTGCGGTTCCATGATTCTGCTCTCTGCGAACACGGTAAACCCTTGGTTGCCGATGTAAATCAATGAACGGGTTCCTGGTTAAGGGTGAAAAGCACGATAAAACTCTCGGCAAATTTTAGGGAATGGACTCATTAGCGCGCAGCCGAGTTCCGCGCGCGATACAGACACGGGCCATCTTTGCGATTTTCGCTTCGGCGGAATGCTCGCCCATCCTTCTGGCTGGCGGGAAAGCTCCCTGATCCGGTCCGCGTCGCATCCACGATCTACGAGCAACATCGTTTGTGGAAGCAAGGCGCTGAGGAGAACCGAACACAGCCGATTGCGCTCCAGCATTTCGGATGGAAGTTCGCCGAGCGCTCTTTGCTTTGACGTTGCAACCGCTCAATGCTTTGGTCCCGCTGTTGAGTACCGGGAGAAGGCCATGGTTGAGTGGCTGAGGCTGGGTGCGCTCTCATTTCTGCTATCGACGTTGTTGACCTCCGCGTGATGTTCCTTCCTCTTCTGTTGTTCGCACCCTGAGTTGCCATTGTACGAAGCAGCCGCTGTTGGTGCGTAGCGCAGCCGGACTTGACTTGACGGCGCTTGCGCAGCTCACGCCTTGCGGCAGGCATCCATGCACGCCGCCCGATGGACTAGTTGCGCTCACGCGAGCGGATGCGGACAGACGCGGATGCCGTCGTCGCGGGCGGATGCCATTGCCATTCGGGCCACTTGGCGGCGAGAGGTCACCGTGCTTGATCGAGTGCGATGCGCTGGCGGACGTCAAGCCATCTTTCAAAGACGACGCCAATATCGTCCCGATACCTCCACGCGAGTCGGCATTTTCCCACTGTGAGAAAGTCGTCGAACGTGACGTAGAAGGATATCGGAAGAAGGCCCAGTCCATCCGCATGTACCACGGCGTTCGTTCGGCTAACGTCGTAAGCCACAATGCGCAATTCTCGGCCGTCACCAAAGAACAGCAGGCCATCCATGTAATGTTTGATCATGGGCAATCCAATCCTCGGTACGTAGCCGCGCTGGATTTGGTAGTTTGAGTAACCGCATGATCCAATAAGCGCCGAGGAGATCGGCGCGTAATTGTCCTGAAGACCAATGTCCGAATTTACGGTTAAACGGACAATTTTAAGAAAACTGTTGGTAGGCAGCGTCCGCTCCGCGTGCCTGCGGTCCGCCTAACGAGCGAGGGCTATTTCCCGGCGGGAAAGGGATTGCCGGCTTCAACCAGCCGGACGCGCTTGCGATCCACTGGCGGTTGACGGAGTTCGCAAATGCTCGCCTGCCTCCGGAAGCAGGTTGCACCGCCCGGCAACATCTCGCCTCCGCTCGAAGTGGATCGCTAAAGGACCAGCGAACACGCCAGGCTGGATTGTTGGCGTAAGCTGGAATGCGCCACAGCCAGATCGTTTCGTAGACGTTGTCTCCTGAGGCGATCGACATCGGGATGTGCCGTTGGCCAAAGAGCCGAAACGAGAGCGAGCGCCAAAATCGGCGCCGCAAAAATAGTGACCTTGCGCATTATTTTTCCGTAACAATCACATGTGAGCGGAATGCGGTTTCTCTGCGCCTACTGAGCGGATGTAAGCAATGAGGCCGGTAATCAATGGTGCGTGCCTAACAGAATTGCAGGCCATTCTCAATGCTGACAACCGGAATCCCGTAGAACCACGGAGCTTCGCAACAGCGAGGTTTCGTTTCGTGATGATTTCAAAATCTCCGCCAAGATGAAGAACCGGGCAGCAACGCGCCGGCGTCCGCGAAGTCTCGCGCAGAGAGTGCTTTCTTGAGGCCAGGTGGCGGAAACCGGTTCGAACCTTCCACGCAGGCCTGCGCGGCGGAACGCAACCAGCGCAAGGAGCCTCACCCCGCCGGAGCTTTCTCAGGGATCGGCAATGCCCCCAAAAGGGACGACAACAAGCCCCCTAAAGCCAAGATACGTTATTGGTTTTCCGGTATGGGTAACTCTGACTCGGAGTTTTGAAAGGCATCCCAATTCGATCGAAATGGGGTATCATGCCGAACTGACCTTCCATCCGGCGGACGAAAATCATGACTGCCACATCGATGAGCCGAATGGCCGTGCCCTACGTAGTGCTTGCTGCAGCCTGCGGCGTGGCGCTTGTCTTCGCAATCCAGTACTCCCACCGTGCGCCGCCGGTTGATGCCAAAGCGGCATCTGCCGCGCAGGCCGCCTCAACGCCGGCCTCTGGCCCGCAGTCACAGGGTCCGGCGGCGCTCGCAGCGGCGCAAGCCCAGGCAAATGCAGTGGTCGGCGGCCTGACCGGATCCCCCGTACCGCCCGGACAGCGGCGACGGCGTGCCGGCGTTCGACGTTGCCCGCATCGAACCGACGCGGCGAAGCGGTAATCGCAGGCCGGACGACGCCGGGCGCAACGGTGGAACTGCTTCGCAATGGCGAGTTGCATGATCGCGCGGTCGCGGATCAATCCGGACAATTCGTCATGGTCCCGCCCAGGCTTCCGCCGGCACTTACGACCTGACGTTGCGCTCCAGGGAACCGGACGGCAAGCAGACTACGTCCAGACAGAGCGTGGCAGTCGCGATTGAGCCGAAAGCAACCGACCGGCCGGTCGTGGCGCTGATAACGCCGAACAAGCCCACTGTGGTCCTGTCGCAGCCGGATTCTCCAAAGCCGACGACTGGTGCGGTCATTGTGGAGGCGGTCGAGATCGAGCCGGGCGGCAAGTTCCATGTGAGCGGCCGCGCGCGCGCCGGCGCCACGGTCAGGCTGTATCTCAACGACAGCTTTGTTGCGCCGGTAACGGCCGGCGCCGACGGGCGTTTTGCGGTCACGATCAATGAAGGGGTCGCACCCGGCAGCTATCGCGTCAGGGTGGACGAACTGGAGTCGAATTCCAGCACGGTGCGCGCACGCGCCGAGGTACCGTTCAACGTTCCCGACCAGGCTGGCACCGGGACAGTGCTGGCGCAGGCCGCAGCGTCCAGGCGAACGGACATTGCCGCTGCACAGCAGCCACAATTGGCGGCCGCCGGAGCGACTGTCCTGCCGGACGGAGGCTCGCCCTCCGCCGTGGTCGTGCCGAAGATCGCGACCACCACGGTTTCCCGCGGCGACACCCTTTGGCGCCTCAGCCAAGCCACCTATGGCGTGGGCACGCGCTATGCCACGATTTACAAGGCGAACCGGCAGCAAATCCGCAATCCCAACCTTATCTATCCCGGTCCAGGTCTTTGTCATGCCTGCCTCGGAAGCACGCCCTTAGCGGAGCCTCCGCGCAGAAAGGTTGCGTTGCCCTGCCGAGCGTCTGGCGCCCGTCTTGCCGCGGGGATGGATCTGAACAAGCCTGCCGTGTGTCCGGTCCGGGACGGAAAACATCAACAAGTTGGAAGACACTTCAGTCGGGCCACGGCCGACTTGGAAAGATATCTCCGGGGACCGAAAAGCGTTTTTGGATGCGACTACTTATTCTCGCCGATGGCATTCAAATGGATTTTGCAGCTCCTGCTGTTCTCAAAAAATGGCCTTCGAAGAACAATGAACGCGTCAAGGACGCTCCATGGTCGACCCCGTACCTGGTCTTTGACGGCACTTTGGACGAATGCATAACGAAGTTCCTGAAGCTGCCTCCGGGGGCAACGTCATCTCTACGAGATTCATACTGCCCCACAGGGCGAGTTGATCCCTGCAGTGATCTCCTCCGAACTCGCGGTTGAAATCGCAAGACTCCGGGATTTTTGTAGCGGTAGGCGCCTTACTTCGCTTCGCTCGCCTTGATCCCCGAGCTTTCGATGAGCTTTGCCACGCGTGGCAGGTCGGCGGCGAACAGGCGCGCGTGCGCCTCAGGCGTCAGCTCGTTATCAGGGAATGGCAAGGTTCCGAGCTGCTTCAGCTTCTCCAGCAGGCCGGGATCGGACAGCGCCTGCGCGGAGCGCCGAATTCAGCGCGCCTGATGGTCTCCTTGGGCGTGCCCTTCGCCACGTAGAGCCCATGCCACATCGAGTAGCTGACCTCAGGCATGCCGAGCTCGGCGGTGGTCGGCACATCCTTCAACTGTTCAAGCCGTTCCGACGACGTAATGGCGATGCCGTGAAGCGTTCCGGCCTGAATCTGCGGCAGCGCGTTGGTCACCTGATCCCACAGAAGATCGATCTGCCCCGCCAGCAGATCGGCGATTGCCGGAGCCGATCCGCGATAAGCCACGACTGTCGGTTTGAAGCCGAGCACATTGCCCATCATCACGGCGCACAGGTGACTGTTCGTCCCGAGACCGCCGTGCGCGAAGTTCGCCTTGTCGCCCTGCGCCTTGATCCAGGCCACATAGTCCTTCGGTCCTGCGCCGGGAATCGACTTGCGGCCGATCAGGACCATCGGCGCGTTGTTGACGAGGCCGACCGGCTCAAACGCAGTTTTCGTATCGTACCGCAGGTTGGTGAACAGGCTGGGCGCCGCGAGCAGCCCGACGTGATTGATCAGGATTGTAGAACCGTCAGGTGCCGATCGGGCAACACGATCATTGGCCAGCGTGCTGCCGCCTCCGACCACGTTCTCGATGATGACGGTCTGACCGAGCGTGCGCGACATCCGCTCGCCAATGAGGCGCGCGACCGTATCCGTGCCGCCGCCGGCCGCATAAGGGAACGACCAGCGTCACGGTCTTGGGATTCGATTGCGCATGGGCCGGCGGCGCAAGCGCCGCAATCAGGCAGACCAAAGCCCACGAGGGCACTTCTACAAGGCAGATTGATCACGATGGCGTCCTCCAAAGTCTTTGTTTTTGTTATGCCGCATTGTTGCGGACGTGCGCGCGTTGGCGACGCCACGCCGCGGAAGACAGCGGGGCACCGCATGACCTCGGATCATGCTGATTGCGTCTTGCGCAAATCAACTGCAAGCAAACGCCTGACGGGCAGGTAGCTCCTCGCCGGCCGGATCGGCGTGATACCATGTCCCCGAGGCGCGGATAGCATTGGGACGGACTTGAAATGAGCGAGGCTGCCTATGTCGCGGTCGATTGGGGCACGAGCAGTTTTCGGCTTTGGCTCGTCGACCGGGCCGGCAACGTCCTGCGGGGAACGGCGCAGCCACGAGGGCATGATGGCGGCAGGGCAAACTCGGCTTCGCGACCGTGCTGCAATCGCATCTGGAAGCCGTCGACGCTGCGCCCGGGTTGCCCGTTATCGTCTGCGGCATGGCTGGCGCCCGGCAGGGGTGGGTTGAAGCCGGATATGTCGACACGCCGGCGCGGCTCGCATCAATCCTGGAGCATGCCGTCCCGGTGCCGGGACAGGATCGCGACATTCGGATCCTTCCAGGAATCGCGCAGCGAGACCCCAAGGCGCCGGATGTCATGCGGGGCGAAGAAACCCAGTTGCTCGGTGCCTTGGGTGTAGACGCGGCTGACGATGCGGTCGTCTGCATGCCGGGCACCCATTCGAAGTGGGTCAGGGCGAATGGCGGGACCGTCGAACGCTTCGCCACGTTCATGACGGGAGAGCTGTTCGGCGTCGTGTCGCGAGAGACGATCCTGTCGCACGCGGTGACCGGCGCCGATGAAGCGGAAGATATCGACGCATTCAAGTCGGCGGTCATTGCCGCCTTTGAGACGCCTGCGTTCGCCGCCAATCTGCTGTTCCAGGTGCGATCGGGTCAGCTCCTCTACGGCGGCAAGCCATCCGCGGCCCGCGAGAAAATATCCGGCACCCTGATTGGTCTCGAACTGGCGGCGGGGCTCGCCGCGAGAAGTACCCAGCACCGGCATCACGTTGGTGGCGTCAGGGAGGCTTCAGATGCTTTACCAAATGGCGTTTGACACGGTGTCCGTTCCTGTCAGATCAATCGGTGCCGAGGATGCGGTCCGTCGCGGCCTTTCGATGGCCGCTGAATCGTTTTGGAGTGTATGAAGGTCAGACGAATGACGTTGTCCCATTTCCCCCGATGAAGCGCCCGCTGGTCGCGATCCTGCGCGGCGTGAAGCCCGACGAAGCGGCGGATATCGTCAGCGTGCTGATCGACAGCGGCATGACGGCGATCGAGATCCCGCTCAACTCGCCGGATCCGTTCCGCTCCATCGAGATCGCCGCCAAGAAGGCCCCTGCCGGGATCCTGGTTGGTGCGGGCACTGTCCTGACGCTGGAAGCTGTCGAGCGGCTCCATGACGTTGGCGGCCGGCTCCTGGTAACCCCCAACGTCGATCCTGATATCATTGCCCGTGCCCGGGCACGCGGCATGGTCACGATGCCCGGCGTCTTTACCCCGACGGAGGCGCTGCTTGCCGTCAAGGCGGGAGCCTCCAGCCTCAAATTCTTTCCGGCGAGCGTGCTTGGCGCCGCGGGCATCACCGCCATTCGCGCCGTCCTTCCCGCGGACCTGATGATCGCCGCCGTGGGTGGCGTCTCCGACAAGAACTTCGCGGACTACATCAGGGCCGGCATTCTTGCATTCGGCCTCGGCAGCAGCCTCTACAAGCCCGGCATGACGGCGGCGGAAGTCGCCGTTCGCGCCAAGGCGACGATCGACGCGTACGATATGGCCATTCAACAGGCGGGGTAGACCGGCGATATCGGATTGGGACTTTCAGCGACGGCACCTTGCTTTGCCTGAGGCCCGGAACCGCGCGGCCGTCCGCACCGCCGCCTTTGCCCACTCCACGACGTTGGTCTAGAACGTCCGCATGACCAAATCATTGAATGCGCCCCTGCCGTTTGACCAGCTTGCCAAGGCCATCGAAGCGCGCCGTTCCGTCTATGGATATATCAGCGGACTTCGGCTCGACCGCGCCGCCCCTGGAGAGGCCTGGTCAAGCCTGCCCTACCGTCCCGTCTTCGTCGGCGACACCGAGACAGGCGTTCTTCACGGCGGTGTCGTCACCGCCATGCTCGACGAGAGCTGCGGCATGGCCGTCCAGCTCGCCCTCGACGGGACGCGATCGATTGCCACGCTGGACCTGCGCATCGACTATCAGAAACCTGCGACACCGGGCCTCGACATCAAGGCGCATTCGCTTCTGCTATCGCGTCACCCGCTCGATCGCCTTCGTACGCTCCGCCGCCTACCAGGAATCCGAAGACGATCCGGTCGCTACCGCGACCGCCTGCTTCATGGTTGGCGCGAACCGGACCAACATGCTGACCGACGAGCGGATACACAACGGCGCGCCTCCGGCGCTCGAAGCCCGGAGGATCCGACAAGCCCGTTTGCCAACAGCCCCTTCGCGCGCTGTCTCGGTATCCGCCTCGGCGAGGACGACACGCTTGTCATGCCTTTCTCGCCAAAGATCATCGGCAACCCGATGCTGCCCGCCATCCACGGCGGCATGACCGGCGCCTTTCTGGAAACGACCGCGATTGTGGGTGTGACGCGCGAGCTCGGCGTACTGGCACCGCCGAAGCCGATCGGTCTGACCATCAATTACCTGCGCTCCGGCCGCGCGCTGGACAGCTACGCCAGAGTTTCGATCGTGAAGCAGGGCCGGCGCGTCGTCGCCTTCGAAGCGCAGGCATGGCAGGACGACCAGACCAAACCTATCGCTTCGGCGTTCGGACATTTCATGCTGAGGAAGACGCCGGGCGCAGATGAAGAATAACGTGGCGGGGATCGTTTGGGCCCAAGCCAGGTCGCCGGATCGTCACAGCTGAGCTGGACGTTCATCGCATGGGCAATGAACAGCGTCGCCAACGTCATGTAGAGGTTGGTGCCGCCAAGGCTGAGGCCGCTGGTTTGCTGGAATCCGACAAGGCGACCAGTGGATGTCCCGATCCGGATTCTATCTATGACCCAAGATCGGTGATCATTCGCCGTAACAGCTCGGCGCGTCGTGGAAGCGCGGAAACCACGACGTACTCGTTCGGGGAGTGCCACTCGTTGCCGATCGCGCCCAGACCGTCCAACGTCGGGATGCCGGCTGCCGACGTAAAATTCCCGTCGCTGCCGCCGCTCGCTCGACGTTTCGATCAAGTCGATATCCTGCTCATGGGCGATGGATTTCGCCAATCCGAACAATTTCAATCCACCCGCGGTCCGTTCGAGGCACGGCTTTTCAATCTCCCCGCTGGGTGTGACCGTCACGTCGCTACCGATCGGCCCGACGGAAAAAATCGTCTCGTCGACCATTCGACCGGCTTCCGCGGTGGAAAAGCGAACATCGATCGTGCAGAACGCATGGCCGGCGACGACATTCGGCGTGGTGCCGCCGCCGATCTCACCAACATTGACCGTCGTGCCGGTGGAGTAGTCGGTCAATTGATCGAGTTTTATGATCTGGCGGGCAATTTCCGAGATTGCGCTGCGGCCAGCTTGCATGGGCGGAGCCGGCGTGCGCTTCCCTACCCTCGACGTCGCAGGCGATATTTCGCGCGTCCTTTGCGGAAGGTGATGACCTCGTCCCTGCGGGCCGGCTCCTGCAATGAGGGCGTAGCGGGACTCGCTCGCCAGCCGCTCGATGATGCCGCGCGAGGTCGGAGAACCGATCTCCTCGTCGGAGGTGTAGAGAAGCGTCAACGGCATGCTCGGCTGGTGGACCAGACCAGCAATATGTTCAGCGGCCTTGAAGGCCAGATAACCGCCCGCCTTCATGTCGGCGATGCCTGGGCCATGAAAGCGGTCTCCGTCCCGGCGCATGGCGACTGACCCTGGGGGCACACGGTGTCGAGATGGGAAACGGAGAGAATGCCCGGCCCGCTTCCCCACGGCAGCCGAACCAGCAGATGGTCGCCCATCCCGTCTCTGCCCGGAATTCGCTCGAGGCTGGCACCAAGCTGCGCAAAGTCGGCCGCAACGACATCGAGCAGTCGCGCCATGTTTTCGACGTCACCGGTCGGGGTTTCGATCTCCACCCAACGACGCAGACCAGCGAGGATCGACTCCGCTTCGGGTTGCTGTATTCGTTCTGGCATCATGCTCCCGCTAAATACTTGTAACGCCCTTCGCCGATTGACCAATAACCGCGAGACGTCAGCTCGAGCTGCCCTCGTGATCCTTCCAGATCGAAGGGGAAAGGCGAAGATGGGTGTCCGCAGGATAGGTCGTCGACCAATGATCCGCGCATTCCGTCCCCGTCGCATTCCATAAACCAGGAAGCTCGCGATGTGGGCAAGAACCTCTTCAAACGCCTCGGCGTGATGCCCCCAGCCGATCCCCTTCGGATGAACCGTCAGCGAGAAATACCGACCGCGTCGATATTGGGCCTCGAACTCGCAAAGCCAGTTTCGCTTCAGCGCATTGACCCGATCAAGGCCAGTGCCCTCCATTGGAAACATCAGAAAAAACTGGTCGTCGCAGCTGTAATGGTACGGGAGCGTCAGGATCGTCTTGCGTTGCAGGACGTCGGCAACCCAATAATGGGGCCGCGTCGTCCGCGAGACCGTTCCCCATATAGCTGTAGCCGGCATCGATCAGTAAGCTCATCGTCGCCGTGCTGACGGTGCCTACCGCGAATGCGTCCTGCTGCCGCGGCAGCGAAACCACCCATTCGGCCGCCTTCCGACGATGCGCTCCAGCGTATCCGTCGTCAACGCGATCCGCTCCCTTTCCTCCGCAACACTCAACGCGCTGACGTCCTCGTGTTTCCATCCCCGGCGGCGATCTCATGTCCGTCGTCACGGATGGCCTTGATCCGATCCAGGTAAATCTCTGCCATCACCGCGGGGACGACGAAGGTCGCGCGCAGATCGAAACGCCGCAGCAGCTGCATGATGTTCTGCAGTTCCACGGTGATGCCGAACAGCGAAGTCGGATGTGTGAGATCACCAGCGCTAATCCCGGCTGGTGTCGAGGCCGGACTGAGATCGACGACCAGACTGAGACAACAGCGCTTGCCATCCGGCCAGCGAACGTCCGGCATCCCTAATCCCGATTTCATCCGAGATCGTATAATTCTGCTTCAAGGCATTGAGCTGGTCCTGATGGCTTGCCGGCGATGATTAGGCGGGATGCCGGGACAGGCAGTGCCGCGCCAGTTCCTCGCAGGTTGGAAACCACACGCCTGGAAGTTTTTTCATTTCGACGATCAGGCGCTCCAGCATGTCGACCCTGGAGGCACGGCCAGACACGAAGGGGTGCAGCATGAAATTCAGGTAGCCGCCCGTCTTGTACTGGTGCCAGAAGGCGCTCCACCACATCTCGAAAACCTCATCCGGATCGAGGAGCCTTTGCGAGGTTGTCCTGCTGCCAGCCCAGTTCGCACTGAAATACATAGCGTCATCGATCGCGGAAGTGCACCGGCAACTGCACCATCCTGTTCAGGCCGTTCTCGTCGTCCTGATAGAGTGGTGTGTAGGTGCACGAGGTCGAAGAATCAGAAGATGAGACCCTTCCCGCCGGAGCAGCTCCGGGCTGTGCTCGCTGCGGGTTCCGACGGGACGGCGACCTGCGACGCGTTCAAGCGCCGCGATCGTCTTGAGCAGGTGGTCTTCCTCGAGTGCCTTGTCGCTTGGGAACGTGATGCTCCCACATGTGATCGGCGATTTCGTGCCCGGCTCTGGCCGCCCGCTTGAGGGCCTCCGGATAGAGTTCACAGATCCGCCCCGGGGTGAACACCGTGACCTTGATGTCATGAGCTTCGTACATTTCCAGCAGGCGCCAAATGCCGATGCGGCCGCCGAACTCCTACTCGCGAGTTGCATCGGCGGCTCATTCGCAAGCCGCCGGGCCAGCATGGCATCGAAATCCAGGGTGAAATTCACCGCCATCCGTACCCCGGGCGGAAGAATGAAGGTCGCGATCGGAAGATGCCGCGCCTCATACCCAAGGGCTGCGGCCTTCAGCTGTTCGACTTCATTGGCGAGCGCGGTACTTGTCATCAATTTACCCTGGATACGGCGGAATGAGCCCGCAACAGCAATGGCTCACGCCAGCACTCACGATCGGTGCCGTGACTGCATCGGCGGTCCTGCCCGGGCGAAGACGCAAACTGACGGCGGCCATCTGCGATCTTGAGACCGGCAAGAACGGAATTGACCACAGGCACCCCGACACGATCCTGCAGGCGCTCCGTCAGGTGCGGCGTGAATCCCATTCCCATGCAGCCCATGACCAGAATGTCGGCGCCGTCATCAACACAGTTGCGCGCCGCAGCCAGAATTCCATTGAAAGCTTCGTCCGGCTTTCGGACGAGATCGAGCACCGAGCAGCCAGCCATGCGTTCCGGAGACAAAGAGTTCGGCGAGCCCGAGGGGACCGAAGGCGAGGCGATCAGCCCCTTGGGTGTGGGATCGGACGACAACACCGAAAAACGCTCGCCGAATTGAGCCGCCAGATGCATCAGCGCTGCCGCCCGGCCCAATGACCGGAATATCAGTGACGTCTCGTATCGCCGCAATGCCGGGGTCGCTGAAGCAGCCGATGATGACGGCTTCATACCTCTCCTCTACCCATTTTGGAAGCGGTACGGAGAAGTTCAGGCACCACCAGCGCCGCATCGGCGTTCGACTCGACCGAAGACGGCCCATCTTCGAGCGGCCAGACATCAATTATAACATCGGATGAAGCGGCTTCCAAGGTACGCACGGCGCCGCGCGATCTCCTCGACACCGAGGGTTCGGTGCATCAGGCTGGTCAACTGGTAGAGATCCTGCAGGTTGCATTTCACGGTTGCTCCGGGAGCAGAATGCCGAAAGGCGAGATCAGATTTCGTTTGCCCCCTGCCCCTCACTCGCGGCGAACATTCCAGAACACCGGGAAGCTGAAAGGGATCATACCCTTGAGAGCGGAGCGGTACGCCGGAGAGCACAGCAAATTGCCCGGCCAGAACGTAATTGACGTTCTTGTGGAAGATGGCCTGGATCCCGTCGCGATACTTCTTGCTCTCAGCTGGAGTCGACGCCTGCGAATAGGCCTTCAACCAGCTCATTCATCGCCGGATCGCAATACCAGCCTGGATTGTTCTCCATGCAGTTGAGCGACACCATCTGCTGCGCGAGCGGATTGACCAGATCGATTCCCGCCATCACCAACGGTGGAGACGCTCCAACCACCATCTGCAACCGGCGTTTTTTCAAGCGTCGCGAAGCAACTGTCGCGTAGTCCGACGTCCGCAGATCGACGTTGAAGCCGGCCTGCTTCAACTGGTCTGCCAGTACGGACCCGACCGGATTGAGAATGGCGGATGTTCCCGCATGCAGAAACACCACGGGCTCTCCTTTGTAGCCGGCTTCCTTCAATAGCTTCTGGGCAGCCTTCGGCCCGACGTCGCGGGGAATATTCCGTGCCGGCGTCCGAACTTCCGTCGTTGCCCGCACATGTAGATCGAGTAGCAGGCACGATACATGTCGGACACGGAAGCCCGAGACCTGCCATAACGTCCGTCTGTTCGACAGCAACCTGCAACGCCCGCCGAATTAGGGGATTGTCGAACGGCGGTTGCGCATGATTGACATTGATCGCGATCATGTTCTGAGGCGATCGTCGGCTGCTTTGCCGATCGTCACCTTCGTGTCCTTGCGCAGCAGATCGATGTGATCGTATGGGACGACCTCCAGCAGGTCGACTTCTCCCACTTTGCAAGGCTGAAACCCGCGTCGACTGATCGGGAATGCTCAACAGCTCGATGCGGTCGAAGTTCACGACTTTTCCGCCAGGCGAGACCGTCTGGTGGCTCGGAACGGGGAACATAGTTCGGATTGCGGGCAAAGACCGCCTTGGCGCCCGGGCGCCACTCGTCCTCCAGGAAAATGAAGGGGCCCGGAGCCGACAATTTCGGGCACCGCTGTGTTTGCATCAGGCGAGCCAGCCGCGCCGGCATCATAACGAGATCTGATGGCCGGGCTTGCCGAGCGCCTCGATGACGAACGCGAACGGCCGCTTGAGGCTTCAACTCGAAGGTCTTGGGATCGACCGACACTGGAAGTGATCCGCGGCATCCATCAGCTGGGCACCGAAACCTTCGCGCTTGGCCCAACGTTCGATCGAGGCGATACAGTCCTCCGACGTAACGGGCGCACCGTCGCTGAACTTCAACCCGTCACGGAGATGGAAGGTGTAGGTCAGCCGGTCAGGGCTGACGTCCCAGCCGGCCAACATTTGCGGCTTGTAATGGCCTTCGCTGTCGATCGCCACGAGTTGGTCAAAGACGAGGTAAGCGAACACGCGCGTCGCATTGATTGTCGTGATGATTGGATCGAGAACCTGAAGTTCGGTCTGCAGGGAGACCTTCAGCGCGGTCTTCGGTAATGCGCGGCCGTGGAAAGACCGGCGGCTCCGACAAGTGAAAGAGCGGCGGATAGCATAACAAAATGGCGCAATCGCACGGGGCTCATCTCTTTTGCCAGATACTTCACTGCACCTTTGGAGCGAAGCATCATCAATCACCGGACATGATCTGTTCGGTCGCCTCCCGGTCGATCTTGCGTCGTTGGTCCATGACGCGAAGTCAGTGTGCTGCGTCATCGACGCCTGTCGAGCTTCTACCGTCCTCGTTCATTTTTCGGCAAACCACTTGTTTGCGGCTAAGCATGATAAAACTAAGCCTCTCCCGGGCAAGGCTTCGGATGGGCGACTGCAGGGACTGAACCGAGCAAAGGCAGGATTAACCAGTGTCACGCCCTTCGAAACGCGTATCTACAGCCCGGCGCCGTCTACCCCCCGCTCAATGCGGTGCGGGCCTTTGAGGCGGCCGCTCGTCACGTCAACTTTGCGCTTGCCGCAGATGAGCTGGCGGTGACGCCGGGAGCGGTCAGCCGGCATGTGAAGGCACTGGAAGCACAGATCGGCCGCAAGCTGTTCGATCGCTACCCCAGTCGCTCGAGCTGACGGAGTTTGGCCGGACCTGGCTTGCGGTCGTGTCTGAAGCCCTTTGGCACGCTCGAAAGCGGAACTGCCCGGCTGCTGTCAGAGCGCCCCCGCGCAACGTTCGCATGAACGTGCCAGCGGCTTTCGCCACCGGCTGGCTGCTGCCGCGCTTCGCCCGCTTCCATCGTGAGGCAGCCGGGTTGACGATCAGGCTGCTCACCCACGCGAGTTTACCGGATCTTTGCGCGAGGGCGCACCGACGCGGCTATTGCCCATGGCAGAGGCGAATGGCCGCGACTGAATGCCCATTTTTTGTTCGCCGACCGGCTGATGCACCGATGTGCAGTCCTGCCTACCTCGCCGCACAGCGAAGGCTTGTCGAACCAGCTCATTTTGCTCACTGAAGCCTTGATCTCCACAGATGACACCGCGGAGGATTGGGCCGCCCTGGTTTGCGATGGTCGGATTGCACGGCGAGCAACCGCAGCGAATGCTGCATTTCGCCAACAACGTATTACCCGCCCATGCCGCCATGAACGGGCTCGGGTTTGCGCTCATCGATCCCAGTCTGGTGACGTCGGGCTCGACCTCGGCCGGCTCATTGCCCACTGTTCCGCCATTGATGCGGGGACTGGCTGGTATCTTCTGCATTCGCGCTTTCGTCGCAAGGATCCCGTGATGATGGCTGTCGGAACTGGCTGCAACGTGAAGCGGGCTCCAGTGTCCTCCATATGTTTCGAAACCGGGCGGCGCGGCCTATCGCTAGAGCCTTTCGATTGAGACCAGACTCCCGCAGACTTGACCGAGGACCTCAGATGCATCCCACTGATTGCCTGGCCAACCCGGCGTCGTTCGCTCCCGGGCGATCGGCCACAATCGCGGCGTTGTCGGTCGCAACTTCGCGTTCACACCGCCGGAGGCGTGTTGAAGAGCCGGCTTCCGGCGTGGAAATCCACAACCGTGCGCCCTTTCTGGCGGCGCCTTCGCTCGGCGCCGGTTTTGTCCCGAGTATATGCTGGAAATCGAGCCCGCGAGGCGGTACGGCCCAGCCGATCTGTGTGGACCTGCAGCACTTCTTCTACGTTGTGGCAGGCAGGCGTGGACGGTGACAATCGGCTCCGACCCGCCAGTGGAGCTTGCTGTCGGCGCCTTTGTCTATGTCCCGCCCGGCGTATCCTTCACAATGTCCTGTCATCCCACCGCGCCTGCCCGCATCATCGCCGTCAAGAAGCGCTATGAGAAGGCTGAGGGCATTGCCGCCCCAACCGCGATCATCGGTCAACAACAAGCCATGCCGATGACGAACCGTACCGGGCTGCAGGGCCGCGGTTTCAAGCACCTGCTGCCAATGGGCGACCTGCGGTTCGACTTTGAGATGAGACCTGATGTTTTTCCAGCCCGGCGTCTGCTTCCCGGCCGTCGAAACCCACGTCATGGAGCACTGGATTGTTCATGCTCGAAGGTCAAGACCTATATTATCTTGGCAATAGCTGGCACGAAATCTGGGTTGATGATTTCATCTGGATGGGATCGTTCTGTCGCGGCAATTCTATCCCACCGGCCTGAACCACTCCGGTTTATCTGCTGTACAAGAACGTCAACCGTGACGTTGTCCTCTGACGATGGCCGATGAGCGCCAGCAGGAGCGGGTCAGAGCGAACGGGGTTTACGGGGATCTTCAGCCTGATGCGTTGAGACGACGTCGCCGCGCGCCGGCCGGCAGAGCGGCGGTGATGATAATCTCGATCAGATCGCCATCGGGCATGACCGACTGTACGAACGACCGCACCGGCCCATAGCCCGCCGGCATCCAGCTCGCCCAGGCCTCGTCGAACGCCGGCTTGTTGTCGTGGTCGGTCACACACGATCTCGCAGCCTTGCACGATGCGCGTGCGGTCCAGACCCGCATCCTTCAGATAGGTATCGATGACGCCCAAGGCGCCCAGCGTCTGTATGCGAATGTCCTGGGTGCGATCAGGTGAAGACCGACCGCCCGCAGCAACCGCCGCCGCCGCCAGGCAAGTGATATGTTGCTACTGCTGACTTGCTGGGGCAGATTCCTGTTCGGGATGCGCGCGATGTCGTTTGCATTCATTTCGGCTCTCGGGATTGGAGTACAGATGGCAGCGACGCGCACGAAGTCGGCCTGCAACAATGAATCTGTGCGCATCTCGTTGGTGTGAACGGTACGGAAACAAAGGCAGAGAGCACGTAGCGCTCGGCTCTCGGCCGAATCTCAGAAGCGACAGCCAGGCTTTCCAAACCTGCCCCGCTCAAAAGCAGTCGGGGTGTCATCTTGCAACAAACGTATTAGTTTCAATAGGCATGGCGGAGGGAGTGTCAGTCAATCAGATTGAAATATCAAGTATTTTCGACCTTTCCAGACCAAAACTCACAATTTGAGCAACAGCCCAGAAGAGCCAGCGCCTTCCGGACGCGGTGCCGTCGCGCCGGGTCGCCCCGGCTCCCACCAAAAATATCGAAAACAACCCCATGCAAAGTAGCCGGCGGCCGCCGCAACCGACGGTTTGGACCGAAAACTTGACACGTCGGGCAAATCAGCGGCACAATTTCATCATCCCGGAATTTGCTAAACGACTGCGTGCGCGCAATATTGATGCGATCATGTTCCGCGTGGCTGGACCGTTGAGGACACGCCGCCGCCGCTTGCGCTGAGCGTGCAGAAACCGCGAAAATCCAGGCTGGTTCAGAACTTGTCAGAGGAATCCCGGCACAGATGCAGTTCGATGACGTTATCCTCGGTCGCCGGAGTATCCGCGGTTACAAACCCGATCCGGTACCCAAGGCGCTGATTGCGGAAATCATTGGTTTGGCGATGCGCGCTCCGTCGTCGATGAACACCCAGCCCTGGAATTTCTACGTCATTTCAGGCGAACCGCTGGATCGGATCCGCGCCGGCAACACCGAGCGGATGGTGGCAGGCATACCGCAGTCGCGCGAGTTCCGCACGGGTCAGGCCTTTGCAGGCAAGCACCGCGACCGGCAGGTCGGCGTCGCCAAGCAATTATTCTCCGCGATGGGGATCGAGCGCGATAACAAGGACAAGCGCCAGGACTGGGTGCTGCGCGGCTTCCGTCAATTCGACGCGCCCGTCTGCGTGATCATTACCTATGACCGCGTGCTTGACGGCAGCGACGATACGCCGTTCGATTGCGGCGCCGTGGCGACCGCCCTGGTCAATGCCGCCTGGTCTCGCGGGCTGGGCGCCGTGATCAACAGCCAGGGCATCATGCAATCACCCGTGGTGCGCGAGCACGCGGGAATAGCCGACGATCAGGTCATCATGAAAAGTATCGCGCTGGGCTGGCCGGATGAAACTTTTCCGGCGAATGCGGTCGTGTCGGAGCGGAAGTCTGTCGAGGAAGCTACGGTGTTCGTCGGGTTCGAGTAATTCGGCGGGCGCCCGCGCGCAACGGGTGCTATCCGGTAATAACGTCAGGCGAAACTTCTGTCACCTATGATCGGAAGCTGCATCGTGACAGCTTCAATGCATTGACGCGCGATCATGTTCCGCGTGGACGACGGCTCGTCGCTCAGGGGTCGTTACTCACAATAATTTTGTGCACTGTCACCGTAACCCACGCGCGCTGGACAGCTACGCCAGGGTCTCGATCGTCAAACAGGGCCGCCGCGTCGTCGCCTTCGAAGCGCAGGCATGGCAGGACGACCCCGGCCAAACCTATCGCTTCGGCGTTCTCGGACATTTCATGCTGAGGAAGGCGCCAGTCGCAGATGAAGACTAGTGCATGCTTCAACTGAGATGAATCATGCTCGTCGGTCATCTTCTTGTTTGAGCACGATCTCCGCGCAAACACGTTCCAGTGCCGCCAATCATTGCACGCCGAAGCGGCTCGAGATATCTTGTCAATTTCCGCGTTAATATCTTTTGCCAGGGCTATGTCGACCCTGCCGCCTTCGGCGTCGTTCGATTTCAACTTTGCGAGGCCGCGGCCATATAGCGAATGCGCAATGCGCGGGGTCAATTTTCAAGGCCGCATCATAATCGGCGATCGCCTGGAGGAACTTCCCCATCTTCAGGTAAGTGAACCCGCAGCTGTCGAGGGCATAGGTATAGTTCGGCTTCAGCCTGTTCGCCTCGTCGCAATCCGCCAGCGCAGCCTCCAGATCGCCGACGATCGCGCGCGTCCAGCAGCGGCAAAATTCCTCGGAAAATAATGTTTTTGAAATCAATGGGCCGCTTCAAGTTAGCCAAGAGATTTCGATTATTGGGGGCATATCTCTTGCAGCCCTTGCAGGTGACAGCATGATCTCGCGCGCCGTTCCCCGGTTAGGGGTCCGACAATGATCTGCCGAGCGGTTGCTTCACCGACGGCCAGATCGTAGAAAGCGTCGTAAGCTGGACGCGCCGGCAAGGGTCGGTTAGTGAAGACGGGCAACCTGGCTGACATGAAAGCGAGTTCGAGAGTTTCCGAACCGCCCTGACATCGACGGCTTGCGCGCGATCGCCGGTGCTCAGCGTGTTTCTGTATCACCTCGAGGTGCCGCCGGTTTGGCGGCGGCTTCGTGGGCGTCGACCTTTTCTTCGTGATCTCGGGTTACCTGATCTCGCGCATCGTGCTGACCGATGTCGAACGCGGCAGCTTCTCCATGGCTCGCTTTTACGAGCGTCGGATCCGGCGGCTGGCTCCTGCCGGCATTGTCGACCATCATCGGCACCCTCCTGATTGGCGCGCTCTGGTTTTCGCCGGAACATTTCAAAAGCCTGACTCAGGACGTCGTCGCGACACTCGGTTCAGTCTCGAATTTTTACTTCTGGCGCGGCAGCCACGATTATTTCGCCAAGGCCATCGATCCGAGCCCCGTTCTGCATTTCTGGTCGCTGGCGGTAGAGGAACAATTTTACCTGGTGTGGCCGGTCTTTATCCTGGTCGGGCATCGGCTGGTGCGTCAGGCCTGCCTTGGCTTATCCTTGGCATCGGCGCCGTTTCGCTCATCGGCGCGCAAATGAAGCTTGGAACCGATGCAGCCGGCGCGTTCTATCTTCCAATCTACCGCGCCTATGAATTCGCCATCGGCGCGCTCGTTATCTTTGCCGAGCGATGGCAGTCGCGCTTCAGCGCGTTGCCCCTGCTGCTCGCCGTTGTTGGTTTTGGCCTGATCGCCTGGGCCATCGTGCTGTTTGACGGCGCCACGGCTTTTCCAGGAGTGAATGCGCTGATCCCCTGTCTGGGTGCCGCCTGCCTGATCTGGGCGGGCCCGTCGCAGCCGCTCGCTCGCCTGCTGACCAATCCACTGGCCGTGCGGATCGGGCTGATCTCCTACTCGCTCTATCTCGTACACTGGCCGCTGATCGTGTACGCGGCCTATATCCTTGGTGACGCCGCACATGCGGTTGGCGCAAAACTATGCGTTTTCGTTCTCGCTATCGCACTGGCCGAGCTGATGTACCGCACCGTCGAGACACCGTTTCGCGCGCGGAGCTCGTCGCTGGTATCGGTCGCGGGTTTCGCCGGCGCCGCCATCGTCACAATTGCATCCGTCGCGTTTATTGCCAACCGGCAGGACGGCTGGCCGTGGCGCCTGTCGCCGGAAGCGCGCGTCAGGTCGTGGATCTGCAGCGGTTCGGGTTCTGGCCTTGCAGCCGCAGCTCGCGGTCGAAATGCGCGTTCGGTGCCGTGAACGAACCGATCGGCGTCCAGCTGATCGGCGACTCCTTTGCCGAGCAGTATGTCGCGGCGGTCGATCCTGTTGCCAGAGACGCAGGCGTTCGCGGCGAAGCCTATACCGAGGAAGGCTGCCCGATGCTCGCCGGCCTTGTCCGAACCGGATTCGACGGCACGACCAAATGCAAAGTCCAGCGCGACAAGTATCTGGATGCGATCAGAAGGAACAATTCTCCGCTCGTTCTCAGCCAATCCTGGCTGACCTATGGCGACTCCGTGCACAGCGAGTTGAGCAGGTTCCGCGCCCGCGCTTCATGGATCGAGGTCTGGCGTGGCGGCATTGAGGACACCATCCGCGATCTCGGCGTCAGCGGCAGACAATTCCTGATCATCGCGCCCGGGGTCGAGCCGGGGTGCCGGAGTCAGATGACGCGGTTCGCGCCTGGCCCGCTCTGGCATGCGCCGACCAAGCCCTGCCCCCGGTTTCGCCGCAGCAGGTCGAGGCCAGAAACAAGGATTTCAACGCAATGCTGTTGGATGTTCAGCAGCGCCACCGCGACCAGGTGCGTATTCTGTTTCCGCGAAAATATCTGTGCGATGCCGATTGCCCGATTGAAGTAGACGGACTGTGGCTCTATTGGGACGTCAATCATCTCACGGTGGCCGGTGCCCGGCGAGTGGGAGCCGGCGCCTGGGACCTCATTCGCAATTTCATCACAGATGGAAATCTTGCGCGCGAACAGCGGCAGTGAGCGCCCGTGCGATCCGTTGCCTGTTTTCCGCGTTGGAGTTGATCAGGCCGGTCCCCTGGCGCAGCCGCCTGAAAATTTCCCGCTTATATGGGAGCTGATTTACGCTCTCAGATTGAGTCCATCCTGCTTGGTAGTATCAACCACTTTAGGCGGGCTTGGTGGCCTATTTGGGGACCAACTCAGACCCAAGGCGCCATTTGCTAATTGTACCAATAGATTAGTCATCCATGGCGGAGAGAGTGGGATTCGAACCCACGGTACGGTTTCCCGCACACACGCTTTCCAAGCGTGCGCCTTAAGCCACTCGGCCATCTCTCCGGAGGCCCTCTCTTGAAGGGGCAGGACTGATTTTGCAAGGGAGCGCCGGGCGCGGCGGCTAAAATTTCCCCAATTCATTGAATTTATTCGGTAATTCTGGTCGCTCTGACGCGTCGGATAATGGGCGCGCTGTCGGGCCTTGAACCGAAATCCGGCCACGATCGACGACGATAAGTGGCAACCCTATCGGTGGAGGACGGCATGATGATCACGCGGACGCTTCAATTCTCCATCCTGGTATCGGCGCTCGCGTTGGGCGCCGCCGGCTCCGGCGATGGCGCAGTCCTGCACCCGCCAGGGCGTGCGACGTGACCTGCGACGACGGCAGGCGCGGGGTTTTCGCGCGGCGATCCATCGATCTGGGCGGACGGCACGCGGTCGAACCTGGTCTCGCCGCATCCGAGCGTCATCATCGGCAACAAGTCGTCGGTCGTGATCGGCCCCGGCGTGTTCGCCGGTAACGGCAAGGGCGGTTACGTGCCGATGGAAAATCCGAGCGCGCCGAGCAAGGCGCGCTGCCCGGTGCTGGATGGCGTGTCGTATTGCTATTAGGCGCGATCGCTTAAGGTTGGCGGCACTATTATCTCAAACCCCCATGGTGAGGAGCCGCAGCGCGACTCCGGACGATGCTGCGCATCGCCGCGAGAACCATGAGGCCACAGCCGAGCCTTCATCCTTCGAGACGCCGCTTGCGCGGCTCCTCAGGATGAGGTCGGAAGGTCTGCTTCGCGGATTAGTGATACCGCGCCGCCGCCATTGGTGACGGAGCGAAGCGGCCATAGCGCGGGCTCGGCGATCACAGGCGCCAATGCTTCCCTGTCGAGCTGGCATTCGCGCAGCGCGTCGGTGAAGTCGGCGAACCATTGCTGGATCGTGCTGACCGCGCAGCTTTCGCCATCATCGCTTCCCAGCGCATCCGCCGTTCGGTCAGCGGCATCGACAGCGCGGTCGCGATGGTGCGCGCCATGCCGTCGATATCGTGCGGATTGACCAGCAGCGCGGTGTCGAGCTCGTTGGCGGCGCCGGCGAATTTCGACAGCACCAGCACGCCGGGGTCGACCGGGTTTTGCGCGGCGACATATTCCTTGGCGACGAGATTCATGCCGTCCTGCAGCGGCGTCACCACGCCGACCTGCGCGGTGCGATAGAGCCCCGCGAGCACGGCCTGGCCGTAGCCCTTGTTGAGATAGCGGATCGGCGTCCAGTCGACTTCGCCATGCTGGCCGTTGACGTCGCTGACGAGCTTGGCGACCTCGCTCTGCAGATTGCCATAGGCCTCGATCGCGCCGCGCGAGGGCGTCGCGATCTGCAGCAGCGACGCCGTGCGCGCCAGCGACGGATGCAGCGTCCACATCCGGTCGAACGCCTTGATGCGGTTGATCAGGCCCTTGGAATAATCCAGCCGGTCGACGCCGATCGCGAGCTTCTCGCCGTTCAGGCTGCGCCGCAGCCGCGAGACGTCGGATGGGTCGACGCCTTCGCCGCCAGCTGGGCGAATTGCCCGCGGATCGATGCCGATCGGAAATACCGCGGCGCGCGTCCGGCCGTGGCGCGAAATGACGACGCCGTCATGCACGACGAGGCCGAGGTCGGACTGCGCGTAAGACAGGAAGTTCTCGCAATCTTCCTCGGTCTGGAAGCCGATCAGATCATAGGCCAGCATCGCCTCGATCAGCTCGCGATGATGCGGCACGCCGACGATCACCGAGCGCGACGGCCACGGCGTATGCAGGAAGAAGCCGATCGGCTGCGTGACGCCGAGATCGCGCAGTTCGGCGCCGAGCGCGAGGAAATGGTAGTCCTGAATCCAGAACGCGGAATCGGCTTTCGGAATCGCAGCAGCGCGCGCGCCATGAAGGCGTTCACTTCGCGATAGCTGAGATAGTCCTCCTGCGTGGCGCGGATCAGATCGGCGCGCGAATGCAACGCCGGCCACAACGCCGAATTCGCAAAGCCTTCGTAGTAGCCGCCGTAATGCGCGGCCGGCAGATCCAGCATCGCCAGCGCACCGGTACCCAGTGCTTCGATTTCGGCAAATGGTTCCTTCAGGTTCCCGTCGCGGACCCGCCCGCAGGAACCGACCCAGATCGCGCCCGACTTCTCGACAATCGGCAACAACGCCGCGGCGAGTCCCCCCGTCATGGGTTCGTTGGGTTTTCCGCGCGAAACGCGGTTTGAAACGACGACGAGGTTCAAAGGTCCCCTCCCGTTGATGGCGCTCGCGGTTAACAACCGTTCATCAATATGGTTCCTGATCACCCTTTCAACGAATTGAAACCAAATTCGGGCTGCGGCGCGGAGGAACTCACCGGAACTCACGAAAAATAAATTTTGTCGTGAACCTCGGCATCAAGCGCGAGAATCTGTGGTCGAAAGCCGTCGAGACGAAAAACATTATGGCAGCGGTTGCGTCCCTTTCATCGTCAAGCAGGTGCGCGAGGAACTCACGCACGTCGCTCGGCGCATCGAAGTGCCCGGCCACGCCCTTGGCGCGGCGTCCGACGGAGAAGGCAGAGGCCATCGAGATCAGGCATGATCGCAA